>Ga0213872_10000210_pt1 | contig 51803 bp, 57 predicted proteins | sample VelepicomBERX_R2_FD_160071 | JGI IMG/M metagenome (GOLD analysis project Ga0213872, IMG submission 160071) | Rhizosphere microbial communities from Vellozia epidendroides in rupestrian grasslands, the National Park of Serra do Cipo, Brazil - RX_R2 | ecosystem: Host-associated > Plants > Roots >... | reverse complement strand
AAGATCCGCCCAGGTTGGGGTATCCATATAGAAAGCGCGGTCGCCCCAGCCGAATGCAAGCAGCTCATCCGACGAACTGATCGGGAATGCAATCTGCTGTCGCCAATCCCAGCCTTGGAACCGAGCCGGCATCAGGATATCGGTATGAACACCGTTGGAACGGATATAGAGGTCGACGCCTTGCGTCGTCTCGCGAAACGATCCATTTCGCGGCAGCCAGCCCAGGATGAAGGCGCAGGCCGCATAGCAAACCAGTAGAGCGAACAGGGCCAACGCGACACGCGGGCATAGGCGCCACGCGGCCCTGAGAACGGATCGAGGCCTACTTGGCTGCGGCATCACGCAGCCAGGTCTGCGTACGACCCAGCAGGGAGAAGCCGATAAAACCTCGCACGTTCAGCTTCTGACCGCCGTCAGCCATCGTCATCTTGACCTTGTAGACGTCGCCGCTTTCCGGGTCGAGGATACGGCCACCGTTCCATTCATCGCCGTCCTGATGCACGCCCCAGATGATTTCCAGGCCGATCAGCGGCTTGTCTTTTTTATCATCGTGGCAATGGCTGCAAACGGTGTCCTTGCTCTCGAAGAGCTTGATCAGCTTGCCCTTGTACTCGCCTCGCTCTTCCCAGATCTGGATGATCGCCTCGACTTTGCCGGTCTTGTCGCTGACGTTGCGCCAGAAGCCGATTGGGCTATCTGCATCCGCCGCATGCGCGGGCAGCATCATCATCAAGGCACCAGCCAGAGCGGCCAGACGGGGTACGAAACGGTAAGGCATGATGGTCTCCATAAGTATTCATCGCCCAGACGCCATCAGCGCCGAGCATGATGCGACGCGCAGTGTCGCCCATTCGAGCAATTCAACCAAGCGCTTTGTTGAAATCAATCTTCAGCACAATCGAATGGATTGACGGCACTTGCGTAGATCGCCGCAAGTATGCGGTGTTCCCGCCGCGTAATGGTCGCGAGGAACTGATCGGCACCCTGCATATGCAAAAAAGCCGCAACCCCGCGCTCAAGAAAATCCTGTAGCTCACCGAATCCGGCCATATGCGCGGGGGCATGCGCCATCTTCAGGGCCATCTTAACGAGGGGCTTTTGCACCACCACGTCCAGTTCTTGCCCCAATTCGCCGATCAACCTGATCTGTTCTTCACGCGCCGCAACATCGCCGCAACGGCGATAGGCCTCGCAATAGCCATCGCCGTCGATCACTTCGACCCCCATCTGCACGAACAGCATGTTGGCCATCGCCTCGTCGAGCGCCTTTGTGAGTCGATTCAGATGCAGGGCGCGCTCCAGCGCTTCAATTGCCCACGCGGGCAGCAGCTTGCGCATCTTGTGGATAACCCGCTCCCCGTCTTGATCTCGGCGGCTATAGTCACGCGCACCGTAAAGGTCATTCAGGAAAAACGCGGTCGCAGGCGCATAGCGTGGGTCGGCGCGCAGGTCTGCGTAGGTCGCGGCTAAACGCTCGGCCTGCCAAGCCGCCAGGCGCAAATAGTCAGACGCGGCCTGGCCTGCGGGGATCGAATCGGTGGAATGTGGGTCCATGGCTGTGGTGGAAATGCGAAGTGCGAAAAAGCGACAGTGTGTGAAATCAGAAACAATGCAATGCGCACCGGTACGAAACAAGACGGTATCGAAGACCAAAGCAACCACGTCGCAACCACGCAACAGTGTTGTTTCACCACCAGCACGTTTGACCACATTGTCGAGCAAAACTAGCAACTTACAAAACACTACTCCGATAATGGAATTGCATGAAACACGGAATCAAGCCGCGTGAAACATCAGAGTGCGGCTCATGCAAAAAATAATCGCCACACAAGGTGGCCGCCGGGAGGACCGATTCCATGCCGTACCCAATACGGAAAATACGATTTTATTACTGACTATCCGCAGGAGCCCATCATGGCCAAGTCCCTGAAGAAAGCATCAGAAGAAAAGCAATACGCACACGTGATCCTTGAATCTGCCAACCAAATCTGGCTAGCCGGCCTCGGCGCATTCGCCAGGGCACAAGGCGAAGGTGTCAAAGCGTTTGACCACTTGGTCGAAGCAGGCAAGCAAGTCGAAGAAAAGAGCCGCAAGTCCGCAGAGGAGAAAGTCATGGCTGTGTCGAGCAAGGCAACCGAGACGTGGGACAAGCTTGAGCAGGTTTTCCAAGACCGCGTTGCACGCGCACTCAACGCCTTGGGCGTGCCAAGTAGCAAGGAGGTGGCCGACCTGAACAAGCGTATAGAAGAGCTCAATAAGTCCGTCGGCGATCTGCTGAAGAAGCAAACCGCGAAGCCCGCTGCCGCGGCACCAGCCAAAGCAGCTGCGCCAAAAGCCGCCGCCAAGCCGGCAACCAAGCCCGCAGTGAAGCCGGCTGCAAAACCTGCTGCCAAAGCAGAAGCCAAGCCGGCCGCAAAGGTCGAAGCGAAGCCCGCAGTCAAGATCGACGCAAAGCCCGCCGCAAAGGCTTGACGATATAAAGGTGCACGGGCCCAGGCCTGTGCACCGCTTTCAAGCCTCTCAGGCGAATAGTGCAGGGGTATCCAGGCGTCCCGTCGTATTCGTCAATGCCGTTACGGCGTGGCCGCCTTGGCCCTACCTTTTTCGGTGAGTCCGCCTGTTTGCGGGCGGCACTTCAGCTTGTAAGGCTGATGAAGCAACACCATATAGGGTATATCTACCCATCCCGTCCGGAGTCTTCCCCATGCGCCCACCCTCCTCGCCCAACGCCAAGGCGCGTGTCGGATTGAACCTTGCTGCAGGCGGCCCGCTCGGTGCGATCTACGAAGTCGGCGCATTGTGTGCGCTCGGCGAAGCACTGGATGGCATCGATATCACCGATCTGGACGTGTATGTAGGTGTGAGTGCAGGCGGGTTCATATCTGCCGCGCTGGCCAATCGCATCTCGCCACGCGAGATGTATGACATCTTTATCTCCAGCAAAGGGCACAAGACGAAGCTGGAGCCCGAACAGTTCCTACGTCCGGCTTACCGTGAATACCTGCGTGGCGCACTGGCTGTTCCCGAGTTGATCGCGGAGGCGTGCTGGCAATTCATCTCCCGCCCAAGTGAGGTGGGTCTCACGGGCGCCCTCATGCAGTTGGCACATGCGCTGCCGACCGGCTTGTTCGATAACAACGAGATCGACCGCTTCTTTACGCGCGTCTTCAGCGAAAAGGGGCGGACCAACGACTTCCGCGAGCTTAAGAAGAAGCTCTATATCGTCGCGACCGACCTCGACACCGGCCGCTCCGTCAATTTTGGCGGCCGCGGGCACGACCATGTGCCGATCTCCAAAGCGGTGCAGGCCTCAGCCGCCTTGCCTGGTTTGTTCCCGCCCGTCGAAATCGACGGCGACCACTATGTCGATGGCGCGCTCAAGAAAACCTTGCACGCTTCGGTCAGCCTGGATGAAAAGGCGGACCTCGTCATCTGCGTGAACCCGATCGTTCCCTTTGATGCCCGCCTCGCGCCGCATGGCCAACCCAATCAACGCGACCGCCTGCTGCGCGGCGGCTTGCCCGTCGTGCTGTCGCAGACCTTCCGCTCCATCATTCATTCACGCATGCGTGTGGGCATGCAGCACTATGCCCACCTGTACGAAGGTGCAGACGTTGTGTTGTTCGAGCCGAGCCACGGCGACGAAGAGATGTTCTTCTCGAATGTCTTCAGCTATGCCGACCGGGAGAATATGTGCGAGCACGCCTACCAGCACACGCGCGCAGATTTACGGCGGCGCGCAGATGAGCTGGCGCCATTGTTGGCTCGCCATGGCATCACCCTGAACCATACGGTGCTTGAATCAGACCGCTGGCTGTCAAGGAAGGCGCACGACCGCTATTGGGCTCGCATCGATGCCCAGCCGACACCCGCCGCAGGCATCGCCACCTTGCGTGCCGTGCTCGACCAGCTCGACCATTGGCTACATTCGCCGCACGAAGCTTAGCGCCTACAGGCACAGTCTCTACAGACGTGCCTCACCCTTGCGGATCGAAATCCGCAAGGTGTGCGCCGTCCGATTATCCCTATGCCGTCAGTTGGGGAAATACTGCACAAACGCCCCAACATAGGCCGCGTGCCGCATACCCATGACCTGGATCACCCCCTCGACGTCGCGCCCGTTCAACGCGCTCAAGTAGGCCGCTGGCGATGGCGACTCAAGCGACCGCCAATTGGTATGGCGGCGTAGTTCGGCGTAGTAGCGCGATGCGCGCTTGAGATTGGTGTGGATCATCTCGAGCAGCAGCGGCCGGTCAGCCTTCGATAACAGGACGCTATAAAACTCGGAAACCGACTCCAGAAACACTTCGGCGTGCCCAAACGTTTCAGGCGTGTCGAGTGCGCCGTTGATGGTCAGTAGCCGATCGAGTTGTTCCGCATCTAGCAAAGGGATGGCGGCACGATACGCAAGCGATTCCAGAGCGTGGCGAATATCCGCGACGTCTTGCGCCTCGGCGAGTCGAATCCGGGCGACAATGGCGCCCCGATAGGCGAAGTACTCGACCACGCCTTCGACCTGCAGCCGTTGCAGCGCCTCGCGCAGCGGAATCGGACTGACTCCGTAGCGGTTCGCGAGCTCAACTTGCTTGAGCGGCGAGCCTGGCGGCAACGTGCCGTTATAGATATCCCCCCGGATTGCTTGCACAATTTTATCTACTAGTGTGCTCATGTTCTCTCAGGTCCATGCTGAAATACATTGGTTAGCGCTGTAGAGCAGCTCTAGCTTACCAGTGTAAGCCTGTATCAGACGAGAGGAAGCGATAGTGAACGTACAAAATAACTGGAAAGCGCGCCAAATGGGCATCGAGAGTTGTCATAAGAACATCATGTTCGTATGCCTCGCGCATAGCGTCACACTGCAGTAAGATGACGAATATCAGAGACTGCTCCCGTTTACTACTGAACGCCATGTGACCTTGTAACAAAGGTTGACTGTTATGTGAGTAAACGGTGAGGATCAGGTTTTTGCATAGATCAACTTATTGTTGTCTATGATAAATACATACTGTCAGGCACCCACATGGCGGGAAAACACGCATGAAACTGTTCGAAAAAGTTTTTAATCCGAGAGAGATCCGACGAAAGCTCGGACTGAACCAGCAGGAATTCTGGACCAAGATCGGCGTCACGCAGAGTGGCGGCTCGCGCTATGAAAGCGGCCGCAACATGCCGAAGCCGGTCCGTGAGCTTTTGCGACTGGTACACGTCGAGCAATTGGATCTGAGCCGCGTGCGGCGCGATGATTTCGAGATCATCGAATACCTGCGCGACAACCATCCAGACCTCTACAAGAGCCTGCAAAAAGCGGTCAAGGCCCGCCATGAGCCGGGGGGCAAGGCTGGCGGCGACGAGCTGGAAGGTAACTGACGCTCATCGCCTCACTCAGCCTAGGCAAACAAAAGCGCACCTCGGGGGTGCGCTTTTTGTTGAATGGCTCGAATGCTTGCCCGTCATTGTTGCTCGATCGCTATACGCTGAGCTTTACCTCAAGACCCAATGCTGAAATCCGTGCCGCCAGCGCCTGCATCCATTCCTCCGGCGCGCGAAACAGTCGAGGCGCTTCGGGCTGTAACGACGGTCTGGCGAGCCCGTACAGCAACACCCCCTTGGGCGACGCACCCGCTTGCATCGCGGTTTTTAGCAAATCGAGATACGCCACCACTTCCGACTCGCTTGGCAATGCGCCGTCCATACCAAACATGCAAGTTTGCACCCAGGTCGCACAGCGCTCACTGGCGGCTTTCAAATGCTTACGTACCTGTTCGCTGCTCAGCGCCACCTGGTTCACCGCTGAATACCCCTCAATTGGCGCGCGGTCGAGCTTGAACCAAACCTCGCCGTTCAGCTCGGCCATCGCCGCCACGGCCGCCTGGACGGCCGGTTTGTAGAGCTGACTGCCGTTGGTGATCAGCACCAACTTGATCTTGCCGAGCAAGCCATATTGGTGAATCAGCTCGCCCGCCAGTGCAATCGTTTCTGCAAATTGCCGGCTGGCCGTCGGCTCACCATTGCCCGACAGGGCAATATCGTTCAACCGTCGCGCCACTTCCGGCACGTTCTGCTGCAGAAAGTCGCCTTCGACGATGCTGGCCAGCATGGCATCCAGCTCCGCGCGCAGTACGCTTAGATCTGCTTCTGGGGCGTTGCCACGGACCAAGTCGGGCACCTGGCAATACACGCAGCGCCAGTTACAGGCATTGTTGGTATTCAGGTTGATACCGACCGATACCCCTCCTGCCCTGCGAGAGATGACCGGGTAGACGTAGGTGAAGCCAAGAATATCGCGACGATGGTCGGTGACGGCGAGCGGCACGACCGGTTTGACGGACTGGGTAGACACGATAGGTTTATTTACGGCGCTTGATCGGGAAAATAAGTACAGGTAATGGCGCATGCCGGACGACACCTTCAGCCACGCTGCCGAGCAGCAAATGATCGAGGCCGGTCCAGCCATGCGAACCCATGACGATGATATCAGCAGAACTGGTGCGGGCGTCTTCGATGATGGCCGATGAAATGTGCCCGCCCCAGATTTCAATCAGGGCGGACTCCACTTCAACCCCACTTTCACGCATCATGCCAGCCGCGTCTTCCAGCACCTTTTTACCACTGGTGCGCAGATTGACCTGCAGCTCGCCGACGTCAACGAATTCAGCGCCTCCCCAAGTGAACTGGGCGAGGTCGATCACATGGATCAGCCGCGTTTTGCCATGTTGATCGCAGCAGAATTTTCGCGTCTCAAGCAGTGCCTGACGCGAGGTATCGCTGTCATCTACTGGAACCAGGATATGTTTGTACATGGCCAGCTCCTTGCTAGGGTCTGTTGACTTTTGTTTAGCGGATCGCGTTTGCCCGGCTTGGGGCCTGAAACAAGGCGAAAATCGGGCCGCATAGTGATCTATGCAAGCGATTTTCCCTGGACCGTGCAACCTGGACCTCAACGCGGCTGCAGGCCCCAAGCCGGGCAAACCCGAAGGGCTGAACCGATTTTTTGGGCATGACGTCGTTACAACTCGCTTATTTAACCCGTGAAACCGCGTTCGTTGCGCCTAGCCCTGCCCCAAAACTCGGTTCAGCGCGACCGCTAAACAAACGTCAACAGACCCTGGTTGGGTACCCACCTGTTCACTATAGCTCGTCAGTGTGCAAGGGCGAGGTCGTACACCGGTTGCCCACACCCCGGTCGAAGCTTAAACTTCGGGCTTACGATCTAACGCACCGGGTTGCCAATGGCACGCATCAAACTCGATCTCCCTGAACATTTCGTGTTCTCCACGGAGATTTCGATCGGGATCGGGAGCATCAACTACGGCGGCCATATGGGTAACGATGCCGCGCTGACACTCTTACACGAGGCGCGTATCCGTTTTATCCACTCCTTGGGCTTCACCGAGTTGGACATTGCAGGACGCGGTTTGATCCAGAGCGATGCGGCACTCGTCTACAAGGCTGAAGCGTTCTGGGGTGATGTGCTGGTCGTTGATATCGCGCTAGACGACTTCAACAAATATGGTTGCGATCTGTACTACCGGGTGCGACGCCCGGCTGATGGCCGCGACATCCTGCATGCAAAGACTGGTATGCTGTTTTTCAATTACGACACACGCAAGCCAGCCAGCATCCCCAAGGAGTTCGTGGTCGCGTTGCAATTGGAGATTTCGGAAACATGAAAAAATACGCAAGCAATAGCCCGGAAGCCTTGGCTCGCCTTCTGATCGTGATGATGATGAGCGACGGCAATATGGATGCCGGCGAAATCGATAGCCTGGAAAAGCTGCACATCTACGAAGCCTTCGACATCAGCCGCACCAAGTTCATCGAAGTGCTGCATGACTACTGCAACGACCTTTCGGACGAAGCAGACGAAGATGGCCGCATCCGCCTCGTCGACCGCGCCCGTATCGACCAATTGCTGGACGATGTGACTGACCAGCAAAAGCAACTCCTGGTCGCAACCGCAGCGCTCGATGTCGCGAAAGCCGACAAGAACATCTCGGAAACCGAGCTGGCGGTGTTCACACACATGCTGGAGCAGTGGCATATCACGCTCAACGATATCGAAGCCGCATTCACCCGGTGACCCCATTGTTTGAATCGACGCCGCGCTGCGCCATCCTTGCAGCGAGCGTCGCGACGTATCACCCAGCCTGAAGCTTTCACCCGATTATCCGTCATGACTTCGCCCACCCGCTTTACCGGTACCGACAGCTATATCGCCACGCCGGACCTGATGATTGCCGTCAACGCGGCGATTGCCTTGCAACGCCCCTTGTTGATCAAGGGTGAGCCGGGTACCGGCAAGACGCTGCTGGCAGAGGAAATCGCTCGCTCACTGAATGCGCCTTTGATTGCCTGGCATGTCAAATCGACCACCAAAGCACAACACGGGCTCTACGAGTACGATGCGGTTGCGCGCCTGCGTGACGGCCAGTTGGGCGACGAACGCGTACGTGATATCGCGAACTACATCGTGCGTGGCAAGTTGTGGGATGCCTTCGAGCACGATCAACAAGCGGTGCTACTGATCGACGAAATCGACAAGGCCGATATCGAGTTCCCGAACGACTTGCTGCGCGAGCTCGACCGTATGGCTTTCGATGTGTACGAAACGCGCCAGACCATCACTGCGCGGCATCGTCCCATTATCGTCATCACCAGCAATAACGAAAAAGAACTGCCCGACGCCTTTCTGCGTCGATGCTTCTTCCATTACATTCGTTTTCCTGACCGCGAGACCATGTCGCGCATCGTCGATGTGCACTTCCCGCATCTGCGCGAAGACCTGCTGCGCGAGGCCTTGGAGCTCTTCTACGCGCTACGCGACATGCCGGGGCTCAAGAAGAAACCCTCGACATCGGAGCTGATCGACTGGCTGAAGCTCTTGCTTGCAGAGGGTGTTGAACCGAGCGACCTGAAGATTGCCGAAGGCTTGCCACCGCTCTCCGGTGCCTTGCTGAAGAACGAGCAAGACATCACGCTGTTTGAACGCCTGATCAAGGTCGTCCGTTCGCGCCAGGGTTGATGCCAAGCAGCGGTGCTTGCATAGTCACGGCATGGAGACCCGCCGCAAGATCATCCATATCGACTGCGACTGCTTCTACGCTTCCATCGAGATGCGGGACGACCCGACGCTGCTCGGCAAACCCGTGGCGGTCGGAGGTAAACCAGAATCGCGCGGCGTCATCGCGACCTGCAACTATGAAGCGCGACGCTATGGCGTCCACTCCGCCATGGCATCGAGCATGGCAGTCCGGCGTTGCCCAGATCTGGTCCTGCTACCACCCCGTTTCGATGCCTACCGTGCCGCATCGCGACAGATCCACGGCATCTATGCCGATTTCACCGAACTGATCGAGCCCTTGTCGCTCGACGAAGCCTATCTCGATGTCAGCAATGCGCCGCATTGCCAGGGGAGCGCGACCTTGATGGCGCAGGCGATCCGCGAGCGTATCCGCGCCGAGGTCGGTATCACGGCTTCCGCCGGTATTGCGTGCAATAAATTCGTGGCCAAGGTTGCCAGCGACTGGAACAAGCCCAATGGCCAGTTTCTGGTCCGCCCAGAGGAAACCGATGCTTTCGTGGCCGCCCTCCCCGTTGGCAAGCTCTACGGTGTCGGCAAAGTCACCGCCGGCAAGTTGAACGAGATGGGTGCGCAAACCTGTGCCGACCTGCGCCATTGGCCCTTGGAGCGCCTGACACGCCATTTCGGCCGCTTTGGCGAGCGGCTGTATAACCTGTGCAGAGGCATCGACAACCGCCCAGTGAGCACCGACCAACCACGTCGCTCACTGTCGGTCGAGACCACCTATGTCAATGACCTGACGACAGTTGAGGCCTGCCGCCTTGAGTTGCTGGCGCTCGTGAACGATCTGAAAGACAGACAGCAGCGACACGCAGACAGCGCGCATCCGCACAAGGCGTTCGTCAAGATCCGATTTTCCGACTTCACCCACACGACTGCCGAGTGTGTTTCACCCCAGCCCGATGAGGCAGTGTGGGTGCGCCTGCTTGAGCAAGGTTGGCAGCGCCGTCAGCTGCCGGTCCGACTCCTTGGCGTCGGCTTTCGCTACGAAGATGAGGAGCGGCAGCAAGACGGCCAGTTGAGCCTGTTTGACGACCATCCTTTGGCGAACGAGGGCTCATCGACTTGATGCGTGAATGGCGTTGCATAAGCCATAACGGTTCGCCATGTTTTTTGCGTCTATCGGCAGATGTGTAAATAATACCGGTACTCGCTCAGGTCTAAACAGAAGTAGCGGGGTCGGAATCCAGAGAGCAGCCAAAGCCGCCAAGTCGTCGTACCGACGCGACATGCTGCATATTGGATTGCAGTACATCCGTACGAATGCCGTATCGCAGAGGACTGAAACAGCTATCATCGCCACACAAACAGATTCAGCCACGCGTCGCACGCTACGACATGAATGGCCTGAAGATAATGAGCGAGGATCAATTGGGGATGCAGGGGGGAAAGCATAGGGCTCGCCACGCCCATCTTGCCGTGCCTAGCCGGACGGCGTATGCGCTATTGCCGTTGCTCTACTATGCAGCCGCGCAGCTGGGTAGCCTCTTGACGACGTCTGCCGATGGCATGGCCATCATCTGGGCGCCCAATGCCGTCTTGTTGGCGGCGTTGCTGTACTACGACAGCCATCGCAAATATGCCTTACTTGGCCTCTGCCTTGCGGCTGAAGTCGCCGCCGATATCACGACCTTTCCTTGGCCTATTGGCCTGCTCCTGGGTACCGTCAACCTCACCGAGGTCATGATCGCCTATGGCGTGCTGCGCTATCTGCACTTCGGCAAGCAGTTGAATTCGCTCGATGATCTCGGCCGCTTCATCCTCGGTGGCCCAGGGCTTGCCGCGCTGGCCGGCGGGCTGCTCGGCGCCACCGTCTTGACCAGCTTGCACCTGTCTCATACGGGCTTTGCGGGCCTATTCCGTATCTGGTGGTTTGGCGATGCGCTTGGCCAACTGCTCATCACGCCGCTGTGTTTGCTGGCCGCCCAGATGGACCGTCGCGGCAAGGCCTCGCTCACCCATACCGACCTCATCATGGCCATCTATGCGATTGCCATTGCCCTGTTGCTCGGTTTCGCCAAGGGAGGCACGGTTGCAGGCGTGTTGGTCACGCCGGCTTTATGGTTGCCCGCATTGTTCTACGTCGGGGCCCGATTCGAGCCCGTCTGGTCAGCACTCGGCTGCAGCGCCATGTCTTTCGGCATCGCCAGCCTGATCGTGCTGCATCGCCAGCCTTTTGGCGCCCTGTCGGTCAACGAGGAAATCATGCGCGGGCAGGAGATGATCCTGATCCTGACCTTGTTCTGCTTCGGCTTCGCTGCGCTCAAGCACCAGATCCGCGCCCATGAACGCGACCTCGAAGTGCGCGTGGCAGAGCGCACGCGCGAGCTTGAGCAACTCAACAACGTGCTGGTGCGGGCAGCACAGACCGACCTACTGACGGGCCTCTACAACCGCCGCGCGTTCTATGAAACTGCTCACCTGGAATTCGACCGCTGCCTGCGTCATGCGCTCCCGCTGGTCATCCTGATGGCCGACCTCGACTATTTCAAATCGATCAACGACCGGCATGGCCATATGGTCGGCGACCAAGCCCTGCGCCATGTCGCTGAAATCCTCGGCATCATGACGCGCGACAGCGACACGGTTGCCCGATATGGCGGCGAGGAATTCATCCTGATCGCACCGGAAACCGATCTCAGCGAGGGACGCATATTGGCCGAACGGCTCGGCGAGGCGCTACGCAATACACCGATGCATATCGACGACGAACTCATCCAGATCACCGCCAGCATTGGCATCACGGAATTCCGCCCGGGCGACAGCCTCGAAACCTTGATCGCCCGTGCCGACGCCGCTCTCTACAGCGCCAAGAGCGGTGGGCGCGATCGCATCGTGCAGGCATGAGCCGCAAACACTCCTTTCCGCCGGTCGTGAACGACAAGACGCGGCTGCTGATCCTGGGCAGCTTGCCGGGCGACCGGTCGCTGGCGCTGCAGCAGTATTACGGCCATCCGCAGAACAAGTTTTGGGAGTTGCTTGGGCAGGTGATCAACGTGGACTTGCGGGCACTGGCTTATGAGGCGCGCCTTGAGGCACTGCTGGCGCATGGGATTGGCCTATGGGATGTCGTTGCCGAGGCAGAGCGCGAAGGGAGTCTGGATACTGCGATTCGCATCGCCACGCCTAACGCGATTGACGAGTTGGCGGCAGGCTTACCGCGCCTCAGCGCCATTGCTTTCAATGGCGCTACTGCCGCACGTCTGGGCCGCAAACAATGCCGCGATGTCGCTGAGCGTGCGAGCTTGATCGATCTACCCTCATCGAGCCCCGCGCACACGATAGGCTTCGAGCGCAAACTACAAACCTGGCTTCAGCTCACGCAGTTCCTGTAGCTTCAGACAGGCCGTTAGGCAGCGCTATTGCGCATGGATGTCCTTAAATAGCTCCACAAGGGCGCCGACCTTGGCTTGCATCGAGTCCTGCCGCCAGACCAGCACCGTGTTCACCGAGCGCATGGCACCGCGGAGTGCGTGCTCCGACAAATGCGCGCGCTCTGAGTAAATGTCGAGTACAGCAGCGGGGATCAGCGCAATACCCATCCCGGCAACGCAGCAGCCCAGCATGGCGTGGTAGGAGCCCAGCTCAATGACGCGCGATGGCGCCACACCGCCGTGGCTGCACCAGGCTTCCAGACGTTGGCGATGCGGGCAGTCCGGTTCGAATACCAGCAGGCTGCCGGTCTGGATATCGCGCGGATGAAGGATGGGCGGATGACCGGGCGGGCCAATCAGCACCAAAGGTTCGCAGTACGCCAGCGTATGGCTCAAGCGTGGGTCTGAGACGGGCTCGGCGATCAGCGCTGCATCGAGCTCACCGGCCAGCACGCGCGCGGTCAGCGGCCTTGGCGCACCCGTGCGCAATTCCACCATAATCTCCGGATAGCGCCGCTGCAGCTCGGCGAGCATCCCCGGGAAGCGGATTGCGGCGGTACTTTCCATGGCACCCAGCTTGAGCACACCACGCGGGACTAGATCAGACAGGGCGCTGCGCGCTTCCTCGGCCAGATCCAGCAGTCGATGCGCATAGTCGAGCAATACCTTGCCCTGAGCCGAGAGTCGAAGGCGTTTGCCTTCGCGGATGAAAAGCGGCACCCCCAGATCCGCTTCCAGGTTTTGTATGCGCGTGGTGATGTTGGATGGTACCCGGTGCAACACAGCCGCCGCCCGGCTGATACCGCCTTCCTGAGCAACTGCGACAAATACCCGCAAATCTGAGAGTTCCATATTCTCGTTTCGTGAATATTGAATTCATTTTAATTCAATTTACATGAGCATCCTGCTTCGTCAAAGTGAGTTTCGTTGACCACCGCACAACGTTAAGGAGGAGCACATGTTTGTCACCGTCTTTCGTTCAAGGTTGAATCCCGAAACACAGGAGGAATATCTGCAATGGGCCGCGCGCATGAGTGCACTGGCGGCGGAAATCCCGGGATATGTCGCGCACAAGGGGTTCGAAGCCAAGGATGGTGAGCGCGTCACCATTGTTGAATTCGCGTCAGAAGAAGGATTACGTGCCTGGGCGACGCATCCAGAGCACGTGGAAGCCAAACGAAAAGGACGTTCGACTTTTTTTGCCGAATACCGCGTCCAGGTATGCCAGGTCCTGCGTGACAGCGCTGACCGTAGGGGGACGCTCGGATAAACTGAGGCACGATCACCCACAGGCAAATACATGACGATTACGTTCGAATCACCCGATCAACCCGAAGTCATCACCCTCATCGCCGAGCTGGACGCCTACCAGGATAGTCTGTACCCGCCTGAAAGCCGGCACGCGCTTGATCTCGCATCGTTGAAGCAAGCGAATGTGTTGTTTGCGGTGGCGCGAAATACTGATGGCCAGGCAATCGGCTGCGGGGCGATTGTGCTGAACCCCGAGTTTGGCGAACTCAAGCGCATGTATGTCAGCCCGATCGCGCGCGGGCAAGGCGTTGCACGGCGGCTCCTCCAGCAGCTTGAATCAGCAGCCATTCGCGTAGGGTGCACGCAGCTCAAGCTCGAAACAGGGCCGTACCAGCCCGAGGCACTGGCCTTGTATGGCGCAGCGGGCTATACGCGCCGCGGCCCGTTTGGTGACTACTCGGACGACCCGCTGAGCGTTTTCATGCATAAGCGTGTCGCAAGCTAAAGCCATCGTCACCCCATACCCATCGGGCGGATCATGCTTAGAACACTCCAAGGGCAATGCCAGTGCGGGTCGGTTCAGTACAAAGTAACCGACACCGTCGCCACCCTGTTTGCATGCCACTGTATTGAATGCCAGCATAAATCAGGCAGCGCTTTTGGCATGGCCATGGGGGTGCATGATCCACAGGTCGAAACACATGGCGTGCTAGCTGAATGGATACGGACGACACCACCAGGCAAGCAAATGGCCTGCCGATTTTGCCCTGTGTGTGGCACACGCATCTTCCACCAGATGCTGGGCCAGTCCACGTATATCAGTATCAAGCCCGGCACGTTGGACGACATCGGTTCGTCTCGCCCGGCCGGCCATATCTGGACTCGCAGCAAGCAGGCGTGGGTCGTGCTTGAAACTGATGCTGCACAGTACCCTGAGAACCCACCTGGCTTTGACGCACTCTTTGCTGCATGGGCAGAGATACATGGCGCAAACAATCACGATACTGGTCATGTGGCAGCGACAAGCGCATGGAATTAGCATCTCGACCTGAGCGACCTCCGTACACGATATTGATCGACGCCTCGCCCTAGCACCCCTGGTCTATGACATCTTGAAGGATGGACTCATGCACTCCAGTTTGATCCGGTTTTGCTTGCTCTATCTCAACCTGTGCGCGGCCGCAGCGGCGCAAGATTCACGAGTGCTGGTGCACCTGCAGCTCGACAAACCCGACGTACTCACCGTCAGCTATCGACTTCCGCCATCATGTCGGGACCTTGCGTTTATCAACGACGGCATACGCCCAGCATCTGCCGATGAATTACGGCGCGATTGGCAACCCGCAGACGATTGCGCCCGAGTGGATGGCCAAGGTCTTCACTTGACCAAGGATGCATGCAGTACAGCTCGATTCCTCGTACCCGTACAATTCCGCTTTATCGATCGCGTCTACCCCTGGGCGCAACCAATAGGCGGCGGCGTGTATGCCCATACACAGAGCTATGCCGTCAAACCTGACTGTGGTCCGGTCGACTGGCGTTTCAGCACGCTGCATGGCACGCTGGTCATCAACGGCAAACGCTCGGAAAGTGACACGCGCTTAACAGCAGATACGCCTGATATCGAATCGATGCCGGTCCTCTTGTTTGATCACCAGGAGGATGGTGGCAAGCCGCTGATCCATATCGATCCCGCATTACCCAATGTGATGGCAACCGCCGTCATGCGAAGTGCCGGCGATGTTGAACAACTTTATTCAGACAAAATGCAAGCATCGCACCTGCCGACCCACAGCATGGTGGTGGCGCGTGCACCACACGGTATGGGATGGTGGGGGGATGCTGCAAATCGAACCACGCTCCGACTGATGGTGCAGGCCGACGCCTCGCCCGGCAACATTGATCTACTCAAAGGTTTTATTGCTCACGAGCTCGCACATTTCCTGCAACCTCGCGACATAGCGAATGTCGGAAGGGAGAATCAAGCACTGATCCTCGAAGGCGGAGCCGAATATCTGCGCTGGTATGCACAGGCATCTCTTGGCTGGAAAACCGCCGCCGATAGCGCACTAGACCTGCAACGCGCGTTCAATGCATGTGCGCTGGCTACCCAGCAGCATAGTTGGGCCGACACACCCAACCGTGGCTGGGGCAAGATTCCCTACGATTGCGGTCTGGCTTTCCACGCAATTGCATTGGCCGACCGGCAAACCAGCGAAGCACCGATTTCTTTGCTGGACAACTACTACCATCAGGGTCGCGGGGGCACCGCCACCGATTTTGCAACGGCACTCGAATGTGGCAGCTACACACCTTGTACACCGCGCTGGCTACCGCGCCTGCTGAATGGTAAGGAACTCGTAACCGCAATCTTTGATGATTTTGCACGTCATACCGGTCTGCTTCTGCAGTCGGACGTACCTGATCCAGCAACGGCAGAATCACTCGCACGGTCAGTATTCGCCAACCTGATGAAGCAGGACTGCCAAGGAGAGGTCTCAACTTGGGCGGACCCTGGCGTCGTCAGAATTGGCTCTGTGAAACACTGTAAGGCGCTGAGGGAAGGGATGCGGATTGACCAGGTAGATGGATTGGCCCTGATCAGCGATCCGAACGCACTATCGCTTATCGAGAAGCACTGTACCGATCAGGGCAACGTGACCGTGGCCTTGCAGGGAGGTGGTTCCGTGGCCTTAGCCTGCTCATCCAACGCGGTTCCCCACTTGCATTTCTACTCTGCCGTACAAGATGCACTGATCGCTGCGCTGGATCCACAATGAAGCGCTACGCTTTCGCCAATACCGCCGTCGACATGGGTGCCACAACCCGCCAACCCAGCGTCTCATACAATGCGCGGCCCGCATCTGCGGCCACCAGCAAGCGCTCATGGGCACCTAGGTCGCACGCGAGCCTATCGAGCGTGTACATGATGACGGAACCCAAGCCCTTACGACGATGGGCTTCCATGGTCTCGATCCGATCGAACACCGCGCTGCCGTCGTGGATGGCGGCACGACCGATTGCGGCCAACTCTCCGTTTGCGTCCCTCACGCTTGCGACATGGCCGGCATTTTCTACATCCAGATCAATCTGATAGTCCAGTGGCAATGAGGCACTACCCCGTCTCTCTCCCTGCGTCATCACAAAGTGCAGCGGCTCGATTTGCCACCGTATTGGCAGCGCCGCACGCAATGCTTCGGGCTGTACAGCGGCTTTTACGAAAACGAAGGCTTCGTCGATCTGCGCAGCACAACACTGCAGATCAGCACCCGCTTCGACAAATACATGGCGGCGCAACTGCTCGGGGCGGCCTACCTCCACGGTTAATCCGCCGTAGCATCGCGTGGGCAGTGGCAATCCCCTACCCAGGCTCCAGCCGGTCAACCATCGTTCAAGCAGTGCAAGATCAAGATTCATATTCATCGTATGCGGGCCTCGATGCGCAAACCAGAGTACTTGCCAGTTTAGCGATGCCTCGCAGAGTGTTGCAGTTACAGAACAGCTATTTCATTGCACAAAACTGCGTCTTGCCTTCCACTTATATAAGTGCTTATCATTCTATTGCATAAGCACTTATATAATTAGCGTCACCACCAGAATCGAACACAACAAGAGGAGAATCGCCATGATGTCAGACACGACCGTACAAGCGCCCTCACAAGGCTGGCTTAGCCGCCTTTGGCGCTCGGCCCCCGTTCGTATCATCGTCGGTGCGCTGGTGACGATTTTGCCGGTTGCGCTGCCCATGGCCGCCATCCACGCGCTGATTGCCAAGCCCTACCGTCAGGTGTGGCCGTTCTTGCTGGCCTCCCTATTCTGCCTTCTGGCCTACCGCTGGTTTACGCAAACGGTCGAGAAGCGTTCGCCCACCGAGCTCGCGCGCCAAGGTGCGCTACGTGAGCTGGGGTTGGGCTTGCTGATGGGCCTCGGCTTGATCTGCGCTGTCACTCTCGCACTGCGCGCAGTCGGCCTCGTTCATTTTGAAGTGGGTGACGCCACGAACTGGCCGCGGCTGTTCGGCGAGATGACGCTGGCCGCCGCGATGGAAGAAGTGGTGTTCCGTGGCGTGCTGTTCCGTATTCTGGCCAACTGGCTGGGCGCCAGAGCCGCTATTGTGATTTCGGCCTTGCTGTTTGGGGTTGCGCATCTGAATGGCGACGGCTTCACGGTAACGGCCTTCATCGGCCTCGTGCTGGCGAGTGTCATGCTGACCGCCGCCTATATGCGTCGGGGCCGTCTGTGGCTGCCCATTGGCCTGCATTTCGGCTGGAACTTCACGTGTACAGCCCTCTTCGGCTACACCACCTCGGGGCACGCCGCCCAAGGCTACCTGCACACGACGCTGACCGGGCCAGATTGGTTGTCGGGCGGCGCATTCGGCGTCGAAGCATCCGTCGTCACCCTGCTCGCCACGGTGATCGTATCCGTCATTCTGCTTGTGCGCCCCAGCATTCCGCTGGTGCCCCGCATCAACAAAGAAAGCCATGCCTAGAACCTTGGGTACCCAGCTGCGGCATCTCATCGAGCTCCTCGACAATGCGGTAGAGCGGGCGTACACGGATATTGGCCTCAATTATCGCCCGCGCTATACGCCCGTCATGCGCGTTCTCATGCGTAAGGGGCCATCGACGGTCGGTGAGATCGCCGAATCGGCTGGCATTACCCAGCCTGCCGTCACCCAGACAGTTGCCCGCATGGCCGAGGCCGGCCTTGTGGCCGTGGTGCCGGGCGAGCGCGATGCGCGGCAGCGCATTATCCAGCTAACGCCGCAAGGCCAGGCGCTGGTACCCGAGCTGGAACGCTGCTGGCAGGCCACGGCGCTGGCCGCGCGAAGCCTCGACGAGGATCTGGGCCAGCCGCTCAGTGCGGTCCTCGAGGCAACCATCGAGGCGCTGAACCGACGCTCATTCGCAGAGCGTATTCGAGACGCAAGGCGCGAGCAAAGCGGGGATCGTTGATGCGGATTCCAGCATTGTTGAGCATGGGTGCCAGTGATCGCTGACCGATCTGTGCGTGCTATGCTGGTGGTGCCCCTGCTTGTCATGCAACGGGCTGGAATGGTAGACGCGAGAGCGGCCGCAGGCCATGAGCGGATTATCCCGACGAGCCTCCCGAATACTTTGCGTACCAGAGTTTCTCGCCGATCCTCAGGGTCCATTTGACCATGGATTAACTTTTTATAAGCATACATGGGTTTACAACAGTCAATGGACAATCCTTATTCCACCTCTCATAAGACCTTAGGCATTGCCAAAGAGCCTGAAACCCAATTTACTCCCGACAATGGCAGCATTACGGAAGTATATGAGGCCGAACCGAGTCTATGGGGTATTTCTTGGTTAAGGAGTAGCCTAATAAAGGGTTTGTTGCTCGGCGTTTTCGTTACCTGCGGAGTCCCTGTATTGCTAGCACTTCTTTACGCAGCAGCGCTCATAGTGCACGCTGTACATGTTGGATACCCACTCCCCAACGCGATGGTTCACGCACAGATGGAGTTCTTGGTTTCAACAACATCCAACCTAACTGTCGTAATGATAGAAATCATAATTGACTGTCTTATTGCTTGCGCCGGAAGCTATTTATGCGCCAGAGTTGCCAGGCGGCATACATATAAACTTTCGGGTATCTTATTGATTTTTTCGTTCGTAAACGCGAATTTTCACCGCTCTTATGAGTTAGCCATTGGCAATTATTGGATTCTTGTTTCATTCGTAATTGCAATATTTATGATTATTGGTACGTGGCTAGGCAATGGAACAAAGCGTCTATAGCTGGACGCAACATGTGAAGTGCTATCTTTAGATAACTCTCACAAGGTTTCGCACATCGAACGGAACTTCGCGCAGAATGGCGGTCAATCGCCTCATTCTGACTGCACGCACTTCCTCACCCGCATGAGTCCAACATGATTACCAGCATCACGCTGTGTACATCGCTTCTCGGTCTGTTCCTGGTCGTGCCCTTGCTTGCAGCGACGCGAAAGCGGCTCGCCAACCTCTGGCTAGCCGCGTTCGTCCTTGCCGTATCGCTGTTGGCCATGGCCGACTACGCTGCATCGACGCAGTTGTACGCGCGGCACCCTAATCTGTTTGGCCTGTTCGACTGGCCAGTCATGGGCCTCGGCGCTTTCTACTATCTCTACGTACTCAGCATGAGCGGCGCCTTTCGTGCTCGCCAGCTCTTGCATCTTTTACCCATGCTGGGCTGGGCAAGCTGGTTGATTCATATGCGGCTTGCTGTGCCGATCGACGTGCAGCTGAACCAGCCGTCCCATACCGCAGACGCGCAATTCCAGCCCATCCTGCTGTTCTTCCAACTGATCGTTGCCGGGTACGCCGTTGCTTCGTTGCGGCAATTGCGGCGCTATCGTGCCGCGCTACGCAACAATTACTCGAATACGGCTGCACATGACCTTAACTGGCTGCGCTGGCTGACGATCGCGATGTGTGTGCAATTTTGCCTCTGGTTGCCGGTCAGTCTTTTAGGGCGTGTCTGGTGGCCGGTGCTCGATATCAGCCGCCTGGCCATGCTGTATCTCCTGGGTTGGTACGGCCTGCGGCAATCGGCTGTCTTTACGCCAGCCGATGCCCATCGTGCACTTGCACCTGTACCGACGCCCCTCTCCCCCACCGCCGAGGCCGATCCGCAACCGCAGCAAGGGGAAGCCACAGCCAAATACGCGCGCTCCGGTATGACCGATGCGGCCAAGGCCCTGATCGGCCAGCGCCTGGCCCAACGCATGGCCGCGCAAAAACTGCATCAGGACGCCAATCTGACGCTAACCGACCTGGCAGACAAGATCGGCACCTCGCCACAATTGCTCTCGCAATACCTGAACGAAGTGCTGGGCGTGAGCTTCTTCGAGTACGTCAACCGCGCCCGCGTCGAAGCAGTACAAGCTCTGATGCTGGATAGCACTTACCAGCACCACACGGTCTTGGACTTGGCGCTCATGGCGGGCTTCAACAGCAAGTCTGCGTTCAATACCAGCTTCAAACGCGTGACCGGCACGACCCCATCACAATGGAAGAAACAGGCGGCGAACACGGCGGTGCCGATCGGCACAGACGAAACCCGCACGGCAGCTGGGCAAACTGAGGTCGTTGTTTCGTAAACCTCAGCCATAGGACGCCCCACTTGAACAAGTATGTCTTTTCCCTTGTCGCCTGCCTTGCCGCCAGCCTGACTCCCTGCTTTGCCGCCAACGCGATCGAGCCGCCCACGGTCACGATTCCGGCGGGTGACTTCACCATGGGCACCAATGTCGACCCGGTGGGCGACGGGCTACACAACCCACTGGAAACCCCTGCCCACAAGGTGCACATTGCGAGCTTTCGTCTCGCGCAATACACCACGACCGTCGCGCAGTTCAAGGAGTTTGTCGACGCGACCGGCTACAAGACCGGCGACCAGTGCTGGCAATGGACGCGCCCCGGGGCCGACGGTATGGAACTGAAGATGGCACCGGGCAGCTGGAATACGCCCGCCTACGCCCCGAGCGGATACCACCCAGTGATGTGCGTAAGCTGGGACGATGCGCAAGCCTATGCGGCCTGGCTGTCGAGAGAAACCGGCCGGCACTACCGGCTGCCGAGCGAAGCCGAGTGGGAATACGCCGCACGCGCGGGGACGACTACGCGCTACCCCTTTGGCGACGACCCCGCAGGGCTCTGCCGTTTTGCCAATGTCCTTGACCAGACGGGCAAGGCAGCCTTCAAGCGCGATCACGGCCTTGACTGGAATGCCATCGCCTGCGACGACAGTGCTGAATTCACTACGGTGGTCGGCAGCTACCTGCCTAACTCCTGGGGCCTCTATGACATGATCGGCAATGTGGGGCAATGGACGGCCGACTGCGAGCACAAGAACTATGAAGGCGCACCCAGCGACGGCTCTGCCTGGGTCAACGGCTGCGATTCAGCCGAGGGGACCATGTATATCACCCGCGGCAGCAATTATGCTTCCGGCCCGCGCAGCTCGCGGCCCACGACCCGCGCGCACGCCGGGGAAACCAACCGCAGCAGCCTCGGCGAAGGTTTCCGCATCGCCGAAGACATCGTCGCAGGCGATCACGCCGCGTGCGCCGCATCTGCAAACGGCGACTGCGCGGCGAACCCGGCGACACGCGCATTCCTCGCTGGGCTCCGGGCCGCGCAAGGCGCCGAGCAGGCGCGACGCCATGCCGGCCAGCAGGGCAAGTAACCGACCGTAGACTCCGGGCGTGCCACGCGCCCAACCGCGTCCTGGCCGATCGGCCAGGACGTCAGGCTCAGTACAGCAAGCTAATGTTGGGGTTCCCGTACTATCGACCCACCCTGACGGAGCGTACCCATGCACACCCTGTTCGACAAAGCGACCCCTTACGTCAACGTCGCCGCCCGTATTCTGATGTCCCTGATCTTCATCATGGCTGGCTGGCAAAAGGTCACCGCCTATACGGGGGTGCAGGGCTTCATCAAGACGCTTGGACTGCCGGGTGGCCTGCTGCCGCTGGTCATCTTCGTCGAGCTGGGCGGATCAATTGCCTTGCTGCTGGGCTTTTACACCCGCCTTGCCGCATTTCTGCTGACCGGCTTCACGCTGCTCGCTGCCGTACTGGTGCATTTTCACCCGGGCGACGAGCAGAACATGATCGTGTTCATGGACAACCTCGCCATGGCGGGTGGCCTGCTGCTGTTTGTGCAATACGGCGGCGGCGCCTACTCGATCGACGCCTTGCGTCGGCGACCAGTCTAGATCCAGACGTCGTTCTCAGCGGTCCGCTCGCCGCCCGCTTGGCCGGTATTGACCACGCCACGCGGCTCGATCAGCATCAGCTTCACTTCCCGCTCGGCGTAAGGCTTGTGCCTTACGCCCTTGGGGACGACATACATCTCGCCCGCCGACAGATGCACTGCGCCATCCTCGAAATCGATGCGCAGAGCCCCTTCGATGACGATAAAGGCCTCGTCCGTGTCATCGTGGCTGTGCCAGACAAAATCGCCTTCGAGCTTGACCAGCTTGAACTGGTAATCATTCATCTCGGCGACCACCTTGGGCTGCCAATGCTCGGTAATGCGTGCCAACTTCTGCTGCAGATTGATGGCTTGATGGGCCATGCCGCTCTCCTCCGCTTGATTTCGATAAACGCTTATTCCAGCTCGGCTTCGACAAACGACTGACCTTGGCTTTTAAGGCAAGTTCAAGCGGGCGGCACGGCGACAATCCATTTACTTTGCGGGCGGCTCCCACCAGCGTGCACGCGATTGCGCGGTTGGGTCCAGCACCAGCCATTCGGGCGCAGCTTTCAGGCCCTGTCCGTCTGCAAGCATCTGCGCACCGGCCTTGGCACGCTGGGTTACTGCGGCAAGCGTCGCAGCGTCGCGCACCACGGCGAGCCAGACGAGATACGGCCCATCGGTGCGCACCGGCAGTTGCGGGAAGTTATTGGTAACGTCAAGCGTCGCAAACGTGCCGATGACCTGCACACCCTCTTGCTGGTAACTCGTAAACAGCTTTTGCGCCGTTTGGGTCAGTTGCGGCAAAACACTTGGCTCGGCGCGAATGATCTGGGCCACAACGATGCCACCAGCCCGGTCGCCTTCAGCATTGCCGACCGGGGGCAAGATGCGCACACCCGTACCGGGCAACGGGTGCAAGAGCAGGACGTTGGTATGGTCGTCGAGCCAGCTGTTCATCACGCCACGCTGTTCGCCCCAGACCTGGCCGTAGTAGAACGATGCATTCCCAACGGCGCGCGCTTCCAGGGTGTGAAAGCCGCGTAACCAGACAAAGGTATCGGGACTCGCCCGGTCGGCAAACTGACCGACCAGCATCGCACCCAACTGAAGGAAGGCATCGGGGAAGTGTTTTTCGAAGTTAGCGACAAAACGATCCCTTACACCGGGCTGCAGGGTATAGCGGCGAAGCTCGAAGACTTGGTAGTCATCGCTCAAACCCGGCAATGCGGTCGCTTCGCTCGGCCGGCGCAGGTCGCCTGTCCAGTTGGTTTCCCAGGTTTTGCCGCCATCCGCCGAAAACGCCTGTTCCCAGCGCGGGTTGGCTGTATCGACCTTGGTCCAGGTCAGGCGCGCTCTGATCGGCTTACCATCAAAGGTATCGTCGCCCTCAAAAACGCCGGTATTGCCGCAGAAACGCCCCACTGCGGGTGGCTCAACCCGACCCAGCCGCGCATTGCTCCAATAGACATGCCAGAGCTGGGTGGCTGGGTCATAGAAGCGGAGCGTGGCACCGACAATGGCGGGCTCGGTACTGCGGTATTCATCCCGGTTGCCATGCCCGTCCAGCATCGGCGTCATCACATTGGTGGATTCGAACTCTTGCCAAGTCGTGGCACCTTGGAAAATCGCGCTCAAGCGCCGGTTATGGCCGACCCAGCGGCCAAGGAGAAAGTCGAAGTCGTGCGCGTGATCATGCTCAGGGGCAGTGCAGGTCATGATGGGTCTCTCGGCGGATACAGTGTCGTCGGCATGGCATGTGTTGGCGATCATCATCGCGGCAGCGCAGATCAGGGTGCGAATCATGGTGGGAGCGGCGAGGCACGGTTATTGAGCGAGCCCTGAGCTTGCCGAGGATATAGGTCGTTTCTCACCCTATATGTGCGACAACGAAACAGCTCAGCTTATGCGCCAAGGCATGATGGCCAACGATTTGGCAGAAAACACGGCCTCCTTGTCAGACCCGACAGACGCGAAAGCCACAGAATCGCGCCATCGTATACATACATGGATCGACCCTACCTATGCCGTATCGATTTTTGAGTGCCCTTTCCTTGGCGCTGGTCGCGCTGATGAGCATCGCCGCAGCTGCCGACGACCTAGCCACCCACTCCGCTGCTACCGCCACACAGGCACTTGCACAGCCAGCCAAGATCGCAGCCTACCAGGCGCGCTTTGGCCGCAGCCGCCCGATCATCGCCGTGGTCGGGCAAAACAGCGGCATGGTGTTGTCGGACTACGTTGTGCCGTATGGTGTGCTGGCGCGCTCGGGGGTCGCCGAGGTATTTGGCGTATCGACACAGGCCGGCCTGCAAAAGCTACCGCCTTTACAAATCCAACCCGACCGCACGCTGGCGGATTTCGACCGGCAGTTTCCCGACGGCGCCGATTACGTCTTCATTCCTGCTGTCGACGGCATGGAAAAGCATACCGACCCCGCGTTGATCGCCTGGTTGAAAACCCAGGCCGACAAGGGCACGACCTTGATCAGCATCTGCAATGGCGCTTTGGTCCTTGCCGAGGCTGGCCTATTGAAGGGACATCGCGCCACTGCGCATTTCTCCACCTATGAGATGCGGCTCAAGCAGTATCCGGATACGCAGTGGGTCAAGAACGCGCGCTATGTGGTCGATGGCAAGATCATCTCCAGCGCCGGTATCTCTGCTGCCATGCCGACCTCGCTGGCGCTGGTTGAGGCCATCGGCGGTACGGCACGTGCAGCCGCCCTGGCCAAACAGCTGGGCGTCACCGACTGGGGGCCGGCGCACAATAGCGATGCATTCCATATCGGCACCCGCGACTATATGGCGGGCATCGGCAATACGCTCTTTCATGGCACCCAAACCATCGGCATTCCCGTCGCCAACGGCGTGGACGAGATCTCGGTCGCTTTTACGGCCAATGCCTATTCCGACACGCTCCGTAGCGAGGCGCACGCACTGGCGCAATCGAGCACACCGATCAAGACCAAGGCAGGCATGACCTTGGTGCCCGATCGAGTGGTCGGCCAAGGCAAGCCATTAGACAGCGTCCTGCCCGAATCAGGCGACACGCCGCCAATGCAGGTGCTCGACCAAGTGCTGGACGACATCACCCAACGCTATGGCGCGTCTACTGCACGCTTTGTGATTCTGGATATGGAATACCCAGGCAACAAGTCATAGGTTGTAACCTGCAGCGCGCAATCAGGACCAAACGCGGTAAACCCAGTAGCTTTCTTCCTCGCGCCCGGCGCGGGCCAGCCCAGTTGGGCTAAGGCCAGTGATTTCCCGGGTCTCGCGGCAAAAATGAGCTTGGTCGGCGTAGCCCGCGCGTTGCGCGACGTCAGCCCACGACACGGTGGCGTCGATCATCTCGTCGCGTGCGTCGAGAAAAGACTGCTCTGCACGGTACATACGCTGCAGCGTGCGCATGGGCTGTCCGGCCCAGGTGCGGATGCGCCGCTCCAGGTTACGGGCGCTACGCCCCCAGCCGGCTGCGGCAGCCTGCACGGCCAAGCGCCGCACCCAATTTACGATTGCGTTACCGCGTTCATCGACCTGTTGCCAGCGCGGCAGCAAGAACTGCTCGATATGGCGCACGCGTTCCGCGTCGTCCGGTGCGGTCAACACCGCATCTGACATTGCGCGCCAATCGTCACCCAGTACCTCGTCCAAGGCCACCAACTTATCGACGCAGGTCGACACATCCACACTCGATAGCTGGTGGAAGGCATGCGGGTAGAACAACACCATGATGGCCCGTACCGGGCCTGGGTTGTAGCTGACGGTCGGCCGGGTTTGCGGGCCGGCGAACAGCGCTCGGGCGACCTTTTGACCCAATCGCCCCGACACCGCGTCGACCATGAACGACTCACCTTCGATCAGCCAAGTGATGCTGCAGAGAGGGGATGCCGGAAAGTGATTGAACCGCTCTTGCGAGAGCAATAGCGGGCGCGACGCGGTGTCACGGGTCAGATAAGCCCGCACGCACGAGGCCAAGGCCATGCGAGGGGCGATCAGGCGGGCCCGTTCGGGCGAGGTGATGGGTTCTGGCATGGGGCAAGTCAAGCCGGATGAACTGGCACGATCATATCAAACTCATTGACGGTGAAATGTCGGAAACGTTCAAGACACAGGCCCTGAGCGGCGCGCACACTCAAGCCCATATCGTGCGGAGCCCAACCATGACGACACAGGAACACCTCAACCCGATCGCTGATGCATCCCACACCGCCAAGCGGCAGATCAAAGACCTGCCCGGCCCGCGCCCCTGGCCCTTGCTTGGCAACCTGCCCCAAACGCGCCCGTCGCGCATGCACCGCGATGTCGAGCGATGGAGTCGGAAATACGGCCCTTACTCCCGATTCTATGTGGGTCGCACCTGTGTTTTCGTAGTGGCCGACCACCAGGCAGTCAGCCAGATTCTGCGCGATCGCCCAGACGGCTTTCGCCGACCCAGCGTAACGGCCGCAGTCTCAGCGGAGATGGGTGGCGACCCGGGTGTATTCCTCGTCGAAGGCAGCGAATGGCGGCAACAACGCCGCATGGTGATGCCGGCCTTCTCGGCTCAGGCGATCAGGGCTTACTTCCCCTTGCTGACCCGTGTTGCAATGCGCCTGCGGGCACGTTGGGCTACTGCAGCCCAGGCAGGGCAAACGATCAACCTAAGCGACGATCTGAAGCGTTACTCGGTCGATATCATCGCCGCGCTCGCCCTGGGGACCGAGGTCAACACCATGGAATCCGGTGAGGACGCCATCCACCATCATATCGACGTCGTGATGGCAGCCGTCGCGCGCCGTTCTGTGACGCCGTTGCCTTACTGGCGTTATATCAAGCTCCCGGCTGACCGCCGCCTGGATCGCAGCTTACAGGCCCTGCAAGCCACCATCATCGACCTGGTGGGCAAAGGCCGCGCCCGGCTGGCAGCCGATCCCGCGCGCCGCGCTGCACCGCCGAACCTGCTGGAAGCCATGCTCGTTGCAGCGGACCAGGAAGGCAGTGGCGTCGACGACCGTACCGTGGCAGGCAATGTCTCGACCATGCTGCTCGCGGGTGAAGAAACAACGGCAAATAGCCTTGCCTGGCTACTCTATCTCTTGAGTCGCAACCCAGATGCATTGAAAGCCGCGCAGGCAGAAGTACGCCGGGTCGCCCCCGACCCAGCCGTTTCCAGCATCGAGCAGATCGACGCGATGGGCTACCTTGACGCCTGTGTGCAGGAATCGATGCGGCTCAAGCCAGTCGCACCCTTCATGCCGCTCGAAGCCTTGCGTGATACCACGGTGGCCGATGTTCACGTGCCCAAGGGCAGCCTGCTGTGGTGTGTGATGCGGCACGACAGCGTCGATGATCGTTGGGTGCCGCATGCCGCGACCTTCGACCCTACACGCTGGCTACCCACGGCCGACGGCACAACGTCGGTCGAGAAAGGCGCAGTACTCCCCTTCGGTGGTGGCCCTCGGCTCTGCCCCGGCCGCTATCTATCGCTGTTAGAGATCAAGGTTGCCGCAGCCATGCTGCTCAGCAGCTTCGATTTCGTCGCCATCGATACGCCCGACGGCAAGGAGGCACGGGAACAGATGGATTTCATCATGTCGCCGGTCGGGCTCACGATGCGCCTACGGCCTATCCAGGCTACAGGCAATTAACTCCATACCGGCACTTCGTCAGCGCTGGCGTAAACCGGGATACCCCGAGCGTGCGCCAAGCGCACATCCTCGTCTGCCCCCTTCGATGCCCCTGTCAATCGCAATATGGCATCGCAGTGCTCAATCAGGCGGGCGGCCGTGGGGTACAGGAAGCGCTCGCTGATCGGGTCACCCACCTCGGTCGAGCCTGCACATTTCGCAAGCGGTAGCGCCACCCATTCCCCAATCATGGGTACGTGGCCCCGCTCGTACACCGCCAAGGCAGCCGTCTCCAGCCGGTGCAGATTGGCTGCGATCTTGGCCGGATCGTCACCGGTGCCGCTACGGTATGGGCCAGCCACCAGAATCATCATCGGTTTCATTTCGTCTCCTCGTTTTGGGTCAATACAAGTGCAGCGCTGCGTACTGCAGCAGCATGATGGTCTTGCCATCCATGATCTCGCCGCGCCCGACCATGGCGAGTGCGTCTTTGAGTGGCAGTTCCATAATCTCGATGTCTTCGCCTTCCGCCTCCAGCCCGCCGCCCTCGCTCACGCGGTCGGTCGCATCGTATTCGGCGATGAAGAAATGCAGTCGCTCAGTCACCGAGCCGGGGCTCATAAAGGCCTCGAACACCTTGCGCACGGTGCGGATACGGTAGCCGGTCTCTTCTTCGACTTCCGCCCGGATGCGGGTCTCTGGGGTAGCATGGTCAAGCAGCCCGGCTGGCGCTTCGATCAACATGCCATCATGGTCATTGAGGAAGGCTGGCAACCGGAACTGCCGTGTGAGAATCACGGTTTTTCGTGCAGAATCGTGCAAAAGGATCGTCGCGCCGTTGCCACGGTCGTAGACTTCACGCGACAGGCGTTGCCAATGGCCGCTGCGCCTGCGCAAATCAATGGTGGCCTTTCGGAGTACATACCAGTTGTCCGACAGCACTTCCATGCCGATGACGCGTACGTATTCGTTTGCCGTAGTCATGCCGTTCACCATGCGGGGTTAACAAATCATCGCTTTCATGGTAACGTGCAGTTTCGTGCAATATCAAGATATTTCGTGCAAATACCATGCTGACCAAACAGAGAAAACAGGCCATCCTCGATGCGCTCAAACGCGATGGACAAGTCGTCGCCAAGACCCTGAGCGAATCGTTCGGCGTATCGGAAGACACAGTGCGCCGTGATCTGCGCGAGCTGGCCAGCGAGGGTTTGCTGCAGCGAGTGCACGGCGGTGCGCTGCTCGCATCGCCCGCGGAGGCAGACTTCACACACCGGCAATCGATCGCGACCAAGGAAAAATGCGCCGTAGCGCTCAGGGCTGCCCGCATGGTGTCGGCCGGTCAGGTGGTCATCATCGATGGTGGCACCACCGCTGTGCAGATGGCACAAGCCCTGCCTCGCACACTGGCGGCCACCGTCGTCACGCACAGCCCGAGCGTGGCAGTGGCACTTATGGATCACGCTGAGATCGAGGTCATCTTGATCGGCGGACGGCTGTACAAACACTCGATGGTGGCCGTAGGCGCCGCCGCGCTGGAAGCGCTGGCGCATATCCGCGCCGATACCTATTTCATGGGGGTGACGGGCGTGCACACCAGCGCCGGCCTCAGCACCGGCGATCTGGAAGAAGCCTACATGAAGCGCGCACTGGCGAGCCACGCGGCAGAAACCGTGGTATTGGCCTCGAGCGAGAAGCTCAACGCAGCATCGCGATTCAAGATCGGCGACCTGACACTCGCAAGCACCCTCGTCGTCGACCGCATGACAGACCCAGTCCTGACTGACGGCATCGAAGCGCAAGGAGTCACGATCGTGCGGGCCTAACGGGCGGTGCCGCCAATTGCGCACCCAAGCCCTATCCCGTACGATGCACCGCTCAACCCGGAGATCCTCCCCCAAATGAACACACTCGCTTGATCGCCCTGACCGGGCAACCCAACGATTTGCCCCAACCCGCGAGAGAGTGTGCGCATGCCCCTGATTCAGCTTCAAGGCCTCGGCCTTGCTTATCCCCATAAATCCTGCTTTTCCGGCTTCACCGCGTCTATCGACTGGGGCCAACGTATCGCCATCGTGGGCGACAACGGCGTCGGGAAGTCATCCTTGTTGCGTATCCTGCACGGCAGCCTGGCCCCCAGTGAAGGTCACGTGCGTACCGACGACGCGCTCGGCATCGGCTATGTCGCCCAAATTCTGGACGACGCAAGTACGCTCAGCGGCGGGCAGCGCGTCAATCGAGCCTTGAGCCAGGCGCTAGCCGATGCAGCGGACTTGCTGCTCCTCGATGAGCCGACCAACCATCTCGACGCTGACAACCGTCGTTCGCTGACACGCATGCTGGCGGCCTACCCCGGCGCCCTGGTGCTGGTAACCCATGACGAAGCACTGATGGACCAGGTCTGCGACACGATCTGGCATGTGGCACAAGGCCGCATCGAAGTCTTCAGGGGTCGATATGCCGACTTTCTGGCTGAACGTGCACTGCAGCGCGATGCGCTGATCAAGACACTAGCCGCCACTCGGCGCGCGCAGGAAGCAGCCCACGAAGCCCTGATGCAAGAGCAGATCCGCGCCAGCCATGCACGCGAGCGTGGCGCCAAGAGCATTCAGAACCGGAAGTGGGCCACCATCAAATCGCCCACCAAACTGGGCCGCGGTAGTGTGACGGCCGGCCACAAGCAGGCGGAGATTCGCGCCGAGCAGCAAGCCCTCTCAGACCAAATGAACGCCTTGCGCCCGACGGAGGTCATCACGCCGCGCTTTCAGCTATCGAGCAGTACGCGCGAAGACCGCGCCGTCGTGCAGGTAACGGACGGCGCCATCGGCTTTTCGGCGCCGCTTGCCCAGGGCATCCAGCTGCAGCTGGGATACGGTGAGCGACTGGCTTTGCTGGGCAAGAATGGCTGCGGCAAGTCGACACTGGCACGCGCGATTCATGGCGACACGCGCTTGCGGCTCGGTGGGGCCTGGATCGTCCCGGCGGCGGATGAATCCGCATATCTCGACCAGCATTACGCGGATCTGGACCCACGCCATACCGTGCTGCAGGCTTTGGCAGCGCGGGTACCCAAGTGGACAGAGACGGCCCTGCGCCGCCATCTCAGCGATTTTTTGTTCCGCCGGAACAGCGAGGTCGACACGCCCATATCCGCCCTGTCTGGTGGCGAGAAAGCCCGACTATCGCTCGCCTGTATCGCAGCCAGCACGCCCAGGTTATTGATTCTGGACGAGCTCACCAACAACCTCGACCGCCGCTTGCGACAGCATGTCACCGAGATCGTGAAAGGCTACCCCGGCACGCTGCTGTTGATTTCACATGATGAAGCGTTTCTGTCGCAGGTTGGCGTCGCTGATACTTTCCAGATGCCCCACTAGACTGACGCTGCGGCCCAGCCACGGCTGGGCCCATCCCTCGCAGTGGGTCAGCCCTCCAGATACTTGCCGAGCGCATCCATCAGGAAATTCGACCCGCGCTCACGCGAGCCAGCATCGTCGTAGCCATCAAGGAAGACACCCTGCTCGGTCATCACCAGTTGCGTGCCCTTGTCGACCGCCCGCAGCTCAAAGGTCGTCAGCGATACGGATATCTTGCGCGTGTCGAGGTGCATTTCGTAGCCGTAGACGATGCGCTCGCCGGGAATCAGGTCGTAGTAGATCGCATCGAACGTCGACACCACGCCGTTGGCCCACTGCCCACGCACCCGCTCGCGGCCTTGTGGGCGTATGTCCATCGTGCGTTCGAGCAGGGTCATGCCGTCGGCACGTGCAAACCATTGCGATTTGCCCTCCGCCGTGGTCAGCGCTTCAAACACACGAGCAGGCGATGCGGAATACGTACGCTCGATGCGGAAGGTGCCATGCACAGCGGAACGCACCGTTGATGGCTCGGTCTGCATACGCTTGATTTCGGTTTCAAGGCGATCGAGCGTCTGCGACCACCCGATCGGCGCCCCTTCGACCATCTGCGCGGCCATCGGGTCGAGCAGCGTGTAGCACTGCGTGACTTCCATGCGCGTGCCGATGCTTTCGTCAATAAACGTCACAACCGTATTGGCGGTGAACAAGGGCGTGTCACCACCCATGACCGTCATATCGATCGTCAAACGCGCGTCGGGCACGATGTCGATGTAATGACCGCGCATCCAATGTTCCTGCCCTTCGGGCGATCGCATGCAGAGATCAAACGCGCCGCCGACGCGAAATTCGATATTGGCATGCGGCACGCTGTAGCCCGATGGGCAGAACCAATGCTGCAGGTGCTCTGCAGCGCTCCACGCCGTAAACACCTGCCGACGCGAGGCACGGTAGTACTGCGACACCACCACAGGCTCAGGCTGCCCGACCGTTGCTGCTTTACTTTCCATCTTCATGACCTTCTCCTCCAGAGTTCATTGATTCCAGATACACGCCGAGCCGATCCAGATTCCCTTCCCACTCGATACGGCGCTGATTGAGCCACTGCTCGGCAAGGCTGAGCACACCCGGCTCCAACCGGCAGGTCCGCACCCGTCCAACTTTTTCCGAATGAACAAGGCCGGAAGCTTCCAGCACGCCCAAGTGCTGCATAACAGCCGGCAGCGAAATTGACAGCGGCTGCGCCAATTCGCTCACAGAAGCCGGGCCGCGTGTCAGCCGTGCCAACATGGCACGCCGGGTTGGGTCGGCAAGCGCCTGGAAAGTCAGATCGAGCAATGCAGTATTGTTAAGCATATTGTTAAGTATACGCAGGCCCAATACTTAATCAAGTACTTTAGTATTGGTGCATGGCGAATTATTCAGCCCGTATTGTCTACCGCGCACACGACCTTTCGTCGGCATCCATGGCGCCGTGCGGTGCCGCTTTCTATGGTCATCACACCTGTGGCGCGCCGTTGGTCGATATCGTCGCCCGCGACCCGCCTCAGCTTTCCATCTCTCTGAGGAGCACGGTATGTACAAGAAAATTGGCCTGTCCGTCCTGATGTTCGGCTTGATGATCGGCCTGCAGTCGCCGGCCTTTGCTGACGACTCCAGCTACAAGCCGGGCACGGTGTGGAATTTCTCCACCATCAAAACCGAGCCTGGGCAATTCGAGAACTACCTCGACTGGCTGGATGACAAGTGGAAAAAAGAACAGGAGCTGATGAAGAAGGAAGGCTACGTGGTCTCCTACCACGTGCTGAACGTCAATAACGCGCGGGAAGGCGAAGGCGATTTGATTCTCGCCGTCGAGTACCGCGACTACCTGACCAACGCCCAGCGTGAAGCGATACAGAAGAAGGTCGAAGCGATGTTTGCGGCCGACAGCCACAAGATGGAAGCCCAATCGGGCGATCGCAAGGTGATGCGCAAATTGGGTGGTAGCATGGAACTGCAGGAATTAACACTGAAGTAAGCGGCTGTGTCGGCGGGGCAGCCCACCATTGGCTGCACCGCCACCCACGCAGCAGTCCATATGGAGCTTTATATTGCAAATGCCCTGGAATAGCGCGCTACGCCTCTGCGGTGCCCTGCTTTCCCTCTTCGCGATCAGCTCGGCAGCCCATGCAGATGTCGATGCCTTCAACACTTACGTCACCGCGCCCTTTGTCATCGATGACCAACAAGGCTTGGCGCCGATTCTGGTTGATCGGTTGAATGCCCACCTCCCGGCGCATTTCGAGCTCAAACTGAACAATGTGCCCCGCAAGCGTTTTACGACCACCGTATTGGCGGAACCAGGCCGCTTCGACGGCGTCGCACTGTTTCTTGCGCCTGATTTTGTCGGCGATCACGACCAAACCCACTTTTTGTGGTCAAAGCCACTCTTTATGGACTGTAATCTGATCGTATCCAGTATGCAGGCCCCTCTTGATTACCTGCGGCCGGACCAGTTTGCGGGCCTGCACTTTGGCGGCGTGCCTGATCACCACTACATGCAGATCGACGAAATGGCTGCGGCCGGTAAACTAACTCGTGAAGACGCCCCCGACGAAGGGGCCAATCTGAAAAAAGTCGCCGCCCGGCATCTGGATTTCACCGTGATGCCGTTTACCGTATACCGCTATACCAGCAAGGCACTGAACTTGGGGCCCCACCTGCATGTTTCGCCCAAGCCGTTGGACTGCTTTGCCCGGCGCATCCTGATCGGCCGGCGAAATCAGCCGCTGTTGAAAGCGATCAACGACGCCATCGACCTCTTGCAGCCCGACGCGCAATGGAACAAGGCGATTGCCCATTACCATCCGGAACCGGGCATGCTACCTGGCGGTTCCTAGGGAAGCCTCGCCACGCCTACTGTGGCGTGCCCGCCGCTACTTTTGCGTCGGCTGGGCGATATCCATCTGTCAGCGTCTTCATGAAGGCCACGATATCGTCGATTTCCGCCGAGGTCAGCGCGGGGGTCTCACCCGCCTTACGATCGAATGGTGCGTCGACGATGTCGATGTTCGCGCGGTGCGCGGCCGGCAGGTCGTCGTACTTCACCACCTTGCCATGCGCATCGCGCGGGTACCAGTTCTCCGGGTGGGTTTCACGCTCGACGTAAAAGCGCACCACATCGGCGAGCGAAGTGAACGTACCGTTGTGGAAGAACACGTGGCGCGTCGCGACATTACGCAATGAGGGTGTTTTGAAAAGCCCGCAATACTGGGTGGACTTGGCCATGTCCTTGCGCATCGGGCCGCAGATGCCTTCATCGTAGAAGTGTGCATCGGCATTTTGTTTGAGCTTCATATTGCGCGGCGCGCCGAGTGCCTCGAACTGGAAGTCAGTGAACATCGGCGCATGGCCATCGGCGCTGGGCTTGTCGATGTGGCAAGAGGCGCAGTTGCCCTTCTTGGCATCGTCAAACAGCTTCTTGCCGCGCATTTCCGCGTCAGACAGTGTCACCCGGCCAGCCAGATAGTAGTCGTACTTACTATCGTAGGGGTGGAATGCCCGCTCTTCCTTCTGATACTGCGCCAGCGCGAAATAGGCCTCGCCCAGGGCGAGGTTTGCCGATGAGAACACGGCGGGGCCAAAGAGGGCTTGCATATCCTTGGCGTACGGCGCCTTCTTCAATTTTTCCAGCAATAGTTGCGGGCTTGTATTGGCCATTTCTTTGGGGTCGAACAAGGGGCCGGCAGCCTGATCGGAAATCACCTTGGCACGGCCATCCCAATCCATCCCCCCTTGCGGTACCACCTCGCTCACGCGCTGCCCCGCATCGGCCGTGGACTTCGCTTGGGATGCAACCTTGCGGCCCGAATCCGCGACCGCCTGGCGCTGAGCCTGCTCGGTCAGTTCAATCTTGCCCTCATCGTCCGAAGGGTCGTTCGCATCCGGCCCGATAAAGAATGCGGGCGTGACTTCGTGATAGGTCAGTGAAGGCACTGCTCGCGCGCCCTGCAGGTTCATACGCGGGCCGCCGATCTGAGCAACCAGGTCGTTGCCCGGGGCAAACGCATGGGCTGGATCATGACACGTCATGCAGGCCATCCTCCCCGACGCGGAGAGCGTTGGGTCGTAGAACATCTTTTTCCCCAACTCTGCCGCAGCACTCAGCGCCACGGGTTTGGCATCGATACGGGCCGCCGCGGCCTGCGCATTGCGTTGCGCGATCGCGGCTTGTGTTGCCGCTTTCGTTGCAGGCGCCGCAACCGACGAGGCCTGGGCCGCCTGGGCATTCTGCCGGTCGCATCCTGCAAGGCCCGCAGCAATCGCCACGGCAAAGAGGATCGGTACGGTAAGGCGTTTCGGATGTAGATGCATGGCGAAGTCGACCCGGCGAGCGTCGAAGAAAACTGTTCGGAAAGCCGGGCAGGCTAAAGCTGAAATATTTCTTTTATGTGAACGCATTTTTGCGGTGGGAAATACGACACAGCCATCCCAAAACCCGCCCCCAAAGCGCCAATACTGGCATTAGCCCAGTTTGCTTGACCGTCACTTTGCAGTCACGGCGTCTTTCTACGATGCCAAGGCTGACGATTCATCGATGATGGGTTTGCCTTGCTATGGGCGCCCGCCGGATGCCTCGTTATGAACGCGGGCCAGAGCTTGTCCGCCCGGTATGAGCCCCATGGGCAGCTGCATCTGCCCCCAATGTGTCCCGACCCCAGGAGTTCTCATGAACTTGTTTCCTCGTTTTGCGCGCCGCCGCGGCCTCGTGCCGTTGATGATCGCCGGCACCGCAGGTGCAGCCCTGCTGAGCGGTTGCTTCGGCGGTTCTGACGGCGGCAGCTCTATTGCCAGCACCACGCCAACCACACCGGTCGCGGCTGTCGCTCAGGCTGCAACACCCATCCAGCACGTCGTCGTGATCTTCCAAGAGAACGTCTCGTTCGATCACTACTTTGGCACCTACCCTAATGCCGCGAACCTGCCAGGCCAGCCCGTCTTCAAGGCACTGGCCGGCACACCGACGGTCAACAACCTGTCGACCCCGCTGGACGTGACGCACAACTTCGCCGCACTGACCGGCGTTAACCTGCTGACCAACAACCCGACGACCCTGAATGCGGCGAATGGCAGCAACGGCATCAACCCGTTCCGCCTCGACCGCACCCAGATCGTGACCAATGACCAAGATCACGACTACCAGGCCGAACAGTCTGCATTCAACGGCGGCGCGATGGACCTGTTCCCGTCGACCGTGGGCACGGCCGACTCGGCCAGCGCAGGCCAAGCTGCCACGCCACCGCTGAACACCGCCGGCGTCGTCATGGGCTACTACGACGGCAACACCGTCACCGGCATGTGGAACTACGCACAGCATTTCGCCATGAGCGATAACTCGTTCGGCACGTCGTTCGGCCCGTCCGCACCGGGCGCGGTCAACCTGATCTCCGGCCAGACCAGCGGCGTGATCGCCACCAATCTGTCGGCACAAGGCACGGCCAATGGCGGTGACGCCAACGGTAACTTCGGCGCCGGAGGCGGCTACTTCGGTGAGCTAGCCAGCGACGGCCACGGCGGTATCGTGCTCTCGGGCGATGCACAGCCGCTGGGCGACGCATGTATGACCCGCGACGCAGCACAACTGAGCGGCAAGAACATCGGCGACCTGCTGAACGCCGCCAATGTGAGCTGGGGTTTCTTCCAGGGTGGTTTTGACCTGACCGTGACCAACCCGAACGGCACGACGGGCTGCAGCCGCTCGAGCGTTGGCTTGTCGGGCGTGACCAAGAAGGATTACATCCCGCATCACCAGCCGTTCCAGTATTACAAGTCCACGCAGAACCTGACGCACGCTCGCCCAAGCTCGATCCAAGCGATCGGCAATACCTACCAGGCTGACGGCAAGACGCTGGACCCGGCTAACCACCAATACGACGTGCATGACTTCTTCGACGCGGTATCTGCCGGCAATTTCCCGGCTGTGAGCTTCCTGAAGGCACCGGGCTACCAAGACGGCCATGCAGGCTACTCGAACCCACTCGACGAACAAAGCTTCGTGGTGCAGGTGACGAACTTCCTGCAGCAGCGTCCTGAGTGGGCCAATACGCTCGTCATCATCGCGTACGACGATTCGGACGGTTGGTACGACCACCAAGCCAGCCCGATCCTGAACCCGTCAAAGCTGACGACGGCTCTCTCTGCGTTCACTAGCAATGGCTTCAACGCACCGGGCACCGCCGACGTGCTGAACGGCCCAGGCGCATGCCAATCCAACGGCACCGGTTCGCTGCAAGGCACCCCGGTGGCCGGCGGCCTGCTGGATTCGACTGGCGCTTACAACGCACAAGGTCGCTGTGGCTACGGCCCACGCCTGCCGTTTATTGTGATCTCGCCGTGGGCGAAGCCAAACTATGTCGACCACACGCTGACCGACCAAACGTCGATCATCCGCTTTGTGGAAGACAACTGGCTGAAGGGCCAACGCATCACAGGCTCGTATGACAACATCGCAGGCTCGATCACCAATATGCTGAACCTGTCGGCACCAAGCGGCACCAACCCGCCGCTATTCCTCGACCCGGTCACGGGCCAGGCAATGCCGTGCGCGAACTGTAAGGCATAAACAGCAAGTATCGCGATGACGAACGCCTGATATAACGACGGTCCGTCTCGCTCAGCCCCGACCCCGGTCGGGGCTTTTTCATTTCGATGTCCATCCTATGCCTGGACGCTTTCCAGGTGCGGCGCGTCGTGGGTGTCATGCCTCACCTGCAGATTCGCCAGCGCATTGATTGTCGCGCTCAACTCGACCTGAAGCGCCGCCATCAGCGCTGCCACCGGCATCGCTTGGTTGAGGCCAACGCCTTGCCCGGCCCAGTGCGCCGCGAATGCTGCGCTGCCACTGGCTTTGGCAGCGTTCGATAGGGTCTTGCCAGCGTCGTAGGCGATGGGATAGTCGGGAATGGCCGGTGCATCAGCCGCCGCACCGAGCTCGGTCAGGCGATTGACGAGGCCCCGCGCCGGCCGACCCGAAATCGCACGTGTCAACGTGGTCTGCTGTGCAGGGCGTGCGGCCAATGCATCGCGGTAAGCCGCGTCGGCGGCCGATTCCGGGCAAGCCACAAAGGCAGTACCAAGCTGCGCCGCCTGTGCACCCAGGGCCAGCACGGCGGCAATGCCTGCACCATCCATGACCCCACCCGCGGCGATGATGGGGAGCGAGATATGTTGCGCCAGCAAGCGCACGAGCGCCAAGGTGCCGAGCCCCTCGTCCGGCCCGTGCGGGTCGATCACGCCGCGATGGCCGCCCGCCTCGATGCCCTGCGCGACGATGGCGTCGATACCGGCCGCCTCCATCAACTGCGCTTCAGGCAGCGAGGTCGCGGTGCCCAGCAACACGATGCCGGCAGCCTGGAGCTCGGCGATTTGCTGCGCAGTGGGGAGGCCGAAATGGATACTCACGACGGCAGGGCGCTCTTCCAGCAGCATCTGGTGCATTGCATCGTCGACCCGGTACGACTTGTAGATCTCGCGCAATGCCGTGGGCTTGGCGGCTCCGAACGTTTCGAACTCAGGCGCGAGATAAGCCAGCCAGGCAGCTTCGACCTGCGGGTTAGCGACCGCCGGTTCATGGCAGAAGACATTGATATTGAAAGGTTGGGGCGTGAGCGCGCGCGTAGCACGGATCATCTCGCGGGCTGCCGCCACACTTGCCGCGCCGATGCCCAGGGAGCCGAGCCCCCCTGCATTGGAGACACCTGCGGCCAGAGCCGGCGTACTGATACCCGCCATTGGCGCCTGGATGATCGGCAGCGAGATACCGAGTTGCGCCAGCAGCCTCAAATTCGCGTAGGGGGATTGGGTCGTCATCGCATTCTCCTTCAACCAAGGTTGGTACGCCGGTCAGGCGTGATGGGGGTCGGTCTGCCGCTGCACCCAGTAGGCCAACCCTGCGCTCGCGATCAGGATGAGGGCGGTCATGAAGAACACCGATTGCAGACCCCAATGAATGGCAACCTGCCCGCCCAGCAATGGGCCAACGACTTGGCCGGCAAACTGGGCCGACTGCAGGAAACCCAGCAGTTGGCCGGTCCTGTGCTCGGCAACGGCATGCCGCGCCAGCTTGGTGATCGCAGGCAAGAGGCCAGCCAGTGTCATGCCCATGCAAAGGCGCAAGACGGCAAGCTGCCACCAGTGCGTGACAAAGGCCTGTGGGATCATCACGAGACCCGTCAGCACAAGGCAAGCAATGATCACCTTCCAGCTCCCCACCCGGTCAGCCAGCGCCCCGAGCCGCGCAGACGTAAGCAGGCTGCCGAGTGCCGATGCCGCCATGACGAGACCGGCAATGCGGATGAGATGGTCATGGTCGACATCAAGGCGCGCGATAAAGACCGTGATGATGGGCTCGATGGACATATTGGCGAGCAGCACCATCATCGCCGTCACCAACAGCGCGGAGACAATGGCCAGGTTCGTGCGCGGAGCCGACGATTGCAGCGCTGCGCTGGCCCGATGCCTGACCTCCTTATCAGCCTGAAAATCTTCCTTCACGAAAACAATCGTCAGCAGCGCGGCGATGGCGATCAGCCCGCCGCCTGCAAAGAAGGTGCCACGTATCCCCAGGTGGCTGGGCAAGAAGCCCCCCACCAGCGGGCCGATCAGGTTGCCTGCCAGGGCACCGGTAGAAAGGATACCTAGGGCCCAACCTGCGCGCTCGGCAGGCGCCTGGGTACCGATGAGGATGGTCGCAGCGGCAAAGTAGCCCCCTACGAGGCCCGCGAGCAGCCGCAGCGCCACGAGCTGCGATGCGGAATTCGCCATGCCGATCAGCGACATCACAATCGCCATGCCGATGGCCGCGCGCACCAGCATGGGCTTGCGGCCCACCCGGTCGGCCACATGGCCCCAGATGGGGGATGCCACGGCGGTGCCAAGGAAGGTGGCGCCAAAGGCCACTGCCGACCACTGGATGATGGCCGCCTGCGAGGCCACACCCAGTTCGCCGACATAGACCGGCAGAAAAGGTAGCAGCATGGTCAAGCTAACCAGCGTGGTGAACGAGCCGAACACGCAGACCACCAGGTTGCGGCGCCAATACTCGGTGTTGCGCCCCGCATAGCTCGCGGGCTGCACTGCGGTGCCCATGCCCGGCTGGGCAGTGATTGACTGGTTCATGTTGACCTCACGCCGTTAAATGACTTGGAGGTCAATCTAATCCTTGCACATATCAGCGTGAATCCATGCCACTTGAAAATCATTATTCCGAAAAATGAATGAATTGACTGGTTTCATCGCCCTGAGTTGGCGCAACCCATTTTCACATTATCGAGGAATGGATATAAATACGGATTCATTACTTCGGAATTCGAATCAATCATGGATCGTATCGACGCGATGAAGGTGTTTGTGACCGCACTGGACGAAGGCAGCCTCGCAGGTGCGGCGCGCAAGCTCGGCCGCTCCCCCGCAGCCGTCAGCCGCGCCTTGGTCTTGCTGGAGCAACACGTCGGCACCGAGCTGCTGCACCGTACGACGCGCAGCTTGCGGCTCAGCGAAGCTGGTGAGCGCTATGCGGCGGCCTGCCGGCGCGTGCTGACCGAGCTGGAGGAAGCCGACCTGATTGCCTTGGGCGACAAATCGGCACCGCGCGGAACCCTGACGCTGACGGCACCTGTCGCAGCGGGCGAGGAGATCATGCTGCCCATTGTCGAGGCCTTCATCGACGCCGTCCCGACGGTCAATGTGAAGCTGTATTTCATGGACCGGCCGATTAACCTGATCGAGGAAGGTATGGATGCAGCCCTGCGCATCGCACACCTCGCCGACTCCTCCCTGGTAGCCGTGCGGGCGGGCGAAGTACGTCGCATACTCGTTGCCTCGCCCCAGTACCTGGAGGCGCATCCGCCGATCAAGGAACCGAGCGACCTGGCCCGGCACCGCATCATCGCAATGACGCACTTCGGCCACGATACCTGGAGTTTTCCACCCGCAGCCGGCTCCAAGGTGGCGCAAACTGTCCAGTTCACGCCCCGCCTAGTCGTCAACAGCGTCCGTGCGGCCGTAACCGCAGCCTCTGCCGGGTACGGCGTGACGCGCCTATTCTCTTATCACGTTGCCTCGCAAGTGCGGTCCGGCGCGCTCGATGTCATCTTGAAGGATGCCGAGCATGCTCCGCTACCTGTCCACCTGATCACCCCTTACGGCCGACTCTCGGTACCCAAGGTCCGGGCGTTTTTCGATTTCGCCACACCGCGGCTCCGCGAATATTTCGGCAACGCCTGTCCACTTCAGCCCTAGTCGGCGGCCCGCCTTCGTGGTCGATGAAAGCGGGCTCGACCCCAATTCAATCGAAAAGTGAAATACTGAACACCGAATTTGATGTATTCACATCGACTTTGCGCAGAGTGATGATGCGCCTACCCAAGACCCCGCCTTGAACGGTGCTCAAGGGAGGACGAATGGCCAAGTGCCCTTCGACATGCCCGCCAACGCAGGCTGGCAATCACACAACGCAAAGGAATCATCATGAGCAATGAATCAAAAGTCGCCGTCATTACCGGGGCATCCCAAGGCATGGGTGCAGCACTCGTCGCAGCCTACCGCAAGGCGGGCTTCCGCGTCGTGGCCAACTCGCGCAACATCGCACCGTCGACCGATCCGAACATCATCAACGTACCCGGCGACATCGGCGACCCGGCAACCGCCGACCGCATCATGCGCGAAGGGGTCGATCTCTTCGGTCGGATCGACACGCTGGTGAACAATGCCGGCATCTTCACCGCCAAGCCCTTTACGCAATTCACCATGGACGACTGGAGCCGTAATATCTCCACCAACCTGGCGGGCTTCTTTCATATCAGCCAACGCGCCATTACGCGGATGGAGCAACAAGGCAGCGGCCACGTGGTGCAGATCACCACCACCATCGTCGACCAGCCCATCAACGGCGTGCCGGCTGTGCTGGCCTCGATCACCAAGGGTGGCTTGAACGCCGCCACCCGCTCCTTGGCGATCGAATATGCCTCGCGCAATATCCGCATCAATGCCGTCGCCCCCGGCATCATCAAGACACCGATGCACCCGGTGGAAAACCACGCCACGCTGGCATCTCTGCATCCCGTCGGTCGCATGGGGGAGATCAGCGACATCGTCAACGCCGTACTGTTCCTTGAGCAGTCGCCCTTCATTACCGGCGAGATCTTGCATGTGGACGGCGGGCAATCGGCAGGCCACTGGTAAGCGCTAGCGCGCCATCATTCGACCGAATTGAGAAGGAGAAGAACGATGCCCATCGTGAATATCATGGTCACCAAGGAAGGTAGTACGCCCGGCGCAAACGCCGTCACGGCCGAAGAAAAAGCTCAATTGATCAAAGGCGTGAGCGAGCTACTGCTGGACGTCTTGAACAAGCCGCTGGATTCCACCTTTGTGACGATCCAGGAAATCGAGCTGGACAGCTGGGGACGGAGCGGATTGCCGGTGCCGGCTTACCGGCAGCAGCACAAGTAAGTGGAGCTGTATGGCATGAATGCGATCCGGCCTTATTGATGATCGCGCGAGAGCCGTCAACCTGCGCCCCCTCGTAACGGGGGTGCAGGTTGAGACGGCGGCTGAATTCAGAAGGAAAAACCATGCATCCATCTACAGAGGGCGTTGCCGTCATTTCAGGCGCCACCACCGCCCCGGGCCAATCCGCCGCACGTGCCTTTGCCGCCATGGGCTACAGCGTCGTCGTATCCGGCCGCGATCGGGTCGCAGGGCGGGCCGTCGCCAGCGCGATTGAGTCGGCCGGCGGCCGCGCCGAGTTCGTCGACGCCGCGAGGCTCGGCATCGTGCCGGTCAACGACCTCTTGCAAATCGCACGGGCACGCTTCGGTCCGGTGTCGATCTTTCTCTCCTACGATGAGACCGGGCAGGCCTGAGCGATCGAGAGCCAAGGCCAGCGGGCCTGGTAGCTCGTGGCCTTTCGGGCGAACAGATCTGCCTGCTGCAGGCGTGGGTTGGGCCGGACACGGCCACGATAGAGGTCTTCCAGGCCAAATGGCGCGTAGAGCATCGGCTCATCGCTCGCGTCGAGGCCGATCCCAACCGCCGTACACGGCATCAGAAACCGATCGACCCCGTCCCGGCTGCTCGTCAACGGCGCAAGCGGATAACCAAAATGACTCTCATACCAAAGATGGACGCGCGCCTGATTCGCAGCGTCGATCTGGATATCGAGGTCCGCGAAGTAGTGCCGTAACTGTTCGTTGACGGCATCCTCCCCTTCTTGGGTCAGATCACCATCGTCGAAATAAAATAGGTCGTAGTCCTTGATCGCGTCGAACGGCGCTCGCCCGCTCTGCAGGTTCCAGATAGTCTGAAACAGGCAGCCTCCCACCAGCATGCACTGCGGCAGCGAAAGCGGGGCCATGCGATCGAGGATTGCGGCGTTGAATGGGTTCTGCCTGACCTGCATGATGAAGTACGCCACGTCGGTAGCACATGGCGCATCACCGCCAAGGCCTTGCCCCTCGTCTTGCTTAAGCATTCAACGTCAGGAAGCGCCGATCCCAGGCGCTGACTTCGGCCAGGTAGGCCGCGTGCTCCAATTCCTTCACGGCAGTGAACGATGTGGCGAATATCTCACCGAAGACTTCGCGCACCTTGCTGCCTTCCATCAGGCGGGCCAGTGCGCCGTCAAAACTCGCGGGCAGCTCACGCGGGTAGTTGTAGCCGCTCTCCTCCAGCGGCGGGCGGGCTTTAAGGCCCTCTTCCATCCCCAGCAGGCCGCAAGCGAGCGACGCGGCGATGGCGAGGTAGGGGTTTGCATCGCTGCCCGGCAAGCGGTTTTCGATGCGGCGCGCGGCCGGTGTAGCGCGGGGCGAGCGCAGTGCCACGGTGCGATTGTCGTAAGCCCATTCCAGGTTTACCGGTGCCTGGGTACCCGGCAGGTAACGGCGCCAGGAATTTTGGTATGGCGCGAAGAACACCATGAATTCGGGCACGTAGCGCTGCAAGCCCCCCAGGAAAGCATGGAATGCGGGGCTTTCGCCGCCATCGGGCAGGCTGAAGATATTGTGGCCGGTATGGTCGACAATGCTCTGGTGCAGGTGCATGGAGCTGCCGGGCTCATCCGCCACCGGCTTGGCCATGAATACAGCGTAGAGCCCGTGCCGCGCGGCAACTTCACGCAAGGCGTATTTAAAGAAGACGACGTCGTCGGCCAGCTTGAGCGCATTACCATGCCAGAGATTGATCTCGAACTGGCTGCGGCCTTCTTCATGCAACCATGTATCGGTCCGCAGACCAAGCTGCTCGCAGGCATCGAACAACTCATCCCAAAAAGCAGACAGGTCGCTTGCGCCGTCGAGCGTGAAGCCCGACTGATTGGCCTCGGTATGCCCCCCACGAAATGGCGGCAGGTTGAATCCATGCTCGAAATTGCCGTCACGCGCATAGAGGTAAAACTCGATCTCGGGTGCCACGACCGGTGTCCAGCCTTTCGCGGCATACCGGGACAAGACGTTCTTCAACATACTGCGTGGCGCAAATTGCGAGAGCTCGCCTTCAAACGTGACGCAATCGTGGATCGCTACAGCATGCGTGGGCTTCCAGGGTAAGACGCGCACGGTACTGAGATCGGGCACCATCACGATGTCGTGGTCGGCAAAGCCGATTACGTCATCGTCAGGGTAGTCGCCATTGACGGTGCGCAAGACCACGGCTTCAGCCATATGGAGCGCCTTGCCCGCCAGGAAGTCTTCCGCGCGGACCATCTTTCCCCGTGGAATGCCGTTGATATCGGGAAAGATGCATTCCACGTACCGTGTGCCGTGCTTGGCGAACAAGTCGGCGACTGCCTGGTGGTCAAGGTTGCTCAAGAAATACGCTCCGCGTTGATATTCGGTTCAGTCGTGCTGCTGCGTTGGCGGCAGCTTATCGACCATTCTTGTATTCTACCCACAAGCGGTGCATCAGCCGTGCCAAGTCGGGCGAAACGGGCATTTCGACATACATGGCTTGCAGATCGGCAGCGCTGGGGTAAATCTGCGGCTCTGCGACCAGCTCCGGCTTCACGAAGGGCTTTGCGTCGGCATTTGCGCTGGGGTAGTACACCTCATTGGTGATGCTCGCCGACACTTCCGGCGTCAGTACATAGTTAATCCATTTATAGGCCGCTTCCATATGCGGTGCGCCCTTGGGGATACCCATCATGTCGAACCAGACCGGGATGTTGCCAGCCGGCGTGATATATCGAAGCTCGTAGCTACGATGGGCTTCAATTGCGCGGTGGCGGGCAATGATGGCATCACCCGAATAGCCGAGCGCCATGCAGATATCGGCGTTGGCAAGATCGTTGATGTAGCCCGACGAGCTGAACTGCGTCACGTAGGGGCGAATCTTTTTCAAGACTTCGAGCCCGGCCTGATAGTCCGTCGGATTCTTACTGTTGGGGTCGCGGCCGAGGTACTTGAGCACGATCGGGAAGACGTCAGTCGGCGAATCCAACATGCTGATGCCGCAGTTGAGCTTCGACACCACCTCGGGCTTGAAGAGCAGATCGTAGGTCTCCGGCACCTTATCGGTACCGAGCAGCTTCTTCAGCTTGGTCATGTTCACACCTAAGCCCGTCGTGCCCCAGGCATATGGCACACCATAGCTATTGCGCGGGTCCATGCTCGCCACGATCTTCATCAGGACCGGGTCCATATGCGACAGATTGGGCAGCTTGCTCTTGTCGAGCTTCTCATACACCCCGGCCTCGATCTGCTTGGCCATAAAGGTCGACGACGGCACGACCACGTCGTAGCCGGTGCTGCCGCTCAGCAACTTGGCCTGTAGCGTTTCATCGGTATCGAACACGTCATAGCGGACATGCACACCCGTCTGCTTCTCGAAATTCGAGACCGTATCCTTGGCGATATAGTCCGACCAGTTGTACACATTGACCGTCTCGGTCGCCGATGCGGTTACCAAGGCAAAGCAGGAACAAAGCGCGAGCGTGAGTTTCGAGAGCAGCTGATTCATGGAGCATCCTTCCTTTGATCGGGGCAGCGATGGGGAGATGGGCGAGCAAAACAAACTGTCTGACTGTTCAGCTAGTTTTTGTGATAAAAAAATGCCTGTCAAGCCAGTAAGATGCGGTACATGTGTAAAAAGCCGTATCAAGCGGGTGCCACACGGTAGGGTAACCCGATGCAAAGCCGCGCCCGACCATGGCCTTGTGGCAACATCATCAGGTAGAGGCAATGTGGATGCTCCGCCCGCTCAAACCAGCGCGTGCGGACAACCCGCAACACTATGGGAACACGCTATGGGCATGGATGAGGCAACACGAGATATGCGCCGCGAACGGGGTAAGGTCAGCCGGCAATCGCTGATCGAAGCCATGATCCTCGCCGTCGCACGGCATGGGCTACCAGGCGCCACCCTATCGGCCGTGGCCGATATTGCGGGCGTTTCACGCAGCCTGATCAACTTCCACTTTCAGCAGAAAGAGCAGTTGCTGGACGAAGCACTTAGGTACGGCCTTGCTGCCTATGAAAGTGAGCTGCGTCTCGCTCTGGCTGCGGCCGGTACATCAGCCATGGACAAGCTGAAATGCCATACGCGGCACGATATCGACTTCGTGATGCGACACCCCGAACTGCTGGCACTCTGGTATGCGGTCTGGGGCGATTCGAACGCCATGGTGCGCTACCGTGCCACCACGCTCTCCCATGATCGTGGTTACCGCGAAGAATACCTGGGCTACTTCAAGGCGCTCGCACAGGATGAAAAACGCATCGCCCACGCGGCCTTCATTCTGGATGCCTACATCGATGGGCTGTGGCTTGAGTGCCATCTGGCACCCGGCGAGCTGAGCGCCGCAGACGCCTACGGGGCGACGGATATCCTGATTGACGCGCTCTTGTTGAAACTGCGATGAAATACTGAAGCCAATATGCGGGCGGCGCTTGACCTTACTGCTGAAGGTCTTCCGGGGATGTACGCGGGGCGGCGTCGGCCTCAGCCCTGCCGGTAGCTTCCAACTTCCGAAGAGAAGCACCCCAGTCCCACGGCGATGCGGACCATTGATGCCACTTTGGCGCCATCTGCTCTACTATTTTACCTGCCTGCATCAAAGACTCGCTGGAGGACGCCTTACGGCATGCCAGATCGTGTGGCGCCCCATGCACAGTCTCGCCGAACCATACGTACACTGCAGACCGATCACCGTGACCTTTCTGGTATGGATGATCCTGCGCACTTAGTAGCTCGTAGTACGCATCTGCCTGCCGAAACCAAATACCAACTTGCCAATATGAATTATCAAGCGTTCCGCTTGGCACGTCATAGAAGAAAGTATTGCGCATTTCAGGATCGTTAACGTCCGCTGGCACAACAAGCTCAGGCACCTTGCCTGGGTGACCAACTCGGTACTGCAACCATGGACGCGCCGCATCAGCGCTTCCACATAGCGACGCAACTTTCCCGGATACCTGCAATACGCAATTGAAGAACGTCCTCTCCGATGCCTGGCAAAATGTTGCATGGTTGCTCGCGGCAGCCTTTAGAGGTAGTCCTCCTAAGAGCACAGCAACGACAAGCAAAGAATATGGCGTTCTCACTTCATCTCTCCAGATTGTCGAGCTGAATCTTTCTCTGCCAGCCCAATGCTGATCAAACAGCCATAAGACAATTCACTATTCCACGTCCTTCAACACCTTCTCCACCCCGGCGAGGCGTGCCTTCATATCGGCCAGTGCCTCGTTCATTGCGACCAGCGCAGCGGCTGTCTCGGCCTGTGCGGCGGTGGCTTTCTCTGCGATCTGTCGGTAGGCCTCGTCTTGCGCAAAGCGTAGCTTCGCTTGCTGGACGGCCGAAAAATAGCGCATGCCAAAAATCAGCAGAACCGTGACAAGCGGCAGGCAAATCGTCAGGAAATATACCGATGTATCCATAGCGAACTCTATTTCTCGGGTTGGGGAGTGAGGGTTTCTGCGACTCCGGCGATTGCAGCGGGCGTCAGCGCGATGCTAAAAGCAGTGACCTCAAAAAAATTCAATGCCTTGCCATCCGGCGACAGCTCAAGCTGGCTGGTCACAAGGCCCGCGTCTTCCAGTTTTTGCAGGTGAAGGTGCAGCAGTGGCCGGCTGATGCCGATCTCACGGGCGAGCTGGCTGACATAATTGCGGCCGCCCGCCGACAAGGCCGCGATAATGCGCAGGCGATGCGGGTTGGCCAATGCGGACAACATCGCCAGTAATTGATCGCCGTGGAGGGACGGTGATTCGTTTTTCATGTGTCAAAACTAACTTACACATAGGCCTGAAATCAAGTCTGGCGTGCTGCCTTGAATGGGAATATGGGAAGAAACACGAGGTTCGGGCACCGCCACCTGATCGTCGGTGGTGAGCGATCAGTCCGCCAGTTGGCGTACTACAGCTGCGGCAAGTTGCTCCAGCGGCAGCACCTGGTCTACCCCGCCGGCCTTGATCGCTTCGCGCGGCATGCCGAACACCACGCTGCTGGCTTCGTCTTGCGCCAGGTTGTAAGCGCCGGCGCGTTTCATTAACAACATCCCTGCGGCGCCATCCGCACCCATGCCGGTCATGATGACACCGATACTGCGCTTGCCGATGATCTCGGCAACGGACTCGAACAGCACATCCACCGCAGGCCGATGACGGTTTACGCGTGGCGTAGCCAGCAGCTTGCTGTTCAGATAGCCCCCTTCCCGCTCAATCGCCAAGTGGTAATCCCCCGGTGCGATGTAGACATGCCCGGGGCGGAGACGCTCACCGTGGACTGCCTCCTGTACCGTCAACGCACAAATGCCGTCGAGCCGTCGGGCAAATGGCAGGGTGAAGGCAGGCGGCATATGTTGTACCACCACGATGGGCGGCATCTCGGCGGGTAAGGCAGTCAGGAAGGTTTGCAGTGCCTGCGTCCCCCCAGTGGAGGCCCCGACGGCCACCAGGCGGGTATGCTGGGCCTGTGAGCTAACCCCCGCCAGCGCGGCCGTCACTGGTTTGCTGGCTGGGCGGCTGGGTGGTGGCGGCGCATGGCGCAGCTTGGCTTGGGCTGCCGCGCGGATACGGTCGACGATGTCATCCGCGATATCACGTACACCGCGCGATAGATCGAGCCGGGGTTTGGGGATGCAATCCACCGCGCCCAGCTCCATCGCGCGCAGTGCGACGTCCGAGCCTTGTTCTGTCAGTGTCGAGATCATCACGACCGGTGTCGGTTTCAGCCGCATGAGTTTTTCGAGGAAATCGAGCCCGTTCATCTTGGGCATTTCGATATCGAGCGTAATCACATCGGGCGACAGGGCACGGATCAACTCGCGCGCGGCCAAAGGATCGGGCGCAGCGCCAACCACTTCGATGTCGGGCTCGCTGTTCAAGATCTCGGTCATGACCTTGCGCATCAAGGGCGAATCATCCACCACCACCACGCGAATGGCAGCACTCATGATTTTCCTCCGGTCCGGCCTGAAAGCTCGTCGAACAGCGTCACATCGCCTTCGAGTGGGTCGCGCAGCAGGTGGGCGCGGTACTCGAATTCACGCTGCAGGATCGTATCGTTGTTGAGCTTGGTAATGCGCTTGACCATCACCTTGCCGCTGCTGCAAAAGAAATACACCTTGCGTGGGTGATGCCCCAAGAGATCATGGGCGCCGAGCGTAATCCCCTCTGCATGCAGGTAGCGCTGCACGAATTCGGCATTGCGCCGGCCAACGTGCATACCGCCACCCATGCCGTTCAGCACCTCGCCGCCACCAAATACCTTGGCTTCGATATAGCGTCGTTCTGCCCCTAATTTCAGCATGTCGTTGATCAGCGCTTCCATTGCAAACGCGCCATAGCGCGTGGCCAGACCGATCACAGGCGGCGCATGGTCGGCATGCTTGTCAGGTAGCATGAAATGATTCATCCCCGCCACGCCGTTGACGCGGTCGCGCAGGCAGGCAGCGACACAGGAGCCCAATACGGTGACCAGCAACATGTCGCGGCCGGTGGCGTAGTACTCACCCGGCAGTACCTTGGCGGCTTCGCGTTGGAAATGCTGGTCGTAATAGAGATTGGGCCCGTTCATGGTTGCCCTCTACTCATTGCACGCCTTCCCGCCGTGCGGCCACACGTTCGACCAGCTGGTAGGCGGTCTTGCCGATGAGGGTCAGCCGCTTGCCTACGCACTGGGCATTTTCAGAATGCCCCAGAAAAAGCAGCCCGCCCGGCGCCAGCTTGCTCAACAGTCTTTCGATCAACTTCGTCTGGTCTTCCCGTTCGAAATAGATCATCACGTTGCGGCAAAAGATCACATCGAACTTGCCCTCGACCGGCCAATGCGCGTGCTGAAGGTTCAGCGGGAAGAAATGCATGTTTTGCCTGATCTCGGGCCGCAGGCGCACCAGCCCAGTATTGTCACCTGTCCCTTGCAGGAAGAAACGTTTCAGACGCCCCTGCGCCATGCGTTCCACACGTGCGGCCGGGTAGATGCCGACACTGGCAACCCCCAAGGCCCGCTCGTCGATGTCCGAGGCATAGATCGTCACCGTATGCTGGCCGGTCTTGTAGCACTCGGCGACCGTCATCGCGATCGAATAGGGTTCCTCGCCCGTCGACGCGGCAGAGCTCCAGATGCGTATCGGCCGCCCGCGATGTGCCTGGAGGTAATGGGCCAGCAAATCAAAATGGTGCGGCTCTCGGAAAAACGAGGTCAGATGGGTGGTCAGCGAGCTCGTGAAATCATGCCATTCCGGGTGCAGCGGGTCGGCCTCAAGCATGTCGAGGTATTCGCACACCGTGCGCTTGCCGAGTTGCCGCAGGCGCTTCGACAGGCGGCTATAGACCAGATGGTGCTTGTGATCGGCCAAGGTCACCCCTGCCTTGGCGCGGATCATCCGGCGGGCGCGCTCGAAGTCATCCCAAGCGTAAACGAACTCCCGCTTGGGCTGCGCTTCCCAATTCGCGTCCGATTTACGCTTTCGTGACGCGTTTCCTGACATCGATCAGAACTCCTGCCAATCATCGTCTTCCGACTTGCGAGAAGGATGCGCCGCCTGCGCCGGCTTGATCGGTGCAGGGTGCGCTGCACCCTTGGCAGCCGGCCGCGCCGCCGCTTTGATGGCTGGGCGTGGCGGCGGTGCGTGGCGAACCGGCGCCGGCGCATGCATCACGCGCGACTCATCGAGCTTGAATCGATTCACCGCTTGCAACAGCAGTTTCGCCTGGTCTTGCAGCGAGGTTGCGGCAGCGGCAGCTTCTTCCACCAGGGCCGCGTTTTGCTGGGTGACCTCGTCCATTTGCGTCACTGCGGTATTCACCTGCTCAATGCCGGCGCTTTGTTCGCTCGACGCATGGGTGATCTCACCCATGATCTGCGTCACACGTCCAATGCTGTCTACCACTTCGCTCATTGTCGTCCCTGCACGGTCCACCAGGGCAGTACCGGACG
>Ga0213872_10000209_pt1 | contig 52209 bp, 45 predicted proteins | sample VelepicomBERX_R2_FD_160071 | JGI IMG/M metagenome (GOLD analysis project Ga0213872, IMG submission 160071) | Rhizosphere microbial communities from Vellozia epidendroides in rupestrian grasslands, the National Park of Serra do Cipo, Brazil - RX_R2 | ecosystem: Host-associated > Plants > Roots >... | reverse complement strand
GATGTTCCTCTTTGATCGGACTACGCCGCGCCATGCGAAAGAATCGTTCACTCTCAAGCGAGCGATGTCCGGCTGATTTGCTGGCCCGACGGCGGCTGCCCAGCCAAATCACGAGTACACGAAAATGTGCCGTCTCCCCATAACGCCTTTCCTCGTTTCCTGCCAGAACATTTCCTGAAGCCTATCCCGCCTTCAGGCGAGAGTCGTTACTTTCGACGAGTTAACGGACATTCTCTTCGAGTAAGACCGTTACGTTTGGTGGAAATTCATCAAATGTTCACTGTCAACGGTCAGAATACAGCAAATGGCGCGGCGCAAAGGCTCACGTCATCGGCTGGTTTTTTATCTGCCCAGCGCTGTACTGTATTTTGCGTTCTCCTCGGTAGACACGGTTTTCGGCCAAACTCCGAATGCCCCTTCTTCGCAAACTAGCGAAAGTGAGGAAATTCTTCGCCTCAATGAGAAGATCGCTGCCCAGGCGGACAAAATCGCAGCTCAGGCAGCACAGCTAGCCGCACAACAAACGCAGATCAACGCTCTCCAGATCGGGCTCGCCGAACAGAAGGCCTTAGTAAATAAATTCTTGCAAGCAAATCGAACGGTATTAGTAAACCAACCTTCAGCCTCACTGGACGGCGCCGGCGCCGTGCTGCCGTCCGCTCCTCCGGAGACCATAGCGCCCGCGGTACTGCCGTCCACTGCTCCTGAGACCGTAGCGCTCGCCGTACTGCCGTCAGCCCCTCAGGAGACCACAGCGGAGGCCGCGCTAAAGCAGGAGGACAAGGAGCAACCCTTTATAAAAAAAGAGGCACCAGCGCATTGGTACGACAGGATCAAAGAGCGGGGCTACATGCAATTCCGGGAGAATAACATCGTTAACACGAACCGTCTCTACATATGCGATCAGTGCGACAAATCCATTGGACCAAATAACGGGTTCTTCCTGCGCCGAATGCGCCTGGTGATCTACGGCGATATCACCGATCACCTTTCCTTCTACATACAGTCGGACTTTGCCAGTGCGAGCGGTAGCTCTCAAAACTACGCACAACTCCGCGATGCGTATTTCGATGTTGCGTTCGATAGCGAGAAGACAAATCGGGTCCGTGTTGGTTTATCGAAGATCCCATATGGATTCGATAATATGCAGTCAAGCCAGAACCGGTTGGATTTTGACCGGGACGATGCTATCAATAGCGCCCAAACGAATGAGCGAGACATCGGCGTGTTTTATTACTGGGCGCCGCCTAACATACGAGCCCGTTTCGCCGAGTTAGTGAGCAGCGGTCTGAAAGGGTCCGGCGACTATGGCGAATTTGGAGCCGGCATCTACAACGGCCAGGGCCTCAACACGCCATCAGCAAATAGTTACTTTCATTATGTTGCGCGATACACTTATCCGTTTAAGCTAAAGAATGGACAATTTATCGAGACCAGCATTCAAGGGTACACGGGAAAATATACGGTTACTAGCTTAAGTTCCAGTACGATTACGCAGCCTAGCGCTTTGTACAACGATCAGCGCCTTGCCTTGAGCCTGATTGTTTATCCACAGCCGTGGGGCCTTCAAACGGAATACAACTGGGGCACAGGACCGCAGTATAAACCGCAAACGAAGTACATCCAACAACATCCGCTCAATGGCGGATATGTGTTGCTGAATTACAGAGCTCGATTTCGGAATGGGTTGACGCTCTTTCCGTATGGCCGGTTCACATATTATAACGGCGGAAAGAAGTTCGAGCTCGATGCTCGAAAATACCTTGTCGTAGAAGGCGATTTTGGTTTAGAGGTCCAGATTGGCAAGTACATCGAGCCAACAATTCAATATCAATACGGCGATCGTACGTTCCAAGATGGTTCGAAGCCAAATAACCGTCAACTCGGTAGCCTTTTGCGATTGCAGTTACAATTTAACTATTGAGTGAGTTGGCCGAAAGAAGGGTAACGACGAACCGGCCAACTGTGCGATGTTGACTCGAGCTGTTCGCATTCTGGTCATTGTCTCGTCCGGTATACTGCACGCCCAGACGCTGCACGGCGTGGGCAGCAGTTCTCCATACTCATTGTTTTCGGAGTGGTTCAAGGATTACGGGAAGGTTAATCCCGCAGTCAAGATGCACTACAAGCCGACGGGCTCGGCTCACGGAATCGACCAATTCATCGAGGGTAGAGCGGATTTTGCGGTTACGGACGCACCGCTAACCAATGACCAGCGGGAGATGGCTAGACAGAAGCTTGGCGCTGATGTTCTGCAAATTCCGATGATGCTAGCCGCGGTCGTGCCGGTTTATACGGTAGCCGGCGTGGATGTGGAGTTGAAATTCACAGGCGCTGCCTTGGCGGGTATTTACCTCGGAAAGATCACGAGGTGGAACGATTCTGAGATTGCCAATGCTAACCCGGGTGTGCCGCTTCCCGATGAAAAAATCATCGTGGTGCATCGTTCAGACAGTAGCGATATCACATACATGTGGACTGAATTTTTAAGTAAGGTGAGCCCGGCGTGGAGAGCCGGCCCAGGCAAAGGGCTGAATGTGAAGTGGCCAATCGGACTAGGCGCCAAAGGCGATGACGGGGTGGAGGATCTTGTCATCGGCCCGGAGGGCAGTTACGCCTATCTGGTTGACGACTTGGTAAGGAGCATTTCGAATTCCATCGGGTACGTCCAGTTTCATTACGCGGTTGATCGGAAGTTGCCGTATGGCGACGTTCAGAATGCTTCCGGTAACTTCGCGAGGGCTGCGGAATTGAGCATAATTGCTGAAGCCGTCTCGGCCGCGAAGTCGATTCCGGACGCCTACCGTAGCTCGCTCGTCGACGTCCCAAGTGAGATAGGTTACCCGATTTCATCCTTTATCTGGATTTTAGTCCCGGCCAGCATGGCAGACAAAGAGAAGACAAAAGCGATGGCGGACTTCTTGAAGTGGATGTTGAAAGATGGGCAAAACTCCGCTGAGGCGCTCCATTACGTGAGGCTTCCATCGAGTATTGTTGGCGAGGCGCTAACGGAGGTGGCAAGACTTCACTAAAAACGAAGTCGACGTTCGCACATCGTGCGGCCGAATCGGGTGGCGGTGGCCTCCCGCGTTCCCTACGGGGTCCGGTTTTCGAAGACGCGAAACTTGAATGCATCTAAAGCGATAGCCGGTAGCGCTCTCGGGGTTTCGCTGTCACCCGGCAGCGAGACCTCTTTCCAGCTTGCAGCCTCGGCTTCCACCGTTCCGCGGAACGGCGTGTTGGAGAGGTTGATCACAACAAGAAACTGATCCGTCCCTGTGCGACGGATGTAGCTCACTATGTGCTGCTCGTCAGAATTGTGAACCCAACGCAGTTCACCCTGCTGCAATGCGGCGTGCTGTCTCCGCAGCGTGGACATCGCAGCGTAGAACTTCGGATATTCTGGATGCCATTCCGCTGCTTGCCAACAAATCTTCTGCGGCTCAAATAGGGCGGGCGCGCGGGACTGCGTCGAATCCCCCACTTCCATACCGTTGTAAATCAGCGGCACGCCATCGATTGTCATTACGAGCGCGGATGCAGCGATCGCGCCCGGATACCCATAGCGCGTCACCGCTCGCAGCTCATCGTGATCGTCACTGATGCGCATGTGCAGCGCGCCCTTGGGAAACAGAGCGCGCTGCTGCTCCAGAGTCGTGCGAAGCGCGAGGGCAGGTTCTCCCTTCATAACCACGTCATCCAGGGAGTGAAACAACGGCCATGCATAATCAAGATCAAAAGCACTCCGTAACAACTCCGGCTTCGACGCTTCCGCCAGCATCATGATGTCCGGTTTCACCCGGTCCAGCTCGGTGCGCGCTTGCTCCCAAAAGCTGGTTGGTACCTCCGCCGCTGCATCGCACCGGTACCCGTCAAGATCGAATTCCTTGATCCAGTACACCAGCATGTCGGTCATATAACGGCGCAGCTTGGCGTTAGCGTAATCGAGTGCGGCTACATCGGTCCAATCATAGGGGTACGTGATGTTGCCCTGCTTGTCTTTCTTATAGAAATCCGGATGCGCCATCAAGACGCTGTCCCACGCCGTATGGTTGGCGACTATGTCGATGATCACTTTCATCTGGCGGTGATGAGCGCTCTGTACCAGGCGCTTCAGATCGTCTTTCGTGCCAATCGACGGATCGATCGCGTAGTAATCGCGAACGGCGTAGGGACTGCCCAGCGTCCCCTTTTTCTTGAGTTCTCCATGAGGATGAATCGGCATGAGCCAAAGGATGTTCACCCCGAGGCTCTGCAGTTCATCCAGTCGCTTTGTAACCCCCTCCAGATTCCCTTCCGGTGAGAACGAGCGCACAAAGACTTGATAGATCACGCCTGACTTGAGCCATTCCGGAGACGATCGTGCGGGCTGCGAAGCAAGTGCCGTTTCTATCTGTTGCGCCTCCACGAACGAGCCCGGGACCAGGAGGGCACTCACGACCAGAGCGCAGGCGCCCCGCAACTGCATATTCATAGGCCAAAGTAGAATATCAGCTTCTTACAATCGCAACCGCTGATCTGATAGCTTTCAGCCGTCAGCAACGGGCGCGCTTGGGGCGCGTTGTGAGTGAGAGAAACTGCTTCGAAGCCCTGGCGGTAGTGGCACAGTGGGAGAAGAGCGGAGCAGTTTCAGGAGAGCGCTCAGCCTTCAGCTTTTCAAATCTGATGCCTGAAATCTGATGCCTGACTGCTGATAGCTGAAAGCTGATGCCTGAAAGCTGATAGCTGAAAGCTGATGCCTGAAAGCTGATAGCTGAAAGCTGATGCCTGAAAGCTGATAGCTGAAAGCTGATGCCTGAAAGCTGATGCCTGAAAGCTGATACCTGACGGCTGACGGCTGAGCGCTGAAAGCTTTCCTTGGCTAGCCTTAGGGCGTGCGCGAAGACGTGTACGCCGCGATATCCAACATGTCTTCCTCGCTTAACTTGCTGACCACTGGTTTCATCAGCTCACTCCACATCCCGTGACGAGCGTCCTGCTGCATGTCATACATCTGCCGCACAAGGTAGCTAGGTGAGCGGCCTGCGATGCCGGGGACCGGGCCGAGGCCCTTCAAGTCGGTTCCGTGGCAAACCCCGCACGGCGTCGTTTTACCGGCGCCCGTCGTCACCAATACTTCACCTTTCTCAATACTGCCGAAGGGCGCGTAGGCGATAAAACCGGATCGCGGGTCACGAAGCGCCTCGGTTGCTTCTGCATTCGTTGGCGTCTCGATAATACGCTCGCCAAGCGGCTCCTTCCCGCTGCCCTCCAGGGGAAGGAACATCCCGACAGAGAGACGAGTCTTCGGAACCGTATCGGTCTCCACTACTTTGATCCACGGTGTCCATGGCATCTTGGCAAAATATTCGGCGGCTTCGTTGATCTCGTCATCGGTCATCCCCTTCGCGATGTGGATCATGACGTTTGTGTTGTATTTCCGAGGCTCGGCGCTCTTCCTGTTACCGTTCTTGAAGTCGTTCATCTGCTGGATGAAATAGGCGGCTGGAAAACCCGCGATGCCTGCATTTTCAGGACGTCCTTTGCCGTTTGGATAGTGGCAGAAGGAGCACGCCAGCACGTCCGGCCTTCGTCCATGGGCCACGATGGGTGGCATTTGTGGGTGATCGCCCGGGTACCAGTCGGCAGGGCCGAAGCTATTGCTGATCTGTGCGAGAGTGAACTCGAAGTTGCTGCCGGGAAGATGCTTCAGGCCGTTGTCGGGCGCGGCCTGAGGTTTTTGGCCCGCGCGAACTTCGGCAGAGGAAGCCGTTGCTGAGTGATCCCCGGGCGACGCGGCTTCACTCGTGCTGGTACCGTACGCCCAAGCAGGCGGTCCATTGGGCGCAACAGACACGCCCACTGCAACCAGCGGCGCGAACGCGCTAATCATGAATTTGAGCACGTTTCTCATAAAGGTTTTTTATGAGTTAGGAAACTAAGATAGAAACTACCAAGCTTACAGAATGTTTGAAACCTGGCAAAACGAAGCTGCCTAGAGACTGCCGGCTTGCCTTAAAGGCGTCGCTTCTGTCACTCTGCCGGCTGATCTATCACCGGATGAGCTGAGTTCTCCATCGCCTGGCGAATGGCATCTCGATCAATTTCCCAGTCAATCCGTAAGAAACGCGCGAATCCGTCTAAATCAGGAAAAAGGGATGCGCTGTGAATGTTCATCGTCCGCAGTTGCTTCAGGAATTCGATCCTCAGTTCACGACTGAGCCGGAGTCTTAGGACCTTTGGCTCCTGAACTCGATCGGGATGTAGCATCATGGTCATCAATAGCTCGTTGAAAGTAGCCCTGGGGTATCGCTTACACAAAAAGAAACCCTGTTGGCTGGCCATCCAAGCATCCATCCGCGCTGGCTCCACCTCGATAACCATCGCACTCTTTCTCGGTTCCTCCTTCTCGTCGTCCTTCTCACTGAGCAACCGGTTAATGTAAACAGCCCGTTCCTGTGGAGTGTATGGAAGTAGACCCCTGCCACTCGCCTGAAGCAGAAGGCGGCCCCTCTCGGCAAGCCAGTCAAGGTCGATGGCCCAAACCGCGCATGAATTGCTGGGTTCCTACTCAAAAGCAAAGTAGGCCGCGACATAGGGGGACCTGGTCCAATCCAGCAATCGCGTCGGGACTCCATGGTGCTGCATCAGAGCCAGCCAGCTGATCAAATCTTCGTCGTCGGGCAAATACTGCAAATACCGATGAGCCTGCTGTTTGAATCTAAAAAGCAGCCGATCTTCGGTGACTGCTCGATCCGTATGGGTTGTGAAAGAAGAGGTCGGGCCCTTGCCGGTAACTTCTACTGCGCGATCGAGCGATGAATGCAGATTCCACTTCGAACTGAGTTGGCCGCGGAAAGCCCATCGGCCAGTCAACGCCTGATGCCACTCAACGAAATCTCCCCAACAGCTACCGTCTGCCCCGAGAACAAACTGCTCGAAGTGATCCTCCGCAAGATACGCTCCCGGCCGACGAGCCCAGTCTTCGAGAAGTTCGCGCAGACGCATTCGCCACTCCGCTTCTTCGCAGTCGTATGTCAGCATCCCGGTCATTTTAGTCGAGGGGCAACGTTATCACGCAATATCGGGCACGGTTTCTGGGGAGAGCAATTAGCCGCGAGAAGCCGACCTGTAGGGAGGATGAGCCAGCTATGCTGCGGACCTGATACGGCTCTCGTTTCGGGTTGATCGCCATCAGTCCCGTGCTTCGCCCCGGAAAACCTGTGTACGATGCCAAGCAAGAGAGTCAGCGTCGGGCAAAGCCTCCTTCCGACTAGGCACACCAAGTGCCGCCCCGTGCAGCGACAAGAAGAGTTCGTCGAGCCTACCACTCCCGTGCAGCCTCGACGAAACAAGGATCCGTCGCTCGTCCGAGACGGTAATCGCCCCGCGATCGAATGCCTGATGATGCACGCTGCAGCAGGCGAGCCCGTTACTGAGCGAGTCGGGACCTCCTGCTTGGCACCATCGGATGTGTGCGGCCTCTAACGCCAAGTCACGTCCATCGAGCTGAATACCAAACCCACAGAACGCGCATCTGTGGCTCCAGACAGAGATGACTGCCGACCGGAATGCGGGGTCTCGATTGCTACGTTCCGTGCCCCCAAGTTCAACACCAGCCTCTGAACATATGCTCTCGTGCAGAGACTCCGGAAAGTGCGTAGTTAGGATCTGTCGGGCCAACTGACGGACCAATTCCGGTCTCCGCTTCAGTTCACGAAACACTTCATCCGTAAAACCGCCCGCGATCCGCAACCTCTTGAGGTCGCTCTTTAGCGGGTTCTTGCTCCCTTTTCTGATTCGCAAAGGGACCCGGTCCTCGATTTCCCAAACACCGTCGGTCTGAAGGTGAAAGAAAGGAAGCTCAGGATGCGGGGATTTCCGTGGCGGTCCGAAATCCTCTAGTAGTCTCGTAAGCGGCTGATCGATTTCATCGTAGGGCAGGAGTCGGTCAGAACCCGCTTGCAATCGCCCAAGCGCGAGAAGCACGAGCAGAGGCTTGTGGGGAGCCCGAACATCACCCCGTTTCCAGACATTCAGATTGCGGAATCTCTCAAGCGTTTCATCCGTCTTCGTCATTACGGAGTCGTGATCGGCGTGCCGGGAGAATGTATCCGGATGTACTGCCGAGCTTCGTCCCAAGTCAAGTCGATCCATGCGTCGCTCGGCCGCGGATACTCGGCAAAGGCATTGATGTACTGCCGGACTGTCATACCATTTCGGTAGTTTTCATACCGTTCGTAGCACTTCGAACCGTGCTGTTTCGGGTTAGGCTCTACCAGCTCGATAACAGAGTCGATATCCCCGCGCCAACGGCGCCGATCTTTTGAACTGCGCATCTGTCCTTCGATGATATATCGCGAGACGTCAACCGCCAATTCACTGTCAGGTTTAGTGCTGATTAACGATTCGTGCCTGGGGCTCTGACGGGTTGTGCAAAGCTGTGCCAGCCGCGTTGTCGTTCCTAATCCGGGCCCAGAGCCGTCCCGACCGCCGCTGTCGATCTTACAATCAGACCAAGCCCCTGAACGACAATCGATGAAGATATTGTTCGCAATGCGCCGTCTTCTTAGGAGGCTCCTGGCGATCGCCTCGAACGCGACAGCGGCGCCGAGATCGCGGCGCTTCAGGTTCAGGTAGGCTCACATATCAATCGAGAACGAACGCGAATCAAGCAAACGGCATGAATGAACGGGCACGAGCTGTCGAATCACAAAGCATTCAAGATTTCGTAAGGTCACTTGAGGGACCCGACTTGTTCGAATTGGAGCATCGGGTCCATGAAACGCTGAGGTGGTGGGTCGGCGACCCTACGCCGGATCGAATCGCAGGCATTATTGATTCGATCCCCGAGTTGAAGAAGTTGGTCGACGCTAACGAACTCAAGCAACGCTTTGATCCGCCAAATGTATGGAGCAGTGACGGCCATATCAAGTCATTGGCGCAGGTGTTCCCCGAACTCGCGGAGATCCGGGGCGAGTGTGTAAACGCAATAAGAGATCTCCCGAACGGCGTCTCAAAAGCGGAGTGGTGCCTTACTCCCATCGCGCGTGACTGTGGGGCAGATGCAGATGTCGAGGCAGCGATCTACTTCGCGAGCCGGGGGAAGCTCGTTGGAATCGGCATCGAAGAGATCAGGCGCCGCTGGCACTCTTCTATTTGCTTCGATGTGTTGCAACGGACGTCAGCATCTGGTTCGCAAGAGTTGCAAACAAGGGCAAAAGAGAAGACACTATCGCTGGCCGAAGCAGCTGATGTCCTTCTCGATAGATCCCTTGGGGGGCGGTTTTTCTCCTTCCGAGATGAGGAAGAAGACTTCATTGACTCGTCCTTCGTACGCGCTGCAGAGTGGCTGAATATTGGCGGTTTTGAGCGTTGGCTTCAATCTGCAGTGGAGCCTTTGTCTATCGGCCCGAAATACCTCGAGGGGCAGTCGGAGTTTTGGTGGCTATTCTTCTTTTGCCGCTCTGACCTAGCACTGCGGACGGCTGAACGGCACGGCCTGGAAGCCTGGTTCTGGTCTCTCAGTCAGGGTGAGGTCGAACGTGGGCGCCCTTGGCGCGTCTTTTGGAGTCGGAACGATGGTAAGCCGCGTGATTATCTACCCAGCGCCTCCATCCTGCTTTTCGCATGGAAACGGATCGCTCCGCAAGGGCTCAAGGAAGATACCATCACGGAAGCTACACAACTGCTCCTGTCCACACAAATGAACAGCGGAGCTTGGCCCTTGCTCGCGGACAATGCTAAACCCGATCTCATTTCTACTTGCTTCGCAATTCACGGCCTGGCACTGACACGCCCTGCTGGATGGATTAGTGCGGTGAAGCGAGCTGGCGAGTGGATCAGAAGCCAACAAGATGCATTCGGGCTGTGGCACGTAGACGGCGGCCCAGCGATTATGTTGACAGTACTGGCCTTGGATGCCATCGAACTCGCCGCGGGTGGCACCAAGGTCACCTTCCGAGTGCCTAGCGTGGATGCCGCGTCGGTTGATGTATGTGTCCTGAAATCTAGCAAGCCGGGTGTAATAGCGGACCCTGTATACGATTACTCAAAAGAACCTTGGTATTCGGCGACGCCTCCTGAGATCGCTGCGATCGCTTTCTCAAATGCTGCTCGTAAAGCCAAACCAACACTCGCCTTTGTCGTCGCTACGGAAACAGAACTACGTCAAGTCCTTCGTGTTCTCAGGCCCTTGCCTAACCAGAGAAGAGTCTGGCGTAGTTCACGTGGTCATGAGACGTACTATCTAGACCGACTCGGGGCGTTTCGCACCGTTGTTCTTCTTTCGAGCATGGGATCACATGGTCCCACGAGTGCTACTCTGTCCATCGCATCGCTGATAGAGAAATGGAAGCCGGTAGCTATTGTTCTAGTTGGCATCGCCTTTGGAGCTTCGCGGAATAAGCACCTGCCCGCGGACGTCCTCGTCTCGGAGCACCTAATCCCGTACGAGTCGCAGCGACTTGGTGAGAAGATTCAGTTTCGTAACCCTGTTCCGCCCTCGAGTCCGATATTGGTCAATCGATTCCGACACGCTCTCGATTGGAAGTTCCTACGCCCTGATGGCTCCCAATGCAGGTGCCATATCGGACCACTCCTTTCCGGTGAGAAACTCATCGACGACAACTGTTTCAAAGAATCGCTGCTTGAGCAGTACCCGAACGCGATTGGCGGCGAGATGGAAGGGACCGGTCTTTGGGCATCCAGTAGTAGAGACAAGAAGGATTGGATCGTCGTTAAAGGGGTCTGCGACTGGGCTGATGGCAACAAGAACGATGCTTATCAGATGATGGCGGCTGCCTCAGCCGTCTCGCTATGCCTTCACGTTTTCAGGGATCCTGGTGCCCTGGACGGCGTTTAAGGATGGCAAACGCTTGCGTTCTCCGGGGGCCGGCTTACGTGAAATGGGATGTCGATCCGGCGCCGGTGTGGCAAATGGGCCCCCGCCAAACGCCCGACGCTCCTCCCAACTGGCCGCCCAGCCTGTCCCTTATCGCGATCGCGTAGCGCGTGTAATGCGTTCACCGCCACAATCCCGCCACCCCCTACCCCGCCCTCCTCTCCAAAACCGCCCGGTTATGGCTGCACACCTCACAATCACAACCGCCCCGCTCCATCGGCCGCGGCAGATTCCCATGCCCCGTCGGCCCCACATGCCCTGTCCCCCCCGCCTTCTCCTTCTCAATTACCTCCAGCCACGTGTCCACATCCATCCGCTGAATTCCCATTCCGCCCGACTCGCGTACCACCGGATCGTTCGTCGTCCAGGCATACTCCTCCGGCACACCGTTCACAAAGCACAGCCGCCGGTACACCAGCTCCGGAGGCGGCGCCATGGCCTGCCCATCCTTAATCAGCTCCTCATTCGGCGGATAGTACGTCGTCACGGTCTTCCCATCCCGCACCTCAATCTCGATCCACTGGTTCAAAATCGGAATTTTGCGCTGCTTCTTCGCGTGCAATTGCCCCTGAAACAACTGCTGCGCCGCGGTCTTCGCCTCCGCTTCGGCGAATGGGTTCTTCAGCATCGGATTGAAGGGCACGGCCGCCCTTTGATCCGGTTTCGCGGATTGCTCTGCTTGTGCCAGCTTCCACTCCAATTCCCGGATCTTCGCTCGTTGATCGCAACTCTCGTCGCGCATCTTCCCTATTTTGTCGACCATCCAAATCCTGTCCTTTCGCAACCCCTGCACTGCATTCAACGATCGGTAAAACGCCCGCTCCGCCGCCGTCTTGTACCTCTGCATGCACTGCAAATGCGCCCGCTCCGCCTCGCTCCAGTCCTGCGGGCCCGCATCCCGGCCGAGCACCGCCGCCTCAGCCTCCTCCAGCTTCCTCATCGCCCGCTTCAGAAACCAGTCGTTCGAAATCAGCAGCTTCACTAGCCGCTCTTCCGCATATCCTTCCGGTTCATACTCGTTCCACCAGCCGAAAAAGATTTCGTCGTACTCCTCCCGCGACTCACCCGGCAGAATAATCGTGTTCTTCGCAAGAACCCCGTGCTGGATCGAATTGCGGCTCGACTTCGCCTTGCCCGACTCGCTCTTCGGACCGCCGCCTTTCCCTCGTCCCGCGCCCGGGTTCTTCGCTTTCACCATCCGCCCGAGTATCCGCGTCTGGCCGCACTGCGGCCCGCGACAAAGCGCGCCTAACGGACTGATCCCAAAGGAAAAGAAAAATTTATCTAACCGGTGAATTTATCTGGCCTGTGACTGACCGGGAGTCACAGACTATTCAATCCGGCCTCAGCCGGAGGCTAAGCTGATGGCTGAAAGCTGATAGCTGAAAGCTGAAAGCTGTTAGCTGACTGCTGGCCTGTGAATGACCCGGGTACAGTCACAGACTATTCAATCCGGCCCGCCGGAGGCTAAGCTGACGGCTGAAAGCTGAAGGCTGACCGCTGGCCTGTGAAGTCCAACTTGTGCAGCCCCACCCAGCTTGAGAAGATCAGCCAGGCTCAGAAGTGGGGCAGCCAATCCTGGCTGCAGCCGCCTTTCCAGGCGGCTCCGCTCACCCCAAGGAAAGTTCGTTTCGCAATCCAGCAACCGCTAAACCAGAAAGGAAATCATTCCTCAATAGGACCGGCAATCTCCACCCGGTCCATAGCGAGGAACTGTTTCACGTGCGGATGCTGGCATTTCTCCAGCTCGGAAGTGGGACCGAAGTAAATCGCTTCCCCTTGATAGAGGAACATCACGCTATCGGCAACCTTGCGCATCAGGTCCAGGTCATGCGTAACGACCACCGCCGTCAGGCCTAGCTGCCGCTTCAATCGCAGCATCAGGTTCCCGAGGTCGTCCGACATGATCGGGTCCACCATGGTCGTGGGCTCATCGTAGAGAATGCACTCCGGTTGAGCGGCCAGCGCCCGCGCAATCGCCACCGCCCGCTTGTACCCCGTCGACAGGTCCGACGGGTACAGATTCTTCACGTGACCCAGGTCCACCATCCCTAGAAGACCGTCGACCACGTCTTCCCTGTTCTGCTCGTTATAGTCCTCACGCAATTCGAGCGAAAAAAGAATGTTTTCGCCCACCGTAAGCGAGTCGAACAGCGCCCCCGACTGAAACACCATCGTCACCTTGCGGCGAATCGCCCGGAGTTCGGCTTCCGGCAGGTTCGTGATGTCCGTGTAGGCCACAATCACCCGCCCGCTATTGGGCCTCTGAAAGCCCATCATGTGCGACAGAGTGACGGACTTGCCCACCCCGCTTCGCCCGATAATGGCAAGCGTCTGGCCGGGGTCCACGTAGAAACTCACATCCGTCAGAACCGGATGATCGTAGCTTTTATAGACGTTGCGGAACTCGATGTAATGCTCGATGGCATTCGGGGGCGCGCCGGTGGCAACTTGCTCGATCGCTTGCGTGTCGGTGGCCATGCGCTTAATCCGATTCTTTTCCTCGCAAGCTGGATGCCGCCTCTGTCGCGAAGGTTGCCCATTCTTCCGGCCGGTTCACGTTCGCAATCACGCCGTCGATTTCGAGGAGCTCCGCCTTCAGTTCGCTCAGCAGATCCATCATCCGCAGCCGGCCGGCGTCCAGTGCCGCCCGCACCACCGGCAGCGCCGAAGAGTGATAGACCGCGCACAGCGGGTGCACCCGGCCGCTTGCGTCATGAATCGCTACGCAGCAGGCTTTCGCGGAGAACGCCTTGTCGATCAGCGCCTGCAGCCACCCCGTATGAAGGTGCGGCATATCGCAGCCGGCGACAAGGTTCAGCTCGGCCCGGCCGCTGGCCAGCGCGCTCTCAACGCCGGAAATCGGTCCCAAGCCGGGCCGCGCATCGGGTAAGTGGTCGAAAGGCAAATCGCGATACTTTTCCGGCGCGCCAACCAGGGCGACATTTCCGGCCGCAGCCATGACTTTGCCCGCAATTTCCTCCACCAGGAGCTGCGAACCCATGAATAAGCGGGCCTTGTCTGTGCCCATGCGCGTGCTTTTGCCGCCCACGAGCACGAATCCAGCCGCGTGCATGCCTAAAATCGTAGCACCCGCCCGGTAATTCTCCGGATATAATCGGATAAAACAAAGCCGGTGGATCTTGTATTATGGGCGTCTGTCTTCAAAGCCTTCGAAGCGGGTGGTGGAACCGTACGGCTTCTAAACCCGTCTACCGCAGCGTCGGGTACTCTGGAAGTTGCATGGCGCGGCCGCTAGCGGTGAAGAGCCGCGCCCGCGTCATCAAGGAGGACAAGCGGCGATACGTAAGTACTCGCTGACCTACAAATGTTGCGCCTCCCCCGCCGGATTCTTCCGTTCTTACCCGCTTTTCTTCTATTCCCAGCGGTTGCGCTAAACGTCTACTCGCAAACGCCGTCCCGCGTGCAGGCGATCCGCTTCTGGTCATTCGGCGATGTGACACGCGTTGCCATTCAGACCGAAGGCGAATACAAGCTCTTTTCCGATCAGATCGAGAACCCCTACCGCCTCTACTTTGACCTCACTGGTTTGTTGCCGCCCAGAGTGGCCCATCATGGCGTTCAAACCATTCAGGTAGGGGACCGGCTCGTCAGACAGATCCGCGTAGCCGAGGTGAGCCCCGGCAAGACGCGCATTGTTTTCGATCTGGAAGGCCCCGTGGAAGCGGTTTCGTCGCAATTGGTGAATCCGGATCGCCTGGTGATTGAATTGCGCCCGAAGTCGGGAACAGCACCGCCTGTTTCGGTCGCCCACAGCATCACAGGCTCTGAGAAAATCGACCTGGCGAATGCGCCGCCGGCCGACGTCCCTGCCGTAAATAATGCGCCATCGTCGGCCCCCGTTCTTACCGCGTCACCGGTTACCGCGCCGCCGCTTAGCGCCCCGTCACTTAATGTCGACCGGCGTTCCTCAACGCTGAACTCCTTGCAGCCGTCCGCCGCTCCGCAGGTGCCCGCAACACCCGCGCCCGTCCTCGTACCCGGTATCAACGTCGCCACGCATGAGACGCCTGCACCGGTCGCTGCTGCAAGCAGAACCAAAGCGCTTGCCGCCGCGCCGGCCACCATCGATAGTGGGGACCGGTCGCTTGTGCGCGTCTTCGGATTAAAGCTCGGGAAAGTGGTGATCGACGCAGGCCACGGCGGCCACGACACCGGCACCATCGGCCCGGATGGCCTCATGGAAAAGGATCTGGTGCTCGATGTCGCTCTTCGTCTGGGTAAATTGATCAGCCGGCAGCTTGGCGCCGAGGTTGTCTATACGCGATCTTCAGACGTCTTTATCCCGCTCGAACAGCGTACGCAAATTGCCAACAACGAGAAAGCAGACCTCTTTATTTCAATTCACGCGAATTCTTCGCCGGAACCGGCAGCCACAGGCGTCGAAACCTACTATTTCAATTTCACTTCGGATAGAACAGCCATAGACCTCGCAACCCGCGAGAACGCGACCTCGGCGAGCTCGATCTCCGATTTGAACGACCTCTTGCATCGCGCTGTTCTGCAAACGAAGTTGGAAGAATCGCGCGACTTCGCGCAAAGGGTGCAGCAATCTCTGTGGACCGCATCCGTGAAAATGAACGCCAGATCGAAAAATAGAGGTGTACGCCAGGCGCCCTTCGTTGTGCTGATCGGCGCGACCATGCCGTCGATTCTTGCTGAAATCGGATTCGTTTCAAACGTCCACGATGAGCGGCTGCTGAAGAGAAACGATCAGCGCCAGAAAATCGCCGACGCGCTCTTTAGAGGAATTTCGCAGTACGCCAATTCTCTGAGCCATACCCAGATCGCGCGCGTGCGTCAATAACCGTTGGGCAGCCATTCAGCCTGCCAGGACTCACTAGCTTTCTTCCTCTCCGCCCCTGCTCTTCCCACAGATACCCCACCTTGTGGGGCAGCCAATCTTGGCTGCAGCCGCCTTTCCAGGCGGCTTCGGACCGGCATTCAGCCTGCCGGCACTCACTAGCTTTCTTCCTCTCCGCCCCTGCTCTTCCCACAGATACCCCGCTTACTTCGGCGAACAAAATCGACCAGTTGCCTGGTGTGCTCGTTGGAAAATTCGGCCTCGATGCGTGCAAGGGCCTCTTCCTGCTTCAAACCGGAGCGGTAGAGAATCCGGTACGCGCTCTTGAGACTTTTGATCTCTTCCAAGGAAAATCCGGCGCGCTTTAGCCCCACCACGTTAATACCTTTGGCCGCCACGTTGAAATCGGAGTAAAGAAAAAACGGCGGAAGATCGCTGTTTACCCGGGTGTTTCCGCCGATCATTGCGAGCCGGCCTATCTTCGAAAACTGGTGAATCACGACGCCGCCTGAGATGAATGCCTGGCTTTGCACCTCCACATAGCCCGCTATGAGAGCGCAACTCGCCACCACGATGTCGTCGCCCAGCACGCAATTATGTGCGACATGGCCCGAAGTCATGATGTAATTACCGCTGCCGATGCGCGTTTCCGATTCCGGCTGCGTGCCGCGCGAGATCGTGTAATGTTCGCGAATTTTGTTGCGATCCCCAATTCGTAAATAACTCCGTTCACCCGAGAAGGTTTTATCCAGCGGGTCTGTTCCCAGTGCCGTGCCTGCTGAGATTTCGTTTTCCTCGCCCATGGTTGTCCAGCGTTTGACATAAACGTAGGGCTCTAACAGGCAGCGCGCCCCGATCACGACATCTGATTCGATCACGCAATATTCGCCAATGCGCGTTCCCGGTCCGATAACCGCGTCTGGATGAATGCGAGCAGTAGGCGCTATATACGCCGAAGGATCAACCGCCATATACATGCTAAGTATGGAGGATGCCTGCCCTTACTGTTGCTCAAATAGCCGAAATCTGCGCGGGATCTTTCACGGGTGATTCAGCGAGATTGATTTCATCAGCGAATGCGCTCGAGCAGGCTGGTCCTTCCGACCTTTCCTATGTCGCCAATAAAAAAGCCGCGGAAATGGCCGCCAATTCCAGCGCGGGTTGTCTCCTTGTTCCGGAGTCCTTTGATATTCCTGGCGAGTGGTCGCTAATCCGCGTGAACGAGCCGAGAATGGCCTTCGCCCGCGCTCTGCGTGCGTTGTATCCTCCGCCGGTATATAAGCCGTCCATTCACCCGGCAGCAGTCATAGCGGCCGGCGCGAGCATCGCACCGGATTGCTCGGTTGGCGCGTACACCGTAATCGAGGAGGGCGCCGCTATCGGCAGCGGCTGCCGCATCGGCCCTCACTGCACTATCGGCGCTGGCGTGCGTATCGGCAGCGGCTGCGTGATTCATGCGAATGTAACAATCTACGAAGGCGTGCGCATCGGCTCGCGGGTAACGCTGCACGCCGGCTGCGTCCTCGGAGCGGACGGCTTCGGCTTCACTCTGGTGAGCGACCACTACGAAAAATTCCCACAGGTCGGGACCGTCGAGATCGGCGATGACGTCGAGATCGGCGCAAACTGCTGCATCGATCGCGCCGCGCTCGGTGTCACCCGGATCGGCGACGGCACCAAATTGGACAATCTGGTGCACGTCGCACACAACTGCATCATCGGCAGGCACGTAGTGGTAGCTGCACAGACCGGCTTTTCAGGCGGCGTTACTGTCGGCGACTACGCGGCTATTGGCGGTCAGGCTGGTATCGGCGAAAGAGCCGTGATTGCTGCGAAAGCGATTGTTGGCGGCAAGGCCGGCATCCTTACCTCGCAGCGCATTCAGGCCGGTGAGCCTGTTTGGGGCATCCCGGCCAGGCCCTTGCGGCAGCATTTGAAGAACCTGGCCCACGTCGGCAAAGTACCTGAGCTTAGAGAAGAAGTGCGTGAGCTCAAACGCAAAATCGATCGGCTTGAGGACCGGAATTGAATCAGCCCGTGTAGTCCGCCTGGGCGTGGCCCGCCATAGCCAAAGCATCGTTTGACGAGGTGCGCTCTAGAATGGCGTTCGCCTTCAGCAGCATCGCCCGGATCTTCTGGAGATGGGTGCAGACCTTATCCTCAGTAGCAGTGAGTTCCAAGTAATACGCCAGCGATTCAATCACGCTTAACGGTTGGCGGAGTTCGTGGATGAGTTCTTCCAGGTTCACACGATGCGCGGCTGCGACATCGGTTTGTGCAAGAGCGGCCTCCTGCGCGGGAATGGCAAACGGGTGCACGACTTTACTCATGAAGGATCGGGAGCTACTACTCTACCACTAGGGAAAAACCAGAGTCGTTTTCTTCCAACGGTCTGATTGTGCGCCTCGCATCGGGAAGAGTCAAGATACTTTTCTGCTAGCAAAGTTGCGCTGTGCTCTACAACGGTTCGTAGTTCATCGCGGCTGCGCTGCAGTATCCGCAGAACCATCGTACTCGTCGCCCGGATTATAAATGTGCGGGTGCGTGAGTGTGCTATTCTCAGGACGTAAAGCACTCTCGTGGGCCTGTGGCGCAGTTGGGAGCGCGCTTCCATGGCATGGAAGAGGTCGAGAGTTCGAATCTCTCCAGGTCCACCAAAATTTTCCTTCCATTTCTTTTGATTTGATTTTTCCTTCCGATACAATCGTCGGGCGTGCCTAGACTGAATCTGCTATTCCCGATACTGCTTTTCACCACCTCCACCGCATTTGCACAAAATACATCCGTGCGCCAGATTTTGCAGAAGGTCAGCGAGCGGTACAGCCAGGCCACACTGTATGAATTGAGCGTCCATATTCAGGACGACGTTTCTCTCAACGCGCGCATCGGAAATGAATCCTGGCAGGAGAAACTCTATGTTTCAAATTCCGGTAAGTTTCGCGTCGAGAGCGACTATCAGGGCCAGCCGGAGTTAATGGTAAGCGACGGCGAGAATACCTGGAAAAGCCTGCCTGCGCAGAAAATCTGGTCGCATCAAAGTTCCGCCGCTAAAATCGGCGTCACCGGCGAAGAAGAAGATGATTTTCATGCGGACCTATTCTCGACGGCTTATGACTCGTTTGTGAAGCGCTATATCCTGTGGGTCCGCTTCGCCGATCAGGGAAAGCTGGTCCGTGAAACGCGCGTTAAAGTCGCGTCCCGCAAGTACGATTGCTACGAATTGCATTTCGTATCCGGGAAATCAACGAAAGAAATGTTCGTTGATAAGGATTCGTTCCTGGTCGTCAGGTTAGTCGAGACGTTCCCGCCGCGCCAGGTGTCGGGAGGCAGCATTCTGGAACGAATGACGCTTGAAATGGTAGATTTTTCCACCGACGTCCCGGCTTCTGTTTTTGCGTTTGCCCCTCCCCCGAACGGCCGCGAAGTCAACTCATTGCTCCTGCCGGGCGAGCGCGACTTGAGCCTTGCGGGTCAGAAAGCGGTCGATTTTGCTTTGCCCGACAGCCATGGATCGCAAGTGCGTTTGGCCGATTTGAAGGGAAAAATTGTCCTTCTCGATTTCTGGGCCACATGGTGCCCTCCATGCCGCGCGGAATTGCCCGTTGTCGCGAAGCTTTCGAACAGATTTGCTGATCGCGGGCTGGTGGTTCTGGGCATAAACGACGAAGGAAAAAATATGGCGCAACGCTATCTCGACGAACATCACCAGGATTTAGCGGTCCTGCTAGATGCGGATGGAAAAGTACACCGCGCTTATCGTTGCACTGCCATTCCGGAGATTGTCATAATCGATCGCGGCGGCACTGTTGTGGCGCATTTGGTGGGCGGGCAGTCCGAGGACGTGCTCATAACCGCGCTAAAGCAGGCCGGGCTCTAATTGCTCAAACACGCCGCAATTTGATTCTGTGGACATAGTGATCGCCGCTTTTCTCCAGAATCAAATGCGCGCGTTCGCGCGTGGGCCGGATGTTTTCCCTTAGGTTCACGAGATTGATCTCGGTCCATATTCGGCTGGCAGTCTCTATTGCCTCGTCCTCCGTCAGCTCGGCATAACGATGGAAATAGGAGTCCTCGCTCTGGAAGATCGTCTCGCGCAAACGCAAAAATCGCTCGACATACCAGCGTTCGACCGTCTTTTCATCGGCATCTAGGTAAATCGAAAAATCGAAAAAATCAGATACAAAAACCCGTGAGCCGTCGCGGTGCCCGACGGGCGATTGCAAAACGTTCAATCCTTCGAGGATGAGTATATCGGGCTGCTGCACTTCCTCTGCGGCTCCGGGAACAATATCGTAATGGAGGTGCGAATATACCGGCGCGATTACCGTTGGCATACCCGCCTTGATGTCGGCAAGGAACTGCAGCAGCCGGCGCTGATCGTAGCTCTCCGGAAAACCTTTCCGGCGCATAAGCCCGCGCTCTTCGAGAATGCGGTTCGGGTAAAGGAATCCGTCGGTAGTCACCAGCTCCACGCGCGGATGGTCCGGCCACCGCGCTAAGGAAGCCCTGAGGACACGCGAGAAAGTGCTCTTCCCAACGGCAACACTTCCGGCAATTCCAATAATGTAAGTCGTCTTCTGCGGAGTCGAAAGGCTCAGAAATGCGCGCCGCGCTTCATAAAGATGCTGCACGGCCGCAACATGCAGATTCAGCAGCCGTGATAGCGGTACGTAGATATCCTCCACCTCGCGCAGCGAAACCTGTTCGTTAATGCCGCGCAGCGCGGCGAGTTCCTCTTCGCTCAAAAGAAGAGGTGTATTCGCGCGCAAGGCTTTCCATTGCTCGCGATCGAAATCGATATATCTGCTGATCGGCGTGGGAGGAGCGGGGGTGAGTAGGCCCAAACTGGTCTGACCGTCCTGATTACATGGTAGTCGTCGCGTCGATCGCTTGCTGAAGCGCGCAGGTTTAAGATTGAGTTCAGCGATGGCTCTTCCCGGTTTTTGCTTTTCGTCCCGCATAAGCCTCGTCGCGATTGTGATGGCTTTTTCGGTGCCTTGCCGGTCTGCTGCGAACAAGGAACTGGCAATTGTGGATGCCGGGGTGGAGCAGTCGGAAGACGCTCCGTTCGTCGCCTCCGATTATCAGTTTTTGCCGGGCGACTTCCTGTACTTCACGTTCTCAATTGGAGGTTTCGGCATCGACTCCGAACGGGAGGGCGAGGTGCGCAAAATCGCGCTCACGTATCAGGCGGTGCCGCAAGATGCAGCCGGCATCCCGCTCACTCCGCCCGCCACCGGCGAGGTGAAGACGCAGTTGCATCCCGAAGACAAGAACTGGATGCCCAAGCGGCGTGCGTCCTTCCTGATTCCGTCCTTCGTCGCGGCGGGCGATTACCATGTTCACGTCAGCGTGACCGACGTGGTTACAAAACACGAAGTCTCCGCGGATATTCCCTTTCATATCGGCGGAGTTCATATCAAAGCTTCGCCCTCTATCACCGTTGAGAATTTTCGTTTTCTGCGTAAGGAAGACGACCGCACTCCGCTCGAAATCCCGGCGTACAGCCCTGGCGACAAAGTCTACGCTCTCTTTGAAATGACGGGATACAAAGTAGGCCCGGACAAGCAGTATCACCTGGCGTATGGGCTGACGGTGTTGGGCCCGGACGGTAAGCCGTTCCTTCAACAGCCTCAGGCTGCCGAGCTGGATTCGAACAGTTATTATCCGGCGCAGTTCGTTCCCGGCAACCTGGTTTTGACTACGGCTCCAAATAGCGCAACCGGACAATACGTTGTTGTGCTGACGGTGAAAGACCTTCTCGGCCAACAGAGCTACGAAGCAAAGTACGCGTTTAGCCTCGAGCGCTGATTTTCAGGCGAGCAGCGATTGCAGTCGCCCGACGCCTTCTGCCATGATCTGCGGTTGTGTAATGAGGCTGACCACCGCATAGGCCTCCGACGGCATATCGAAAAAATAGCCGGGTTGAACGACTACATTCTGTTCGGCCAGCAATCGCTTGATCCAAACCTCCTCCGGCATGATGCGGGGAAGCTGCAAAACGGCCGACCAGCCGCCTTCCGCGCGCAACATATGAATAGCCGACGAGGCAAGTTCGGTTCGAAGAAAAGAATAGTTTTGTCTAACGCACTCGCTCAGTTTCGCCTGGACGTGGGCGCCGATCTCAAACAAATCGCGCAGTGCATATTGCGCGGGAGTGTTGACCGACAGATATGTGTCTAGAATGAGCTCCAGCCGCATCCGGGCTGTTTCTACAGAGTCTTTCGGGCCGCTAACGACGATCCATCCGAGCTTTACTTGCGGCATGCCTGCCATTTTGGAAAGACCGTTCAACGAGAAGTTCAAGACTTCATCACAATCCACCATCGTCCTGGCCGCGCCTGAATTCTCCTCGATCGAATAATCCATGAAAACTTCGTCCGAAATAATCGGAAGGCCGTACTCCGCCGCGAGTTCAGCGAGCGTGCTTCGCTCCCGCGTTTTCAGAAAAGATCCCGTTGGGTTGTTCGGGTTCACGATGACGATGGCTCTCGTCCTTGCATTGATCTGCTGTTTGAGGTGCGGGAAATCGATGTACCAATTGCCGTCGTAAACGAGCGGGTACGGCACAACGTTGACGCACTCGAGCCGGGCCAGGTACTCGAACAGAGGATAGGACGGGACGGGAACCAGGACTTCGTCGCCGGCATCGCAGAACATTTTGAAAAGGAGTGCATAGGCCTCGCTCGTACTTGCGGTTAACGCGACCTGCTCCGGCGAAACCGGTAGTCCTCGTTTGGCATACTCGGTTGCGACCGCTTCGCGAGCCTGCAGCGCGCCAAACGCATCCGGCTGATAGCGAAAATCACTCACCTCGGCGTAAGCGCGGTTGATTTGCCCATGCGGATAATCTGCCAACGCTTCCGTTGGATTCGAGGTGGTCAGATCGAGAAGCGCGGCGCCCGACTGCCGTTTTTCTTCGATCAACCGGCTAAAGGAGTTTGTAGAGAAACACCAGGACAACCGCTGAGAGTAATGCTGCAAACAGCTACTGTGTCATGGCAACCCTGGAATTCGCAAGAGCAGGGAGGCGCACCACCCGCCCAAAGTGATGCGCCTCCGTCGCGCCGGAATGCCGCGTTCCGGCGCGGTCCACGTTCCTCCGCTTTTGCCGCTGCTCAACCAAGTGAACGACGAAATCCCTAACATCGTTCGTACCGTATATATGGCGACACGGTCGGGAGCAGCAGCCTGACGCTAGCGAACGTGGAAACTCAATGAGGGTATTTTGGTTTTCGGTGTATTTTGCAACGCAAACACCGTTCGCTCGACGCAGGAGCCCCCATCCAAAACGAGAGCCGGCTCCAAGACATCGCTTTCGAATTTCTCTACCTGATCGTTAGAGAGCGCTGGCGAAAGATGGCTTAACACAGTCTGAATTGAAATGGAAGCCAAAGCCGTGCCCGAGATTGCGCCCGGAGGCATCGCTCGATTTGCACTCAACACGGAGAGCACGCCGGTGGCCGAGCTCAGTGCCAGATTCAGAAGGGCTCCGATGCTGCGGCTTTGAGTTTTGATGATCGCCGGCAACATGATCTGTCGTCCCACCGGCTGCAACGCTGCCGTCGAGCGGGCCAGCGCCTGATAAATCTCGCTGCTAACGACAGACTGCTTGCTGCCGGTGACATTGCAGATGCTCAAATCGTAGGCCCTAATCCCTGCCGGAAGCTTGCCGTAGTCCTGCTCGAGAAGACTCTGCGGGATGGCTGTGCCCGTTACCTCGAATGTCGCTTGTGCAAACAGGCTCCCGCCGAGCAGCAGCGCAGCCGCAGTGATGAATACGCCCGATCTCATCCCGATCTCCTTATGGTTGCGGCCGCGTTGCGCCACACCCGAAATCAGGGATACCGCCGCGCGGTTGTGATCAGCAGACCGGCAACGATCCTAAGTTGTTACAAAGACAGGCGATGGATTTATTTTAGAGCCGTGTGACCGGCAGTCCGCGTTTGGCGTACGCCTGGAATCCGCCCCTCACAACCGAAAGATTCCGATAACCGAGATTCCATAACTGGCTGGCGGCGAAAGTAGAGTATTTGCCGGATTCGCAAAGAACCGAGAGGGACTTCTCGAACGGGATCTCAGACAGTGAAGTCCGGAGGCGGGAAACCGGAACATTGAGCGAGTCAGGAACGTGAGCGGCGCTAAAGTCTTTCTCATCCCGCACGTCGATCATTACGGTCTCCGAGGCAGCGGCCAATGCGGCAAGCGCCTCAGGCTCGAGTTCTTTGAAGCTTCCCAACTGGCCGCGGGTTCGGCTCCATTGACGAACCACGTCCGGGGTCAGCCAACCGGCGGCGCGGGTCGGGAACGAGCGCTGAAAGGATCTGCGGGCCACCTGACGGTCGACGGCGCTGCCGGCAATCACATAAAATTTGCCGTCCGTCCATTCCCGGATGCCTGCCAGCAGGGCAAAGCAATCCAGGCGGACGAGATTGATACTTCCTGGAATGAATCCGCGGGCAAACAGGCTAGGTGGCCGTAGATCCAAAAAGGAAGGTTGCTCTGTTAATTCGTCTTCGAGCGGGATAGATGTGCGCAGGGTGTGATGCCTGCCGCCGATTCGCTTCGCAGCTGGATTGATGGGTGGCCCGTTTTGCACGAGTTCCCCGGAACCAACCCGAGGGGTCAGGCGGCCGCCACTCCCGTCACCATCAGACGAATTTCCGGATGCACTTTCCGTGGATTGATACATTGAGGGATCCTCCTGGAAGCAAGTGCTTTCCAGGATCGTATAAATACAGTGCCTTGTCTAGCGTTTTGCGCTCAATAAAAGCCGAAAAAACATCACATTTTTACAATTAATTCGCCAATTAATCGTGTCGCTCGAAAGCGGTTCTACTTATTGGAGTTAGCGGCGCCTGATGCAGGCACTTTTTCGATAGCGATCTTGAGGATCTTGACTGGCGTCAGCGGCTTGTCATCGGAGTTGCGCGGCACCTGAGAAATGGCATTCGCGACCTCCTGACCGGAGACAACCTCTCCAAAGAGAGAGTAATGCCCATCCAGATGAGCGGCGGGAGCGACGGTAATAAAAAACTGGCTGCCGTTTGTGTCGGGCCCGTGGTTTGCCATGGCCAGCAGGCCCGGGCGATCAAAAGACCGATTTGCACTGATTTCGTCTGGAAACTCATACCCGGGTCCGCCGGTGCCATCTCCCGCGGGATCTCCGCCCTGAATCATGAAGTCCGGAATTACGCGGTGAAAAGTGGTTCCGGAATAAAGCGGGGTGTGCCTCAGCTTACCCGTAACTGGATCCTTCCAAGGCTTAGTGCCGGTAGCCAAAGCGATAAAGTTAGCCACCGTTTTCGGGGCCTCCTTTTCGAGCAGGCGGCAAACGATGGTACCCATGGATGTGTAAATTACGGCGTATCTGCCGGGTTCAGAGGGCAGCGCGACCGATGGCAGCGCTGGCGCGCCGGGTGACGAAGCCTTATGTGAGGGATTCCCCGGGGATGGGTTCCGGGTCTGGCCAGCAGCCAAAGAAAGGACGCAGCCCAGGAGCGCCACGATACCAGCGAGCGAGACGGTAGTTCCAGTACGCATCCAATGTCCGATTATAGTGGCACACCGCAATTTTACTGACATCGTTTCCCACTGGAAGCGTCCACCTATGCGCTAGCGTCTCTTTCGAGCAGACTGGATAAACAAAAAAAGAGAGATGTCCGGGCATGAGCCGGCACTGCTCGATTGAACATGCTGGGATTCATTATCTAAATCCATGATGAGCAAAAGGTTTATGAAGTTCGTTCTCGCCCTCGCGTGCGTCTCCGTCGTCCTATTCACCCCAGCATGCAGCAAGAGCCCTCAACGACTGCTGGCAGACGCGAACCAGTATCACCAGCAGAAAAAGTATAAGCAAGCTTCCATTCTGTACCAAAAGGTGATCGCAAAGGACAGGACAAACGCCGAAGCCTATTACCGCGAGGGGCTGAACCTGATGGACATGAACGATCCCGTCAATGCCATCAAGTATCTTCGGAGAGCGGTCGACCTGAAGCCGGACAATCTCGATGCGATCAGCAAGCTGGTAGAACTCGAACTTGCAATTTACTCCACGAATCCCCAGAAACTGAATTCATTTCTCGCTGATGCACGGGATTTGACAACTAAGATGCTGGCGCTGCAGCCGAATTCGTTCGATGGATTACGCCTTCAGGGGCTCATCGATCTTGCCGATAACAACGTTCCGAAGGCACTTGAAACATTCCAAAAGGCGAATGAGATAAAACCACATTCTCGCGAACTCGTCGGATGGTACGCTCAGGCACTTGTTTCTGCGCAGCACGTGGGCGAGGCGGACGCGCTCATTCGGGACATGCTGGCGAATGACAAGACCTGGGGTCCCGGCTACGATTTTCTATTCGTGCAGTACAGCCGTGCGAACCAGGCGGACAGAGCAGAAGCCATCCTGCGCGAACGCTTGCAGAACGATCCGCCGAACCCGATAGCGATGAGCAATCTCGCGAATTTCCTTCTCGCGACCAATCGGTACCCGGAGGCGGAATCCGTTATGCGGAGTGTCCTCACCGATAAAAAGGATTTCCCGACGGGCCGCGAGATGATGGGCGACTTCTATGTACGCGCTAAGAAGTTTGATGCGGCGCGGCAGCAGTACCAGGCCGGCATAGACGAGAATCCCAAAGGCGCGCTGCGCTACAAGGAACGAATAGTCGCGCTGGACGACGCCACTGGACAGGTTGACCAGGCCTTCCGGCTTGCCAAGGACTTAGCCCACGACAACCCGAAAGATGCGGCCGCAAATGAGCTCTATGCCGGACTCATGCTAAAGACCGCGAAGGCGGCAGATCTACCTCATATCGCCGCGGAAATGCAAAGGATTGTTGAAGATAATCCAGGTGATGCGACCTTGCACTTCGATTTTGCGCGTACCTATTTCGGCCAGCAAAAGATGGACAAGGCATTAACGGAAGCTCTGAGCGCGCTCCGCGAAAATGGAAACCTCGCGCCGGCACGGGTGCTCGCCGCGCGGGTGTATGAAGACCGGGGTGACCACGCAAAAGCGTTGGAACAAGCCGACTTGGTTCTAAACGTTGAGCCCGGGAATGCTGACGCACGGCTCATTCGAGACCGCGCTCTTGTCGCCACCGGACAAATGGACAAAGCTGAGCCCGAACTCGAAGCGTTGCTTGAAAGGTATCCGCTCGCGAATGACGCGCGCCTGCAGCTTGCGGCCATTTATGTCAGCAGGAAGCAATTTGACCAGGCCAATCAGGAATATAGCAGGATGTGGAGCTCGAATCCGCCTGACGTTCGCGGCTATATCGGACTGCAAACGGTAAAGCTGACTCAAGGGGAGCCCGGGCAGGCTGTTCAGGCGATGAAGGATCTCGTCAATAAAAATCCGCAATCGGTGCCGCTACGTTTCGAGCTGGCGAATTTCGAGGCTACGGCAGCCGCCACGGCTCGTAACAAGCCCGACCAGTCCAAACAGCTCTTCCAGGAAGCCGCGGATAACTTTAAGGAGATCCTGAAGACGAATCCACAATCGGGCGATATCTGGCTGCGCCTTGGCATCATGCAGCGCGAACTCGGCCAGGCTGACGCGGCACTGGCCTCTTTTCAACAGGCTTCAGCGGTCAGCCCTCAAAACGCGAACGCTTATCTCAACGAGGCCTTACTCCTCGACGCACTGGGCAGAAAGAAGGAGGCGGCAGAGCAGTACAATAAGGTTCTTGCCATTGACTCTCAGAACACTCTTGCGCTGAACAATCTGGCCTTCCTCAACGCGGAAGCCGGAACCAACCTCGACCAGGCCATGACCTTTGCCGAGCGTGCCAAGAAGCAGTTGCCGGACAGCCCCGACATCTCTGATACGCTGGGGTACGTTTACTATCAAAAAAACTTGAACGACGCAGCGCTCAATATCTTCAAACAAATCGTGGTACAGGCGCCGCAGAACCCCACGTTCCGCTTACACCTGGCGATGGCTCTCTTAAAAGAAGGCGACAAGCAGGGTGCGCGTCTGGAGGCGGAGAAGGCTCTGAAGGTGAGTACCTTGCCTCAGCAGCAGGAGCAGATTCGCACGTTTGTGAGCCAGATTGGCTGATTCCTCCTTGTCTCTGTACGCGCGCGTAACTTCCTGGAGGGAAGAACAGCCGTCAGCGCGCTACATTACACCGTTCGTTTGCTTCATGCTCCTGCTGGTCATAGCGGGACGGGTGCCATTGGACCCGCGATGGGAAGAGCCATTCCGGAACCTGTTGCTTGGAGCAGTCTGCATTGTCTGCTGGCCAAAAGAGCTTTCCGTCAAGCCCTGGCGGCCTTTCGCCGCCATGGCGATCGGAGCCGCCGTATTCGTGCTTTGGATCGCGCCGGATGTGCTGATTCCCGGCTACCGGCAAGGCGTGCTGTTCGCGAACTCCATCATGGGGCACCTGCACTCCTCCACCCAGCCGTCCGTGCGCCATGATGCGTGGGTGCTCGGGTGGCGCGTAGTGCGCGCAGTGATTATTGTTCCGATTGTCGAAGAGCTGTTCTGGCGCGCGTGGCTTATGCGGTGGCTCATCGACATGGATTTCACGAAAGTGCCGGTCGGCGCCTATACACCGTTTGCGTTCTGGACGACCGCCATTCTGTTCGCCTCCGAACATGGCCCGTATTGGGACGTAGGGCTGGCTACGGGTATTATTTACAATTTCTGGCTGACGCGGTCGAAGTCCGTTTCGAGCTGCATCCTCATGCATGCGGTCACAAATGGATTGCTCAGCGCCTATGTGATTGCTGCCGGCCAATGGCAGTATTGGCAGTAACTCGCGGAATCCGGGCGGCAACTTCGCCGGCGGAATCAGAGTCTAGATTCAGGAGATCGTTCACACCGGACTATGCCCTGTTTACTTGCGCTGCTCGCCGTCGCGTTTCCCCGGGTCGCCATTGTTCTGCTATGGCTGTTTTCAAACTTTTTCACGGGTCTGTACCACGGGATCATCATCCCGATACTAGGATTTATCTTTCTTCCGCTCACGCTTATCGTCTACACTTACATCTTGCGGGCGTACGGCGGACATCTGGGAACAACCCAGTTGGTTTGTATCTTCATCGCGGTAATTTTTGACTTAGGTCTGATGGGTGGGGGAACGTTCGGCCGCCGGTGAGGAAGCTACTCGCAGCGACTTATGGCTGATACTGCAGCGCCAGGCGTCGAAAGCGCACTCGCTTCAGCGCCTGGAGATGTTACGCTTCAACGGCTCGAAAATCAGATCACCTGGTATAACGAGAAGAGCGCCTTAAACCAGAGGCGATACAAGACTCTGAAGGCGGCAACCATCGTTTCCGCTGCCATCATTCCCGTATTAACCACCGCCAGCGCCCCGTACGGAGCGAGAATCGTTGCAGGGCTAGGGGTTCTGATCGCGATCATCGAAGGATTGCAGCAGTTGAACCAGTACCAGACAAATTGGACTTCTTTTCGTTCCACGGCCGAGGCGCTGAAGCACGAGAAATATTTGTATCTTGCGAAAGCGGGGTCCTATTCGGACCCGGCGACAGCCCACTCCACTCTCGCGGAACGTGTAGAGTCGCTTGTTTCACAAGAGAACGCAAAATGGTTCATAGCGCGCAGCGAACTTCCTAAAGGCGGAAGCGCGCGCGGATAATCAAATCGAGCGACAAGCTCGCGCCTCCTCATTGTGTGAGAAGGAAGCAAAGTCCGGGCTACTACCCTGTGTGGCTTTGTTCCGCACATTCAGCGCTGCAATACAGGGAATTGACGCACATTTAGTCGATGTGGAAGTGGACATGTACCCGGCCGGCTCGAGCCGCGATTTCGTCACCGTCGGCATGCCGGACGCAGCCGTGAAAGAAAGCCGGGAACGTATCAAATCGGCGCTCCTGAACTCCGGGTTCGGCTACCCCAGCAAATCCGTCACGATCAATCTCGCCCCGGCAAACGTTCGCAAGGAAGGCGCGGGTTTCGATCTGCCGATGGCCACCGCGATCCTGGGCGCGATGGGTGCGGTGGGCAGCACGGACGATTATCTGCTGGTCGGCGAGCTTTCTCTTGACGGCAGTCTGCGACCGGTGCGCGGCGCTCTCTCCATTGCGGTTTGCGCGGCCCGCCGAGGTATTCGCAATCTTCTCTTGCCGGCCGGCAACGCGGCCGAAGCCGCTGTTGCGGAGGGGGTACGCGTCTTCGGCTTGCGGCACCTGGCGGAGGTGGTTAAGTTTTTGAACGAGCCGGCCGGTTTTGCGCCGGTGAGGGCCGACATCCCAGAGGCGGGCGAAGAGGATCCGGCGATCCCGGATTTCAGCGATGTTCGCGGCCAGACCATGGCGAAGCGTGCTCTCGAGGTTGCGGCGGCGGGGAATCACAACGTGTTGATGATCGGGCCGCCGGGCTCCGGCAAAACGATGCTGGCGAAGCGTTTCGCGGGCATCCTGCCGAAGCTGACGTTTCGCGAGGCACTGGAAGCAACCCAGATTCATGGTGTCGCCGGGGTATTATCGGCCGGAATCGGGATTTTGCGGCACCGGCCGTTCCGTGCGCCACACCATACCATTTCCGACGCGGGCTTGATCGGCGGCGGCAGCGGCAGCGCCCGACCTGGCGAGGTCAGTCTGGCTCATCAGGGTGTGTTGTTTCTGGATGAGCTGCCCGAGTTTCCGCGCGGAGTTCTGGAGCAGTTGCGCCAACCGCTCGAAGAGGGCGCGGTTACGCTTGCCCGCAGCAACGGGACTCTTACGTTTCCTGCCCGCCTGATGCTGGTGGGAGCGATGAATCCCTGTCCCTGCGGCTTTTACGGCGACAGCACGCGGGAATGCCGCTGCACCCCGGGGATTATCCAGCGCTACCTGGCCAAGGTCAGCGGCCCGCTTCTGGACCGCATTGATCTGCATATTGAAGTTCCCGCTGTGCCGTACAAGGAATTGCGCAGCAAGGCCGATGGGCAAACCTCGGCGATGATTCGCACGCGAGTGGAAGAAGCGCGCGCCATCCAGCGCCAACGCGGCTTCTATAATTCCCAGATTCCACCTTCGCAGCTTCGAACTCTATGCGCCCTGGACGAAACCGGCGAGCGAACGCTGGAGATGGCGGTACGCCGGATGAATCTCTCAGCTCGTGCGCATGACCGGCTGCTGCGGGTGGCGCGCACGATTGCAGACCTGGATAAATCGGAGGCCGTTTCGGCGAAGCACCTCGCCGAAGCGGTACAGTTCCGCAATCTGGATCGCAACTATTGGAACTGACTGTGTGCGCACGCGGTTCTGCGGAAGGGTGGGGCGGCAAGTCAGGTTCCGAAAAGCCGGTCGAGTTTCTCAAGTCAAAGCAAAAAAGGCCTGGCGGTCCTTACTTTCCGCCCCCAGGCCTGCCAATCAGTAGCTGGTTCGATGCCCTATCCGGCGATTCAGAAAGTAAACCTGACGCCGAATTCGCTCCAGAGCGATCGTGGAATTGTGGTGCTGCTCGGGTTGAAAAATCCCGCCGGGTGCCCGAATGTTGACTGGTTGGCGATGTTGTCGTTGTAGTCGTTCCCGTAATTGGCGCGATTGGTCAGGTTGAACGCCTGTCCGACTAACTCCATATTTGCTTTTTCGCCGAGTTTGATGTTCTTCGCGAGCCGCAAGTCGAGTTCAAAGAAGGGATCACCCCGCAGCGCGCCGTACGCCGCGATCGTGCACTGTCCCGGCGTAGAGCCATTCAATCCATAGAAGCAGTTCTGAGCTCCCTTGTTATTACCCGCAAAGGCGAACCAATTGGTCGGGTCAGAGGTCGGGACGACCACGGCAGTCGCTGTGCCGCCGCCCGTGTTGAGTGTGTTCGATGAGTTGGTGATGTTGGTTTCATACGGCCGTGCGGAGCCGTATTGCAGGATGGGCGCAAACTGGAATCCCCAAGGCAAATTGACGATGCCGCTCACCGTTACGTGATGACGCTCATCATTGGGGCTTGGCCCCCATTCGTAAGACGCGAACGGATTCGTGGAAAGCCTCGGATAGTTGCGGAACGAAGTGCCGCCGCCATCATAGGAGTAGGCTCCGGATACCGTATAGTTGGCATTCAGCGAGAAGTACTTCGTCATTCGCCGGCGGTAGCTGAAGTTTGCGCCGTCATAATGCGAACGCCCGATTGACTGCTCATCGCGAACGCTCGCCAGTTCCGGTTGCGTAGACGCCGCGAACGCCGGATCGAGCGGCCGGAAACAACATTTTCCGTTCACCGGTATCTTCTGATCGATATTCATGGTCTTGTTCTCGTGAAGACTGAGGACGTGGGTGTATTCCACCTCAATGACCGTGTTCGAATTCGGCGACCAGCTATAACCGCCGTTGAACTCCTCAGCAACCGGGTTGCGGTAGTTCGGGTCTATCAGGCGTCCGACGCTGCCTGCCGCAAGCTGTGTCGATGGAGGCGGAATCACCGGCATCGGATCGACGCCATATCGCCAATTTCCGAGTGTGACGCCCGTTCCGGTGACAGTATCGGTCGGAGAGGACAAGCTGAGCACGGTTTGAAAAACAGTGGGGTTGCTCATTTGTTCCATGAATAATGGAATGTTCTGGAAGACATTTCCGAAATACAATCCAAATCCGCCGCGGAACACGTGCCTGCCCGTGCCGGTAAGGTCGTAGGCGAAGCCCACGCGTGGGCTGAAATCTTTGTTGTCGTCATGCGGCAAGCGGCTAACGTAGGGATTGGAGATGGGACTATTGAGCGCAACCAGTTCCTGATAGGTCCGGCTGTCTTTAATATTCGAGAGACCGATCATGTTGAAGTCCTTGTCCCAGCGCAGGCCAAAGTTCACCGACAGACGGGAAGTTGGTTTCCAGTCGTCCTGGAAGTACAGCCCGAGTTGCTTGGTCGCCACCTCGAAGTACGGGTCGCCATTGGCAATGGTCATGGCACTTACCAGCCCGGGAGTGGAAAATCCTTGCGGATAAAGTGCCTTGCTGGCCAGAATCGCGCTCGGGTCTGCCGCGAAGTCGATTTCGAGCGTCGAGCTGAATTCGAAAAAGCCGCCTTCCACCGGGTTCCATATGTAATCGGCTCCGGCTTTCAACGTGTGTTTCCCGATTGTCTTTGAGATATCATCGCGGAACTGCCATTTGCGTTGAAACGATTGCTGGGGAACGTTGGTATTGGTGCCGAACGATGCGCTCGGGAATACCACCAGAGGCGCGCTGACATTGCTGGCGATCACGTTATTCCAGTACTGGTACCCTGCGGTGAACTGATTGATCGTACTGTTGGAGAGAATCGAATTCAGTGTGAAGTTAGCCAGTTGCAAGTGATTCTTGGTGTAATTGCCATTTGTCAAATCGCCAGTACCGTCGGACTGATCGTTAAGGCTATTATTGGCCTGTGAGTTATAGCTGACGTAGGCGCTGTTCTTGTCGTTGATCGTCCAGTCGAGGCGGCCGGTGTAGCGGGTTTCATAGAACGGGCGCGGGATGACGGCTGCAGGCTGCGCGGCGAGGCCCGCCGACTTGGCGAGCTCCAGCTCGCTGTACGAATTTGTGCTCTCTACGAGTCCCTGGTTCTCGCGTTCGCGTTCGATCGCAAAAAAACCGAAGATCTTATCCTTTTTGAAGGGACCACCAACGGAGCCGCCAAACCACTGGCGGCTGTAATCAGGGTGGGCAGGAGTGCTGCCGCCAGTACCGTCGGGCACTTGTTCGTCGGTATCGAGCGCTGCATTCCGGAAATAACCGAAAAGCGACCCGTGATAATCATTGCTTCCCGCCTTCGTGATCACATTGATTGCAGCGCCTTCTGACCGGCCATTCTCGGCCGAAAAACGCTGCGTGCTGATGTGGAATTCCTGCACCGCTTCGAGGGGAAGCTGCATGACGGGCCCGCCAACGGTATTGTCCTTGTTGTCGACACCGTTGACCGTGATGTTGACGTTCCGGCCGTTCTCGCCGTTGACCGACAGTATCGCGTAGCGATTCTTCGTCGGGTCGTACGAATCAGCCATCTTTACACCCGGCGCCAGATAGGCGAGGTTGGCAAAATCCCGTCCTACCAGCGGCAGGTCTTCCACCTCGTGCGGCGTCACCGCCATGCTGACATCGGTCTTCTCGGTATCGACGAGCGGTGCCGCCCCTTCGACGGTGACCATCCGGGTCTGCTGACCAACGTTGAGCGTCACGTTGTTTGTGGTGGTCTGGCCTACCTCGAGTATCACGTTCTCAATCACCTTTGTTTCAAACTCGGCCATGGAGATCGTCACCCTGTAATTGCCGGGCGCCACCAGGTTAAACCGGTACTCACCGGCGCTATCGCTACTTGTCTCGCGAGTTGCTCCCGTCGCCATGTTTTCGAGCTTCACGTGAGCGTGCGCGATTACGGCGCCGCTGGCGTCCTTTACAGCACCTGCCAAATTGGCGTCTGCGGTAAGCTGAGCCGGCAGATTCGCGCTGCAAAAAACAGTCAGACACAAAAGGAAAAAATACTTTGACAATCGTCTACGCATAGAAATCCCCTCAGCGCCGGCATGCGCTGTTCATGCGGTGCGAGGCACGGTCCCCCTAAGAAGTTAATTGGTTCAACAACGGAGCAGCGTCGTACTAACCACCTGACAGTGACCGTAGTATGTTAGTTTTACCTGCGATTGTCAAGAGTCTGTAACGCGGAGGTTGTGTGAGGAGATGATGGTTAGCGGCTGCGGGAAGTCCACGAACCAACAATAAGTCGACCTGATGATTGCTGGTACCGTCATCGGGCCGCCTCCACCAGCATCTGGACCGAGTTTGCTCTGCAACGTCCGCGGAGTAGCGCAGATCCGGACTTAAGCGGCGTCGCTCTTATAAAAAGATCCATGTCCGGTGGTCACAATGGTGCTCAGAAAGGCCGATGTCCACTGGCTGGCTATCATCGGGCGTGTTGGCACGGGCGTGAATGTTTCACGGATTCAAGCGGAAATGACATACTTTCTGCGGGAAGGCAACAGGTCTGTTGACCCCCCCTGCCGCTAACATCCATGTTTACTTCATTCGCACGGCGGCGGCCAACCCCCATACGAGAGCAACGACTATTACCGCATGGTAGGTAATATCGGGCACTGTCCGAGGACCTACGCCAACGATGATCGTGAATATCCCGACCAGCGTTCCGAAGAGCGCGAACGCTTGCACGGTGACCCCGATCATGCGCGTTGATCGCGGGCGGATCGAGGTCGACACCCAGCCGATGAGAAGAACGATCCCAATTACGCCCTCGGCTGTGCCTGCCGGCCGGTGTCTGTAAGCGGCGCTTAAGATACCGAAATGCGTTAGCGCAGCCGCCACAAATGCGAGGCCCTCAAACAGGACAAACCGCCGAATTACTCGCGTCGAGGTTGAATTACTTGTTGACATTGGCGTTCTCTCGCTTGAATCGGGGGGAAAGCCGGATTGCAGCACTGATTCGGCTGCTGCAGTCTCGATTGTTTAACATCCGTAAGCTCAATATATGGAACTGCAGCATACATACGCACGCTTTGCCGCTATGTTCCATGAATCCGCAAAAGGCCGCGGCGAGCAGGCTCTTGCTATCGAAGCGGATGAAAGCGCCGCCGCTTTATTGGTCGGGATCGTTTTCGGCGATGAGCTGGCGATACACGTCAGCCGCATGGTCGTATGCCTTTCTCGCATCCCCAATTTGGGACGGAGAGATGTTCCGCGCCTTTTGCGTCCAGCATTGATGCACGGCCGCCAAACACCACTCGGCGCTCCGTCGCGAAGCCCGGATTGGTTTGCCGCCCACCAGGACGAAGATAGGGTTGGTATGCGAGGACGGCAAAATCCGTACTGCGACCCAACTGCTCTTGTTAATGGTGGTCTGAAACACAATGTCGTGCTTCGTGCCATCCGCAAGTACTTCCTGCCGCGCCACCGGTTTGCCATTGACAACTAACTCGACGGGAACTTGTCTTGTTTCGCCAACTCGGGCCCGCTCAAGATCCCAATACGGCTTTTCATCATAATCGAGATGCCGGACGGCCTCATTCGGAACCGAGTCCAGATTCGCCGCCACCTGTACTCGCGCGGTGATCGTACCCGGAGCGTTGAGGCGCACCTCACTGTTTTCCGTCCCAACCTCTGTTCCGTTCACGCTGAAATCCATGAGATGACTGCGCCCATCAGAGACATAGAGCCTGCCATTTCGAATGGCATTGAGCCATTTGGCATAATTGAGAGCGCCATCGATTTTGGCGTAACCTCTACCCTGGCCGACACGGCCGTCGTAAATGCACGGAAAATCTGTCTCGCCCGAAATCGTGGTACGGAAGCCGACGTTGAGTGTGTGATACCAGATGCTTAGTTCCCATATATAGGGCGTATCGCCGGCTGAGATGAAATCGACCGCACCGGGCTGGGTGACGTCGGCAATATACTCGTTTGCTCCAATGCCATCAAAAGCGGGCATCTGAAACGCCGGCAGGTCGCGCCCGCTCACCTGGAGCCCCCATCCCGAGTGCGCAAATCCAACCGTTGCTCCCTGGGATTTTGCCCACTGAAGGATGGGGAGATCCCAAGTGGGCCACTCCTCGATTCGTTTTGTCCCTGGATAATCCTGCTGATGGAGGCCCAGCAGAACAAGATGGCCGGAGTGGCTGGAAGGAAAGCCGGAGACTTCAAGGTCGTAATGCATCAGGCAGGAAGCCGTGGAGAGCGGGTCGTCATGGCCACTGAAAAACTGTTTCTGGTAGTAGTAATCAGGGCCCCAAGTCAGCACTGCGGTGATATTCAGATTCTCGCCGCGAACTTGCCGGTTCATATCGCTCGGGAGCACGCCTTCAGTTGGATTTTGATAGTGCGAGCAACCAGCCGCGTGAATATGGTGATCGCTCGAGTACCAGCCGAATTTGGAGGGATCAATCCAACGCTCGAGCCGGAAGCTGAGTTCCGCCGGACCGTTCGCGTCAACCGGAACCTCCTTCGTATGAGTCAGAAACTCCGGCCCGCCCGTATACGCAATGGTGTAGTAACCATCCGGCAGATCCAGCGTTTCTCCGTCGGAACGGTAGACCTGCGGCTGGAAAAAGAAATCCGGAGCCAGGCGCTTAGCAGGGTTCGGATAAACGCGATTCTGCCGATCGCGCACAACAAACGATGCTATCGCCGGCTTGCCGTTCTCGTCGCTGATGTGGAGCTTAATCCGATGCGCGGGAAGGGCGTTGAAGACGATAAGCGTGTCGTTACGGAAGCCGATATCCTGGGAGCCCTGTCCCACGTTAAAGCTGATTTTCGCTGCCCGCTGCCCCTGGTCGCGGCTGTACACTTCGAGAATTTGATACTCAACGCCAAGCCCCAGGAGGCTCTTATTCATCGGAGGCTTATTGAAGAGCGAAATGTCTGCCCACCGCTCAGCCGCATCATGGGCGGTAAGCTCGATCTTCGGTTCAGGATCGCCTTGAGAGCGGACATAGACGTCGCCCGAATTCGGGCTGTTGACGACCAGGCGTGCAGTAACGTGCGCCTGATTGCGGACCTTCACCAGGAACAGTCGTGTTCCGCCTTCCACTAACTCCGGTTTTGCCGGACCCGCTTCGACCTTGACCCGGCTCTCCGCGTTGATGTCTACGAAGCAGAGAACGTACTTGTCAAAGATCTGTTCTATCTGGGCAACGGACTTAGTTTCATCGGCCTGGCCAATTGCATCATTGATTACTTTCTGATCGGCGGTGGGCAGCGGTTGGCCCAGGTAGTCGAGTGCATCCTCCAACTGACGGACGTGTAAAGCGAATGGTTGGATCGGCACCGGAGCGCTCCCTTGCGCAAAACAGACAGCAGTTGCCAGAAGAAACGGGATGATCAGTCGCATAGCGGGTCCGCGCGACGCCTCCTGTCAGTTCGTCCTGTTCTTTTTGTCCTACTGTAGGCCCAACTGGGTGCATTGGCAATAAGCGGACCATGGGCACCGCCCGGCTTGATCGACCAGTATTGAATTAAGCCTCAAAAAACAACTTGTTCGCCTTTTGTTTGACGTTATACTGGCTGAGGGTACCCCCGCCCAAGCTTTAATAAGGAATCTGCATGGACGAGAAAGAGCGCAGCCGCACACTGACCCTGACGCTGGGCCAGATCGAGAAACAATTTGGCAAAGGGTCTATCCTGCGCCTCGGCGCAAAGGAAGCCATCGTTCCGGTCTCTGCCATTTCGACCGGATCCATTTCCGTCGACTACGCACTTGGGGTGGGCGGAATGCCGCGCGGCCGAATCTGCGAGATCTTCGGGCCGGAGTCGTCCGGTAAAACAACCATCGCGCTGCAGGTGGTGGCCGAGGCCCAAAAACAAGGCGGCATGGCGGCCTTCATTGACGTCGAACACGCGCTGGACCCGGTGTATGCGAAGCAGCTTGGCGTCGATGTGGATAACCTGCTCGTTTCACAGCCGGATTTCGCCGAGCAGGCGCTCGAAATCACCAGCGCGCTGATCACGTCGGGCTCCATTGATGTGCTGGTGGTCGACTCGGTTGCGGCGCTTGTCCCCAAAGCCGAGCTCGATGGCGAAATGGGCGATTCGCACATGGGCGTGCAGGCGCGGCTGATGTCGCAAGCCATGCGCAAGCTTACCGGAATCGTGGCGAAATCGAATACCTGCCTGATTTTCATCAATCAGATCCGCGAAAAAATCGGGGTGATGTTCGGGAACCCCGAAACCACCACCGGCGGCCGCGCGCTGAAATTCTATTCCTCCGTGCGGCTGGATATCCGCCGCATAGCCGCCATCAAAGACGGCGAAGCGGTGACAGGCAACCGTACCAAGGTCAAGATCGTGAAGAACAAGGTGGCTCCGCCATTCCGTGAAGCCGAGTTCGACATTATTTATGGCGAGGGCGTTTCGCGCGAAGGCGATTTGCTGGACCTGGGCGTCACGCAGAACCTGGTCGAAAAGAGCGGGTCCTGGTATAGCTACAAGGGTGAGCGTATTGGTCAGGGCCGTGAAAATGCGCGGCAGTTTCTGAAGGACAACCCCGACATCCGCGCCAAAGTCGATGCGGAGTTGCGTAAGGCACTCGGCCTGGTGAAGACGGCCGAGCCGGAGGCAACCACCGCAGCGCCCACGCCGATTGATACGGCCAAGCCGGCGACGGCTCGCAGTCGAGGCTGAAGCAGCCTGTATTCAATAACTTAAGCTCAAAGTTTCGAAAATCCCGATTCTCTGTTACGCTGGAATTTAAAGGGATATCTCTATCCCTCATTCCCTCTTTAAGAGTTGACGACAACTCCATCATTGGGTGTAGCAATGGAATCCGGAAACAACAATAATGCTGTGGCTGAAGAAGTGCGCGCACAGGCGGATGAATCGTCCGCCGTGTCGGAGGGCCGCGACAACGTACTCGGAATCGCCGAAATCCTGACCGAGCGCGACCGCCTGGCCAAAGAAAAGACGGAATTGCAGGAACTGCTGCAGCGCCGGCAGGCTGAGTTCGACAACTATCGGAAGCGCGTGGAGCGCGAACGCGGGGAACTGCTGGAATTCGCTGCCATCGACACGATCAAAGCGCTCCTTCCCGTGCTCGACGATTTCGAGCGGGCGCTGAAGGTGGAGAGTGCCGATAAGGAATATGCGCGCGGCATGGAAATGATCTACCAGCGGCTCTTCGAGGCACTCAAGAAGTTAGGCCTGGAGCCGATTCCCACAGAAACGGTATTCAATCCGCACATCCATCACGCTGTCGAGATGGTGGACACGAAAGATCAGCCCGATCAAACGATTCTCGAAGAATATCAGCGCGGTTACAATTTCAAAGGCCGGCTTATCCGCCCTGCCATGGTGAAAGTCGCTGTCAACGCATAAGACGGCAAAGCAGAACGGCCTTAACTTTCGATGAGTGTCGCCAAAAGAGATTATTACGAAGTCCTGAGCGTCTCGCGCGAATGTGACGAACAGACGCTCAAGAGCGCCTATCGCAAGTTGGCGTTGCAGTATCATCCGGACCGGAATCCCGGCAATCACGAAGCCGAGGAGAAGTTCAAGGAAGCAGCGGAAGCCTATGCCGTGCTGAGCGATGCGCAGAAACGCGCCGCTTACGACCGGTTCGGACACCAGGGAGTGAACGGTGGCGGCGCTCCGGGTTTCGACGAGAGCGCGTTCGCCGATTTCGGCGATATTCTCGGCGACCTGTTTGGGCTCGGAGACATTTTCGGGCAACGCCGGGGCCGCTCCCGCGGGCCGCAGCGGGGCGAGGACCTCCGCTACGATCTCGAGATCAGCTTTGAAGACTCCATGCGGGGAGTGTCGGTGGATCTGCAGATTCCGCGCATGGAGGCATGCTCGAAGTGCCAGGGAACGGGCGGCGAGCCGAACGGCGGACTGGTCACCTGCTCGGTTTGTAACGGCCGCGGCGAAGTACTCTATCAACAGAGTTTTCTTGCCATCCGCAAGACATGCCCCACTTGCGGCGGCCGCGGAAAGGTCATCCGCCAGGCTTGTTCGCAATGCAGAGGCGAGGGCTTCCACCGCACCGAGAAGAAGCTGAAGGTGAATATCCCGGCCGGCGTCGATAACGGCACCCGGCTGCGGTTGTCCGCGGAAGGAAATCCGGCACCGCCGGGCGGCGGCCAGCCGGGGGACTTATATGTGGTGATCAAAGTCGCGGAGCACTCGATCTTCGAACGGCGCGAGAACGACCTGCACTGCACTTTGCCGGTTAATGTAGCGCAAGCAGCGCTGGGCGCCGAGATCGAGATTGAGACGTTCGATGGTCCGCAGAAAATCAAGATTCCTGAAGGAACGCAGTCTGCTGCTCATTTCCGCCTGCGGAACCTGGGTGTTCCTCATCTGAACAGCCGCGCGCGGGGCGATCTGTACGTGCATGTCGACGTGCAGATCCCGAAGAAGCTTACCCGTGATCAGCGCCGGCTCTTCGAAGAGCTTCGCCAGGTGCTGCCGGCAGACAACGCCCCGCACGAGAAGAGCGTTTTCGAAAAGGTTCGCGACTTTTTCGGGTGAGAGGGCGAGACGGATACCATCGCCGCCGTCGGATAAGGCGCACACCGGCCGCGGCTGCTCCAGTGTCCAGCTAAACGAAAAAGCCCGCGAACTGATCTTCAGGTCGCGGGCTTCTAACTGAATGGATGCGATCAGCAATAGGAACTAGCTTGCTCTGATGAGAGAACAAAGGTCTTAAATCCTTTGCGCGTTTTGTGAATCGCTTGCAGAGCCGTATTGACGAGTCGGCCCCAGTGGTATAGGGCGCGCCGTGAAAGTGGTGACGGGCGTGGGACGAGGCCGGTCGGGTCGCCGCTCAGCGCCACGCGGAGATAGCCGTTTATCGCGTTCTCCAGACTCTCTTGTGCCTTGGCAGGCGATTTGCCCTGCGCGATCAAATTGAGGTCAATGCATTCAGCCAAGTAGCTTCCGGATGATTCCCGATACATGAAACAGCGTAGATCCGGGATTTTGCAATCGTGGTGCGACTTGACGGCGGCTTCGGTATGGTGTTCTAAAACTGCGGACACGTCGCCTCCCTCTATGGTTCTTGCACTATATCTGCTATTTTAGACGGTCGCCGGACAAGAAAATTACTTCGGCCAATTAGGATTTGCTCTCTGCGATGACGAATAGCCTGACGCTCGCCTTCCGGGCCGAATGCTTTGTCGCGCCGTAGAACTCGTCCCTTTTGAAGTTGGATTGGGAAATCATGCTTTTGATTAGCGTTTCGCCGAAGTCCTTTTCGGCCATATCAACTGTCACAATGCTTCTCGGTCGTTTCCCGTCCGCCGCCCGTTCAAAATGGGGGTGAGAGCCTTCCCTTCGAACCTGCCTGAATCCGAGAGCTTTCAAATTATCGATGACTTCTGATGGAGTTAGCGGTGGGTACTTCCGTTGTCCCATTAGTTAAGCAAGTCCCTACACGGGGCATGGCGTCCGACTATAGCAGTGTGTTTCCGGGGATACTCCGCGCGTCGTTGATTCTGCTACGCGAATGCAAGTGAACCAACCTCGGCGACCGGTATCTTTTTGAACCGTAACATGTTTCGGATATTCGCCGCCTGTGACGGGACATTATTGGCAAGCCTTCACGCGGGCCTGATCAACGGGCGTCAGTTGCTTAATCTCGAAGCTTCCCCGACCATCCGGAACGCTCAGGAGGTGGCCGTGTCCCATCCATATTTCAGACATTCAAGGGGCCGCGCCAGCCGGGTGCGCTGGCGGGAGCAGTGGACGGCAACAAGGTTACGTTCCATGTGAAGATTAGGGGTTCCGCTGGATTACATCGGCACGGTTGACCGCGATTCCATGAAGGGCGTACTTTCCGGGAACGGGAAGACCGGCGACTGGACGGCTACTCGGGCCATTTATCCTCGAACTCGATCACCGGGTAGCCGGGTAGTCCTTCGACAGTTTGTTCCGCGGATTGTAGACCTTAAAACTCCCGTCGGGCTCTGCCGTGACTTTAAGGTAGTAGCCTGTATCGGCCTCGGTTACGTTTGCAATGTACGGGTCCTGCACGTTGTGCTCGCTGCCGCCGGCATCGGCGAAATGCAATTGCCACAGATCCTGCAGGCCTGGCGACGATTTCACGACATCCCAAGCCGTCGGCGATGCGCCCTTCTTGCTGCCGTTGTCCATAATGGCGACGCGCGGCTGAAGAGCGTGCACCAGGGCCGGACTGTTGCTTATGTCCATGCCATGGTGCGACACCACGAATATATCGGCACGTCCCAGCTTGTTATTCGGGCAAACCAGTTCGAGCTCCTTGTTCCAGGTGAGGTCTCCCAGGTCGACGATGCGCAGGTTGCCGAAGGTGATCACAACACCTGTGGAACGGGCGTTCTCGCTCGGGTCGGTTGCTTTCTCCGGCACACCTGAGCAAAACGAGTTCGGCTGCCCGCCGCCCGGCAGCGGATGGCCGATCACATTGCCGTCGGCGCTGACCACCACAACGTTCATGCCTTTGATAGGCAGTTGATCGCCCGGGTGCGCAGTGATGTGGTTGATGCCGGCGGTGGCCGTCTGATACTCAGAGTAAAGAGTTGCGGTGTCTTTGGAGTTCTCGCGATTCGGACCGTGATCGATGAATGTACCAACCGGGATCTTCTGAATCAACTGCGGAACGCCGCCCACATGGTCGGTGTGATAGTGAGTGATGAGAACGTAATCGATTTTTTTGATCTTCGCGAGCTTGGCTGCCGCGGCGATGCGGTCGGCATCACGAAATGCGTTGTAGCCCCATCCGGTATCTATCAGGAGGCTTTGGCCGGCGGGCGAGACGAATAAAGTAGCCTGGCCGCCTTCCACGTCAACGAAGAAGATTTCGAGCGGCTTCTCGGCCGCTCCCAGGACGGTTGCACCAACAAGTGCGCAGATGCCCAGAATAAGCGCTCGCATGGGAAAAATCGTATCAGAGACTAAAGAGGGGAACTCTGATCTTTCACACCTCGTAGTTTTGGATAGAAACAAAATGAAAACAGGAGACTCGACCGTTGCCCTTTTGTACTAACTGCGGAGCCAAAGTCGCCCCGAGCGCCGCATTTTGCGGCAATTGTGGGACTGCTCAGCCACGAACGGCCGCGCCCCCAAGCACCGATATTCTGGACAAGATCAGCGACCGGAGTGCTTCCATTCTTTGCTACATTCCGGTGATGGGGGTCATCCCCGCCATCGTGTTCCTCGCGTCGCGTAAATTCCGCGGGAATGTCCACGTGCGATTCAATGCCTTTCAGTCCGTATATCTTTTTGTAGCCTGGCTCATCGTCTCAACCGCGCTGCCGGCACTCATGTTCGGTATTCCGGGATGGGGAGTGGAACACGCCCTGATTGCCGCCCTGAAGCTAACCCTTTTCATCTGTTGGATTTACCTAATGGTGAAGGCTGCCAACGAAGAGCAGGTGCGGCTTCCCCTCATCGGTGATCTTGCGGCCCGGTCCACAACGGAGCAGCTGTAGTATAATTATTCATTGTTGTGAATAATTACTCAGAACGGCACAGCGTAGGTGTCGTGGGCTTCCGGGGATATAGCGGAGCCGAACTCGTCCGTATTCTTTCGCATCATCCGGGGGTGGAAGTAGTTCTACTGGAGCACCGGTCAGAGCCCGAGCAGCGCCCGTTCCCCCTGGGTCATAAGCCGCCAACCACTATCCCGGCGACGGTACAGGCCATGCGGCGCGAAAATCTCAAAGTGGTTTTTCTGGGAACGCCGGCCGATGTTTCGCTGGAACTGGCGCCCGCCATTCTTGAGGCCGATATTAAGGTGATCGACCTGAGCGGTGCGTTCCGCCTGGGCGACCCCGAGACTTTTTCCCGCTGGTACAAGGAACGGCATACCGCGCCGGAACTCTTGGGGGAGGCTGTTTACGGCTTGCCCGAGTTTTACCGGGATGCGATTCGCGGCGCGAGGCTCGTTGCCAATCCGGGTTGTTATCCAACGGCGGCTAACCTGGCGATCCGGCCGCTGCTGAAGGCGCAGGTAATCGATCGGTCGCGAGGCATCATCTGCGATGCGAAATCCGGCGTAAGCGGAGCCGGACGGAAGCCGTCCCTCAAAACAAGCTTTTGTGAAGTCACGGAGAATTTCAGCGCGTACGGCATTGTTGAACACCGCCATGTGCCGGAAGTGCTGCAGAATTCCGGCTTGGGCGAGCGCGAATTTACCTTTACCGCGCACCTGCTGCCGATTGCTCGCGGCATTTTGGAGACGATCTACGTCCGGACCGAACGAGTGGAAAAGGCTGTCGATCTGCTGTCGATTTACGAAGACTGCTATGCGAATGAGCCTTTCGTCCGGCTTTACGCGCCCGGCAAAGTGCCGGATTTGCGCGCCGTACAGCACACCAATTTCTGTGACATCGGCTTTCATTTCGATCCTGAAACGCAGCGCGCCACCATCATTGCCGCCGAGGACAATCTGGTGAAGGGCGCTGCGGGTCAGGCCGTGCAGAACATGAATCTTGTGCTCGGGTTCGAAGAGACGGAGGCGCTGCTTTGAAGCTACTCATCAAAATCGGCGGCACTCTGGTTGACGATGAAGCCAGACGGCACGCCATCGCCGGTCAGTTGGCGGAACTGGCGCGAACACACCAGGTAGTCGCGGTACATGGCGGAGGCAAACAGCTTACGCGATTTCTCGAGGAGCGGGGCGTGAAAAGCAGCTTTGTTCGCGGCCTGCGGGTATCCGATCCTGCGGTGATCGACGCTCTCACCAAGGTGATTGGCGGCAGTGTGAATAAGCAGCTCGTTTCCGCCATCATTAAGTCGGGCCAGCGGGCGCTCGGTATCTCCGGCATTGACGGTCCGCTCACTCTGGCAACCCAACTCGATCCGGCGCTGGGGAGGGTCGGCCAGCCGGTGCAAACGAACGGCCAGATTTTCGATCTGCTGCTTTCCGCCGGTTACGTGCCGGTCGTGGCATGCATCGCCGGGGACGACCACGGCAATATTTACAACGTGAATGCGGACCAAATGGCGGTCTCCTGCGCGACCGGATGGGGCGCGGACAGACTGCTCTTCTTGACCGATGTAGCAGGTGTGAAGGGCGGAAACGGCGAGCTCTTGCCGGAGCTCACGCCCGCCGGCACTGCCGAACTCGTAAAAACAGGCGTCGCCCACGGCGGCATGCACGCCAAGCTCGACGCAGCCAGCTTGGCCTTGCAAAAGGGTGTTCCCGAGGTCGTGATTGCAGCGGGGCATGAGCCGAACGTTTGTATCCGGCTTGTCAATGGGGAGTCCTTAGGCACGCGCCTGGTCCCAGGCATTCCTGCCCGGGAGGGTTCCGCCGCATGACGCAAACTATGGTAGCGGTCCACAAGGCCACCATGCGGGACATCCCGAAGATTTTGTCCCTCATCAACTCGTACGCGGCAAACGGGATCATGCTGCCCCGCACCGAGTTCGAGATGTCGGAAAATATCCGGGATTTCTCCGTCGCTTATGACGGCGATCTGCTCGTCGGCTGCGGCGCTCTTCACTTCTACACCCCGACTACCGCGGAAGTTCGCTCTCTGGCCGTGCTGCCTGCAATCAAGCAGCATGGCATCGGCCGGGCCATTGTCGAATCTCTCGAGGAAGAAGCCAGAGAGAACGATTTAGAAGCGATATTCGCGTTCACTTATTCTCCTGGCTTCTTTGCAAGACTCGGTTTTGCCGAGGTAGAGAGAGGCGAACTGCCGCTGAAAGCGTGGAAAGACTGTCTGCGCTGCCCGAAATTCCAAAATTGCGATGAAATTGCAGTGTTGAAGCGGCTTCGGGCACCAAGCCTGGATGCCATGAGGCGCGAGCACATCCCTGATTTTGGAGAATTAATCCAGCTCCCCGTTCCTGCCCGGGTGACATTCCGCTAGGGCAGCGCCGTAATTTGCACTACATTTGAACGACTTTGTAATCAGCCAGTGAAATCATCGGGTAAAAAGTGCATATTGCTGCACTTTTTACTGGCTTTGTCCGGAATAGTACCGGTATACTCGGTACCAGCCCGCTAGTACTCGAAGATTTTCTGGAGGTTAGAATTTCGTGCGTGCTCTTACTGTAGATGTTCAAGAATCAGCCGGCCGCATTCTCTGTTGTACGATTTTTCGGCCGGGCGGCAGAAAACTGCTTGCGAAGGGGCATATCCTCAGCGAGGAAGACATCCGCTTGCTGCAGGGCGAAGGGATGCGGCAAGTCTGGGTGACCGAGCTCGAAGACGGCGAGGTCAGCGAAGACGATGCCGTGATGGCGGTAGCGGAGGCCATGTGTTGCGGATCCGTAGAAATCCGGCTGGCCGCAGGCGGGCGAGCCAATTTGGTCGCCACTGCCGATTGCTGCGTGCTGGTGGATGACGATTTGCTGCGCCAGATTAACTGCACCAGCAGCGTCGTTATTGCGACGGTCGCGAATTACCGTTACATGAAGGCCGGCGAACGGGTCGCAACCATTAAGAGCGCTCCGTTTGCAGTGGCGCAGGCGCAGCTCGAAGCCGTGCTTTCGATCCTGAACGAGCGGGGAGCCATTCTGCAGGCCCGGCCCATCATTGATGCGGGAATCGGCGTTCTCTACACCGACCCCGTTCATGGCGAGCGCGCACGTACTCTGTTCGAGAGCGTGGTGCGGACGCGCATCGAACGGTTCGGCGGAAATCTGCGTTATGCGCTATCGGCGGTGGAAGACGAGGATAGCGTGGCGCGGTCTCTGCAGCACTTGCTGCGCACCCGGCCGGCCGCGATTCTGGTAGCGTCCACCACGGCGCCTGCCGGTCCCGAAGATGTAATCGGGCGGGCGCTAGCGCGTGTCGGCGCAAGCGTGGAGCGCTTCCTTGCTCCCGTGGAACCGGGCAACCTAATGATGCTCAGCTACAAAGACGAGACTCCGATTGTGTCGGCTCCCTGCTGCTTCCGGTCAGCCAAGCCGAACGTGCTGGATCTGGTATTGCCCCCTATGCTGGCGAAATACCGGATTTCCGGTTGGGAAATCGCCTGCCTCGGCCACGGCGGTCTGCTGAGTTAGCCAATACAACCGCGCGCCCGACGACGCGGTATAGCAGTTGCCCGACATTCTAGGCCGGTCCTGCGCCTCCGGCGGCCTGCTCCCCTCAGAGCAGCCGGGATGCGGAACCGGCCCTTTTCATTACGCCGTGCGCATTCGCCACCGCGGGAATGAGAAAGGGTGCGGGAGTTAGAATGATTTCGACGCATGCCCGAACATTCGGAAACAGACGAGCTCGGCGCCAAGGTGATAGCAGTGATAGCCCACGCCCAGCGTATTCCTCCTGAATCGATATCGCTGAACAGTACCTTTGAAGAGCTGAAAATCGACTCGCTCGACGGGATCAATATCGTATTTGAGCTGGAAAAGGAGTTCAATATCGAGATCCCGGACGAGGGAGTACAGAATTTGCGATCGGTTAGCGAGACCGTCGCCGGTGTGCGCAAGCTGGTGCAGGAGAAGAACCAGGCCGCGCCGGGAGCGGCATGAAGCGCGTAGCAGTCACTGGCCTTGGCCTGATCTGTGCTCTGGGCAACACCGTAGCGGAGTGCTGGCAGCGCGCGCGCAGCGGCGAGTGCCGGATTCTCCCGTTGCGCGACGGTGGCTCCCCAGCCTATAAGTTTCAAAACGGCGCGGAAGCTCGGGATTTTGAAGCTCTTGATTATTTCACTGAAAAGGACCTGCTCATGCTGGAGCGGTTTGCCCTTATGGGAACGGCGGCAGCGCGCGAAGCCGTAAAACAGAGCGGGATTGAATTCACAGATGACTTGGGCGACCGCTCAGCCGTCGTTACCGGCACCAGCGTCGGCGGGCAATTCACTGAAGAAGAGGGTTATCTGCGCCTCTATCGCGAGAACAACCCGCGCGTTGCTCCACTCACCATTCCCCGAACCATGGCAAATGCAGCGGCCAGCCGGATATCTCTGGAGTTCGGCATTCACGGGCCTGCTTATACAGTTTCAACCGCGTGCTCGTCCGCAAACCATGCCATAGGCCAGGCGTTTGGGCTCATCCGAAGCGGGCAAGTGACGGCCGCGATCGCGGGCGGCAGTGAAGCCGTTTTCGCCGAAGGCCTGCTGCGCGCCTGGGAAGCTATGCGCGTGGTGTCGCCGGAGGTTTGCCGGCCGTTCTCGGCCGACCGGCGAGGTCTTTCGCTCGGCGAAGGCGGCGCTATGCTGGTGCTCGAAGATTGGGAGCACGCGCAGGCGCGCGGCGCCAACATACTCGGCGAGATTATCGGCTTCGGCATGAGTTCCGATGCCCATCACATCACGCAGCCCTGCATGGAGGGACCGGCTAAAGCAATGGCCTGGGCCATTCGCGACGCCGGTATCGATCCGGAGCAGGTCGACTACATCAACGCCCACGGCACCGGCACGCAGGCCAATGACGTGACGGAGACGCAGGCGATTCGTGCTGTTCTGGGCCCCCACGCGGATAGAGTGCTGGTCAGTTCGACCAAATCCATGCACGGCCACACATTGGGCGCGGCAGGTGCGGTCGAAGCTGTGCTCACACTTATGGCTCTCGAGTGCGGCACTGTTCCGCCGACGGTCAACTTCACCACGCCGGACCCGGCCTGCAATCTCGATGTGGTTCCAAACCAGGCGCGGAAAGCTGCCATCGAATACGCTCTCTCAAACACGTTTGCCTTCGGCGGCCTGAACGCCACGCTGGTATTCAAGCGTGCTTAGCGGCGCCTCAGCCTAGAAGCGATTTCGAACGGCGATAAGCTGTTTGAGGGTGCTCGCGCGCCGGTTACAACACTGAAATCCGGTCTATTACAAGTTCATGAAGATATCTATCGGGGCAGATCACGCAGGATTCGAGATGAAAAAAGAGTTGGTCGAGTTCGTCGAGAAGCTCGGCCATACCGTTCATGACGTCGGCACATTCCAGCCTGATAAGCCGGACGACTATCCAGACTACGCCATACTTGTCGCGGAAGACATCCGTTCAGGGAAGGCCGACCGCGGCATTCTGGTTTGCGGCAGCGGTGTGGGCGTTTCGGTTGCCGCAAACAAATTCAAGGGTATTCGGGCCGGGCTCTGTCACGACCACTACTCTGCGCACCAGGGCGTGGAGCACGACGATATGAACGTGCTCGTGCTGGGAGCGCGTATTGTCGGGCAGATGCTGGCGCAGGACGCGGCGGAAGCCTTCCTCAAGGCCACCTTTAGCGGCGAGGAGCGCCATGTTCGCCGCCTCAACAAGGTAAAGGGAATCGAGAAGGATGAGTTCCGCTAGGGGCCAGGCTGAGACGGCTCTCGAAACCTTTTCGCGTTCGCTGGCAGGCGACCTCGAGAGAGCCGTCGATGAAGCTCAGGCACGGTGGGACCGTACGCGCAATACTGAACGGCTGTGGAACAAAGATGCTTCCTTATGGACCAGCGCTGGCGAAAGCAAGTGGCTGGCCTGGCTCGACATCGTAGACCAGGAACTGGCAAGCGTCTCGAAGTTTAAGGCATTCGCCGCCGAGGTGCGTGAGGACGGATTCACCCACATACTGCTGCTCGGTATGGGTGGGTCGAGCCTGGCGCCCGAGGTTTTCAGCCTCACGTTCGGCAAACAGGACGGGTCGCCGGAGCTGCTGATTCTGGACTCGACGGATCCGATCCAAATCAGAAGCATTCGCGCCAGGATTGATCCGGCGCGAACGCTCTTCTGCGTGTCGAGCAAATCAGGGACTACGCTCGAACCCAATATCTGCCTGCAGTACTTCTACAACGAAACAAAGAAGCTGGTGGGAGACAACGCAGGGCATCATTTTCTCGCGATTAGCGATCCCGGTTCGAAGCTTGAGAGTGTGGCAAAGGATCTCGGTTTCCGGCGAATATTCCACGGAGTGCCCAGCATCGGCGGCCGGTACTCCGCTTTGTCAGATTTCGGATTGGTTCCTCATGCCGCTATGGGACTCGACACCAGCGATTTCCTGGAGCGGACCGCCGTGATGGTCAGGGCGTGCAGGAGCGTCGATAGCAAACGGAATCCGGGTGTGATTTTGGGCCTGATCCTGGGTACTGCGGCAGTGAAATTCGGAAGGGACAAAGTAACACTGATCTGTTCCGATTGCATCAGCCATGTCGGCGACTGGCTCGAGCAACTGCTCGCGGAATCTACCGGCAAGGAAGGCAAAGGCCTGATTCCGGTTCATCGCGAGCCGCTCCTGGGTCCGGAGAAATATGGCAAAGAGCGCATCTTCGTGTACATCAAATATGCGAATGACGGCGATGTTGAGACAGAAACCGCCGTGGCGGCTCTTGAGAAGGCCGGACAACCAGTGGTGCGGATTATGCTCCACGATCTGAACGATCTGGGGCAGATGTTTTTTCAGTGGGAAATGGCAACAGCCGTTGCCGGCTCGCTTCTCGGAATCAATCCCTTCGATCAGCCTGAAGTAGAGGCCGGTAAGATCGCCACCCGCGATCTCACGTCACAGTTCGAAAAGACGGGATTGCTTCCCGTTGAACATCCTGTTCTGGAACAGGATGGCATCAAGCTCTTCACCGACGAGGCGAATGCCAAAGCGCTGCCGAACGGCGGCACGTTGGGGGCGGTCATTCGAGCCCATGTGGATCGTCTGCAGCCGGGCGACTATTTCGGGCTGTTGGCTTACCTCCCTATGTTTCCGCAGTACGAGGCGGCGCTCGCGGACATGCGCAAGCAAATCCTCGAGTCAAAGGAAGTGGCCACCGTGCTCGGATTCGGCCCGCGCTTCCTGCATAGCACCGGCCAGGCTTACAAAGGTGGTCCCAATACGGGCGTGTTCCTGCAAATCACGGCCGATGAGACCGAAGATTTACCAGTACCGGAACAAAAGTACACGTTCGGCACAGTGAAAGCGGCACAAGCTCGTGGTGATTTTCAGGTTCTCGCGGAGCGCCGCCGGCGCATATTAAGAGTCCACCTTGGCGCGGATATCGCTGGGTGTCTCGATAGACTCCGGGATCTCATCTTTGCCGCGCTAGCCCACTAAGCCACAGGGCATCATTTGTTTCCAGCAAAGGCCCAGGATGAACACCCGGACCCTTGCTGTGTCGGAGGAGGATGAACGGTTGTGTGTGCAACCGACACCCGATTTGTTACCCAGTTTACCTCAAATATTGTCACTAGCTACGAAAAACTGTAATGTTTCCGTAATCAAATATAAATTTTTGTAGCCGGTCAGGGGTGCAGAAACTTTCGATAGGCGCCGCTATTATAGGTGCTCCAGGGCGTGAACCCCTGCCTCTCGATATACAGTTCGTAAGCAAAGTCGATGTTCGCTTTGCAATCCAGCAGGTCTCGCAAATTTAGGCCGGGCCGCTGCAGATGGACTGTGTTGATCTGAAAATAGCCCCAATCCAGCGTGCCGTTCGAGTTGTAGTGATAGATCTCACATTTGCCCTGCGGATTCTCCGCTCGTTGGATCGCGAGCGCTACTCGGCACGCGGAACCGAATTTGCGGCAGGCGTACTGCTGGTAGGCAGTCAATGGATGCCGCTGATCGATTTGAGCTTCATACGCATCTTCCGAACGCGTACGGGGCTCTACGACAAGGGGCCATTGAAAGCGAAGCCGGATGGGAGACTGCAGGCTGAAGGTGTATTGAACATGCAGGTCGTATGCGAGCCACACCAGGAACAATCCCGACAAGACGGCGAGCGCACTGAGCATCACATTCGGGCCGCGTCGGGGTGGCAGGACCAGGCCGGCCTTGCTGCGTGCGCTGCGTTTACGGGCGGATGCGGCATTCTTGCTCCGGCGCCGCGCCGGTGTTTCTACGGTACTTCGAGCCACTCGCAGTCAGTGTACTGAATAAAAACCCTGCAGAACATATTTCGCGCCGCAGGGTCATACTTATGGCATGGCGACGCAGACCAGCCAGCACTCGCACCACGTACCGCCGGCAGTAGACTCCCTCGCAAGCACAGCCGGGCTACGAGCCGTCGCGACGTTTGAGGCGCTGAAAGGAATTGTCGTCCTCGTCCTGGGGATAGCGCTGCTTTCAGTACACTCGCATGCTGAGGACTTTGCCGAGAATCTGCTCTATCACTTGCACATCGACACTGACCGGCGGCTCGGGCATATGATCCTCAATGCGGCTTCCAGATTTTCAGATGCGCATGTATGGACTCTGCTTCTTGCGATCATAATCTACCCGGCGGTCCGATTC
>Ga0213872_10000208_pt1 | contig 52289 bp, 36 predicted proteins | sample VelepicomBERX_R2_FD_160071 | JGI IMG/M metagenome (GOLD analysis project Ga0213872, IMG submission 160071) | Rhizosphere microbial communities from Vellozia epidendroides in rupestrian grasslands, the National Park of Serra do Cipo, Brazil - RX_R2 | ecosystem: Host-associated > Plants > Roots >... | reverse complement strand
TCGCAGGCCACGCTCACGCGCATGCCGGCGATGTCGCCGAGCAGTTCGCTGGCGACCTGGCGGTTGAACTCGGTGTCTTCGACGAGCAGCACGCGCCGGCCCTTGAGCCGCGACATCATGTCGGCCGGCAGGGGCGCGATGCCGCGCTGCAGGCGCCGGCCGAACAGCGTGCGCACGGTGTCGAGCAGGGCCGCGCGCGTCAGCGGCTTGCTCAGGAAACCGTCGAACTGCTCCTGCGCGGCCAGCGCGCGTGCCTCGTCCGACGCGAACGCCGTCATCAGCACGAGGCGCGGCGAGCCCATGGCGCCCGCCTTGCCGCGCTGGCGCACGAGCTCGATGAGGCGTGCGCCGTCGGTGCCTGGCATCATCCAGTCGACCAGCAGCAGATCGAAGGGCCGCTCGCCCGTTGCGGGGCGATCGAGCAAGGCCAGGCATTCCTCGGCCGAGCCGACGCCGACGCCCTGGGCGCCAACGGCCGGCAGCATCTCGATGCAGGTCTGGCGCGCCACTTCGTTGTCGTCGACGACCAGGACGCGCAGCGGCCGCTCCAGGGCCTGAGGAGGCGCGACGAGGTCCTCGCTGTCGACGGCGCCGGCGCCGCGCAGGCTCGCGCCGTCCGACAGGTCCAGCGTGACGCGGAACCAGAACTCCGCCCCGGGCGCGACCTGGGCGTTGACGCCGATCTCGCCGCCCATGAGCTCGACGAGCTGGCGGCTGATCGCCAGTCCCAGGCCGGTGCCGCCGTAGCGGCGCGCGATGGTCTTGTCGGCCTGGCGATAAGGCTGGAACAGCTCGGCGGCGGTCGCGGTGGACAGGCCGATGCCGGTGTCGCGCACGACCAGGCGCAGGCGCACGCGCTGCGCCTCGAAGGCTTCGACCTCGATGCGCAGCTCGACGCTGCCGCCCGGCGGCGTGAACTTGACGCCGTTGCTGCACAGGTTGATCAGCACCTGCTCGAGCCGCAGCCGGTCGCCGACGAGCAGCAGGCCCTGTGCCTGGCCGGCGTTCACGTGCAGCGCCACGCCCTTCTCGCGGGCGCGGATGTCGACAATGGTCTCGACATGCTCGAGCAACTCGGCCATGGCGAAGGGCCTCAGCTCGAGGTCGAAACGGCCGGCCTCGATCTTGGAGGTGTCGAGGATGTCGTTGATGAGCCCCAGCAGGGAGTCGGCCGCCACGCGGATCTTGCTGACGTAGTCGCGCTGCTTGGGTGTGAGCTCGGTGTTCTGCGCGAGGTGCGTCATGCCGATGATGGCGTTCATCGGCGTGCGCAGCTCGTGGCTCATGCTGGCGAAGAACTCCGTCTTCGCGCGGTTCGCTGCTTCGGCGGCTTCGCGCGCGCGTTCGTTGGCCGCGACGAGCTCATCGCGCTGCCCGAGCGTGCGGTGGATGGTGATGCTCATCTGCCGCAGCACGAGCGCCATCACCGCCACGAGCAGCACCAGCGCCACGGCGCCCAGGCCCAGCAGCGACTGCTGGATGGTGCGCTGGCCCTCGGCCTCGAGCTGTTGCCGGTAGGGTCCGAGCGCCGCGACCAGGCCATCGACGGCCGCGCGATTGGCCTGGTAGTCGGACGCCAGGCGCGCGTACGACGCACGCACGGTCGCGTCGTCGCCGTTTTCAAGGGCCGGCAGGAAGCTGCGGTCGAGCTCCTCGAAGAAGGCCTTGGCCGGCGGGAATACCGCTTCGGTGAACTGGCGCTTGAGCGAGTCCGGCAGGCGGCTGCGCTGCCACTGCTCCTGCCCGTCGAGCAGCTCGCGCCGGCGCTGCGCCAGCCGTTCGATCAGCTGCGGACGCTCGGTCGGCGCGGCGTTGCGCAGCTCGCCAGCCAGCAGGAAGCTCTCCACGACGTACTGCGGCGGGGGCAGGATGTCGGCCTCGAGCTTCTCGCCCAGCAGGATGCGGTCGTAAAGCTCGCCGTTGACCGCGACCGCCGAGATCGTGTGAAAGGTCCACAACGCAAGCAACAGCAGGGCCAGCGTGATGCCGCCAAGCAGTAGCGCGAATTGCGTCCTGATGGAGCGCGCGTCGAAAAGCGGATTCAATGCGGAACCTTGCTGCGCGGCAGCCGTCAGTGGATGTGTCAGTTGAATTTTGACATTAGCACGCGGCGGGTGCGCCTTGCCAGACGCGGCGGCCCGGCAAGCGCGGGGGGATGTGGCGGCGCCGCGCCGTGCAAGGGCGCGTTCTCGCACGCGCCTGCGCTCCGCTTGCCCGCGCGACAAGCCTGGCCGGGGCGGGAGGTGGGTCAGCGGACAATCGACGCCGCGCAACGCCTTCATCCACCTTCGATCGACCTGCCTTGCTAGCCCCGACCTTCACCACGCTTTCCAACGCCCTGCGCGTCGTCGCCATCCCCATGCCCTGGCGCGCCACCGCCTCGCTGAGCGCCTTCGTGCGCACCGGCAGCCTGCACGAGTCGGCGCGCGAAAGCGGCATCAGCCATGTGGTCGAGCACATGGCCTTCAAGGGCACGTCCACGCGCGACTGCCAGCGTGTCAACCTCGATGCCGAAGCGCTGGGCGCCGAGGTCAACGCGCACACCGACAAGGACCACACCGCGTTCCACATCGAAGGCCTGCCACAGGACCTGCCGGCCTTCATCGAGCTGCTCGCCGACATCGTGCTGCGCGGCAGCTTCCCGGCCGACGAGCTCGAGCGCGAGCGCGGCGTCATCGAGCAGGAGTTCGCCGAGTTCGAGGATGACCCCGCCGCCCTCGCCTTCCGCCTGTTCGACCGCGCCTGCTACGGCGGCCTGCACGCCGCCGGCCGGCCCATCATCGGCACGCGCGCCAACATCCGCCGCTTCACGCGCGCCGACCTGCTGGGCTATGTGCAGCGCCAGTACACGGCCAGCAATGTCGTCGTCGCGGTGGCCGGGCCCCTCGACGACGCCGGCTTCGCGCGTTTCGTGGGCAGCGTCGAGCAGGCCTTCGGTGCGATGCCGAAGGGCGATCCCAACCGCTTCGATTCGCCCGCATGGCAAGGCGGCATCAAGACCGGTCGCCTGGCGGGTACCGGGCAATGCCAGCTCGTGCTGGGCTTCGAGGCGCCGGCGCTGCCGGACGACGCGCACACGCCGCACATTCTTGCAGCCGCGCTGCTCGGCGAAGGCATGAGCTCGCCTTTGCTCGACGAGATCCGCGAGCGCCGCGGCCTGGCCTATCAGGTCGGCTGCGCGGCCGACATCTGGCCACACGCCGGGCAGCTCGTCATCGACGCGGCCACCGCGCCGGAACAGGCCGCCGAGCTGCTCGACGCCGTTCACGCCCTGCTGGCGCGCCACGCCGACGCGCCGCTCGACGCCACCGCCCTGGCCCGCGCGCGCAAGCAGCTGGCCGTGCGCGCGCTGCGCGGCCTGGAGCAGCCGGCCAAGCGCATGGAAGCCGCGGCGCTGGACCTGTTCACCTTCGGGCGCCTGCGTGATACGACCGAGTGGCTGGCGCGCCTGGACGCCGTCACGGCCGACGAAGTCGCCGCCGTCTTCGCGCGCATGCGCTCGGGCCGGCCGGCCCTGGCGCTTGCCGGCAGCGTGCCGGCCGCGGCGCGCGCGCGAGCCGAAGCGCTGTTCGCTTGAAAGCCCCGGGCAATCACTTGCGGAAACCCACGGCCGGCGTCATCGCCAAGCAGTCCTAGAATCATTACCCCCGGGAATACCAGTACGAGGAGACTCATGCCCACTGCGGAAGAAAAGCGCGCCCAGTTGCGCCAGGCTGCGCTCGAATATCACGAGTTTCCGACCCCGGGCAAGATTGCCGTCGCGGCGACCAAGCAGTTGATGAACCAGTCCGACCTGGCGCTGGCGTATTCGCCCGGCGTTGCGGCGGCCTGCGAGGAGATCGTCGCCGACCCGGTCAATGCCTTCCGCTACACGGCGCGCGGCAACCTCGTCGCCGTCGTCACCAACGGCACGGCCGTGCTGGGCCTGGGCGATATCGGCCCGCTGGCCGCCAAGCCGGTGATGGAAGGCAAGGGCGTGCTGTTCAAGAAGTTCGCCGGCATCGACGTCTTCGACCTGGAACTCGGCGAGAAGGACCTCGACAAGCTCGTCGACGCGATCGCCGCGCTGGAGCCGACCTTCGGCGGCATCAACCTCGAGGACATCAAGGCGCCGGACTGCTTCTACGTCGAGCGCCGCTTACGCGAGCGCATGAAGATCCCCGTCTTCCACGACGACCAGCACGGCACGGCCATCGTCGTCGGTGCGGCGCTGATCAACGGCCTCAAGGTCTCGGGCAAGAGCATCAAGGAGATCAAGCTCGTCACCTCGGGCGCGGGCGCCGCGGCGCTGGCCTGCGTGGGCCTGTTGGTCAAGCTCGGCGTGCCGCGCCAGAACATCTGGCTGACCGACCTGGCCGGCGTGGTCTATGAAGGCCGCACCGAGCTGATGGACCCGGACAAGGCCGTGTTCATGCAGAAGACCGACGCGCGCACGCTGGCCGAAGTCATCGCGGGCGCGGACGTCTTCCTGGGCTTGTCGGCCGCGGGCGTGCTCAAGCCGGAGATGGTCGCCAAGATGGCGCCCAAGCCGCTGATCTTCGCGCTGGCCAACCCGACGCCGGAGATCCTGCCGGAGGAAGTCAAGGCCGTACGCGACGACGCGATCATGGCCACGGGCCGCACCGACTACCCGAACCAGGTCAACAACGTCCTGTGCTTCCCGTACATCTTCCGCGGCGCGCTCGACTGCGGCGCCACGACGATCAATGACGAGATGGAAGTCGCCGCGGTCCACGCGATCGCCGAGCTGGCCCAGGCCGAGCAGAGCGAGGTCGTCGCCGCGGCGTACGCGGGCGCCACGCTGAGCTTCGGGCCCGAGTACCTGATCCCCAAGCCTTTCGACCCGCGCCTGATGATCAAGATCGCGCCGGCCGTGGCTGCCGCGGCGGCTGCCTCGGGCGTGGCGCTGCGTCCGGTCAAGGACATGGTCGCCTACGTCGAGAAGCTGCAGAACTTCGTCTACGCCTCGGGCACGACGATGAAGCCGATCTTCAACGTCGCCAAGCGCGCCAAGGCCAACCGCGTGGCCTATGCCGAAGGTGAAGAGGAGCGCGTGCTGCGCGCCGTGCAGATCGTCGTCGACGAAGGCCTGGCCCGCCCGACGCTGATCGGCCGCCCGGCCATCATCGCCGAGCGCTGCGAGCGCTTCGGCCTGCGCCTCAAGGAAGGCCGCGACTACGACATCGTCAACGTCGAGCAGGACCACCGCTACCGCGACTTCTGGCAGACCTACCACGCGATGACGGACCGCAAGGGCGTCACGCAGCAGATGGCCAAGATCGAGATGCGCCGTCGCCTGACGCTGATCGGCGCCATGCTGCTGCACAAGGGCGAGGTCGACGGCCTGCTCTGCGGCACCTGGGGCACCACGTCCATGCACCTGCACTACATCGAGCAGGTCATCGGCAAGCGTCCGGGCACCAGGACCTACGCCTGCATGAACGGCCTGATGCTGCCGGGTCGCCAGGTCTTCCTCGTCGACACGCACGTCAACTACGACCCGACCGCCGAGCAGCTCGCCGAGATCACGATCATGGCCGCCGAGGAGCTCGTGCGCTTCGGCGTCAAGCCCAAGGTCGCGCTGCTCTCGCACAGCAACTTTGGCTCCAGCAACTGCCCGTCGGCCGTGAAGATGCGCGACACGCTGGCGCTGCTGCAGGTCCAGGCCCCGTGGCTGGAGGTCGACGGCGAGATGCACGGCGACACCGCGCTGGACCCGGCCTACCGCAAGACGATCATGCCGGGCAGCGCCCTCAACGGCGAAGCCAACCTGCTCGTGCTGCCGAACATCGACGCGGCGAACATCTCCTACAACCTGCTCAAGACGGCGGCCGGCGGCGGCATCGCCATCGGGCCGGTGCTGCTCGGCTCCAACAAGCCCGTCCATGTGCTGACGCCTTCGGCGACGGTGCGCCGCATCGTCAACATGACGGCGCTGACGGTCGCCGACGCCAACGCCCGCTGAGGCCTCGGCCGGGCGCTTTTGCCTGTCTTCAAAGCGTCATCCGCGGGTTTCCAGACCCGCGGATGAACCCTGGTTCACAAAAGTTTGTAAGGGCTTACCGGGCGGTTGACAGGTCAGAATTTCCCATATTTACTGGGGAATTCGAAGTGTGAGCGCATGCTCACAAGTCCTCTTTCCAGCGTTCTGGGGAGGGCTCCGGCTTGAGATTTTCGGGGCCATTCGCTACCATGTCGCCTTTCAGGAACAGGGTTAACCCGTGTCTTTGCTCTCCCGGCTGGTGCGCCAGCCCGTCTGGCGTAGTGCGGCGCTAGCGGCTTTTTTGCTCGCTTTCGCCGGATTCAGCGCCCAGACGCAGGCCCGGCCGACGCAGTCGGCCGACGCCGAGTCGGGAACGGTGCAGCTGTCGGCACTGCCTCGCGAGGCCCAGAAGACCTATCGACTGATCCTGGCCGGCGGGCCTTTCCCGTACAGCCAGGACGGCATTGTCTTCGGTAATCGCGAGCACCAGTTGCCGGCTAAAGCCCGCGGCTATTACCACGAGTACACCGTCCGGACGCCTGGCGCACATAACCGCGGTGCGCGCCGAATCGTCTGCGGTGGTGCAGCCCCTAGCCAACCTGATCGCTGTTATTACACCGACGACCACTACACCAGCTTTCATCAGCTCGTGCAGTAGGTTGGCGGCGCGGCAAGAGTTTCATGACTATATCGGAGGATTGCGACCATGCTTTTGCAGACCGTCCGTCCTAACATCGTGCAGGCCATCCGGGCCTACAGGGTGGAGGACCTGATGCTGGCAGCCGAGGAGGCGGGGCAGCATTTTCTGTACGCCAATCTCAACAATGCCGAGTCCAAGCAGGACGTGCTCGAGGGCATTGCCCAGGCCTTCCTGTTCCCCAGCCACTTCGGCAAGAACCTGGACGCACTGCACGACTGCATGACCGACCTCGTCCACAAGTCCGGCGCACAGCCCGGCTTCGTGGTCGTCCTCGAGCAACTGCCGGACAACATCCGCTTCGATCGTGAGGCGCGCGAGCAGCTGCTCGACGTCTTCCGCGATGCGGCCGACTACTGGGCGGACCGCAAGGTACCGTTCCGGTGTTTTTATTCTTTTCGGTAGCCCGCTCCCAAGAAACAGGGTCATGGGAGCGGGCTCAGGACGAGGCCCAGATCGCCGTCAAGCCGGCGGCAAAGACCAGCAGCAAGGCGACGACCAATCCAAACTTCGGCGTGAACATGCCGATGATGTGCAGCGCCTTCGACACCTCGATGTGGCTTGGCGCCGCTTGACGAGTCGCATGCAGCCGCGCGCTGCAGACCAGAGACAGGGGCCCCGCGGGGCCCCTTCTCTTTTTCCGCGCGCCCCTGCCTACACTCACGGCGCCTTGTACCGCCGGACAAAAAGACCATGAGCCCACTCTTTCGCTGGCGTGAAGTCAGCCCCGCGCCCGGCGCCGTTGTCCTGCCCGATGAGCGTCTGCCCTGGCCGTACACGCTGGCCATGGGCGTGCAGCACGTCGTGGCCATGTTCGGCTCGACGGTGCTGGCACCGCTGCTGATGGGCTTCGACCCGAATCTCGCCATCCTGATGAGCGGCATCGGCACGCTGGTCTTCTACGTGCTGACCGGCGGCCGCGTGCCGAGCTACCTCGGGTCGAGCTTCGCCTTCATCGGCGTCGTCATCGCGGCCAGCGGCTACGCGGGCGGCGGGCCCAACGCGCACCTGGCCGGCGCGCTCGGCGGCATCATCGGCTGCGGCGCCGTCTATGCACTGATCGGCCTGGCCGTCATGGCCACGGGCACGCGCTGGATCGAGGCGCTGATGCCGCCGGTCGTCACCGGCGCAATCGTGGCCGTTATCGGCCTGAACCTCGCTGCCATCCCGATCAAGAACATGGCGCCCACGCCCTTCGACGCCTGGATGCAGGGCCTGACCTTCGTCTGCGTGGCCCTCGTCGCCGTGTTCATGCGCGGCCTGGCCCAGCGCCTGCTGATCCTCGTGGGGCTCGCCGCCGCCGGCCTGGCCTACGCCGTGCTGACCAACGGCCTGGGCCTGGGCAAGCCGATCGACACCAGCGGCATCGCGTCCGCCGCGTGGTTCGGCCTGCCGCACTTCGCCGCGCCCCGCCTCGACCCGCAGGCCCTGCTGCTGATCGCGCCGGTGGCGGTCATCCTCGTCGCCGAGAACCTCGGCCACCTCAAGGCCGTCGGTGCGATGACGGGGCGCAGCCTGGATCCGCTGATGGGCCGTGCGTTTGTCGCCGACGGCGTGGCGACGATGATCTCGGGGCTCTGCGGCGGCACGGGCGTGACGACCTACGCCGAGAACATCGGCGTCATGGCGGCCACGCGCATCTACTCGACGGCGACCTTCGTCGTGGCCGCGCTGGTGGCACTGCTGCTGGGCTTCTCGCCCAAGTTCGGCGCCGTGATCCAGGCCATCCCGCTGGCGGTGATGGGTGGCGTGTCCATCGTCGTGTTCGGCCTGATCGCCGTCGCCGGCGCGCGCATCTGGGTCGAGAACAAGGTCGACTTCGCCGATCCGCGCAACCTGATGATCGCGGCCATCACGCTGGTGCTGGGCACCGGCGACTACACGCTGCACATCGGCAGCCTGGTCGTGGGCGGCATCGGCACCGCGACCTTCGGCGCGCTGATCCTGGGCGCGCTGCTCGGCCGTTCCGGCGGGCGCTAGCTCAGCAGGCCAGCGCCAGGGCGACGAACTCGGCGACCGGCACTTCCTCGGCGCGGCGCTGCAGGTCGAAGTGGCCGGCGAAGCCGCGCGCTTCGAGCCACTTGCCCAGCGAATGGCGCAGCAGCTTGCGCCGCTGCGAGAACGCCACCTGGACGAGTTCGCCGAGCAGGGCCGCGTCGAGCGCCGGCGGCTCGGCCAGCGGCAGCATCCGCACGATGGCCGAATCCACACGCGGCGGCGGGTCGAAGGCTTCGGGAGGCACGTCGAGCACGGATTCGATCTCGTAGCGCCATTGCAGCATCACCGAGAGTCGGCCGTAGTCCTTGTTGCCCGGCGCCGCGGCCATGCGGTCCACGACCTCTTTCTGCAGCATGAAATGCTGGTCGACGACGTGCTCGACGAAGCCGAGCAGGTGAAAGAGGATGGGCGTGGAGATGTTGTACGGCAGGTTGCCGACGACGCGCAGGCGCTGCCCCTTGGCCGCAGCCAGGGCCGCGAAATCGACCTTGAGCACGTCGGATTCGACGACGTCGAGGTCGCCCCGCTTTTTCAGGCGGGCGGCGAGGTCGCGGTCAAGCTCGATGACCGTGAACGAGCCGTGGCGCGCCAGCAGCGGCAGCGTCATCGCACCGAGGCCCGGGCCGATCTCGACCAGCGCATCGCCCGCCACCGGGTCGATGGCATCGATGATGCCGTCGATGATCACGGCGTCGGTCAGGAAGTGCTGGCCGAAACGCTTGCGTGGGATGTGACTGGCGGAGCTCACGGCCTTCACTGCTGGTCGTCAGGCCACTCGCGCTTCTCGATGTAGGCGCGCGCGCGCAGCTCCTTGAGCCAGTCCTGGTAGGCCGCGTCGTACTTCTGCTCGGTCAGCGCGTCGCGCGCCTGGGCGCGCAGCTGCTTGATGTCGACCGTCGTCGTGCGGCGCTCGAGCACCTGGATCAGGTGGACGCCGTAGCGCGAGGGCACGGGATCGGAGATGCCGTCGATGGGCAGGGCGTTCATGGCCTGCTCGAACTCGGGCACGAGCATGCCGGCGCGCGACCAGCCGAGATCGCCGCCCTTGGCCGCGCTGCCGTCGACCGAGTACTTGCGGGCGAGCTCCTCGAAGGTCGCCTCGCCGCTGACGATCTGCTGCTTGAACTCGGCCAGGCGCTTGGCCGCGGCCTCCATGCTCAGCTGCGTCGACGGTTGCAGCAGGATGTGGCGGGCGTGGGTCTCGAGCACTTCGTTCAGCGCGCGCGCACCGCTGCGCTTGATGAGCTTGAGCACGTGGAAACCGCCACCCGAGCGAACCAGGTGCGGCACGACTTCGCCTTCCTTGGCGCCCTTGACGCCGGCCACGAAGACGTCGGGCAAGCGGTCGATCGGGCGCAGGCCGATGTCGCCGCCGTTGGCCTTGTTGCCGTCCTCGGAGACTTCCTTGTTGACGGTGGCGAAGTCCTCGCCCGCCAGGACACGGTCGAGCGCCTTCTGGGCGCGCTCGCGACGCTCCTCGACGACGTTCTGCGCCGCATCATCCGGCACGGTGACGAGGATCTGCGCGATGTCGAGCTCCGCGCCGCCGGCCAGCGCGCTGCGGCGCTGGTCGAGCCAGGCATCGACGTCGGCATCGCTGATGTGAATGCGGCTGCGCACCTCGCCGTCGCGAACGCGCTCGGTCATGATCTGGTCGCGCACGTTGTCGCGGAAGCGCTTGAGGTCCATGCCGTCGCCCTTGAGCTGCTCGAGCAGCTGGGGCATGGTCAGCTTGTTCTGCGCGGCGATCGAGGCGACGTAGCGGTCGATCTCGGCCTCGTCGACCTTGTTGCCGTTCTCGCGGGCGAAGGTGAGCACCGCGCGGTCGTCGATCATCAGGTCGAGCGCCTTCTCGCGCAGCGTCTCATCGTCCGGGATGGGCTCGTGCTGGGCCAGCATCTGCTGGCGCAGCTGGGCCATGCGCTGGATCACCTCGCTGCCCGCGACGATGTCCTGGTTGACCACGGCGGCGATGAAGTCGCCTGGCTGCAGCGCGGACTTGCCCGTCGACACGATGGGCCCGGGGCGCTGGGCGCCCGCCGGCTGCAGGGTGCAGGCGAGGATCAGGAAGAGGAAGCCCGGCAGGGCGCGAATGCGGCGCAGGAAGTCAGTCATTGGTTGGCTTGGCTCGCCGAACGATCGGCACTCAGCTGTCGGTAACCGGGAATATTGTCCTTCAAGACATGAAGGGCGTTGGATCCGAGCTCGGACAGGCCGACGAGCTCGAGCTGCACCATCAGGCGCGTGTTGTTTTCGGTCGTGCCGGTCGAGAGGCGTTCGACGCCGACGCGCATGACCCAGCAGCCCGCGTCGTACTCGACGGCGAAGACCGAGTCGGTCATGCGCCGGTCCATCAGCGAGTACTGCATCCGCCCCGCGCTGTACCAGGCGCCCGCGCAGCCCGAGCCGCCGCTGCGGCGCGGCGTGCCCTTGGCCGTGGTGGCGCCCCACAGCGGCCACTGCCACGCCACTTCGGCCTGCTCGCTCTGGCCGCGCGCGAGCCGGTAGGCCACGCTGACGGTGCGGAAGGGGCCAGGCGAGTAGCGGGCGCGATAGACGGCGCGCTCGGACTGGCCGGTCTGCGGGTTGTAGTCGAGCGTGCCGTCGGCCCACCATTGCTCCGACAGGTGCGCGCCGGCGATCAACAGCAGGTCGGAGAAGCGCGAGGTCTGCGGCGTGCCGTCCGGCGTGAGGCGCTGCGCGCTGAACTGCATGCGCTGCGCCACGCCCAGGCGCAGCGCTTCGTCGCCGTGCGAGGCGTCGAGCCAGCGGCTCACGGCGCCGAAGGTCAGCTGGTTGGCATCGTTGATCCGGTCCACGCCGCTGAACTGGTCGTCGCTGTAGATCGAGTCGTAGTTGAAGTCCTTGGGCGCCGAGTCGAAGTTCGGCATCGCGCCCTGGTCGCGATAAGGCGTGTGGACGTAGAGCAGGCGCGGCTCCAGCGTCTGGCGCATGGCGCGGCCGAGCAGCGTGGTGTCGCGCTCGAGCACCAGGCCGCTGTCGATGCTGAAGCTCGGGATCGTGCGGCCGAGGCTGGTGCGGCCGTCGGCATCGGCCTGGTCGAGCGCATAACGCGCCGCGTTGACGGACACCCGCGGCACCACCCACCAGGCCGTGCCGCCCATGGGCAGGCTGACGTGGCCGAGCAGGTGCAGGCGCTGGCCGGTCAGCTCGCTTTGCGTGGGCAGCGCATCGGGCGAGAGGTCGAAGCGGTTGTATTCGACCTCGACCGCGCCTTCGAGCCGCGTGCGCGGCCCTTCGGGCAGCCAGCCGTCGATGACGGCGTCGTCGGCCTTGCTCGTCAGGCGCATGCCGATCTGCGGCGTGCGCTGGTAGGGCGCGACGAACTGCACGGTCGGGTCGGTGCCCTGCAGCGCCTGCCATTGCTCGACGCGCGCGTAGCTCTGCCACTGGCCCCAGGCCAGGTCGACGTTGCGCTGCACATCGGCCTCGGCCTCGTACAGGCGCTCGGTCTTGCTCTCGATGCGCTGCGGCATGTCCTTCCAGTAGTCGTCGTCCGAGACGCGCTCGCCGTCGACGTGGTACTGCCAGCCATCGCCGAAGCGGCCGCTCTGCTGCACGATGGCGTTCCAGCGCGAGCGGCGGGCGACGTCGTCGTGCGGCACCAGGTCCAGCATCAGGCGGCCGGAATGGTCGGGCTCGAGGTAGCGGAACTCGCCGTCCACGCCGGGGCCGCGCCGCGTCAGGATGAAGGGCTCGACCGTCGCGTCGCGGTTCGGCGCGATGTTCCAGTAGTAGGGAACGCCGAACTGGAAGCCGCTGCGGTTGTCCAGGCCGATCTCGGGCGGCAGCCAGCCCGACTTGCGCTCGCCGTTGATCGGGAAGCTCAGGCTCGGCGCGGCCAGCAGCGGCACCCCGAGGAAGTGCAGCACCGCGTCCTTGGCCACGCCCTCGTTGGCGTCGAAGTCCATGGCGATGCTGCTGGCGCTAAGCACCCAGTCAGGCTGCTGGCCGTCAGCGGGCGTGCAGCTGCTGTAGGTGCCCTGCTCGGCCAGCACATGCTTGGCGTCGCTGAAGCTGATGCGCTTGGCGCGGCCGCCGCCACCGGTCTGCGAGAAGAAGTACAGCGGGTCGACCAGCTCGCCCGTGAAGCTGCCGACGCGCAGCTCGGCCGACGGGCCGCTGAACACATTGCCGCCGCGCGTGATGCGGACATTGCCTTCGGCGCGCGCGAGGTCGGTTTCCTGGTCGTAGGTGATCCGGTCGGAGCGCAGCAGCGTGTCGCCATAGCGCAGCTCGGCATCGCCTTCCGCGCGCGAGCTGCGGTCGAACACCGTCTCCAGGCGCTGCGCGCTCAGCGCCATCGCCGGATGCGGGTCGTCGACGCGCAGCAGGCGCGAGGGCCGCAGCTTGAGCGGCTCGGTGTCGATGTCGGGCGGACCGAGCGCCGCGCGCGCCGCCAGCGGCAGGCACAGCACGGCAAGGGCGATGGGACTCGGCGCAAACGGCTTGGAGGGCACGGCGTGTCGGTTCGGCAATGAACGCCGGGGGCGCTCCATAGAATTCAGGTTTTCCCGCGGCGGCTGCGGGCCGGATCGAGGTCGATCCGCCGGCTGACCGCGGGGCGCGGCCGATTATCCATGACGACAAGCACCGACACCCTGCCCCCCGCCTCGCCGCCCGACCTCGCCGGACTGCGCGCCCAGCTCCAGGCCTTGCTGCAGTGGCAGGCACGGCATGCCGGCCCCGCCGCGCCGGCGCTCGACCGGGCCGATCCCGCGGCCGCGCTGAGCCACTTTGCGCGGACGCACGGCGCGCGCTGGGAAGGCGAACAGCTCAAGCTCTGGCAGCGCGTGGAGGCCGCCCTCGTCCGCCAGTTGGGCGCCCAGACGGCTTATCCGCTGCACGGGTCGCTCGCCCCGTTCGATGCGCTGGACAACGGGCACGCCCCGCGCCAGGGCGGGCCGGTCGGCCTGGACCTGGCGGCACTGCTGCGCCACCCCGCTTGCGTGCTCGACGAGGCCGACGAGCTCGACCTGCTGATCCGCTACTGGGAAGCCGCTCGCCGCGCCTTGCCGGATGTGGACCTCGACTTCGGCAACTTCTGGCGCGACTTCGAATGGGCCGCGCTGGCCTGGCACCTGGACCGCATCGCCACGGAGGCGGCGCCCGACCGGCGCCTGCTCGCCCACGTGGTCCGCACGGCGACGCGCTATATCGAGCTCAAGCCGCTGACGCTGTTGATCGACGCCGAGGGGCTGCTCGCCGACGGCTTCACGCTTCGCTGAGCTCGGCTCAGGCGCGCCGCTGGCCTGGCTCGGCAGTCGAGCGCGTCTCGCAGTTCGCGGCGAGCAGCCAGGGGTCGCGATCCTCGCCGCCGAAGGCCTCGATCAAGAAATCAAGAAACGCTCGCGTCCGCGCGGGCACGAACTTGCGCGTCGGCATGCAGGCCCAGATCGTCCAGGTACGCAGGCGCCACTCGGGCAGCACGCGTTCGAGCGCATGCTCGAGCAGCGCGTCCTCGATCTGGAAGGATGGCAGCCCGGCAATGCCCAGACCGTGCAGCGCCGCGGCGTAGTTGGTGTCGAGGTTGGCCGTGCTCAGCAGGCCGCGGCCAGGGTGCAGGACAAAGCTCTCGCCGTCGTCGTCGCCATGGACGTTGCCGCGGCGGAAGGTGATGCCCTCGTGCAGCGTCGAGGGCATCGGCAGCAGCGAGTCGTGCCCGCTCAGTTCGCTCGGGTGCTGGGGCCGGCCGCGCCGGTCGAGGTACTCGGGCGAGGCCACGGCAACGGTTTCGCTGCGCGCGAGGCGCCGCGCGATGAAGTCGCCCTCGAGCGGCTCGCGCGAATGGACGATGGTCAGGTCGAAGCTCTCGTCCGGGCTCGTCACCGGCCCGGGCGAATGCAGCTCGATCGTGACCTGCGGGTGCAGCCGGTGGAAGCGCGGCAGGTGCTTGGCGATCTGGTGCACGGCCAGCGCCGGCGGCACGAGCACGCGCACATTGCCGCGCGCCTCGTGCGTGGCCGTGCTGGCCAGCGCCTGCGCCTCGTCGACATCGGCCAGGATGCGCCGCGCGCGCTCCAGGTAGGCCTCGCCGATGTCGGTCAGGGTGACGCGGCGTGTCGTGCGGTTGAGCAGGCGCGCGTCGAGGTGCTCCTCGAGCTCGGCGATCAGCCGCGTGACGACGGCCGGCGCCAGGTCCAGCGCGCGCGCCGCGCCCGCGAAGCTGTGCTCGTCCACCACGCTCACGAACACGCGCATCGCGCGCAGCTGATCCATTCAACAAGCCTTTGCGAAGCGCCCGCGCGAGCAGGTCAAGGATGCGCAGCCATGACCTGGGCAACTGCCGCCGTCAGGCGCTTGCCGTAGGGCACGTGCAGGAACTCGTTCGGGCCGTGCGCGTTGCTCTTGGGGCCCAGCACGCCGCAGACCATCATCTGCGCCTTGGGGAAGCCCTTCTGCAGCATGCTCATCAGCGGGATCGTGCCGCCCTGGCCGATGTAGCCGACCGGCTGGCCGAAGTGGGCCTGGCTGGCGTCGTTGAGCGCGGCGGAGAGCCACGGCGACAGGTCCGGCGTGTTCCAGCCCGTCGCGCCATAGGCGCCGGCACGGCCATCGGGCACGAAGCTGACCTTGGCGTTGTAGGGCGCGTTGTCTTCGAGCAGCGTCTTGAGCCGCAGCGCGGCCTCGTTGCCGTCCACCAGCGGCGGCAGGCGCAGCGAGAGCTTGAAGGCCGTGTACGGGCGCAGCACGTTGCCGGCGCTCTTGAGCTCGGGGAAGCCGTCGACGCCGGTGACGCTCAGCGTCGGCCGCCAAGTGCGGTTGAGCAGGCCTTCGACCGGATCGGTGGTCGTGGGCAGCACGCTGCCGCCGTCGGCACCGCAGGCCCAGGGCATGCGCTTCCAGACCTCTTCCTTGAGGATGGCGGCGGTGGCGCGCGCCTGTTCGATGCGCGCGGCCGGGATCTCGCAGTGGAAGCTCTCGGGCAAGAGGCGGCCGGTCTTGCTGTCTTCGAGGCGGTCGAGCACCTGGCGCAGGATGCGGAAGCTCGACGGCACGAGGCCCGAGGCGTCGCCCGAGTGGATGCCCTCGGTCAGCACCTCGACCTTGAGCACGCCGCTGACCATGCCGCGCAGCGAGGTCGTGAGCCAGAGCTGGTCGTAGTTGCCGGCGCCGGAGTCGAGGCAGACCACCAGCGACACATTGCCCAGGCGCTCCTTGAGCACGTCGATGTAGGCCGGCAGGTCGTAGGAGCCGGACTCCTCGCAGGTCTCGATCAGGCCGACGCAGCGCGGGCGCGGGATGCCCTGGCGGTCGAGCGCCTCGATGGCCGTCAGCGAGGCGTAGACGGCATAGCCGTCGTCGGCGCCGCCGCGGCCGTAGAGCAGGCCGTTCTCGTACTTGGGCGTCCAGGGGCCGAGGTCGCTGCGCCAGCCGGTGAACTCGGGCTGCTTGTCGAGGTGGCCGTAAAGCACGACCGTGTCCTGAGAACCGGACTTGGTCGCCGGCACCTCGAAGAAGATCACCGGCGTGCGGCCGGGCATGCGGATGACCTCGAGCTTGAGGCCGGCGATCTGGCGCTTCTCGACCCAGGCCGCGGCGTCGCGCAGCACTTTCTCGATATGGCCGTTGGCCGCCCAGTCCGCGTCGAACATGGGGCTCTTGGCCGGGATGGCGATGTAGTCGGTCAGGGCGGGGACGATTTCTTCGTCCCAGACGCGGGCGGCGAATTCGCCGATGGCAAGGGTTTCGTCGCGCTGCAGGGGCAGCGCCGGATCGCGTGCATTCATGGGGCCTCCGAAGGCTTGGCCGTGGAAGCCTGGAAGTGTAGATCCGTGCTCAGAAAACCGTGTTCAGCCAGGCCTCGACCTCGTCGAAGACCTGGGCACGCTCGGGCTCGTTGAAGATCTCGTGCGCCAGCGGCTCGAAGCCGTGCGAGCGCACCAGCGTGGCCGGCGCGGCGGCGGCGAACTCCTCGTTGCCGGCCGGCACGACGCAGCGGTCGGCGCCGCCCCAGAGCAGCAGCGTCGGCACGATCCAGTCGGGCGCGAGGCGGCGCACGAGGTGGCCGGCGTCGATGATGAACTTGGCCAGGGTCGGCGTGATGCGGTCGTGCACGAGCGGATCGGCGCGGTAGGCCCGCACGACCTCGGGATCGCGCGAGATCCACTGCGCGTTCAGGCCGTTGTTCGCGGCCAGGTGCGGCGCGAGCTTGCCGCCGACGAAGAGCATCAGGCGCTGCAGGCCGTTCATGGCCACGGCCAGCGCCGGCGAGGACAGCACGAGGCCGTCGACCGGCCGGAACCACGACGGCAGCACGCCCGCCGCGCTGGCCGTGAGGCCGCCCGCCACAAAGCGCGCGGCGACGAGGCCGCCCATGCTGTGGCCCAGCAGCACCAGGCGCCCGGCCTTGAGCCGCGCGTCGGTGCCGATGGCGTCGATGACGCGGGCAAGGTCGCGCAGCAGCGCCTGGGCGTCGGGCATGTCGCCGCGCCGGCCCTCCGAGGCGCCATGACCGCGATGGTCGTAGCCGACGACGTTCCAGCCGGCCTGGTTGAGCCGCTGCGCCAGCGCCTCGTAGCGGCCGATGTGTTCGCCCAGGCCATGCACGACCAGCACCGTGCCGCGCGGCGCGGTGTCGCCGCGGTGGTACCAGGTGCGCAGGTGCAGGGAGAGGCCGTCTTCGGTCGTCAGGTTTTGCATGGGCGCGAGTGTAGGGACTCGGCGCCCTGCAGCACTTCGGGAAGCTCGGGATTCTTCACTCAAGCCATGCAGAAGGCATTGAGCTTGTTGCCGTCGAGGTCGCGGAAGTAGCCGGCATAGAAGCCCTCGCCGCGCGGTCCGGGCGGGCCTTCGCACTTGCCGCCCAGGGCCACGGCCTTGGCATGCAGCGCGTCGACCTTGGCCGGGCTGTCGACGACGATGGCCACCATCACGCCGTTGCCGACCGTGGCGGGCTGGCCGTCATAGGGCTTCATCAGGCCGAAGCCGGGCTTGTCCATGCCCGTGCCCCACGCGTAGCCGCGGCCGAAATCCATGATGCGCTTGATGCCGATGACGCCGAACAGCTCGTCGTAGAAGGCCGTGGCGCGCGGCAGGTCGTTGGTGCCGAGGGTGGTGTAGCCGATCATGGCCGTCTCCTCATCGAAGGGGGCGGCCAGTATCGCGCCGCGCTGGTGTCAGCGGCTTGACACCCGCGCCGTCAACTCAACCACGGTCGAACTTGAACACCGCCATGCTGGCCAGCAGGTTGGGGAGCTGGCGCACGACGCGGCCGCCCTGGATGCCGAAGCTGTCGAGTACGCGCAGGCGGTTCTTGCGCGCCAGCACCTCGAAGTCGGCGTAGGTGCCGACGCGGATATTGGGCGTGTCGTACCACTCGTAGGGCAGCACGCGCGTGACCGGCATGCGGCCCATGAGCACCTGCAGCCGGTTCGGCCAGTGCGCGAAGTTGGGGAAGCTGACGATGCCCATGCGTCCGACGCGCGCCGTCTCGCGCAGCATCAGCTCGGCATTGCGCAGGTGCTGCAGCGTCTCCAGCTGGAGCACGACGTCGAAGCTCTGGTCCTCGAACACCGACAGGCCTTCCTCGAGGTTGAGCTGGATGGCGTTGACGCCGCGCTGCACGCAGGCGAGCAGGTTGGCGTCGTCGAGCTCGACGCCATAGCCGGTGCAGCCCTTGTGCTCCTGCAGGTAGGCGAGCAGCTCGCCCTTGCCGCAGCCGAGGTCGAGCACGCGCGAGCCTTCGGGCACGAGTGCCGCAATTTGCTCTACCAAGCTCATTGGAACTCTCCTGCCATGCGTTCGAAATAAGCGCGCAGCACACCGTGGTAACGCGGGTCGTCGAGCAGGAAGGCGTCGTGGCCGTGCGGCGCGTCGATCTCGGCGTAGGAGACGTCGCGGCGGTTGTCGAGCAGGGCCTTGACGATCTCGCGCGAGCGCGCCGGCGAGAAGCGCCAGTCCGTCGTGAAGCTCGCCACCAAGTATTTGCAGCGCGCGTCGGCGAACGTCCGCGACAGGTCGCCGCCGTGGCGCGCGGCCGGGTCGAAATAGTCGAGCGCGCGCGTGATCAGCAGATACGTGTTGGCGTCGAAGTATTCGCTGAACTTGTCGCCCTGGTAGCGCAGGTAGCTCTCGATCTGGAACTCGATGTCCTGCGTCGAATAGCCGAGCTCGGCGGCGCGCATCTGGCGGCCGAACTTCTCCTCCATCACGTCGTCCGACAAATAGGTGATGTGGCCGATCATGCGCGCCACGCGCAGGCCGCGCTTGGGGATCGCGCCGTGGCGGGTGTAGTGGCCGTCGTAAAAGTCCGGGTCGGTCACGATGGCGCGGCGCGCGACCTCGTTGAACGCGATGTTCTGCGCCGACAGGCTCGGCGCCGTGGCGATGGCGATGCAGTGGCGCAGCCGCTCCGGGTAGCGCAGCGACCAGTCCAGCGCCTGCATGCCGCCGAGCGAGCCGCCGAGCACGCCGGCCAGCTGCGTGATGCCCAGGCGCTCGACGACGCGGGCCTGGGCGTCGACCCAGTCTTCCACCGTCACGACCGGGAAGTCCGCGCCATAGGGCTGGCCCGTGGCCGGGTTGGCGTGCATGGGGCCGGTCGAGCCGAAGCACGAGCCCGGGTTGTTGATGCCGATGACGAAGAACTTGTCGGTATCGAGCGGCTTGCCCGGCCCGACGAGGTTGTCCCACCAGCCTTCGCTCTTCTCGCGCCCCGCATGCGTACCGGCCACGTGATGGCTGGCGTTGAGCGCGTGGCAGACGAGCACGGCGTTGCTGCGCTGCGCATTGAGCTGGCCGTAGGTCTCGAACATCAGCTCGTAGTCCGCCAGCTGCGCGCCGCTGCGCAGCGGCAGCGGCTCGGTGAAACGCATCGCCTGCGGCTCGACCACGCCCACGCTTTGCATAGACATTCCCCTGCAAAAAACAAAACCGGCGCCGCTGAGGCGGTCGCCGGCCGGGTGGGGCAGACCTCTTTAGCGGCATTTTTAAAGCGCCCGCAATTCGGAAGAAATCGGCGCTGCGGACGCAATTGTAGGGCGCCCGACCGCACCTGCCGACCGGGCCAATAATGGCCACCGAGTCCGCCCAAGGAATCTGCATGACGCACCGACGCTCCACGCTGCTCGCCCTGCTTGCTCTGGCCGCTTGCTCGCACAGCGACAACAGCAGCTGGCCCGGCTACGCCTTCGGCGACACGCTCTACATCACGGCGCCGCAGACCGGCCGGCTGGCCGAGCTCAGGGTCGAGTCGGGCCAGCAGGTGTCGGCCGGCGCGCTGCTGTTCAGCCTGGATGCGACCTACGAGCGCGCCGCCGAGGGCGAGGCCGCGGCACGCGCCGTCAGCGCGCATGCGCAGGCGCTCGACGCCGACAAGGGCCGCCGCGCCGCCGAGGTCGCCATGGCCGAGGCGCAACTGCGCGAAGCCGAGAAGCAGGCCGAGCTCGCGCGCAGCGAGCTCAGGCGCCGGCGCGAGCTGCTGGCGCAGGGCTTCATCGCGCGCGCCGAGGTCGACGACGGCGAGCTGCAGCTCCAGCAGGCCGAGGCCCATGTGCACGAGCTGCGCGCCGGCGTCGATGTCGCTCACCTGCCCTCCCGCGACGATCAACGCGCCGCCGCGCATGCGCTGGCGGCCGCGGCCAGCAGCAGCGTCGCCGAGACGGCCTGGCTGCGCGAGCAGATGACGCAGAACGCGCCGAGCGCCGGCCGCATCACCGACATCTATTACCGCCCCGGCGAATGGGTGCCGGCCGGCCAGCCCGTGCTGGCGTTGCTGCCACCGGCCAATCGCAAGGCGCGCTTCTTCGTGGCCGAGTCGCAACTCGGCGCCATCCAGCTCGGCCAGCGCGTGGGCTTGAGCTGCGATGGCTGCGGTGCCGCGATCCCCGCGCGCATCAGCTACATCGCGCCGCAGGCCGAATACACGCCCCCCGTCATCTACTCCAACAGCGAACGGGCCAAGCTCGTCTTCATGGTCGAGGCGCGCCCTGAAGCGCCTGTCGACGCGGAGCGCCTGCACCCGGGCCAGCCGCTCGAAGTACGGGCCGCGCCATGAGCGCCGCGGCCGGCGAGCTCGCCGTCGACGTGCGCGGCCTGACCAAGCGCTACGGCGGCCGCGCCGTCGTCGACGCGATCGACCTGCAGGTCGGCCAGGGCCGCATCGTCGGCTTCCTCGGCCCCAACGGCAGCGGCAAGACGACGACGATCCGCATGCTCTGCGGCCTGCTCACGCCCGACGCCGGCGAGGGCACCTGCCTGGGTCTCGACTTTCGCCACGATGCCATCGCCATCCGCCGCCAGGTCGGCTACATGACGCAGCGCTTCGGGCTCTACGAGGACCTCTCGATCCGCCAGAACCTCGACTTCATCGCGCGCCTGTTCGGCATGGAAGACCGCCGCCGCGCCGTCGACGATGCGGTGGCCCGGCTCGGCCTCACGGGCCGCCAGCACCAGCTCGCCGGAAGCCTCTCGGGCGGCTGGAAACAGCGCCTCGCGCTGGCTGCCTGCCTGCTGCATCGCCCGCGTCTGCTGCTGCTCGACGAACCCACCGGCGGCGTCGACCCCAAGGCGCGGCGCGACTTCTGGGACGAGATCCACGAACTCGCCGCGCAGGGCATCACGGTGCTCGTCTCCACGCACTACATGGACGAGGCCGAGCGCTGCCACGAGCTCGTCTACATCGCCTACGGCCAGATCCTCGCGCGCGGCACGCAGCAGCAGATCATCGCGGGCGCCGGCCAGACGGTCTGGGCCGTCGAAGGCGCCGACGCGCAGGCTTGCATCGGCTTGCTCAAGGCGCAGCCGGGCGTGCTCAGCGCCGCGGCCTTCGGTGCCAAGGTCCACGTCGCCGGGCGCGACGAGGCCCTGCTCGACGCCGCGCTCGCGCCGCTGCGCGGGCGCGAAGGCCTGCGCGTCACGCGCGGCGAGGCCTCGCTCGAAGACGTGTTCATCAGCCTGATCGCGCAGGCACCCGACAACTTCGCCGCCGCATGACGATGATGATGAGAGCCGTCTCGCTGGCGCGCATCGCCGCCGTCTTCATCAAGGAGCTCCAGCAGATGCTGCGCGACCGGCTGACCTTCGCCATGGCCGTCGGCGTGCCGGTGCTGCAGCTCGTGCTGTTCGGCTACGCCATCAACACCGACCCCAAGGGCCTGCCGATGGCCGTGGTCACGGCCGACACGGGAGAGTTCGGCCGCAGCCTCACGACCGCGCTGCAGAACAGCGGCTACTTCCGCCTTGCTGCCGAGCCCGCCAGCGAACGCGAGGCCGACGCCATGCTCGAGGACGGCAGCATGCAGTTCGTGCTCGTCATCCCGCCGGACTTCTCGCGCCGGCTCGTGCGCGGCGAGCACCCGGCGCTGCTGCTCGCGGCCGACGCCACCGACCCGGCTGCCGGCAGCAACGCCATGGCCGCGCTCTCGCAGCTCGTCGAGCAGGCGCTCGCGCGCGACCTGCGCGGGCCGCTCGCGCACCTGGGGCCGCGCGACCCGCCCTTCGAGGTGCGCCTGCAGCGCCGCTACAACCCCGAAGGCCTGTCGCGCTACAACATCGTGCCGGGACTGGTCGGCACCATCCTGACGATGACCATGGTCATGCTCACGGGCCTGGCGATGACGCGTGAACGCGAGCGCGGCACGCTCGAAAACCTGCTGGCCACGCCGGTGCGGCCGGTCGAAGTCATGATCGGCAAGATCCTGCCCTTCGTCTTCGTCGGCTACATCCAGCTCGGCGTCATCCTCGGCGCGGCGCTGCTGCTCTTCGGCGTGCCGATGCTGGGCAGCTGGTGGCTCTTGATGGCGCTGATCGGCGCGTTCATGCTGGCCAATCTCTCGGTCGGCTTCGCCTTCTCGACGCTCGCGGCCAATCAATTGCAGGCGGTGCAGATGACGTTCTTCTTCTTTCTGCCGTCGATCCTGCTGTCGGGTTTCATGTTCCCGTTCCGCGGCATGCCGGTCTGGGCGCAGTGGCTCGGCGAGGTGCTGCCGCTGACGCATTTTCTGCGCATCGTGCGCTCCATCATGCTCAAGGGCAGCGGCGCGGCGGCCCTGTGGCCCGAGCTGTGGCCGCTGCTGGCCTTCATGCTGGCGGCCGGCGTGCTGGCGATCCGGCGGTATCGGATGACGGTGGATTAGCCGCGCTCGGCGGCGCGGCCCTCCCGCAAGCAGGACAAGACCCCGGCTTGCGGGGCTGATCGCCCTTTCGCTTTGCGCCGGGAGGGTCAAAATACCCGTTCTCATGGATGCTCCCACCCCCGTCATCACCCGCCGCGAGCTGGAGCGCCGTCACACGGCGCTGCTGGATCTGCGTCGCTACCTGGCGCAGCAGGAGCGGGAGTTCGAGGAGCGGCGCGCACAGGTCCACGCCTTCACCGAGCGCTATCGCGCGTTGTTCGGCCCGCTCTACGAGGAGCTCGGCGCGCTCGAGTCGCAGCTGCGCACGACCACCAGCGCGCTGATGTCGACGCTGCGCAGCCGCGGCATCGAGCTGCGCCTGCCGGACGAGCCGCCGCCCAAGGTCGGGCAGCTCCAGACGCAGATGCCGCAGTTCGTTCACGCGGCGCGCTTCGAGAGCCTGCCGCCCGGCACGCCGCTGCCGCCGGTGCCCGTCGGCGCCGACATCAGCCAGTGGGCGCCGCCGACGCTCAAGCTGCTCTACCGCCGCGCCGCCATGCGCCTGCACCCGGACCGCGCCGGCGCCGGCCTCAGCGACGCCGACCGCGCCCGGCGCGAGCAGCAGATGATGGCCGTGAACGCCGCCTACGCGGCCTCGGACCGCGCCGGCCTGGAAGCCATGCTGCTGGCGTCCGGCGAGGACCTGGGCAAGGTCGCCGGCGGCAACGCCGAGGCGCTGCGCAACTGGCTGATGCATTGCGAGGAACGCGTCCAGGCCCGCCTGCGCGTCGTCAACGAGCACATGGGCGCGCTGTCGGAGCACAGCATGTGCCGGCTCTGGCTGTCGGTGCGACAGGCCGAGGCGCGCGGGCTCGACCCGATGAGCCTGATGGCCTTCAAGCTGCGCGAGCAGATCGCCGAGCGCCGCAAGGAGGTCTATATCAGCGAGCGGCTCAAGCCCGAGTCGAACCTGACGCGGGCCTTCCTGTACCAGCGCGCCGCGCGCGCCGGCGCCACGGCCTTCGGCGCCTAGGCGCCCGCCCTCACGGCAGCCTCACCCTGGCTTCAGGGCGTGCTGCACAGGCAGTGCGCCACGGCCTCGCCGCGCCTGGACATGTCGCCCAGCCACGCGAGCTCGCGGCCAGCGTCGACCAGTTCCTTGGGCGGCACGAAGCCGAGCTGCGCCCGCACCGCCTGCATGAGGCTGGGCGCGAGCACGTCGTCAAGGCTCTGCAGCAGGCGTTCGGTGCGGCTGGGCTCGCGCTCGATGAAGCGCACCTTCGCGTCTTCTGCCTTGATGCCGGCGAGCTTCTCGGCAGCCTTGACGGCATCGTCGAAGCTGCCGAGCTGGTCGACCAGGCCACGGTCGAGCGCCTGCTGGCCCGTCCAGATGCGGCCCTGCGCGACAGCGTCGATCTGCGCCGGCGTCTTGCCCCGCGCCTGCCCGGCCTTGGCGGTGAACTCGTCGTAGGTGTGCTGGACGCCGGCCTGCATCAACGCCGCGAAACGCGGGTCCATGGCGCGGCGCGGATCGTAGGCGCCGGCCAGCCAGGTCGTGGTGTAGCCGCCCGTGTGGACGGAGACCTTGTCGAGCAGCTTGTCGGCCGTGGGCAGCATGGCGAAGACGCCGATCGAGCCGGTGATGGTGTCCGGGTCGGCGATGACGCGATCCGAGGCCATCGTGATCCAGTAGCCGCCCGAGGCCGCCACATCGCCCATGGAGACGACGATCTTCTTGCCGTCCTTGCGCGCAAGCTCGAGCTCGCGGCGCACGATCTCGGAGGCGTAGGCGCTGCCGCCCGGCGAGTTGACGCGCAGCACGATGGCCTTGACGTGATCGTCCTCGCGGGCCTGGCGGACCAGCCGTGCGGTCGAGTCGCCGCCGATGCGGCCCGGGCCGGCGTCGCCGTCGACGATCTCGCCCTCGGCCACGACCACGGCCACTTCAGGCGCATCGAGCCGGTCGACGCGCTTGTTCGCGCGCGCCTGACGCTCCAGGTAGCCGAGGTAGCCGACCTGGCGGAAGCTCTTGCCGGTGTCGTCGGCCGCACCGCGCTTCATCAGCATGGCGCGCATTTCGTCGCGGGTCTTGAGGCCGTCGATGAACTTCTCGTCGACCGCCAGTTGCGCCATGTCGCCATGTGCGGCCGGCAGCCGCTCCGGCAGGCTGTCGATCAGGGTCTTGACGCTGCCGGCGCCGAGCTTGCGGCCCTTCTCGATGGCGCCGGAGAAGTCGCTCCAGAGCGCGTCGTAGACATAGGCATCGGCGTCGAGTGCGGCCTTGGACGGCGCGTTGGCGATGTACGGCTCGCCAAAGCTCTTGTAGGTGCCGACGCGGAACAGGTGGGCCTCGATGCCGAGGCGATCGAGCGCGTCCTTGTAGTAGTTGCGATAGCCGCCGAAGCCGGTGAGCTGCAGCAGGCCCATCGGGTTCATGTAGACCTCGCTGCCCTGGGCGGCGAGGAAGTAGGCGCGCTGGCTGTAGCTGTCGCCATAGGCCAGCACGGGCTTGCCCGTGGCCTTGAAGCGCTCGAGCGCGGCGGCGATCTCGTGCAGGCCGGCCAGGCCGGCGCCGGAGAACTCGTCGAGGTCCAGCATCACGGCCCAGATCTTCGGGTCCTTGGCGCCCTGGTCGAGCACGTCGATCACGTCGCGCAGGCGCGTCTGGTGCGGAATGTCATCGCCACGCAGTCGCGCCAGCGCTTCGCCGCGCGCCGAGCCCGAGGTCTGCTCGACGAGCTGGCCGTCGAGGTTGAGCACGAGCAGGGTGCGGTCCTCGAGCGGCTTGGGAGCGCTCTTGATGATGCCCCAGACGATGCTCACGATGATCAGCAGCAGCAGCAGGTTCAGCAGGGTGCGGCGCAGGCCGTCGAGCAGCCACCAGATTCGCCCGAACAGCCAGCCGATCGGTTTGAAGATGCTCTTGATGCTCATGTCTGCCTTCCCTGTTGTTGGCGCGCCGCCTGAGATTCGCAAAGATTCGTATTGTCCGGTTTGTACCCGATGGCGCACGAAGTCATGTTCGGGCACCGTCCGGCGGGCTTAAGCTGCACCCCTCTCCCCCTGCTGGAGTTCTCCATGCCGCAATGGCTGCGCCGCCTCGACGACCTCTTTCCCATCCGCTATCTGACCTGGCTCGTCTGCGCGCTGGCGACCCTGGCCCTGACCGTGGCCTGGGCGCTGCAGCAGGTCCATCCGGTCTACGTCGCCGTCTTCGGCCTGCTGACGCTGCTGGGCCTGCGCGACACCATGCAGACGCGCCACTCGATCCTGCGCAACTATCCGGTCATCGGGCATGTGCGCTTCCTGCTCGAGTTCATCCGGCCCGAGATCCGCCAGTACTTCCTCGAAGGCGACAACGACGCCGCGCCGTTCTCGCGCACGCAGCGCTCGCTCGTCTACCAGCGCGCCAAGGGCGATCCGGACAAACGCCCCTTCGGCACCCAGCTCGACGTTGGCGCGAACGGCTACGAGTGGATCAACCACTCGCTTGCGCCGACCAAGATTGCCTCGCACGACTTCCGCATCACCATCGGCCCTGAGCGCGCGCAGCCCTATTCGGCCAGCGTGTTCAACATCTCGGCGATGAGCTTCGGCGCGCTCTCGGCCAACGCCATCATGGCGCTCAACAAGGGCGCCAAGCGCGGCGGCTTCGCCCATGACACGGGCGAGGGCTCGATCAGCCAGTACCACCGCGTCCACGGCGGCGACCTGATCTGGGAGGTGGCGTCGGGCTACTTCGGCTGCCGCAACGACGACGGCACCTTCAGCGCCGAAAAGTTCGCCACGAACGCACGCGACCCGCAGGTCAAGCTCATCGAGATCAAGCTGAGCCAGGGCGCCAAGCCCGGCCACGGCGGCATGCTGCCCGGGCCCAAGGTCACGCCGGAGATCGCCGCGGCGCGCGGCGTGCCGATCGGCGTGGACTGCATCTCGCCGGCCTCGCACAGCGCCTTCTCGACACCCGTCGAGATGATGCATTTCATCGCCCGGCTGCGCGAGCTCTCGGGCGACAAGCCGGTCGGCTTCAAGCTCTGCATCGGCCATCCCTGGGAATGGTTCGCCATCGCCAAGGCCATGGTCGAGACCGGCATCGTGCCGGACTTCATCGTCGTCGACGGGGCCGAAGGCGGCACGGGCGCGGCGCCGCTGGAGTTCGTCGACCATGTCGGCGCGCCGCTGCAGGAAGGCCTGCGCCTTGTGCACAACACGCTCGTCGGGCTGAACCTGCGCGACCGCGTCAAGATCGGCTGCGCCGGCAAGGTCGTCTCGGCCTTCGACGTCGCGCGCATGATGGCCCTGGGCGCCGACTGGTGCAACGCGGCGCGCGGCTTCATGTTCGCGCTCGGCTGCATCCAGGCCCAGTCCTGCCACACGGGCCACTGCCCGACCGGCGTCACCACCCAGGACCCGCAGCGCCAGCGCGCCCTGATCGTCCCGGACAAGGCCGAGCGCGTGTTCCGCTTCCACGAGCAGACGCTCGAGGCGCTGCGCGAGCTGGTGCAGGCCGCAGGCCTCGAGCATCCGAGCGATCTCAGCGCCGCGCACATCGTTCACCGCATCAGCCGCCATGAAGTACGCCTGCTGGCCAACCTGCTGCCCTGGGTCGAGCCCGGCAGCCTGCTCAACGGCGGCGAGGTGCCGCTGAACACCTTCCGGATCTATTGGCCGCTGGCGACACCGCACAGTTTCGCGCCAAGCGGGCCGCTACAGCGGATCTGAGGGGGGGGGAAACCCTCGCCCCCCCAAAGACAGGGGGCCCCGCTCGCGGGGTTGAAGGGCGGCGTCGGCTGCGCACAATTCAGCGCAGCCCCACGCACCGCCGCAGCGCCCGCTGCGCCGTGGCCCGTTCCCCCAATGCCCTACGTCTACGTCCTGCGCCGCCACGACTGCGCCTTGCAAAAGGCCGTGCAGACGCTGCGTCTCATGCCGAACTGGTCGCTGGCGGGTGTGGGCACGCGCGGCCGCCATGCCGCTGGTGACATCGTGCGCGCCCAGCCCGACATCGTTGCATGCGACCTGCGGCTGGCCGACGGCCCGGCACTGCGCATCGAAGCCGCGCTGCAGCAGCTGCCGCAGCGGCCGCTCGTGCTGCTGCTGGCGGACTCCCCCGACGACATCGGCATGTTCGATGCGCTCGTGCGCATCGGCGACGGCTATGCCATCGAGGGCGGACGCAGCCATGGCCTGATGGGCGCGTTGCGCCGCCTGGCCAGCGGCCGCGCGTCGATGTCACCGCAGCTCGCCCAGCAATTCCTGGCCAGGGCGGCTCTGGGGCGCTCGCGCCTGGCGGACGCGCTGCCACCCGAGGCGGCGCAGGATTTCGCACCTGCCGGCGGCAGCCTGGGCCTGACGCGCAGCGATCAGCACCTGCTGAGTCTGATCTCGCACGGCATGCTGTTCGGTGAGATCACGCAGCGCTGGCGCGTCGCCGAGGCCGAGGTCGAGCGCCGGGTGCACGCGCTCTACCAGCGCTCGCACGAGCGCGACATCGCGCGGGCTGCCTGAGCCCCTCGGCGATCAAGCGGCCGGCGGGGCCGTGTCGATGAAGCTCTGGCGCTGCGCCAGCTTGTCGAGGTGGCGGGCCAGGCTGGGATGGTCCTTGCGCCACTCGAGGGCCGGGAAGCGGAACTCGATCCAGGCCAGCGCACAGCCGACCGCGACATCGGCCAGCGAGAAATGCGTGCCCGAGCACCAGGCCTTTTCGCCGAGGCCCTGCGCCATGGCCTGCAGGCCGGCGTGGACCTTGCTGAGCTGGCGGTCCATCCAGGCCGTGCTGCGCTGCTCGGGCTTGCGGCCCGGCCAGGTCTGCTCGTTGCGCACGAGGATGGCGGCGTCAAGGATGCCGTCGGCGAGCGCTTCCCAGGTGCGCACCTCGGTGCGCTCGCGGCCCCGCTCGGGAATCAGGCGCCCCACCGGGGAAAGCGTGTCAACGTACTCGCAGATCACGCGCGAATCGAACACGGCGCCGGTGATCGAGTCCTGGCCTTCCATGACCAGGCAAGGCACCTTGCCCAGCGGGTTGATCTTCATGATGGCGTCGCTGGCCCAGACGTCCTCGAGCAGCAGCTGGTAGTCCAGCTTCTTCTCGCTCATCACGATGCGCACCTTGCGCACGTAGGGACTGGTTAACGAACCGATCAATTTCATGTTGGAGACCCTGGCCTCGCGGCCGCATTTACCCTTGGGTCGAACGATTCTAGGGCCAGCCTCACGGCGCCAAGCCACGCTGTGGCGTGCGCCGCGAAACCGACGGGTGTCGTCAGGCAAACACTGGATTGCCAGCGCAAACCGTTGTACGCGATGGTTCAGCCAAGGGCCGAGGGCGACCGACTAGCCGCCCGCACCCGCGCGGCGCCGGTAGAATCCCCGGGTTTCCCCCAAGCCTCCACTGCTAACCGATAAACGGCCCATGACCACGATCCCGCTCAGCAGCATCAGCGCTCTTTCTCCTCTTGATGGCCGCTACGCCTCGCGCGTGGCCGCGCTGCGTCCGCTGCTGTCCGAGTTCGGCTTGATGCACCGGCGTGTGCAGGTCGAGGTCGAGTGGTTCATCGCGCTGTCCGACGCGGGCTTCGCCGAGTTCAAGCCGCTGTCGGAAGCCGCGCGCGGCCTGCTGCGCGGCCTGGTGGCGCGCTTCTCCGAGGCGGACGCCAATGCCATCAAGGACATCGAGCGCACGACCAACCACGACGTCAAGGCCGTCGAGTACTGGCTCAAGTCGCGCTTCGAGGCCCAGCCCGAGCTGCGCGCTGCCGGCGAGTTCGTGCACTTCGCCTGCACCAGCGAGGACATCAACAACACCAGCCACGCGCTGATGCTCAAGGCGGCCCGCGCCGAGGTCATGGTGCCGGCGCTCGACCGCATCGTCGCCAAGCTCACGGCCATGGCCCAGGCCAATGCCGACGTGCCGATGCTCAGCCGCACGCACGGCCAGACGGCCAGCCCGACGACGGTCGGCAAGGAGATCGCCAACGTCGTGGCGCGCCTGCGCACGGCGCGCGCGCGCATCGATGGCGTGCAGCTGCTGGCCAAGATGAACGGCGCGGTCGGCAACTACAACGCGCACCTGTCGGCCTGGCCCGACTTCGACTGGGAAGCCTTCAGCCAGCGCGTCGTCGAGCAGCAGCTCGGCCTGACCTTCAACCCCTACACGATCCAGATCGAGCCGCACGACTACATGGCCGAGCTGTTCGACGCCTTCACGCGCACCAACACCATCCTGATCGACTGGTCGCGCGACGTCTGGGGCTATGTCTCGCTGGGCTACTTCAAGCAGGCCACCAAGGCCGGCGAGATCGGCAGCTCGACGATGCCGCACAAGGTCAACCCGATCGACTTCGAGAACGCCGAGGGCAACTTCGGCATCGCCAACGCCCTGCTCGCCCACCTGAGCCAGAAGCTGCCGATCAGCCGCTGGCAGCGCGACCTCACCGACTCGACGGTGCTGCGCAATATGGGTGTGGCGCTGGGCTACACGCTGCTGGGCTTCGAATCGCTGCTCAAGGGCCTCGACAAGCTCGAAATCAACGGCGCTGCGCTGGCCGCCGACCTCGACGCCGCCTGGGAAGTGCTGGCCGAGCCGATCCAGACCGTCATGCGCCGCCACGGCCTGCCCAACCCGTACGAGCGCCTCAAGGAGCTCACGCGCGGCAAGGCCATCACGGCCGAGGCGATCCGCGCCTTCATCGACGAGCTGGAACTGCCCGAAGACGAGAAGGCACGCCTGCGCGAGCTCACGCCGGCCAACTACACCGGCCGCGCCGCCGCCCTCGCCAAGCAGATCTAGAAGTCGGTCCGGAACACGCGGCTCGGCACTTCGTAGCCGGCGAGCCATTGCTCGCCGAGATCGCCGAAGCCGAGTTCGCGCAGCAGGCGCTGAGAGACGGCGTTGTCCGTCGCCGTAATCGCCATCAGCGTAGGAAACGCCAGGCGCTCGCGGGCGTGGCGCACGCAGGCCGCGGCGGCCTCGCGCGCATAGCCGTGGCCGCGGTGGCGCGGCAGCAGCGCATAGCCGAGGTCCGGCTCGGGCAGGCTGTCGCGCTTGAACAGGCCGCACAGGCCGACGAGCAGGCCGCTCGGCTCGTTGCCGGCCAGCAGCTCGACGGCCCAGAAGCCATAACCCAGGCGCCGGTAGGGTTCGAACAGGCGCGAGGCCATCCAGTCGCGCGCCTGGGTGGCGTCGCGCACGCCCGGATCGCTGATGAAGCGGTGCCAGTCGGGGTCGCTGAGGAGTTCGAGCACGAACAAAGCATCGTCGGGCGTGAACTCGCGCAACAAGAGTCGGGGGGTTCGCAGGATTTCCACGCGGCGAGCATAGGACAATCGCGGCATGAACTTCATCGACCAGCTCCGCCAGGCCCAGACCCTCAACGACTCGCTGTTGTGCGTCGGCCTCGATCCCGAGCCGGCGCGCTTTCCCGGCGCCTGGAAGGGCGACGCGGCGCGGGTCTTCGACTTCTGCGCGGCCATCGTCGACGCGACCAAGGATCTCGTCTGCGCCTTCAAGCCGCAGATCGCCTACTTCCACGCCCAGCGCGCCGAGGACCAGCTCGAGCGGCTCATGGCCCACATCAAGCGCGTCGCACCGCAGGTGCCGGTGATCCTCGACGCCAAGCGCGGCGACATCGGCTCCACCGCGGAGCAGTACGCCCGCGAGGCCTTCGAGCGCTACCAGGCCGATGCCGTGACGCTCTCGCCCTTCATGGGCTTCGACACGATCGAGCCCTACCTGCGCTACCCGGACAAGGGCGCCTTCCTGCTGTGCCGCACGTCGAACCCGGGCGGCAACGACTGGCAGATGCAGCGCCTGGCTGACGTCGAAGGCCGGCCGCGCCTGTTCGAACACCTTGCCGCGCTGGCCCAGCGCGAGTGGAACCGCAACGGCCAGCTCGGCCTCGTGGTGGGCGCCACCTATCCCGAAGAAATCGCCCGCGTGCGCCAGCTCGCGCCGACGTTGCCGCTGCTGATCCCCGGCGTGGGCGCCCAGGGCGGCGACGCGGTCGCCACGGTGCGCGCCGGCGCCACGGCGCAGGGACTCGTCGTCGTCAACAGCTCGCGCGCCGTGCTCTACGCCAGCAACGGCGACGACTTCGCTGCTGCCGCTCGTTCCAGCGCCATGAGAACGCGCCAGGAGCTGAATTCCGCACGAACTGGTACCTGAGCCGATGGCCCGGACCGGGGCGGCCCGGTAGAGTCGCGCATGGCCGGATCGGCCGTGCCCGTGGAGACTTCCATTCGAGGTCGAGCGGTCTGAGCGCGAACGCCCCATGCGAATCAAGGACACCGACACGATCGAGGATTTCAGCAGCCTCGCTGGTCAATCCAGCGTGCTCGACGATCCATTGCGCCGGCTCGACGCGAGCATGCGCCGCCGTGCGCTGCGGCTGTTCTTCAGCGCCAGCGCCGTCCTGCTGATCCTGGGAAGCGCCGTGCTGTGGCGCTGGCAGCCGTCCGATGGCGGTTTCGAGCGCACCCTGCCCAGCCTGGCGACGCTCGTCGTCGGCATCCTCTGCGGGCTGTGCCGGTGGCGGCTGCCCGCTCGCCACGGCGCGCTCACCTCGTTTGTGCTGATGGTGGCCATCATGGCGCTGTCGGCTTACGTCGCCGACATGCGCGGCATGGGGCTGTATTCGATCAACCTGTCGCTGTTGAGCTTCATTGTCGCGGCCGGCACGATCCTGCTCGGCCTGCGCGCCGGCGCGGCACTGGCGCTGTGCGCCTGCGCGGTCGTGCTGCTCCTGGTCTGGAGGAGCCTCGGGGCCGGTCCGGTGCTTGACCTGAGCCACCACCCAATGGAAGAACGGGCCGTCACCCACCTGTTCCTGATCGCGGTGGCGCTGACGGTCGGCGCCGGCGCGCTGCGGATGACCCGCCGCGCCACGCGCGAAGCGGGCGAGCGCAATGCCCTGTTCCGCGACCTGCTCAGCATGGCGGCCGACTGGTACTGGGAGATGGACCGCGAGTACCGCTTCACGCAGCTGTCGGAAGAGCGCCCCGGCGCCTCCGGCCTGTCGCTGGAGAAGCGGCGCGGCCGCACGCCCTGGGAAATCTCGGACATGGGCATCAGCGACGAGGACCTGGACGCGCTGCGCGCCGACCTCGAGGCGCACCGCCCCCTGCGCGGCGTGATCGCGCGCCGCATCGGGCCGGACGGCCAGCCGCTGTTCCTGTCGATCAGCGGCGAACCGCGCTTCGACGCGCAGGGCAACTTCAACGGCTATTGGGGCGTGGGGCGCGACGTCTCCAGCGAAATGCGCGCCGAGCAGGCGATCCGCGCCACCGAGGCGCGCTACCGCGAACTGTTCCGGCGCTCGCCTTCGCCGCAGGTGCTGCACCGCTGGGGCCGCGTGCTCGATGCCAATGCCGCCGCCATGGCGCTGTTCGGCTACACGCAGCGCTCGAGCATCATCGGCCAGGACCTGTTCACGCACTACGAGCCGGGCGACGAGCAGCGCGCCCGCGAACGCGCCGCCAAGATCGAGCGCATGCCGCTGGGCGGGATGCTGCCGGCCGAGGAATTCCAGCTGCAGACGCTCTCGCGCCGCCGCCGCGTCGTCAATTCGACCAGCGTGCGGGTCGACGCCGAGGGCGGGCCGGCAACGCTGTCCTTCTTCATCGACCAGACCGAGACCTCGCGCGCCCAGGAGGCGCTGCGCAGCTCGGAGAGCCTGCTGTCGCACCTCGTCGCGATGAGTCCGGACGTCGTCACGCTCACCGAGCAGGGCACCGGTCGCTACCTGATGGTCAACAAGACCTGGGAGCAGCTGACCGGCTACACGCGCGAAGAAGCGATCGGCCGTTCCGCCGAGGACCTCGACCTGTTCCTCGACCAGGCGCAGCGCGAGGCCGTGCGGGAGCGGCTGCGCAGCGGCGAGGCGCTGCACGCCATGCCTTGCGTGTTCAAGGGCAAGCAAGGCCAGCTCATCAATGTGCAGATGTCCGCGGCCCTCTTCGAGGTCGACGGCCGCGGCTACGTCGTGACGAACTCGCGCGACGTGACCGAGCGCGAGCGCCGCCGCCTCGTCCACGAGGCCATCCTCTCCAACGCCTCGATCGGCATCTGCCTTACGCGCGGCGAGCGCTTCGTGCAGGTCAACCGCCTCGTCGAGGACATGTTCGGCTTCGAGAACGGCTCGCTCACGGGCCGCCACTCGAGCGCGATCTGGGCGAACCCCGCCGAGCACGCCGCCGAAATGGCCGAACTCGCGCCACGCCTGGCCGCGGGCCAGCAGATCGAGATCGAGCGAAGCATGCGCCGACAGGACGGCACCGACTTCATCTGCCGCATCCTCGGCAAGGCCGTCGATCCGGCCAACCCGGACCATGGCGGCACCATCTGGATCATGGAAGACGTGAGCGAGCGCCGCCGCGTCGAGGCCGCGCTGGCCCAGGCCAAGGACGAAGCCCAGGCCGCCAGCCGCGCCAAGAGCGCCTTCCTCGCCAACACCAGCCACGAACTGCGCACGCCGCTCAACGGCCTCGTCGGCCTGGCGCGCATGCTGCAGCAGCCCCAGCTCTCGACCGACGAGCGTCAGGGCTATCTGGACCAGATGCTCGACAGCGCCGAAAGCCTCTCGGGCCTGATCTCCGACATCCTCGACCTCGCCAAGATCGAAGCCGGCCGGCTCACGCTGGAGGCCCAGCCCTTCGGACTGCGCGACATGCTCGCCAGCGTGGGCGTCGCCTACCTCACGCTGGCCGACACGCGCGGACTGCGCTTCACCATGGAGATCGACGAGGCCGTTCCCGCCTGGGTGCTCGGCGACCAGCTGCGCCTGCGCCAGGTGCTCTCCAACTTCCTGTCGAACGCACTCAAGTTCACGACGCAGGGCGGCATCACGCTGCGCGTGCTCGTTCGCCCCAAGTCCAGCCTGCGCTTCGAGGTCAGCGATACCGGGCCCGGCATCGATCCCGCCCAGCATGCGCGCCTGTTCGAGCCCTTCACCCAGGCCGACGAGTCGACGACGCGGCGCTACGGCGGCACGGGGCTGGGCCTGTCGATCAGCCGCGAGCTGACCGCGCTGATGGGCGGCAGCGTCGGGCTCGTCAGCAAGCCCGGCCAGGGCGCGACCTTCTGGGCCGAGCTGCCGCTGCCGGCGTTCTCCGCGCCGCAGGGCGGCCACGGGCGCAGCCCGATCGAGCAGCGCGCGCTGCGCGAGTTCGAAGGCGCGCGCGTGCTCATGGTCGAGGACCACCCGGTCAACATGCTGATTGCCGTGGCCCAGCTGCAGCAATGGGGCCTGCAGGTCGAGCAGGCCCATGACGGCGTGCAGGCCATCGAAAGCGTGCGCGCCGCCGCCGCACGCGGCGAGCCCTTCGATGCCGTGCTGATGGACGTGCAGATGCCCGTCATGGGCGGCCACGAGGCCACGCGCGAGATCCGCCGCGAGTTCGACGCCGAGGCGCTGCCCATCATTGCCCTCACGGCGGCGGCGCTCTCATCCGAACGCGACGAAGCGCTGGCCGCCGGCATGAACGATTTCCTGACCAAGCCGATCGATGCGCAGCGCCTGCACGCGACGCTGCTGCGCCTCGTCGGGCGCAGGCCGTCCGCCATGCCGCAAGCCGCCAACGGCGGGCCGCCGACGCTGGTCGTCGTGCCGGGCATGAAGCGCTGAGAAGAGAGAGGCCCTCATGGACGAACTGCGATACGTCGGCTTCTGGGCCCGCGTGGTGGCAGCGCTGGTCGACACCGTCGTCGTGCTCGTGCCGCTGGTGCCGCTGCTGTACCTGGTCTACGGCAGCACCTACTTCACGACGGCTGCCGCGCAGCTGCGGGACGCCCTGCAGGGCATCATTCCGGCTGCCGATGCGCCGAGCCCCGGGCAGAACGACTGGCTGGTCAGCCTGGCCGTCCTGGCCGCCATCTGCATTCCGTTCTGGCTCAGGAAGCAGGCCACGCCCGGCAAGATGCTGATCGGCGCCCGCGTCGTCGATGCCCGCACCGGCGGGCCCATCTCGGCGCGCCAGGCCGTGATCCGCGTGCTCGGCTATTTCGTCTCGACGATCCCGCTGGGCCTGGGCCTGCTCTGGGTCGGCATCGACAAGCGCAAGCAGGGCTGGCACGACAAGCTCGCCGGCACGCTGGTCGTGCGCCGGCGCTGAGGCGCCGGGCGCACGCTCAGGCCACGAGCGGCAGGCGCCGGCGTCGCTCGCCCGTCAGCGCGAACCAGGCGTTGGCCAGCGCGGGCGCCAGCGGCGGCACGCCCGGCTCGCCAATGCCCGTCGGCGCATTGGTGCTGGGCACCATGTGCACGTCGATCTGCGGCGTCTCGGCCAGGCCCAGCAGCGGATAGTCGGGGAAGCTCTTCTGGCGCACGACGCCGTCGACGATGTCGATGCGGCCATGCAGCGCCGCCGTGAGGCCGAACACGACCGCCCCCTCCATCTGCCGCGTCACGATGCCCGGGTTGATCACGCTGCCGCAATCAAGCGCGCAGACGACGCGCAGGACGCGCGGCCGCTGCTGGTCGTTCGTGACCTCGACGACCTCGGCGACGATGGTGCCGAAGCTCTCGTGCAGCGCGACGCCGCGGGCCCGGCCCGCCGGCAGCGGCGTGCCCCAGCCGGCCTTCTCGGCCGCCAGGCGCAGCACGGCGGCGTGACGCGGCAGGTCGTCGAGCAGGCTCAGTCGGTACGCCACTGGATCGGCGCCGGCCGCATGCGCGAGTTCGTCGATGAAGCTCTCGGTGAAGAAGGCGTTGTGCGAATGACCCACCGCGCGCCACATCCCGACGGGCACGTGCTGGTGCGTCGCCACATGCGCGATGCGCTGGTTGGGCACGGCATAGGGCTGGTCGAACAGGCCCTCGCTGGCCGTCTTGTCCGGCGTGTCGATGGGGCCGGACAGCGGCGGCACGACGCGCGCCAGCCAGCGCGGCGTGATCGCATCGCCGGCGCTGCCGACGCGCCAGGCCAGGGCGCGCCCGGCGCTGTCGAGGCCGGCCTGCATGAAGGCGGCGCCGGCAGGCCGGTAGAAGTCGTGCGTCATGTCCTCCTCGCGCGGCCACAGCAGCTGCACCGGCGCGCCGCCCGCCTCCATCGCGACGCGCACGGCCTGGCCGGCGAAGTCGATGTCGAGGCGCCGGCCGAAGCCGCCGCCGAGGTAGCTCACATGCACCGATACCTTGTCGGCATCGACGCCGGCCACGCGCGCGGCCAGGGCGCGCACCTGGCCGGGCACCTGCGTCGGCAGCCAGAGCTCGACGCGGCCATCGGCCACGCGCGCCGTGGCGTTCATCGGCTCCATGGTGGCGTGGGCCAGGTACGGCGCTTCGTACAGCGCCTCGACGCGGCGCGGTACATCGCGCAGCGCCGCATCGACATCGCCCTGGCTCGCGAACGCAAATCCCTCGTCGGCGGCGCGACGCGCCGTGGCGGCCAGTTCGGCCGCGATGCGCTGCGTGTCGGGAATGACCGCGGGGCCACCGGCCGGGGCGCGCCATTCGACCTCGAGCTGCTGCGCCGCACGCATCGCGTGCCAGCTCGTGCGCGCGATGACGGCGATGGCCTCGGTGCCGCCGGCATAGGCCGGCAGGCGCACGAGGCGCAGCACCTGCGGCATCTGCAGGAGCTGGTCGACGGCGGCCGGCGTGATCGCACCGACCTCGCCGCCGAGCATCGGCGCATGGCGCACGGCGGCGAACAGCAGGCCCTCGGGCCGCTGGTCGATGCCGAAACGCGCGCGGCCCGTGACCTTGTCGTGCAGGTCGGTGCGCGGCACGGCACGGCCGATCTGGCGCCATTGCTCGCGCGGCTTGAGCGTGACGTCGCCCGGCGCCTGCTTCGCCGCATCTGCCGCCAGCGCGCCGAAACCGAGCGCGCGGCCCGTGCCGTCGCGCACTTCGCCACCTTCGGATTTCAGTCCCGACGCGGGCACCTTCCAGCGCGCGGCGGCGGCGGCGACCAATTGCTGGCGTGCCGTGGCGGCGGCCCAGCGCAGCGGCTCCCAGGCGTCGGCCATGCTGGAGCTGCCACCGGTCAGGTTGAGGCCGAGCTCGCGCCCGAGCTTGGCGATGGTCCACTGGCCGAGCCGCGCCACCGTGCTTTCGTGCCCGGGTTCCTTGGCGCGCGCGCTCAACGGCAATGTGCCCTCGAGCGTTGCCACGTTGCCGTAGATGGCGTCGAAGCCGGCCGGCACGAGGCCGATGCTGGCAGTCTCGACGCCGAGCTCCTCGGCCACGAGCTGCGCCAGCGCGGTGTGCACGCCCTGGCCCATCTCGCTGCGGTTCATGGCCAGCAGCACGCGGCCATCGGCGGCGATCTTGATCCAGCCGTTGAGGGCGACCTCGCCCGCCTCGACCGGCAGCAGCTCCGGCTTGCCGAGGCGGCTGCGCGGCGGCAGCGCGCCAAAGCCGACGATCAGTGCGCCGGCCGCGCCGAGGCCCGAGAGCAGCAGCGTGCGGCGCTTCATGCCTGGGCTCCTTGCGACGATGCCTTGCGCAGTTGCGCCGCGGCCGCGTGGATGGCGGCGCGCACGCGCGGGTAGGTGCCGCAGCGGCACAGGTTGGTGATGGCGGCGTCGATGTCGGCGTCGCTGGGCTCGTGATTGCGGGCGAGCAGCGCCGCGGCGGCCATCAGCATGCCGCTCTGGCAGTAGCCGCATTGCGGCACCTGCTCGGCGATCCAGGCCAGCTGCACCGCGTGCGGATGCCCGGCCGCCGCGAGACCCTCGATCGTCGTGACCTTCTTGCCGGCGCAGGCGGCCAGCGGCGTCAGGCACGAGCGCGTGGCCGCGCCATCGACGTGGACCGTGCAGGCGCCGCAGGCACCGATGCCGCAGCCGAACTTCGTGCCCGTCAGCGCCAGGCCGTCGCGCAGTGCCCAGAGCAGCGGCATGGCCGGATCGTCCGCGTGCGTGGGCAGGGTGTGCATCGCGCCGTTGATGTCGATATCCATCGCTAGTGTTCCTCGCTTGGGACGCGAGCATAGCCGGAGCACAATGCGCGCGATGAATTCATCCGCCCCAGAAGCGCCGGACCAGGCGCAACTCGATCTGCCGGCCAGCGGCGCGGTCGATCTGCTGTTCGTGCTGCTGCACGGCGTCGGTGGCAGCAAGGCGCAGATGGCGCCGATCGCTGCGGCGCTGCGCACGCAGTACCCGCAAGCCGCCCTCCTCTCGCTCGACGCGCCCGAGCCTTGCGACGACCCGTCGGCGGGCCCGGGCCAGCAGTGGTTCTCGATGCTGGTGCGCACGCCAGAAGCCGTGGCCGCCGGCGTCGAGGCGGCGCTGCCGGCGCTGATCGCGCGGGTGCGTGCCTGGGGCCGCCACTTCGAGCTCGACTGGCCGCGCGTGGCGCTGGTCGGCTACTCGCAGGGCGCCATCATGGCGCTCGAGGCCGTGCAGGCCGAAGCCGAGCTCGTCGGCCGCGTCATCGGCTTCTCGGGCGCCTATGCCTGGCTGCCGCAGGACGCACCCAAGGACGTGTGCGTGCATCTCGTGCACGGCATGGCGGACGCAGTGCTGCCCTACCAGCCCATCGTCGAGGCCGCGCAGGCGCTGGTCGCGCTGGGCGCCGACGTGACGGCCGACGTGGTGCCGGGCGTCGGCCACCCGATCGACGCGCGCCTGATCGACAAGGCGATGGAGCAGCTGCGCACCTTCATCCCGGCGCGGCTGTGGCGCGAGGCCGTCCTGCTCGCGGCCGAGCAGGACCGCCAGACGCGGCACTAGTCGCGGCACGGATCAGTCGAGCACGACCTCGGTCCGCACCGTCCCGGCGCGCGCCGCGCTGGCGCTCAGCGCCAGGCGCGTACCCTGGGGAGCACGCACGATCCATTCGACGACGGCCCGATCGGGCGTCGCGTTGCCGGGCGGGAAGAAGGACAGCTGGCTTTGCGGCGGTGCGTGGCCTTCGAGCTGCGGGCCCTCGATGCGCTCCTTGCCGCCGACGAGGCTGATCTCGGTCTGGCCGGCAGGCAGAAGAATCTCGAAGATCACGCCGCGCACCATCTTGCGTTCAAGTGCGCGCTTGGTGACGTAGGCCGGCAGCCAGCCGGCGTTGGCCACGGCCATGCGGATGCGCCAGGTGTCGGGGCCGAGCGCGCGGACCTCGGTGCGCAGCAGTTCGAGCCGTGGCAGCGAAAGCGCGATCTGCGTCATCCAGCCGGGGAAGCGCGCCGCCTCGCGCTCGCGCAGGTGCGGCGGCGGGTTGCGCCAGAAGTTCATCTTGTCCCAGCCGCCGATCTCCACCGCACCGAGCTGCGGATGCAGGAAGGGGCGCCACTCCACGTGCGCCTGGCCGCCGCAGTGCTCGTCGCTCCACTTGAGCAGCTTGAGATCATCCTCGACGGGGTGCTCGCGGAACCAGTCGATCCACTTGTAGCCTTCGATGCCGGCCTCGCGGTTCGGCGACCAGAGCTCGACGACCCAGAACAGCGCGCCCAGATGCTCGTAGACCCAGTCCTGCGTGCCGGTGATGGCGTCCTTGGGGTGGTACTTGAACTCGTGCCAGATGCTGATGGCCGGATAGCCGCTGTGCTGCGTGCCGAGCTGGCTGAAGCGCTGGTAGAGCCAGAGATCCTCGGGCGTCATGTCCTGGTCGCTGCAGCTGCCCATGGGTCGCAGGATCACGCCGCTGTGCGTGTGGAAGCTGATCGCCGCGCCGATGTTCGGATGCGCGACGATGAAGTCGACCATCGCGCGCACCTCGGGCTCGCTGGTCGGGTAGGGTCCGGCACCGAGCTGCTGGTGCTCCTGTCGCCAGTCGCTCGGGAAGTTGCGGTTGAGGTCCAGGCCCTCGCGGTCCCGGTTGACCGGCACCGAGAGGCCGTCGTAGTTCTGGATGAGGCCCTCGGGAATCAGGCGGAAGTATTCGCCGCCGAATTCGCCGGGCTCGCGCGGCACCATCAGGCGCGGATCCCCGGCGTGCTTCTTGTAGCCGCCGTGCGGATCGGGCACGCGCATGGTCAGGATGCGGCCGTCGCCATCGATGTCCTCGACGCTCAGGCCGTCGACCGGCGTCTCGTCAAACGGATACGCACGCGTCGACGAGCGGATATGACGCGGACGATCCGCCAGCGCCAGTTCGGCGCCGTCCGGGTTGAGGCGCGGCACCATGTAGATGGCGCGCGTGTCGAGCAGCGTGGTGACCTGGGCGTCGGCGCCGTATTGGGCGACGAGCTGGTGCAGGTAGTACAGGCAGGTCGTCGAAGCGAGCAGCTCGGCGGCGTGGATGTTGCCGTCGATCCAGAAGGCCGGCTTGTCGACATCGGCGCCGGTGGCCGTGTTGGTGATGACCACGACCCAGATGTCGCGGCCCTCGAAGCTCTTGCCGATGGCGCGCACCGACACGAGGTTGGGGCAGGCCTCCGCGTAGGCGAACAGCAGCGCGCTCAGCGCGTCGTGGCGGAGGAATTCGTCGAAGCGAGGGGTCGGCAGTGCGGCCATCTTGTCTCGTCGTCCTGTTCTGAGGTCCGACGATTGTGCCGAAGCGCCCTGCGCCAGGGCCGGGGATTCACCCGCGGATCACGCCGCCCTCGAAGACCTTGAGCTCGCCCGGCTGGAAGGCGACCCAGGGTTCGTCGTGCGTCAGCGGCTCGGTGGCGACGACGGCGACACGATCCTGCGCCGTCGTCACGGCCGCGAAATCGACGCTCAGGTCTTCGTCCTTGAGCCGCGCCGCGCCGAACGGGTGGGCGCGCAGCAGGTAGTGCAGGTGCGTGCTGCCGTGCGCCCAGAGCGCTTCGCCGTTGGACAGCAGCATGTTGAAGGTGCCGTGCCGCGCGAGCACCGGCAGCAGCTCGCGCAGCGTGTGGGTGAGCTCGTCGACATCCGGCGCGCGCGCGTGCGCCTTGGCGAGCTCCTGCATGAGCCAGCAGAACGCGCGCTCGCTGTCGGTCTGCCCGACCGGCCGGAAGGCAGCGTGCAGGCTCGGCTCGAAGTCGACGAGATTGCCGTTGTGCGCGAACACCCAGTAGCGGCCCCAGAGCTCGCGCTGGAAGGGATGCGTGTTCTCGAGCGCCACCTGCCCCTGCGTCGCCTTGCGGATGTGGGCGATGACGTTGTCGCTCTTGATCGGGTAATGCTTGACGAGCTCGGCCAAGGGCGAGCTGCGCGCGCTGTGATGGTCAACGAAGTGGCGCAGCCCCGCGCCTTCGAAGAAGGCGATGCCGAAGCCGTCCTTGTGTTCGTCGGCGCGCGTCGCCAGGCCGGCGAAGCTGAACATCACGTCGGTGGGGGTGTTGGCGTTCATGCCGAGGAGTTGGCACATCGATCGGGCCTTTGCAAACCAGGGCGCTCATTGTCCGTTAGCCAAGAAAAAAGCCCGCCGGCATGCCGGCGGGCTTTTCGTTTCGGACAAGCCTCAGTCTGGGACTTAGAACTTGTACGAACCAGCCAGGATGAACTGGCGACCGATCGGGTCCGTATAACGGCCGTCGTAACCGATCTGGTTGCCGCCACCGCCGTTTTGCAGCGTGAGCGGCGGGTTCTTGTCGAACAGGTTCTTGATGCCCAGCGACAGCTTGAGCGCCTTGTTGTAGTCGTACGTGCCTTGCCAGTCGAAGGTCGTGTACGCAGGCACGTGCAGGCCTGCGAAGGACGTGGCGGCACCACGCGTACCGTTCGCATTGGCGAGGAACACCACGCCGTCGCCGGCAGCGTACGTCTCGTCCTGGTAGCCGGACTTGTAGTGCATGTTCAGCGTGTTGCTGAACGCACCGCTGGCCAGCGTCACCGTGATGTTCGACTGGGTACGGAACACCACCTGCTGGTCAGGACCGAAGACACCCAGGTCGGTGTTCATCGCCAGGCCCGGGCCGAAGTTGTAGTTCTGCTTCAGCATCTGCGTGCCGGTCCAGCGCGCCACCAGGCCGCCGATGCTGGTCTTCATGCGGTAGCTGAAGTCCCAGTCGATACCACGGTAGTTGGCGGTACCGCCGTTGAACGGCTGCTGCTCGAAGGCGATCGTCGGGAAGCCGGCCGGGTCCTGGTAGGGGTTGAACCACAGGTTGGCGGGAACGGACGACGGATTGTTGAAGGCCACCTGTTCGGCGTAGCCTTGCGACAGCACCTGGTTGTTGATCTTCACGTTCCACAGGTCCAGGCCCACGGACAGGTCACGCATCGGCTCGAAGCGGAAGCCCACGGTCCACTGCTGCGACTTCTCGGGCTTCAGGCCCTGAGCGCCCGACTGGCCGTTGGGGCCCAGCAGCAGGTCGTACTGCGCGCTGCCGGGCAGGCAGCCCGTCGACGTCGGGAACGGGCAGGCGTAGGTGCCGGCCGTGTTGCCGTTGAAGACCAGCGCGCCGGCGATGTCGGTCATGTTCGGGGCCTTGAAGCCCGTGCCGAAGGAGCCGCGGAACAGCAGGTTGTCCATCGGCGTGTACTTCAGGCTGAGCTTGCCGGTGGCAGAGCTGAACGTGTTGCCGAGGTCGGCGTCGGCGATCTGGTCGACCAGGCCGGTCGTCGGATCGACGGTCGTGCCGTTGAACACGTAGTCGCTGTGCGTCTTGGTGTAGCTGTCGTAGCGGGCCGAGACCGTGGCCTCGAACTGCTTGGTGACCGGCAGCAGCCATTCGCTGTAGACACCCCAGTTGGTGCGGCTGGCCTTGAACGGCACCGCACCGTAGGAGCCGCCGACCGGGTAGTCGGACGAGACCGGCTGGGTCGAGAAGCCGCTGTTCGACAGCAGCAGCTGGCTGGGAGCGTCGTTGAACGAGGTGTAGGAGTAGTCGCCGCCGACCGAGATGATCGACGTGCCGCCGGGCAGCTGGAACAGGTCGTGCTGAGCGCCGAAGTGCAGCGTGTTCAGCTTGGACGTGGTCTTCGACAGTTGCGACGACAGGATGGTCGACGCAGGCAGCGAGTTGGCGCCCGTGCCCGCGATCGGGTCGTAGGTGCCGGCCGCGATCGCCTGCGACAGCAGCGAGAAGTCGGAATAACCGCCGGCCGCCGTGTCGGTCAGCACGCTTTGCGAGAGCACGACGCTGACCGTGTAGTCCCAGCCTGCGAAGGTGCTGTCCACGCCGAAGGCGACGTGTTGCGCAGCCGTCGTGTAGCGGTCGGTACGACCACCCAGCGACACCGTGCGGTAACCCATGGTCGCCACCGGATTGTTGGGGTCGATCGTCAGGTTGTTGGCGGTCAGGTATTTCTGAACGTAGTTGGTGTACAGCGTCGCCAGCGCATTGGTGGCACTCACGCCCATCGGCTGGGCGGACGGCGCGTATTGCGACACCATCGAGAAGTTCGACAGCACCAGCTCACCCCAGGCGGTGGTGTCGTCGTTGATCTTCAGCATGCCCTTGACCAGGCCGCTGTCGCGCTTCGAGGACGGAATGTCCTGGACCGTGGCCGCGTAGTTGAAACGGCAGGTGGTCGACGAGGCGCTCTTGATCTGCACACCGGCCAGCGAGTTACCGCAGTTGCCGTTGGCGGTGTAGTACGGATTGAAGCTGTACGAACCCACTTGCGTGACGTCGTATCCCGCCGCGATGCTTTGGTTGATCTGCTGCTGGGTGGCGCCGCTAGCGAGGGTCGGCACAACGCCCTTGGCGCTGTTCGGGTAGGCCGAGATCGTCAGGTTGGCCGGCTCGGTGTTGCCCGTGCGCTGGTCGAAGATGTAGTTCGTGCCGCCGGACGAGAACGGGAAATAGGCGCCGCTGGCCGAGAAGCTGCGCTGGCTGGCCGCCAGCTTGCTCTGCTCGTCGTGGCCGTAGCTCAGCAGGATGTTGAAGCCATCGGTGTCGAGGTTGCCGACGCCCTTGCTGATCGCTGCGTTCCAGCTGGCGCCGCCAGTCTTTTGCGGGTGGTTGATCGTCAGCGAGACTTCGCCGTCGGTCTTGTTCTTCTTCAGGATGAAGTTGACGACACCGGCAATGGCGTCGGAGCCGTACAGGGCCGAAGCGCCGTCGGTCAGGATTTCGACACGCTCGACGGCCGAGAGGGGGATGCTTTCCAGGTTGACGCCAAAGCCGCCGCCCTGGACGCTGCCCAGAGCCTGGGGCGCCACGCGTTGGCCATCCAGCAGCACCAGGGTGTACTTGGAAGGCAGCGAGTGCAGTGCGGCCGTCGTCACGCCGCCGCCGCCGCCGTTCACCGAGCTGGAAGCGGGCACGAAGCCCTGCATCTGCGGCAGCATCTGGATCAGGTCCGTGACGCTCGTCGCGCCGGTCTTCTTGATGTCGGCTGCCGTCAGCGTCGTGACCGGCAACGCGGTCTCGCCGGCGATGCGCTTGATCGAGCTGCCGGTAACTTCAACACGCTCGAGTTGTTGCGGCTGCTGGTCCGATTGCGCGTGTGCAACCGCCGACATTCCGCCGAGCACGATCAGCGCAGCGGCAGAAATCTTGGTCCGTTGGTACATAAGCTCTCCATCTCGCGGCTGGGCAGGTCGGCAGTGGGTTTGCCTGCAAGTAGCCCGCGGGTAAGGGTTTAAAGGAGATTCGATTCTGCCGCCCAAGGCCGGCGGACCTCGTCTAGGGTACATATCTAGTCCCGTCCGAGAGCGCGCTCCGGCCGTCATGAAGAGATAACTTAAGCTATTGATACAAATAGAGTAATTTGCATGTGCAGCCGGCCTCGCCCGTCACCGCCTGGCGGCCGCTGTGACGTGGAAACGCAACACACCCCGACCGACGGATCTCGCGATGTGTTGCGCCTGCGTTGCCACTTAAGGCGACTGCAAGAAAGCGGAAGGCATGGGCAAAAAAAACGGGAGGCTTGTGCCTCCCGTTTGCTCAGCGCCCCGAAGGGCTTCTGCAAAGTCAGAACGAATACGTGCCGCGGACGTAGTACGTACGGCCCGTCGCGTCTGCGTAGCGCGAGTCCCAGCCACCGCCCTGGAACAGGTCCTGCTGATTCGTGAACGGCGGATCGCGATCGAACAGGTTGCGCACGCCCAGGACCAGCGACAGCTGCTTGGTCGGCGCCCAGTTGAAGAACGCGTCGGTCGTGGTGTACGACGAAACCGTGTTGCTCGGGTCGTAATCCAGGTAGCCCGACTTGAAGTGGACCACCGCGCCGCCACCGAACTCACCCTTGTGCCAGTTGACCGCCAGGTTGTGCTGCCAACGGAACACCGGACCGGATTCGGCGTAGGTGCCGACGTTCTGGACCCAGTAGCCGTTCTTGAAGTCCTGGAACGCGTACTTGGTGACGTAGGTGCTGTTCAGCGAGAAGTCGAAGGTGCCGACGTGCGTCGACAGCTTGTATGCCGCGCTCAGGTCCACGCCGTTGGTGTGCAGACCGCCGAGGTTCTGCAGCGTCTGGTCAACATAGCCGCAGTTCGCGCCCGGGCAGTTGCTGACCACGGACAGCGTGCCGGTGGTGCCGGGCGCCGGGTGGAAGTACTGCTGGAGCTGCGGGTACGTGGCGTAGTTGTTGAACAGCGCGAACTGCGGAATGGCGCCGATCGACTGGTCGATGCGGATCCACCAGAAGTCCAGGCCGACGCTGGCGTTGCGGATCGGCTGGTACACCACGCCGAGCGTGCCGCTCTTGGACTTCTCGGGTTGCAGCTGCATGTTGCCGGAGTTCAGGACCTGGAACTGCGCATTGCACTGCGCGCCGGTCTTGCCGTCCGGGCACAGGATCGGGTTGGCGTAGTCGCCCGAGGTGTTCGAGTACGACGGTGCACCATGCAGCTCATACAGCGTCGGTGCGCGGAAGCCCGTCGAGGCCGAGCCGCGCAGCAGCAGCTCCTTGGTCGGCTGATAGCGGAAGCTCACCTTGGGGTTGGTCGTGCTGCCGAAGTCGCTGTACTTGTCGTAGCGGACGGAAGCCGTGACATCCAGGGACTTCAGGACCGGCACGTTCAGTTCGCCGTAGACAGCGCTGATGTTGCGCGAGCCTTGGGCGATGAAGCTGGGATCAACGCCCGTGCTGACTTCCACCTTGGCGGCGAAGTCGTCCTGGTTGTTGGCGGCGGAAATGAACTTCTGGTGGCTGTACTCGGTGCCGAGCGCGAGCTGGGCCGGACGGCCGGCGCCGAACCAGTCGCCGAGTTCGCGGCTGGCATGGGCGTTGATGTTGCTGACTTCGCCCGTGGCGTACTGCAGCAGGCCGTTCAGGGCCGCCTGTTGCAGCAGTGCGGTACCAGCCGAGGTCTGGTCGCCGAACGGGTTGATGACGCCTTCCAGGATGCCTTCGCCGACCATGTCCGTGTCGGCATAGCCGCCGGTCAGGTACTGGTCAACGCGGTTCTTGTTGTACGCGGCAGCCACCGAGTAGTCCCAGCCGCCAGCCGAGCCGTCGGCCGTCAGCAGCAGGCGGTGCTGCGTATTCGTGTTCATCTGGACGCGATCGCCATTCGGGAAATCGCGCCAGAGGACGTAGACGAAGCCCTTTTGCACGTTGACGGGCGTCGGGAAGGCCGAGGTCGCGCTCCAGGCCGGGGCGCCGGCGGAGCCGTCGTCGAAGTTGGCAATGGTGTTGGCCGTCGGGAAGTACGGGTTCGCCTGGCCGTTGGGCATGACCGGGTTCATCGGCACGCCGCCATAAGGCACCGGGGCGACCGCCGTCGTGACCTTGTTCTGCGTGCCGAAGAGTTCGGCGCCGAGGGTCAGGTTCTCGTTGACGACCAGCGTGCCCTTGATCATGCCCGAGGTCGTCTGGGTCTTCGGGCTGAAGTCGACGAAGGACGGCGTGACGAGACGGCAGACGCCGCTCGAGTCCTTGATCATCTGCGTGCCCGTGCAGTTGGGCAGCGTCGGGTTGTAGAAGGTGTTGAAGTCGTAGCTGTAGTTGGCAGGTGCCGTGCTGTACGACAGGCCACCGACGATGCGCTTGTTGAAGTCGCGCTGCAGGCCGTTGATCGCCGATTCCGACTTGAAGCTCAGGAAGCCGAACACGTTGAAGTTCTGCGTCGCCAGGTCGCCGAAGCCGAAGCCGATGTCGCCGCTATGGGACTTGCCGCCCGGGTGCTGGGGCGAGTCATAGCCGACCGTCACCGTGCCGCCCTTGAAGTCGCGCTTGGTGATGAAGTTGATCACGCCGCCGATGGCGTCGGTGCCGTACAGCGACGAAGCACCGTCACGCAACACTTCGATGCGCTCGATGGCAGCGAAGGGGATCATGTTCAGGTCGGGCGCCGAGCCGTCGACCGCGTTGTTGGCGATGCGCTGGCCGTTCAACAGCACCAGGGTCTTGTCGGCGCCGATGCCGCGCATGTCGGCGAAGGACGCGCCGCCCGTGCTCGAGCCGATCGACTGCGCGGTGTTCGTGGTCTGCTGCACGGCCGTCAGGTTGGCCATGATCTGCTCGACCGAAGAGATGCCGGCCTTCTTCAGGTCGTCCATCTTCACGACGGTGACCGGCACGGCGGTTTCAGCGTTGACGCTCTTGATCGCAGAGCCCGTCACCGTGACGCGTTCGAGCTGTTGCGCTTGATCGTCGCTCTGCGCATGGGCAAGCGACACGAATCCGCCCAGCGCGATCAGCGCGGCGACGGAAATCTTGGTCCGTTGATGCATTAATACTCCAAAAGCGAGCGCTCGCACCAGGAAGACAAGCACCCTAGGACGCTGCCAACAGGCAAGGCTCATGAAAGATACCGGGACCGCGATTTTGCCTTTTGTGTCGTTTTGACGACATGAAATCGACCTTGGCTGCCGAATGAAATTTCATTGCGTCGCAATGAGCAAATGCAAGTTATTGATTTTATTGATAAAATATTTGATCTGACGTAATGTTTCAGTTTGTGCGCCAGCAAAAGTGAAGCAAAAAACCAACCGTTTTTTGCGATCCGAAACGATACATCGGCGTATTTGGACCCTGGGCATGCCACTTATCGCGCATGGCTTTGTTGCCGGCAACCGCCAATGAGCCGGGCGCCTGTCTGTTGCGAGGCCTCCGACGGGCTGTGCGTCCGTGTGTGAAGTTCCGTTGCCTCTCGGCAACAACAACGACAGGCTGAAGCCGCGCGGCTTTCGATTGGCCCTGCGTCTGCGCCCTCTTCACGCGACATTGCCGTTGTTGTTTCGTGCAGGAAATCAACGACTTGCGCGTGAAAAATAACCAATCGCGCAAGCAGTCGGTTTGGCGACGGCGCCAGACACCAAGCGCGACGAGGGTTTACAGCTAGGGGCCAATTGGAAACGCACCGGAAGAATGGCCCGCGACGACCCTCCCTAGAGCCCGCTGGCGATCTGCTTGCGAGTGCTCCTGCGCAGGGTCGTGTGGTTTACAGGCCTTCGTTTTCTGGAGAACACATGCACAAGCGCACCAAACTGTCTATTGCCGCCTTGGCGGCGCTCGGGGCCTTCAGTGGCCTGACTCACGCTCAATCCGACGACCAGACGCAAGCCTCCAAGCTTGAGCGCGTCGAAGTCACCGGCTCGCACATCCTGTCGGTCAATGCGACCTCGCCTTCGCCAATGCAGGTGATCGATGCGACGCAGATCGCCGCTTCGGGTGCGACCAATCTCGCGGACCTGCTGGCAACGAGCCCCGTGTTCGGTGAGCCTTCGCTGAATCGAACCAATTCGAATTTCCTGACAACCAGCGCCGGTCAAACGACCGTGAACCTGCGGAACCTGGGAGATGCCCGCACGCTGGTACTCGTGAACGGCCACCGCTTCGTTTCCGGCAGTCCCGGCAGCCAGGCAGTCGACTTCAACATGATCCCGACGGACTTCATCGAGAAGATCGAAGTCATGACGGGCGGTCAATCGGCAGCCTACGGCTCGGACGCCGTTGCAGGTGTCGTGAACATCATCCTGAAGCACGACTTCCAGGGCGTGGCCTTGAACGTCAAGGGCGGCAAGTCGGACAAGGGTGACGACTCCGACATGGAGGCGAGCGTCACGTTTGGCGCCAATCTCGCGGACAACAAGGGCAACATCATGGCCCACTTCTCCGCGAGCCAGCAGGGCGCCGTGTACGCCAAGAATCACGGCGTGCCGACCGACATGTACGACAAGGCCCTGCTGGACGGCAAGCCGTCCGACCTGTTCACGGCTCAGGTCCCGTTCTACTCGTCCTATTCACTGCTCGGCAAGTACACCTATTACGACGCGAACGGCAATCCGCTCGGGGTCAAATCCATTGACGCGAACGGCAACCCCATCACGCCGAGCACCAACGGTCCCGCCGGCGACGGCGTCGGGGCAACGGGCTTCAATCGTCAGGCTTACCGATACTTGGCTGTGCCGGTCGACCGCGCTCTGATGGCCACAAAGGGCAACTATCAAATCACCGACTCGAGCCAGTTGTACTTCGAAGGCACCTTCGCCCACAGTCGCTCTGTTGCCAATATCGAACCGCTGCCTTTGGCGTCGACCACCGTCTTCCCGGACACCGGAGGTCTGATTCCGCTGACCTTCAACGTCAACGGCACGACGGTATACAACCCCTATACGCCGTCATGGATGCAGTCGGCTGGCGCTACGCAATACGCGTTCACGCGCCGCATGGCAGACATGGGCCCTCGCACCTACGAGCTCAACAACGACACGTATCGCTTCGTGAGCGGCGTCAAGGGCGACCTGACGAGCACATGGTCCTACGATGCCTATGCCGGCTATGGCGTGACCAAGCAGAATCAGTACGGCACGGGTCAGGTCAACATCGTCAATATGATGGAAGCCCTGCAGGTGATTCCCACCGCCAATGGGCCGCAGTGCTACAACTCGACCGCTGCTGCACAGGGTTGCGTGCCGCTGAATGTTTTCGGTCAGGGCGCCATCACTCCGGCCGCCGCCGCCTACATCTCAGCCCCGGTGACGCAAGATTCGCGCGTGACGCAACGCTATGCGGGCGCCACGCTCAGCGGCGAAGCGCTTCAATTGCCCGCAGGCCCTCTTGCCGTGGCCTTCGGCTATGAGTGGCGCTCAGAAGCTTCGTCGACGGTCTGGGACCAACTGACCCAGTTGGGCCTCAACGGCGGCAACGCGACCCCCAACACGGTCGGTGCCTATCATGTGGGCGAGGTCTTTGCGGAAGCCCACATTCCGCTGCTGAAGAATCTCCCAGCCGTCAAGAGCCTGGACGGCACACTGGCTGTTCGCTCCAGCGACTACTCGACCGTTGGACATACCAACAGCTGGAACTCGGGGCTGGATTGGGCCGTCAACTCGAGCCTGCGCTTCCGCGTCTCCGACTCCGTGTCGACCCGGGCGCCCAATATTTCTGAGTTGTACCAAGGACCCGAACAGACCTTCCCGTCCGGTCTCGTCGACCCTTGCTCGGGCATAAAGGCCGGCGATACCAGCACACTTGGCAAGGCTTGCCTGTCTGACCCGGGCGTAGCCGCTAACGTCGCGCAGAACGGGCAGTTCACGCTCACCCAGGCTGACCTGCAGGGCATCAGCGGATACGTTTCGGGCAACCCGCACCTGAAAGCGGAGCAGGGCAATTCGATCGGCCTCGGCACCGTGATCACGCCCAAGTCGATTCCGGTCCTCGACAAGTTCGCGTTCACGCTTGACTACTTCTACATCAACATCAAGCACGCGATCAACACGATCGACCCGCAGTACGCTCTGAACCAGTGCTATGCCCAGGGCAATCCGACCTACTGCAGCTTCATCACCCGCTTCCAGACCGGCTCGGCCGCGAACAGCATTGGCGCGCTTCGCTATGTCAACTCGGGCGCAGCCAATACCGGCGGCGAGCGCACCCGAGGCCTTGACTTCACGATGGCGTATGCGGACCGGGTCGGACCGGGTCGCTTGAATGCTGACCTGGCCTTCACCCATCTGATGACCCTCTATGTTGTCCCGACCGACGGGGCGGCGCTGGAAAACACCAAGGGTGACGTTGGCGCAGCTGCGAATCGAGCTTCGCTCGATGTTGGCTACCAATACAACAACTGGGGCGTCACGGGTCGCTTGAACTACATCGGCCAATCGCATCTGGACCAGACCTGGCTTGCCGGCTATGGCTTCCCGTTCAGTTCGGGCAACATCGGCTCGGTCAGTTACGTCAACACGCAGGTGACCTACAAGCTTGGCAAGGCCCAGTTCTATGGTGGCGTGGACAATCTGTTCAACCGTGGCTACCCACTGATCCCCACGGGCGCCAACGCAAACACGACGGGCACGGCAACCGCCGCGGATGTTTACGACCCGATCGGTCGCCGTTATTACATCGGCCTGCGCTACCAGTTCTAAGCCACGAATCTGATGCATCGACGCGAGTCGATGCATCAGGCAACGCGAACGCCCTGGTCACTCTTCGGAGTGCCAGGGCGTTTTTCTTGTGCTTCGCGAACCGGCGCGGTTCGCGTCGGGCGCTTAGGCCGCGCCGGCCTTCACCCTCAAGCGCCACGCATGCAGCAGCGGCTCCGTATACCCGCTCGGCTGCGCCATGCCCTTGAACACCAGATCCAGCGCCGCCTGAAACGCCGCGCCGGCCGGATGGGCCGCGAGTGATCGGTAAGCCCCATCACCCGCGTTCTGCCCATCGACGACCTTGGCCATTCGCGCAAACGTCTCGCGCACCTGTGCCTCGCTCACGATGCTGTGATGCAGCCAGTTGGCAACGTGTTGACTGGAGATGCGCAGCGTTGCGCGATCTTCCATGAGGCCGACGTTGTGGATGTCGGGCACCTTGGAGCAGCCCACGCCCTGGTCGATCCAGCGCACGACG
>Ga0213872_10000207_pt1 | contig 52310 bp, 50 predicted proteins | sample VelepicomBERX_R2_FD_160071 | JGI IMG/M metagenome (GOLD analysis project Ga0213872, IMG submission 160071) | Rhizosphere microbial communities from Vellozia epidendroides in rupestrian grasslands, the National Park of Serra do Cipo, Brazil - RX_R2 | ecosystem: Host-associated > Plants > Roots >... | reverse complement strand
AAACAGTATCCCGAAATGGCGCTGCGCCATCAATACGAAGCTCAACCCACCCAGCTTGTCAGGGTGAATCGGGACCAAGGCGAGATCCAGTTTGGCCACTTTGTACAGCAAGAAGCTCCATAGAGCATATCTCCAGAGCCAGCGAAACATCAGGAACCGCAGCACCGGACTGGCGACAAACGCAAACCACCAGCCCGCCGGACTGAATCCTCCGGACGCGGAAGAATGCCAGGAAGTGATTCCGTGCGAACCCCATTCATGGCCCGCAAACACGTAATTACCCAGCACGAACAGAGGGAAAAAAGCCACGAGCGCCACGATCAATTCGACCAGGCCCGAATCCCGCCGTTGCGCGACCTTTTTCAGCAGCGCATCGTAAGCGGGTCTGTCACGCTCTCGCACGACGCCTGACGAAGCGAATTTAGACACCACATGCTGTATCCACGGATCAATAACAATCTCGGCCAGGAGTAGAAGGGGAATGCCTACGAGGAAACGCCCATAAATCGAGAAGTCCTTGAGAAGGGGGATTCTCACGCTGGTGCCGAACGCCGTTCCTGCCGCCAGGCTCAATATGAGCAAGGGCGCCCAAGTAAGCAGAAGCAGCACTATGACGCGCCGTCCAATATCGGCGCCGGCGTACTGCACCAGGTGCATGCGCACCAGCGCCCGGTAGAAAGGCCCGCCCACGACCAGTGAGAAATGGTCTGCGACGGACGAGCCTGACGGGGCGGCCGGACTCGCACGAGCCTGCTGGGTTCCGGTTGCCACTACAACGGTCCAATCGGTTTAAAGGTAAACAAGCCGACCAGCGCCCCACCAAGGATGAGGAGGGCCGGATTAATTTTGAAGCGTAGCAAAATGAGGAACACGGACATCCCGATGACTGCGGTATTCCAGCCGGTGATTGCCCCTCTGGCCATCGTAAAGCAGCCGGCCAGAAGCAGTCCGATGGAGACTGGCGCAAGTCCCTTCTGAATGGAGGCCCTCCACGGCCACTTTTCGAGCCTCACCCAGAGGCGCCCGATGGTCAAGGCAAGCACGGCCGTAGGCCCGAAGAATGCCAGCAGGACAACGACGGCTCCCGCAAGGCCGGCAGCCCATTCTCCGATCGAGACGATCATCATCATGTTGGGGCCAGGCATCATCTGGCCGACGCTGTACAGGTGGATTAGCTGCTTAAAGTCAAGCCAGTGGTGGACGTCGACGGTGAGGACTTTCAATTCGGGAAAGGCGGCCATGCCACCTCCAACCGTCAATATCGATAGATACGCGAAGACACGAATGAGCGCGGGTATTTGGTTCATTGGCTGGAACCCTCCTCTACTTTCTTGCGCGGCCGGTACCAGAGGATCGCAAGTATACCGACGACGACCAAGACGCGCGGTACACGCTGGTGCAGCCTGTTCACCCCAATAACCGTGAGCGCAATGAACACAAGGTCGTAAACGTGTGCGAGCGACTTCTTGCTGAGTTGCACGGTAGTGGCGAGGATGAGCCCCACCGCGGCCGCCGCGACGCCCTTGAGGGCCGCCGTCACCAGCGGTCGGTCACCGTGTTCGTGATACACCATCCCCACGAGATACATGAGCAGCGCTCCCGGTAGGCAGATACCAATGACTGCAGCTATGGCTCCGGGAAGACCGCGCAGGCGATCGCCCACAAGAATCGCCATGTTCGTGGCATTCAGCCCTGGGAGTGTCTGGCTGATGGCGAGCAATTCGACGAACGTTTTGTCGTCTACCCATTTATGTTTGGTGACAAGGCTGCTTCGCAGGTATGCCACGACGCCACCCCCAAAACTCGTCGCGCCGATCAACAGGAAGGCGCCGAAGATGCCGGCGACAGTGGGTTTAGCCGTAGGGGCTTCCACAGCGCCGGGAACGGCCGCCGGTGGTACATGGCTCGCGGCCATGGCATTCGGATCAAATGCAGGTGCAGCTTCACTCATGGCTCTGTGGTGCGTTTCCTTTCAGACGATAGACCATCCCCGTCTTCGTTGTGCCGAGAGCGATCCAGTCCTTCACATCCTGCTGCAGCGTAATAAAGAACTGTTCACAGAGTTCCTTTGCTTTGTGATGGACTTCCTCTTTTTTCTCAAACTTACATTGGTAGGCGAACTCTCCCACCAGGGGCATGTGTTCTCCTCGAGTGCGCCATAGCGCCACGTCGCATTTGGCCACGATGCCTTTACCGAAGTCCAACTGCCCGAGGTGTAGAAGCACCTCCTCCACGATTCCTTCATTCACGAGTGTGATTTTTTCGTCATCCGATTTCTTCAGGACAGATAGCGCCGGAAAAACCCGGCAAAGGGTACTCATCGACGCTTTATCCGCTTCATGCATTTGGCTCAAGCCGAACACGCACGTATGTGAGTACAGAATGCGATAACTGCCGATTTGATCTTTCAGCGGTAAAGCTTCGGCTTTGAATTTGATGCGATAGGTACCAGCGATGTGGGGGCGTACGTCTACCGCCGCTGCCTTCTGCTCTTCCGGATGCCGGAACTTGAAGACGATTTCCGGATCGCCAACCGCAAAGCCGTCGACGTAGGAAATGCGCCGGCGCAGGATGAAGGCGTTGTTGTAAAGGCGGAAGTCCGGAGTATCGCCGAAGGTGATTTCTCTAACGTCGGGCCTCTTGCTGGTTGCGGGGTCGGCAATAAACCCGACTTTGACATTCTTCGCCGTCCGCTGAACGAGCTTGCCAAAGTCACGGAAGCTCTCCACAGAGTTGAAGCGATCGGGCTTCAGGATGAGCTTGGCTTCGAGGTATTGGACTACGTCGAGAGGATGACCATCGGTGTAGGTCGCTGTCCCAGCCTTAGTTCCGTGAGCAGCGTGTGCTTCCTTAACGGCGACTGCTTTAGCCACTGTTGTTCCTCCTCATGTGAAATGCGATCACCGTCAGGGCAGCAATCCTGCTGGCCGGTTATCGCTGGTTCGTGTGATGAATATCACGTGAAAGGGGTGTTATTTTTTTGCTGGAAGCGGCTTACGGATTTAGAAAATTTCCTGACGTGATTTGCCAACTTCGGCATCTGTGTTCAGGTACATGGTGCGCCGGAGGAATCACCCGATACTTTACCTTCCGGCCAGGAGTTCTGCTAGCAGGTCCTCCGCCGGGCTAGTCATCTCCCTGCCAGCTAGGGCTTTCGTTAGTGCTAATGCAGGGCAAAAATTGGCGTGCATAACTTCCGGAATTGGTATGACGTGAGGTGATTTTGTGTCGTCGTCTGCTCCTCTTCTGTTCGCGTTTCTGATTGCCAGCCAGGCATTCGGTCAAGGCGTGACCTTCAAAGAAGAGGTCAAACTGGTCGAGGTGTACGCGACCGTCTTCGACCATCACGGCAAAGCGGTGAACGGTCTCACCAGGGAGCAGTTTGAGATTCGCGACGATGGCACGCCCCAGCCGATTCGGACATTCGAACCCACACAAGGAGCCCTCTCCTGCGCACTTTTGCTCGACACAACCGGAAGTATGGCCCCTGTGATGCCGCAACTGAGAAACGGAGCAAAGAAGTTTATTGGAGCGCTACGTCCGGGCGATTCGGTTGGGGTCTATTCATTTACAGACCACGTGGAGGAGCTGCAGGGCATCACCGCAGATCAGGACTCTTCGAAGAAGGCGTTGTCGCGGCTGCATGCAGGAGGGCGAACGGCTCTTTTCGATTCCGTCAGCCAGTTGATCGTTGAACTCGAGAGAATGAAGGGCAAGAAAGTGATCGTCGTCTTGACCGATGGCGGAGACAACGCGAGCTCACTGAGTCGGGAAGCGGCAGAAGAACGCGCGCGAAAAGCGGGCGTACCTGTGTTTGCAATCGCCGAAGGAGAGGCTTTGCACGATGAGGGGGCCGCGGGTCTCCTACGCGATCTGGCCGAATCCACCGGCGGCAGGATGTATAAGGCGAATCGTTCGAAAGACATGGAAACAATACTGCAAGCCATCGCGCGAGATGTTCAATACGGGTATCTTCTCGGCTTTAAAGCTCCTCCGGAAGGAAAGAAGAACGCCTGGCACGAACTTCAAGTCGTCGTTAAGAATACTGCAAAACCGCTGCAGGTGAGGGCCCGCACCGGTTACCTAATTGAGTAGGCAGCCCTCGACTAGGCATCCTCTACGCAATCGGTTTGGCGGAGCGTATTGCGCAGGGTACGCACAAGTTCGTGGATGCGGTATGGCTTACGGATAAAGTTCGAAAGGGCTTCCCTATCGAGCATGGAACTGGCGCTTATTCTCTCCTGATCATAGGCGCTGGTGAAAATCACTTTCACGTTCGGCTTGACTCGCCGGACCTCGCGAAAAACTTCCGGGCCGGACATGCCTGGAAGTGTCAGATCGAGCAGTATCGCATCGATGTCCCGGGCGCGGGCGCCAAAGAGATCAACCGCGGCATGCCCGTCGGAGGCAACGATCACAGAGAAGCCGTGCTTTTGCAGTGACTTTGATACAGCCAGCCGAAGTGTGTCTTCGTCCTCCACGAATAGAATGGTCCGATTGGCCGGCGCCGTTTCTTTTTCCATTACAGCCGGGGCAGCAGACTCTTTCTCTTTAGCCTGACCGACGGCGCACGGTATGAAGACCCGGAACGTAGCCCCTCTGTCGGGTACGCTCACGACGTTAATAGCGCCGCCAAGCGACCGAACAATGCCTTGTACTGCCGCGAGCCCCAAACCACGGCCGAAGGACTTAGTTGTGTAAAAAGGATCGAATATCTTAGCCCGCGACTGCTCGGTCATGCCGCAGCCTGTATCTGAGACCTCAAGGAGGATATAGTCTCCTTTCGGCAAAGCCGCCCAACCGTAGAACTGAAAGTCCTGCCCCAGACTCATTCGGGTGGTAGTGACGTGAATCATTCCTTGCCGCTCTCTGAGAGCTTCTGATGCATTCGTCACGAGGTTCATGATTACGCGGCGAAGCTGTGTGGGATTCGCCCAAACTGCGGGAAGATCTGTTGCGAGGCTGGTTTTGAAGACGGCCTTCTTTGAGATCGAGACCCTCAGAAACTCAAGCATTCCCTCGATCAGGGACGAGACATCAACCAGTTCGAACGACGCTTCATCGCCTTTGCCGCCGGCGTAGTCCATCAGCAAATTCAGCACTTCCGATGCACGAATCGCGACAGCACTTATCCGGTCAAGGCTTCCGCGAACTGGCGAATCGGGGGGAGTCTCTAACATCGCGAGATCCCCTTCGGCAAAGATACTTCCAAGCATGTTGTTGAAATCGTGAGCTATGCCGGCCGCCAGTACGCCGAGGCTTTCTAACTTCTGGGTGGCAAGGAGTTGTTCCTGGTTTCTCTTGAGATCCGTAATGTCGACCATGGTGCCGATGTAACCCGCAAGGACACCCCCAACGAAGCGCGGGATGCCAGTGTCCAGCATCCAGCGGTATTCCCCGTCCGCGCGGCGCAGGCGATATTCCATCTGGAAGCTGCGGCGGGCGTCGAAAGCCGAGGAATATGTGCTGTAGCAGCGATCCAGATCATCAGGATGCACACCAGCTGTCCAGCCTTCTCCCAGCTCCTCTTCCATGCTGCGGCCGGTGAATTCAAGCCACGGCTTGTTGAAGAATGTACAGAGCTTATCCGGGCCGGAGCCCCAGATCAACACCGGTGCCGTGTCCGCCACGTTGCTAAATCGCTCTTCGCTTTCGCGCAGAGCCTGCCCCGCGCGCGTGAGCTCAACAAGATCGACTTGCAACTGCCGATTCGCAACGAGGAGTTCGGCAGTTCGTTCGGCCACGAGCGTTTCCAGGCGGGCCCGGAGTCGTCCCAATTCGAGATGCGTTCGGACACGGGCAAGCAGTTCCTCGCTACGAAAGGGTTTGGAAATAAAATCCACGGCGCCCAGCCGCAGACCCTCTACGTGCTCTTCCACCTCGTTGGCTGCACTGATAAATATGAGCGGAATGTCGCGCGTCTCCTTTCGCGCCTTGAGCCGGCGGCAAACTTCGAATCCGTCGAGGTTCGGCATGCGGAGGTCGAGCAGGATCAACTCGGGGGCTCTTGCATCGACGGATTTAAGCGCCAGCTCGCCCGTATCGGCTGGACGCACTTGATACCCCTCCGTCTGCAGGATGTTGGTCAGCAACCTCAGCGATTCCGACTCGTCGTCTACTACCAGGATCGTGCCCTGGTCGGTCATGGATTCCTCCCGAGTGATGTGCGTTTGCCGATCTGCAGGGCGGGCAAGAGGGGCTTGAACGCATATCCCCCGGTGTAGTATGCCAAGACGGCGATCACGGCAGGATAAGTTTTGGAGATGCGGCGGACAAGGCCGTTAATCTGCTCGACGTCCACGCGACGCGATGTTCGCGCCGGTATCCTCCACCTCATAGCCCGAAGTACATCTTCGCACGGTTTTTTCCAAGGTGGTTTCGATAGCTTCCGCGTGGAACATCACCCATGCCGCGCCTCTTTCCGTATATTTCACAGCATCACTGATCAGATTGATCGGTCAGGCATGATGTATACGACAGTAGCTCAGTCGCATGAGTGGGCAAGCCGTGATCCTAGCCGGAGCCGTTCGAGATCCATGCTCGCCAGTGGCCTAGGTGGAATGAAGCGTCTTGTTGGCCAGCTTCATTCAGTATGCGTAACCGGCTGCTGGCCCTGGGCCACCAGTTGCTTCTCCACCTTGGACGTCTCAACGACCCTTACACCCATCTTGTTGCCGCCCTCGTATACATTCTTGAGGAATTCTTTGTCGCCGTAGCGGTTGAAGACCAGTTCCGTGTGTGCCGGAGTTGCCTTAGCGATGGATTCCCTGACAATGAATGTATCTGAGTCCTTTCCGTCCGCGCTGGTAACAGTCATTATGGTGTTATTTCCCTCTTGCATCCGGAACACGTATTTACCGGCGGGAAGCGTCTTGGTTGAAACGATGAAGGGGTGTGAGATATCGGCGTTGACCTGATCTGTAATCTGCGCATTCAGGTGAACACCGAGGAATGATACAAGCAGGACTAAGCCGCCATTCAAAACCGTTTCGCATGTTATTCGCATTTATATTTCTTCGGTCACCATCTCGACAGTGACCCCGATCTGCATCGGCTCCTTCCGCTCAACAATGACTGCGTTGAGGCCTTTCAGATTCAAAATTTAAACTTATAGCCGAGACTTGGCTCGGCCACGATCTCAAGCGGTCGCTTCCCGGCTTTGGGTTGCGGGAGGGTTGCATGGTTTTCTGTCGATGCCGCCGATCGAATCTGCTTCTGCCTGACTTGCCAAGGGCAAACTGACCATGAAGATAGCCCCGCCTCCGCGTTCGCTTTTGACGGTAATGACACCGCAATGTGCTTCAACGATCCGTTTGACAATCGCAAGGCCTAGCGTTTTGTTCGGCCCCGATCGCGGATCATTTTGGAAGAGTTCGAATATTTTTCTTAGCTTGTCGGGCGCAATTTCAGGTCCTTCGTCCCGGATCGAAATACATCCGCGTCCTTCCGTTGTGCTGATGCGAACTTCGATTTTGCCTCCTGGAGTTGAAGCTTTCACCGCATTGTTCAGCAGGTTGTCGAGCACCTGAACGATTTTGATGGGATCAGCTTCGACCATGAGCTCCCGGGTATCTGACCGTATAGCTATCTGTATCCCCTTTTGCTCCGCCAGACGACGACTCGGGCGCAGAGCGTCCTTCACCAGAAGAATCGCGTCCGTTGGACGGAGGTCCAGATGCAGCTTTCCGCATTCGATGGTGGACATCTCGCGCAGCTCGTCGATCAACTGCAACAGAAAAAGACCGGACGACTGCGCCGATTCAAGTAACGCCATTTGTTCGGGCGCGAGTTCAGTCGCCGCATCATCGATGAGACATTCGATGGCCGACAGAATCCCGCCCGCTGGATTTTTCAGCGCGTGGACAGCCGCCTCCAGTTGCTCGCATTTTTGGATTTTCAGTTTTTCCAAGTCGAGTGTTTTTTTCAGGAGTTCCCGCTCTGCGTGAGACAGTTTCTCTTGGAGGATCGCAAGCTGGCCGTTGAGTGACCGCGTGATCTCCGAAATTCGAAGGCGGTCGGAATCCGCCTGCGAATTGCAAAGCGTATTCCATTTCCCGCCAATAGCGTTGATTGCTTCCTCGTAAAGCTCCTCGACAGATGACGGAGCTACAGATCCGACTACGACGATGCCGCGCGAGGTCATGCAACCGGAAAAAAACAAGGTCATCGCGCCGCGACTCGACGGCAGGTCCAATTTCCAATCCAGAGCAGCACCAGACCGGCAAACCGCACGGAGAAAGCTGAGCATCTCCCATCGGTCGCACTCCTTCGCCAGTTGCGTGAGAGCCTGGCCAGCAATGAGGGAATTCTCCAGGCCAAGTCCATTTAGGAGAACTTCGGCGACGATTCCGTCTTCCCGGCAGAGGAGGGTAATCCTGGGCGTCTTCTTTTGAGGCATACAACCTCCCTGCCGGCGCTGCCTACCGCGATCGGGGTGCCCGACTCGTATAGACCCGATCGGACGCTATTCGGATCCACGCCCAACTCGGGTTCATCCTTATTAACGAAAGTTAGTAGGTACAAGAATACTTACTACTGATGGGGTTATCCAAGACGCATCATTACGGGGAATGAAATCGTAAAGAGAGAGAACTGTCCCTTCAACTGAGGTACGTGTACTCGGCTGGATGGTGATTCACCCTGAAGGTCAACGTTCGTTGCCCTCTGCGGCCGCAGTGCTTGAGAAGACGTGCACGCATTTCTTTCCTCGCTCGCATCAGGCGAGATTTGGCCGCGGGAATCGAGATACCTAATCGGGTTGCAACCTCTGGCATCGGCAGGCCTTGAACGTCTCGAAGGAGGATGACGTTGCGCATGAGTGGTGGAACGCGGGAGATCTCCCGCTGCAGAAGAGTATCGACCTGCTCAGCGCCGAGTTCTTCTTCCGGGCTCGAGACCTGGTCAATCAGTTCCAGCCGCGCATTCGCCTCGGTGATCTGGTCAATTGAGACGAACCCCACCTGTCGTTGTTCCCGCAGCCGCATGAGGCACTGGTTCTGTACGATCCGGTACAGCCACGCCGAGAAAGTTCCCTCGAAGCGGAAGGTCTCAAGGCTCTGGAATGCTTTCGCGAAGGCATTTTGTACTTCGTCTTCCGCATCGCTCCGGTTGCGGAGCATTGTGAACGCCCGCTTCAGGCAGACCGGGAAGTGGCGCTGCACCAATTGAGTGAACGCGTCCGCTTGTCCATGTTGCGCCATGCGGAGCAAATGCTCATCGCTGGCGTCGGTATGCGCGAGGAGCGGGGTTGCTACGTTAGCTCCTCGGGGTGCCGTTGCAAGGTCCGTCACCTTTGCAGCGATCTCGGGTTTGCCCTGGGTAGGAGCCGCTAGCGACAACGTTATGAAAGACATGCCGGAACCTTGGCACGCCTGCGGCCAGCACTCGATCAAAGAGCCCGTGTCTTATGCTTCATCGACTTGCGAAAACACCTCGATAACGAGTGCGCCAAAATGCGCCAGAAGCGGACGTTTTGGTACGTCTGTAAGGTGAAAGTGCGCGTTTTTGCGCACCTCGTAAATGCCCGGGCGCGAATTCTGTTTGTTTCAGCCGCCGTGTTCCTTCATCGACTGAATAAGATCGGTTGTAATACCGTACTTCTCCGCGCGATACGCAAGGGTTCTGCGGGTCAGGTGCAGAAAACGAGCAGCACGCGTCTGGTTACCGGCGAATTTCTTGAGCGTTCGCACGATTAGGTCTTTCTCCACCGCATCAAGACTGAAACCCGCGTCGGGCAAGCTAGCCGGCAGTACGTCGCCAGTGCGGCGACCATCCTGCAGGAAATCGGGAAGATCCTGAAGCGTAATCTCAGCGCCCTTGGTGAGCAGAACAGCCCGCTCCACGGCGTTTTCCAACTGCCGCACATTTCCGGGCCAACTGTAGCTGCAAAACTGTCCGATGACATCCGGCGCCAGCGTCAGCTCGCTGTGGCGGTACTTGGCTTTGCACTTCGCGAAGAAGTGCTGGACGAGTTCCGGAATATCTTCGGCGCGCTCGCGAAGCGGCGGCAACTCTATAGGCACCACAACCAGCCGGTAATACAGGTCTTCCCGAAAGGATCCGGCCTTCACCATTGCCGCGAGGTTTCGATGTGTGGCAGCGATGATCCGCACATCCAGCTTGATGGGGCTGGCGGCGCCTATTTTCTCGATCTCGCGCTCCTGGATCAGGCGAAGAACGCGGACCTGCAATTCCAGCGGCATCTCACCGATTTCGTCCAGCAGCATGGTTCCGCCGTCGGCCATCTCGGCCTTGCCTTTCTTGTGGGCGACTGCGCCGGTGAACGAGCCTTTCATGTGCCCGAAGAGCTCCGATTCCAGCAACTCGCGAGGTATGGCGCCGCAATTTACAGTGATAAACGGCCCTTCTCTGCGGGGGCCGCGAAAATGAATGGCTTTGGCGAGCAATTCCTTGCCTGTTCCTGTCTCGCCTTGAATCAGGATGGTGACATCAGACGAGGCGACACGCGCGGCAATATCGAGCGTGTACATGAGCTTGGCGGAGGAACCGATGATATTTTCAAATCCGTATTTTTCCTGCAAACAAGCGCGGAGAGAGTCCACCTGTTCGATCAGCCTGTGGTGTTCAAGGGCCCGATTCACCAGAGCCTTCAGTTCGTACGGGTGGATCGGTTTCGTGAGATAGTCATACGCGCCGGCTTTCATCGCTTCCACGGCGCTCTGGATGGTCCCGAAAGCAGTCATGACAATGACTGTTGTCCCTGCATTGTCTGACCGCACACTCTTTAACACATCAATGCCGGAGGCGCCTGGCAGATGCAAATCGGTGATGACGAGATCAACCGGCTCTCTCTGCAGGATCTCCATTGCCCGTTCCGCCGTCGGGGCGGCGCTCGTGTGGTACCCGGCTTTACGAAGCACCGTCTCCATCACGTGCCGAACGGTGTCTTCGTCCTCAACGATTAATATTCGCGGCTCCGCCATGCAACCTCTCTGACAAGGCATACGCGGTGATTTCGAGCATACCGGATCTTCACCACTAACCGATAGCGGCAAGACCTCGCCGGGTTCCGGTTACTGCCGCAGTTGCGCAATCTGTTCTTCGACTTTCTTCCGGCCGGCGGCCCCGAGCGGTACGGAGTCCAAGTATTTTTCAAGTTCCTGAGCGGCCTCATCCCGCCGGCCGCTCTCAGCCAGAATCTCCGAAGCCACCAGGCGCGCTTTAGGGAAGTCGCCGGCAGCGCGCTCTAAGTTAGTAAGGGCTTCAACCGTGTCCCCGTTTTCGGCGACGAGGCAAAATCCCAAAACGTAATGGACCTGCTCATAAGCGGGGTCGATCCTTAACGCCCGCCGCGCAACCGGTAAGGCCTCGTCACAACGCCCGAGCATGTACAGCGCAATGCTCAAATTCTTGACAGCTTTGTAGTGGTCGGGTACCAGCTCAATGGCCCGTTGAAATTGTTCCGCCGCCTGGTCCATATGTCCCAGCCATCCAAGAACAACCCCAAGGTCGTTGTAGACGTCCGCAAATTCCGGATCTATTTTTACTGCGTTTTGCATGTGGAGCAAGGCCAGTTGGTTGTCACCCTTCCTAATGGCATCGCTCGCTTTCTTCTGTTCCTTTTGGGCTTCTTTCGGAATCTTGTGCTGAAGCTGCTGCAGCGAAACGGTAGACGTATTCGCTTGGCCGGCTCGCTCTGTTGTCATGTGAGGTGCCAAGTGAGAGTCGAGATAATCTCGATACCCCTGCATTTGTCTGGGCGTTTCTACCTGGGCCGAGACCGTTACCGAGGTGAAAAAGAAGATTAGCCCGAATAAAGAAATCTGAGTCTTCACTTGTACATCCCCGTCGTGCCTTGATATCTAACCCGTTATTCGAATGATGGGAATCTGAAGCCGCCGATTCATTTCGTGAGGTGTGTGTGACCGCCCGTGTGAGAGTTAAAGTGCAGTTAGAGCCGAATCACATGTTTCGTCTTCCCCTCACTCTCGCCGGTCTGCTAGTCGTTTCTGTTAGTGCTGGAATCGGGCAGCAACCGACATCGGGGATGCCGACCACCGTCATCCGTGCCAACGTGCATCTGGTTGTCTTGCACGCCACCGTTACCGACGACAAAGGAGAGGTGGTCTCGGGCCTCTCCGAGCAGGCATTTCGGCTGCTGGTCGACAATCAGCCTCATCCCATCAGCGTGTTTCGAGGGGAGGATATGCCCGTGGCGGTAGGTCTCGTCGTCGATCACAGCGAAAGCATGGCTCCAATGTGGCCCAACGTTGTCGCAGCCGCCCTGGGCTTTTTACGTGTGAGTAATCCAGACGACCAAATGTTTGTTGTCGACTTCAGCAATCAGATCCGGCTCGGATTGCCGTCTGGCAAAACATTTACGAATAGCGCCTCGGAATTGCAAGCAGCGCTGTTGCGATATCCTCCTGGCGGTTCAACGGCCCTCTATGATGCAATCGGCGTCGCCCTGGCTCACGTGGAAAAAGCCACCATCACGAAGCAGGCTTTACTGATCATCACTGATGGTGGTGATAACTCGAGCCGGGCTCGTCTCAATCACGTCCTGGACTGGGCTCGAAAGGCCAGCGTTACGCTGTACTGCATTGGCCTTTATAACGGAGCGGATAGCGACCGTAATCCGCAGGTTCTCAAGGACCTTGCCGACGCCACCGGCGGTAAAGCTTTATTTCCGTCGACCGCCTCAGATACTTCGAGTGTCTGCGTGAAACTGGCCAAGGACATTCGGAGTCAGTACACCCTCGCCTTCAATGGGGCGCAGGACGGCAAATACCACCCGATTAGCCTGACCGTACAGGATCGCGGGCGCGGCCTCACCGTTCGTACGCGTACCGGATATCAGGCCGGAACACCTTAGCGCCAACAGTGCCAGGCTCCAAACTGCTTTCGTTTCAGCATACAATCGGTTTCTGGCAACTCAATTGAGGGTTTGCGGCAGCAGGAACGGATAAACGCGTGTGGGCCCACTTGTATTTATTAAGACGATCCTGTTCGCGTTCGCAGCCCTATTCCCGATCGTAAATCCCATCGGGGATGCTCCTATATTTCTAAACCTGACAAGCCAGTATCCGGATTCCGTGCACAAAATTCTGGCGCGCAAGATCGCAATCTATGGATTTCTCATGCTTGCAGCCTCCCTGCTTCTTGGCACAGACATACTTGCGTTTTTCGGCATTTCTATCCCCATCGTGCAACTGGCGGGCGGACTGGTGTTGGCAATCACCGGGTGGCAACTCCTGAGCCAGGCGGCTGGCAATCGTGCGCAACAGGCCAGGCAAGGCACATTGGAAGATGCTTTGGAGCATGCGTTTTATCCGCTCACTCTCCCGCTTACGGTAGGGCCGGGATGCATCTCCGTTGCCATCACGCTCGGCGCCCACTTGCGACAAAGAGTCGGTATGCGATACTTCTTCGACCTGCCACTTCTTCTGGCAGCGATGATCGGAATGGCATTGGTCTGCGTTCTGGTGTGGATTTGCTACAGTAACGCCGACCGTCTCGTGGGAGCGCTTGGGGCGACTGGCAGCACCATCGTGACGCGCCTCTCTTCGTTCATTCTGCTCGCCATCGGATTCCAGATCATGTGGAACGGCCTTAGCTCAGCGGTGGAACAACTGGCTCATAACGCCGCCTTTCGATAATGTTCCCTCAGTCGCCCGGTGTTCTTTTCACACATCTTTTGCATCAATTTCCCAAATCGTGTATCAAACCGTTCGCGGACACGGGAACCGCATATGCGTGGGCAAACGCGTCTAGGGGCGGGAAACGCCGGGCGCCGAACCGTGAAGCCGACAGAGGGAGGAACAATGAAGAAGTCAAAACGGGGTCTGTTATGGACCGGAATTGTCCCGCTCATCCTGGTGCTGGCCACCTCTGGCTGCGCCACGAAGAGTTTTGTGCGCGACCAGGTCGCCGCCACGAATGCAAAAGTGAGTGCTGTGGAAGCCAAGGTGAATGACAACGCAACCAAGGAACAGACAGACGTTTCGCGATTGCAGGAGCAAATCACCACCACCGACAACAAGGTGGCTGAAGTGGACAAGTCGGCCAAACAGGCCAATACCACCGCCACGCAGGCTAACCAGCTTGCGCAGCAGAATCAAACTGCGATCGCAAATAACAGCACGGCGATCGACACACTCGGTAAAGCTATGAATTACACCCTTGTCGCCAAGGGAGACGTCACATTCGGGTTCAACAAATTCGAGTTAAAAGATGCGGACCGCGCGGCGCTGGATGTTCTCGTAGCAAAAGTGCAGAATAAACCGAGGCCGCTATTTGAGTTGGTCGGTTTCACGGACAAGGTTGGCAGTACAGACTACAACCTGACATTGAGCCGGCGCCGGGCGGATGCGGTAGCCCGCTATCTCGTGAAACAGGGTGTGCCGTTGCGCGGTATTCACGTCATCGGTCTTGGAAAGGAACCGCCCCCTCCGAGCCTGGTGGCCGATCTTGAGGTTGTCAACCCCAATCCGACTCGAGCCGAAGCGCAAAGGCTGGCCCGGCGTGTGCTGATTCGTGTTTATACGGCCGAGGCAAGCCCCAGCAGTGCGGGTGGTTCCGCTTCGCTGAATTAATAGCGATGCCGGGAATTAATCGCTAGCCGGGTCCTCGAGGGCCCGGCTATGCGTTTTTTCTTCGGCGAAAGCCTCCAAAACCACCACCGTGGTAGCCGCTGAACCCGCCAAAGCCGCGGTCACCGCCCCAACTGCGATCCCCATCCAACCTCCGCCGGAGTGGAAGTTATTCCAGCGTTGCCCGCCCTCGCCGCGAGCAAATTGGTGGCTGTCCGGCGAAGACCTGTCGAAGCTTCCAGAGGACAGCGGGTGCCAGCCGTCCGTGGTTGAAATCATTTAATGTGACCGAGCGATTCACCTTGTCAACTTCAGTACGGGCGGTGAACCAGATTACGCCGTATGCCGTTTCGCTGGAGCCCTGGGTCTTGACCGCGACCGCGGCGTAAGCACTCAGGGTATTTCCCGTCCAACTTTCGAGCTGTGGCTGGTAGACTATCATGGTCGCGCCTGCTCGCCTGAGCAAGCACGCCCCCGGGCTAGCTAGTTGCCAACGCGGCGCGGCGAGAAGAATAGTGATCGCTTGTCTTGGAAGGTTCATTTAAGTCACGCGAGGCTTTTATGTACGGGAAATAGAGATACACTTACCGTGAAAGAGCCGGGAAACATGGCTGACCCTCCGAGTCCCTGCCGCCGTTTGAATCCGCCTTCATCCAGCTCAAATACTTGCAATCCAAGGCACTCAACGGCCTCGGCTCACCCCCCTCGTATTGCCGGCAGCACGGTACCGCGGCGCTTGCGCACGCTTACTCTCCTGTGCCTGTTTTCTGCTTTGGGCTTGTGTCCTTTGACGGCAGATGCACAATCAGATGCCCCTGTCTCAATTAATTCGAGAATGGATCCGAATCCTGATGCAAGCAGCAGAAGCAGGCTGCCCAGCATTCGTACTCACGTCAAACTTGTCGTGATACCCGTAACCGTCACAGATCTGCTGGAGCGCCCGGTCTCGGGACTGCACAAGCAGGATTTTCAGGTGTTCGAAGACGGCGTGGAACAGAAGATCTCTGCGTTCTCCAGTGAGGAATCTCCGGTTTCCGTCGGGCTCGTTTTCGATGCCAGCAACAGCATGCGCAAGAAGATTGATCAGTCCCGCGCGGCGATGCTCGAATTTCTCCGGATGAGTTTTCCGGGAGACGAGTTCTTTCTATTAACATTCAACACGCGCCCTGCTCCAGTTGGTCGATTTACTACTGACATCGAGGAGATTCAGAATGCCCTCGCCTTGACACAGTCCCGCGGCTGGACCGCGCTGTTTGATGCGATCTATATCGGCATGGCGCAGATGAAACAGGCGACACACGATAGGAAGGTTTTGCTTGTCGTCTCCGATGGCGGTGACAACAACAGTCGTTACAGCGAAAGCGAAATCAAAAACGCTATCCGCGAAGCGGACGTCCGGGTCTTCTCGATTTCCATTCTGGACCGCTCCCCTTGCCTCGAGCGCATCTCCGAAGAAAGCGGCGGCCGGGCTTACCGGGTTCGCAAGTTGGATGAATTGCCCTATATTGCGCAGACCCTCAGCGAAGAGATCCACAGCCACTACGTTCTTGGCTACTCGCCTTCACAAGGGCAGAACGATGGCAAGTACCACAGGGTGACGGTGAAACTGGTTCTGCCCCCCGGCAGCCCTCGAGTGCGCGTCGCCTGGCGGCATGGCTACTACGGGCTGCTTCGCTGACTTCCCGTTCCCCAAGGCTTCCCAATCCAGGAGTACTGCCACGCCACCGTTACATTATTGAAATCCCCGCCAAATAGGGCGTAATCAGCTAAGCTGTAGCTGACTTTCAGAGACTGATGCCTGCTAACCGGAACAGATGCCGTCACCCCGACCCGGGAGCTTGTCTGGCGGGTACGGACATTCACGACACCATTTAAGGTGGTAATCCCGCCAAACCAGACGTTGCCGTCTATCGAGAACCAAAACCGGGGCCTGATGTTGCGACTCAGATGGGTCTCCAAGCTGCCGATGGCTTGTTCCGTTTGAAGAGAATAGCCTGGAAAGTAGCGGTCGTTTCCGGTGAACAGCCAGGCGCCGCCATATGCGTCCAGAATCCACCGTCCCCGGCGCCAGGACCAACCCAATTCCGGTTTAAACGCCCACCGATTGGAGCCCGGGTTGACCAGCCGCCTAGGATCGTACTGGCCAGTGGGCGCCACCACCGTCAGGCTGACTCCAAGAAGCATCTTCTGCTGCCAGCGCTTGAAATCCTCCACCGGCATCGCCGGCCCGCCCTTAAGATTGACCGAAAAGCGGTATTGAGAATCGACCAGGCCCGATCGATAAATCGAGTGATGCACTCCAATCACGGTTCCTGCATAGGTTCCCACTCCGTACGGCAATGAGGCAGTCACATTGGCCGACCGGCCGAACAGGCCGAAAGAGTGGTAATAGCTGAGAACGGGTATGCTGACTTGCGCACCGGCATCCGTGACCGGAATTGAGGAATCAAAAGAAAAGTTTCCGGTGTTATAGCCGTATGTCACTACGATCGCGTTGGCATCGTTCGGTGTGATGACATAAGCGCGAGGTACCAGGGTCTGCGAAGAGCCGATAGGGGAGCCCAGGTACAGACCTGAGAGTAGTGCTGCCACCCGTAATCTGGCAACGAAAGGCATCAAAGACCCACTGACCGTCGGGCATGGCGATGGCCATAACCGTCGACCGCCAGGATCATTCCCTTCTCAAAGTATTTTCCGTCTCATTACTTCTCTGCTTGCCTGAATCAATGTACTTGATTAAGAGGACTTCGTTGCCTTTATCGGTGTAAATCAGCTCGTCGACGCTGCTGCGCGCAAGCAGAACACCAAAGCCGCCTGGCCGCATGTTTTCGGCTTCGCGAAAACCGACATGGCGCAGGGGATCATCCGGCGGGTTCATGATAGCGGAGTGAGATATTTCATCCAGCGAAAATCCTTCGCCAGGATCCTTCACCCGGCATGCCACCGCTCGCTTCGTGCGAACATAGGACATCTCCACATACTTGTCCGGATCGAACTTTCCCCCGTACTCGATTGCATTCATCAGCAACTCGCGCAATGCCGAGGCAACCACTTCCTTTTCAGGTTCGGGAAGCTCGATCATCTCGTACACGAATTGGAGCAGCCGGTCCGCCGTCTTAATATCGCAGCGCGCGGCAAGCCGGTACCAGTTGGGCGCCCCAGGCAACACTTCGATACCGTCGTCCCAGCAGGGAGCCTCGGTTGCATTCCGCACCATGTCTCCCAGTGCTTGAAGAGAGAAGGGACGCGAAAAATAGCTGAAAGCACCTTCGCGCATTGCGGCGATCACGTCGGCAGGCGCACTTTCGTCTGCAACTATGATCATGCAGGTATGTGGATGAACTCTTCTTATTCGGCGGAGTAATTCAACGTCCTCTTTCCCGGAGCTCCCCGCGCCGGTGAGAATAAGGTCAAACCTCGTTGACCTGAGCAGCTCTATGGCGGCTTCATTATTGGGTGCCTTTTGGATCCTCCACTCCGGAGCTTTGAGAATCTGCGACAGCATGCCGCTGACCTCATCGCCGGCATCAATGACAAGCGCTGCTTTTTGTTCCATCGGCTTTCGTCGCGAGCCCCCTACTGACCGATTTTCTGATAAATTCGTTCGTCGGGTTTGCTCACGATTTCCCGTGGGTCCGTTTGGTCCGCGCGGGCTTCTGCGCCGCCTTCTCAGTGGCTGGCGGCTTCTTCAGATCGGCCAGACTACGGCGCAGGGCATCTGCAATGTCCACCACCTCTCCATGACGCAGCGGGGTGGGAGCGATATTCACCGGCTGGCCCTTAACTTTTCTTTCCAGCATGGATTCCAGCCGCTCCCGATAGCTGTCGCGATACCGGGCGGGGTCGAAGGAACCCGCAAGGGAATGGATAAGCGTTTGTGCCAGGTCCAGCTCTTTGGCAGTCACAACGCTTGGGTCGGCGCGGTATTCCTCGTCGGCCCGAACCTCAGATGCATAGAACATAGTGTGAGCCAGCAGACCCGTCCTCCCGGGACGCAGGACGACGATGTGCTCACGGCTGTGCATGGCAAACCGGGCCAGAGCCACCAACCCGGTATTCTGCATCGCCCGATACAGCAGCGCATAGGCTTTCTCGCCGGCTTCCTCCGGCGTCGCGTAGTACGACGTTTCGAAATAGACCGGATCGATCTCGACGAGGGGCACGAATTCCTCTATCTCCATCGCAGCAGAGGTCTTCGGAGCAATGCTTTTCAATTCTTCCGGCTCGATCACTACGAAACGATCTTTGTCATACTCGTAGCCTTTCACCACCGAGGCTGCGGGTACAACTTCATCGGTTCCCTTGAGCACCGCTGCCTGTTGGATGGGCGCGAGGGCGGGCTCAGCGCGGCGGGGTTCCATTGCAGGAGGCGGGCTCGCTTCGGCCGCCCTGCGACTAGGAGGGCTTGGCGTGATTTTCGTGACAGCTTCCGGTTCGTTGTCATCACCGGGTGCTTGCCGGTACAAACGGCGGAAACTCACTCGTTCGGCACGCGCAGCGCGATAGAGGCGCACCGGAACCGAGATTAAGCCGAAGGAGATGTAGCCGCGCCAAACGGTAGACGCCATTCTTGCCCCCCATGAGTGGATTACCACCCATAGAAAGCGTTTCGCGGTTGAGCCACTGGGCCCGGAACGAACCGCGCGGTGGGTTTACGCTGGGAAAGAATTGAGGAATCGTTGAGCCGGTCGAGCGCTTTCGTATTGGCTTTCGCATCGCTGTTGGCCGTATTACCCGCATCTGCTCAAATCAAAGTCACTCTGCAGCCGCGCACTGCGGAGGCATTCGAGCGATACGCGAAATCTGTGGAGCAGGAGTTGGCTGAGCGATGGAGCGGCAAGCGCGAGTTTCTGGCCATTGACGAATCTCCTGACAACCTGGCAAAGGTGATGCACGGTGACGTCTACATACGCCCCGGCGCCTCAAAGACTCCGATCAGCATCCAAAATGGGCTCATCCATGACTGGGCCGGAACCATTTTCATGCCGAATACGACGGTACAAAAGGTACTGCAGGTCATGCAGGATTTCGACCGGCATTCGCAGATTTATCCCGATGTCATCCAGTCGAGATTAATCAGCCGCCGCGGCAACGAGGTGGTGGGGGAATGGCGGCTCAGCCGCAAAAGCCCGTTTGTCACCGTTGTGCTGAACGTCCGTGAGCAGGAATATTACAACCAGGCAGGTGTGGGAAAGTGGATTTGCCGCGCATACGGCAAAGATATTTCAGAAGTCGAGAACGCCGGTACGCCCGATCAGAAGGTTCTGCCGCCCGGTGAAGGAATGGGATTCCTATGGCTGCTGTATGGCTATTGGACTCTGAAGGCTACCGGGGGCGGCGTCTTGGTCGAGTGCCGGACACTTTCGCTCTCGCGCGATATGCCTTCCGGGCTGGCTTGGGTAATCAAGCCGTTCCTCCAAACGGTGCCGCGCGATTCGCTAAGCGCGACGCTCAAGGACACACGCGTGGCAGCCACCAGATAGAAGGCACGCTGTCTGTAGCAGTTGTATCCAGGCGCGCATCCATGGGGAGACTGCCAAAGAAAGGAGATGCAGAAACGATGAAGCGATTTGTGTACATTCTGATTGGAGCCGCGGTACCCCTGGCCACGTACTTCGTTTGCCGCAAGGTGGATCTATTCGGTGATTCGCAAGCGAAGCGGCATCGCGAGAAATTGCAAGAAATAGCGGTAGAAGACAGCTTTCCCGCCAGTGATCCACCGTCCACCTGGTAATTCCTGCAGCCGGCGGCTTCAGTTATACTTTATTTCGGAATGCAAGACAATAAGCCGTCCTTCCAACCTGTTGCGCTTACGCTGACGGTGGCTGCTGCGCTGCTCCGGCTGGCTCCGCACCCGCCGAACTTTGCACCAGTCGGCGGCCTCGCTCTATTTGGTGGAGCGCGGCTCCGCGGGTGGCAGGCTTATGCGGTTCCAGTACTCGCGATGCTGGTCACGGACCCGATCCTGAGCCACATGGCCGGATATTCGGCGTACTCCTGGGCATCCCTCGTTATTTATTCCTGCTTCCTGATCAATGTCAGCTTAGGCCGATTGTTCCTCCGCAAGTCCTCGAATCCTGTACGGATTGCCTCGGTAGCGCTGGCCGGCAGCCTGCAGTTCTTCCTCATCACGAACTTTTTTGTCTGGCTAGGCAGCGTAACGCTATACCCGCATACCTCCGCGGGCCTTTTCGAATGCTATGTTGCAGCGCTGCCGTTCTTCGGCAGAACCGTTTTGAGCGATCTCTTCTATACCGGTGTCCTCTTTAGCGCACACGCACTGCTCAGCCGTCACGCCGCGAGTGAGAGCCGTACCAGCGCGGCAGTGTAGCACTCCGCATTCGCATTTTCACTCCGCGACGCCTCGAATTGGCGCTTCGTACACTTGACGGAGCATGTTCAAACGAGTTGCTGTGGCTGGCCCTTTCGTTTTCCTGGCGTGCACGCTCGCGCAAGGAGCAGTCACCAGCATTGAGCTGATTCAGCAATCCGACGTACTCTCAGGCGCTGCGTTCGGGGAAACCGGTCCTTACGAGTGCATCGAAGCCAAAGTACACTTCGCCGTCGATCCGAAAGCGGGACCGAATCGCAGCATTGCCGACATCGATCTCGCGCCCACGAACGCGCCGGGATTGGTCGAGTTCTCTGCAGATCTCTATATGTTGCGCCCCCGTTTCGGAGTGAAGGGCAACGGAACCGCACTCGTAGAGATCTCAAACCGCGGCGGCAAAGCGCTGCCCTACGAGTTCAATTTCGCGCAAACCCCTTTGGATCGGAATATCCCACAGACACTCGGCGATGGGTTTCTTTTAAGCCAGGGTTTCACCCTCGTCTGGATCGGGTGGGAGTTCGACGTGCCGCCCAAGCCCGGCCTTCTGCGATCCTACCTGCCCATCGCGACGGACCACGGCAAAACGATCACGGGAACAGTGCGCTCCGAGTGGACCGGAGAGCATCGCCAGAATGTGATCCCGTTGGGCGACAGGGGGCAAGCCGGATACCCGGTTCTCGATCTCGAGTCGCCACATAACAAGCTCTTCGTGCGCGATAGCGTTCTGGGAGCGCGCACTCTGATCCCGCACAGCAACTGGTCGTTCGACGACGCCACCCATGTCGAACTCAAGGGTGGATTCGCCCCAGGCCGCATTTATGAGGTGGTCTATGCGGCGAAAGACCCGGTGGTCGCGGGCCTCGGCATCGCCGGCGTTCGGGATTTTGTCTCTTATCTGAAATACGGCGGTGCGCCAACTCCGATTCAAGACGAACACACATCAATTAAGCGAGCTATCGGATTTGGCGTATCACAGGGCGGGCGGTTTCTTCGTGAATACCTTTACGACGGCTTCAATGAGGACGAACAGCACCGGCAGGTGTTCGACGGTGTGTGGGCGCACGTGGCGGGCGCCGGACGCGGCAGCTTCAACCAGCGTTTTGCGCAGCCGTCGCGCGACGGGCATGCGTTCCTGAACGTCGTTCCCAAACTGTTCTTGACCAACGGGTCGTACGAATACTGGAGCCGCTGCGCCTCTCTGATTCACACCACGCCGGATGGGAAGGCGGATTCCTCGCCGTCGCCGGGACGCGCATCTACTTCTTTGCGGGATCACAGCATACCGTGGGCTCGCTGCCGCCCCGTCCGGCGCCTGCTCAGAACCTCACCAACACAAACGACTACCGTTACAGTTTTCGGGCGCTTCTGTTGACCATCGAGCGCTGGCTCCGGGAGGGAACGGAACCTCCCGGCTCGCGCTTTCCTCGCATCACAAGAGATGAACTGACGCCTCTTAGCGCGTTGGAGTTTCCCCACATTCCCGGCATTAGCATCTGCAATCACAAGCGCGAAGCATACCGGCTGGATTTTGCCATGGAGCCGCCGCAAGCAGGCCCGGCATTTCCGACGCTCGTACCGCGAGTCGGTTCGGACGGCAATGAATTAGGCGGCATCCGCATGCCCGAAGTCGCGGTGGCGCTGGCGACCTATACAGGTTGGAATCTGCGCAACGCGGACATCGGCGCACCGTCTGAACCTTTGGCGTTCACCGGATCGTGGCTCCCTTTCTCCAGGACGAAGCAGATACCAGTCGCCGCGGACGATCCGCGGCCGTCGATTGCGGAACGATATGCGAATGAGCAGGATTATCTCGCGAGAATCGATGCGGCTGCCCGGGAACTGGCAACCGAAGGATTTTTGCTTGAAAAGGACCTTGACCTGCTGCACGAGCGCGCCGCTCAAGAGTGGGAGTATCGCCAGCAATTAAAATAGCTATCCAGCACCCGGACATGTTCACGCGCTTGTGTTTGCAGGCGCTTCGAAACACATCTCGACTATCGCAGATCTCTTTAACTTTAGAGACTCTCATCCGCTACACTGAAGAGTTTAGATTCAGTTTCAGGTCTTCTTTTCGCTCAGCAGGGGATTTACTTTGCGCTGAAACCAGCGTGGTGTGCGCCACGTCAGGGGAGTGTTCCTCCGGGGTAAAAGGGACCAGTGTAGCGGCATGGAAAGGATTCGCTTTTAGATGATTCATCACAGGCCTAAACGCCTGCGTGTGCCTGCCCCGGCAGCCTGTCTACTCGGCTTCGGTCTTCTGAGCTCACAAGCCGCCCTTCCGGCGCTGGGAGCGATAAACGAAGCCGCCGTGCAGCCTGCCTCGGCCCAATCAACACAGACAACCAATGCGGGACAGAGTGCGCCACAGCAACAGCCGCAAGCGCCGAAACAGTCCCAGCCATCCAGGCCTTCCCAGCAACAAACGCAGCCCCAGCAGCCGCCTGCGCAGCAACCGCCAAACCCCTTTGAGAACGTTCCTGAGGCGCCGCAGAAAAACGCTCCCAGTAAGCCTTCCGGCGTGCAGGAAGCAACCCCCGCAACCGTCGGCGCAAACATTATCGAAGCGGTCGAATTTCGCGGCCAGCACAAGGTTCCGCAGGACACGCTGCGAGCCCTCATTTACACGAAGAAGGGCGACGTATACGACGAAGAATCCATTCATCGCGACTTCATGGCGCTGTGGAACACTGGCCGTTTCGATGACCTGCGAGTAGAAACGGAACACGGACAGAGTGGCGGCATTATCCTGCGCTTTGTAGTTACGGAACGCCGCACCGTTCACACCATCGACTACACCGGAAACAAGTCCATCAGCAAGTCTGAGATTCTGGACCGGTTCAAAGACCGGCACGTGAATCTGTCGCCTGAGTCGACCTTCGACCCCGGCAAGGTGCAGGCCGCAAAGAACGTGCTTCAGCAATATGAGGCGGAACGCGGCCATCAATATGCAACAGTGACGCCGCAGATCCGGCAGGTCCCCCCGGGGGGAGTGGATATCACCTTTGCAATTGACGAAGGTCCGAAGGTAAAGGTGGGGCACATCATTATCGACGGCAACCACGCGATGAGCTCCAAAGAAGTGATTCGCGCGATGAAGAATCTGAAGCCGATCGGGATTCCTCACTCGCTCCTCTTTGAGAATCTCTTTGCGCGAACCTACGATTCCACCAAGCTGGACGAGGATTCCGAGCGCATCCGCATGATGTACATGGCGCACGGCTATTTCACCGCGCGCGTCATCAACCATTCGGAAAAGATCTACGACGTTTACGGGCGCGGCATCAAGGTCCCGCTGTTCAATCCGAAGAAGCCCGGCAAGCGTGTGGATATCACAATGGTGGTGCAGGAAGGCGACAAGTACTACTTGCGCAATTTCAACTTTGTAGGCATGAAGCTCTTCCGCACGCCGGATCTCATCGGACGCCAGGTCTTCCACATGGCCCCCGGCGACGTCTTCTCTACCGAGAAAATGCAGAAGGGTCTCGACGAGTTGCGTAAACTCTACGGCAACTTCGGCTACATCGATTTCGTGCCTTCGCCCGATCCCGAGATTGTTCCGGGTAAGGACCAGATCGACCTTACGATCGACGTGGACGAAGGGCATCAGTTCTTTGTGCGCCGCATCGATTTCCAGGGCAACACGACCACGCGCGACAGGATTATCCGTCGCGAGTTGTTGGTGAACGAAGGCGACCTCTACAGCCAGCAGCTCTGGGAAACTAGTATTCTGCGGCTGAACCAGTTGGGTTATTTCGAACCCTTGAAGGCGGAAGATGCGACCCAGATCACGCGCGACACCAAGACCAACACGGTCGATCTCCTGCTCAAGCTCAAAGAGCGCGGCAAGAACTCCATTCAGTTGAACGGAGGCGTCTCCGCCATCTCCGGCAGCTTCATCGGCTTCTCATATTCAACCAACAACTTCCTGGGGCTTGGCGAGACTCTCAGCCTCAGCGCGCAGATCGGCACGCTGTTGGACAACATCACTTTGGGCTTCACCGAGCCGTATCTCTTCGAGAAGCCGATTCAGACCGGCTTCACTGTGTTCTATCAGAGGTACAGCTACAACCAGGGACAGCAGGCCTCGATTCTGGCGGGCCAGAACCTCATCGGGTACTACAATTCGCTTCCCGCGAACAGCCTCTTGAACTATGTGTCGAACGGCAAAGGATTCACCACGTTTATGAGCTACGCTCTGCACCGCAGTTTTGCGCGCGTCGGCGTCAGCTATTCGTACAGCGTCCAGAGCCTTACACCCCTAACGCCCGCCGCCACATCTTACTTTACCTATCTGGACTTTCAGGGTGTCGCTGGCCCGAACTCGTTGACCGGTATCCAAACCAGTACTATTACCCCGACTTTTGCATACAATACCGTCAACCACCCGATCACTCCCACGAAGGGTCTCCGCGTCAATCTGGGCTTCGGCTTTTCCGGCAGCATCGGCGGGAACGTGAATACGCTGCAGCCGTCGGCGGACGTGGCGTATTTCCGGCGCGGCATTTTCAAGAACAATGTCATGGGCTTTCACTTCAACGGCCGCATGATTGCCGGTTACGGCGGCAAAGTGGCTCCGCCGTACAGCCGCTATTACATGGGTGGTGAAAACGACATACGCGGATGGGACATCATGACCATCAGTCCCATCGCGTTCATCCCGACAACCTCGACCATCAACGTGCTGAACAGTGACGGCTCACAGCGCATTCAGCGGGTGGTGAATTCCAATGGCAGCATCGGCGAAGCGCCGGTAACGCAAACCATCCCAACCTACCAATTGATCCTGCCCGGCGGCGACACGGCGCTCGTGTTCAACTACGAGTACCGGATTCCGATCATCGGACCGATCACCCTGGCGCCGTTCGTCGACTTCGGGATCGACCGCATAAGTTTCCCGAACCAGCTTCGTTTGAACACGGACCAGGTAAACACCTTGAACAGCGTCTTCCCGCAGGCGGACTTCAATCCGAAGGTCGTCATTGCGCCGGGAACCCAGGCCCCTCGTATGTCGATAGGATTGGAACTGCAAGTACTAATGCCAGTAGTGAACGCCCCATTCCGGGTCTATTGGGCGTATAATCCTCTTGTTGTCAATACAAACTTGCAGCCTCCGATCGTAGCCGACCGGTCGTATTTTCCGAACAACGCCACGTATCAAAGCGCGTTGCAGGCGTTCGGTCAACCAATTCCGTTCGACGAGCGGCGTTCTCTATTCCGCTTCTCGGTAGGACGGACGTTTTAAAACTGGTCGCCACAGAGGCATTACAGCCGCGTGTGTGTGACGATAATAAAGAATTTCACGGAAGGAATTAGGAAGTACATGGTTAAGAGAAGTAAATGGATCGTGGCTGTGGCGGCCTTGGCAGGGTTGGCGCTTGGCGCGAATGCCCAGCAGCCCCCCGCCAAAGTAGGCGTCATCAGTGTCCAGGGCGCGATCGTCGGCACTAAGGACGGCCAGAAGGCCTCACAGGAGCTCGATGCAAAGTTCCAGCCGAAGAAGAAGGACTTTGACGCCCGTCAGGCTGAGATCGCGCAGTTGCAGGATCAATACAACAAGAGCGGCAGCGTGATGAGCGAGGACAAGCGGCAGCAGCTTGCCCGCGACATCGATGAGAAAAAGAAGCGGCTCGAGCGCGACACGCAGGATGCACAGGAAGAATTGCAAGGTGATCAGCAGCGGCTGCTGCAGAGCCTCGGTCAGCGCATGATGGCGGTCATCGAAAAATACGCCAAAGATAATGCTTACACGATGATCCTGGATGTCAGCAATCCGCAGACTCCGGTCCTGTACGCCTCAAGCGGCATCGATATCACGCAGGACATCATCTCGCTTTATGACAAGAGCTCGGCCAACGGCGGACCTGCCACCGCTCCTGCAACTCCGGGCGCAACGCCTAAATCCGGTACGGGCGCGTCGGCGTCGGCCGCCAAGACTCCCGGCACACCGCGGCCATAAAGCCAGCCTCTGCGATTTACGAAAACCGGCGTGTCCCCTCAGGGGGGCCGCCGGTTTTTTGTTTGATGAAAAAACTCTGGCGTCCTTCAAGCTAAATTGGGGTTGTGTTGAAGCGTTACCTTTGTCTCCTGTTCTGTCTGCTTTTCCCTGCCGGGGCCTGGGCCGAAGTCCATCCCCTGACGCTGCAACAAACGCTTGAATTCGCCTCGCGCCAGAATCCGGATGTCACCCTTGCCCGGCTTGATCAGCAGCATGCCGAAGAAGGCATACGAGTGGCTAAGAATCCGTTTACTCCGAAAATCTACGGCGGAAGCGGCTTGGCCTACACCTACGGCTATCCGAACAGCATCGACGGCAATGCGCCCAGCATATTCACCGTCAAAACGGACATGGCCCTCTACAATCGCCCCTACAGCTATGAGGTTGCCGCCGCCAGAGAAATTGCGCGCGGTTCGCAGTTTGGGGTGCAGGCCAAATCCGACGAGGTCGCGTATCAGGCTGCCGATCTGTTCCTGACCGCTAGCCAGATGGAACACCTGGGAGAAAGCCTCTCAGGGCAACTGCCAAGCCTTCAGAAAGTGGTGGAGGCCATGACGGCGGCAGTGAATGAGGGCAGCGAGCTGCCGCTGGAATTGAAACGCGCCCGCGTGAATCTAGCGATGTCACAGCAGCAACTGGAGGCGGCGAAACTCGACCAGGACTATTACGAAATGATGCTTGCCGTCGTCGTCGGCTACCCGGCCACCGACAGGGTCAAGCCGATCGATTCCGATCTGTCTGCAGCCGTACTGCCCGCGAGTGAAAACGAAGCCGCGGATACTGCGATGCGCAATAGCTACGACCTGAAGCAGATGCAATCGAACATCTTCGCCAAGGAGATGGATATCCGCTCGTATAAATCGGAACGGCTGCCCAAATTTGACCTAGTAGCGCAATATTCGCTGTTCGCAAAGTACAACTACGAGCAGTACTTCCAAAAGTTTCAACATAATAATTTTCAGCTCGGAGCCTCGATAACCATCCCCATACTCGTTGGATCTGCGGCGAAAGCCCTGGCGGAACAGGCTTCTACCGACATTGCAAAGCTGCGCATTCAGATGGATAAGCTTCGCAACCAGATTTTGACGGATACGCGCCGCAGCTATGAGCAGTATGAGAAAGCCAACTCGATTCGCGATCTGGCGCGAATGCAGCTCGACCTCGCGCGCGAAGACCTGACCGTAAAACTGTCTCAAAATGCCGAAGGACGCACGCCGCTCCGCGAACTGGAGCAGGCGCGGCTCGATGAGAGCAACCGTTGGCTCGCGTTGTATGATGCAGAAACACAGGTTACACGCGCCAAACTCGCCATCTTGCGCCAGATGGGCACCTTGATGGCAGCGGTGCGCGCAGGAGAAGGAGCGCCCAAGCCCTGATGTCTACCGCCCCCGAAGCGCTGGCGACGGTAACGCTTTCCACTCAGGTCCCCGCGGTCGACATCCGCGGCCTGCACAAGGTGTACGGTGGCCTCCACGCGGTGGACGGGCTTTCCGTAACCGTCCCGCAGGGTTGTTTCTTCGGGTTTCTCGGCCCGAACGGAGCCGGCAAGACGACCACAATCAAAGTACTGATGGGACTCGCTCAGCCGGACGCGGGCAGCGTCCAGATTCTCGGCATGCAGATGCCGCGGGAATCGCTGGCCATTCGCAGGGAACTGGGGCTGGTGCCCGACGATTCCCTTCTCTTTGATTACCTGACAGGCGCGGAGTATCTGGAGTTCGTCGCGCGTCTTTATGGGCTGTCACGCTCTCTGGCCCGCGAGCGCGCTCGGGAACTGCTCGACCTGTTCCAATTGAGCGAAAGTCCGCGCAAGCTGATCGGCGAGTACTCCAAGGGCATGCGCAAGCGGGTCGCTATGGCCGCCGCGCTGATTCATCGGCCCCGCCTGTTCCTGATGGATGAGCCATTTGAAGGTGTAGACGCCGTCGGGGCCCGCTTGATGAAAGACATTCTGCTCGAACAGGTCCATCGCGGCGCCACTATATTCCTCACATCGCACGTTCTCGAAGTAGTGGAGCGGCTATGCAACCACGTGGCGATCATCAGCAGGGGCAAGGTAATCGCGCAGGGAACGATCACCGAGCTTAGACAGCAGGCGGCCCAGGATGACACCACCCTGGAAGACATCTTCGTAAGACTTGTGGGCGCCGAGCGGTACAGCGAAAAGCTCGATTGGTTGTAGAGTCATGTGGCAGCAGATCCGGGCTATTAGCTGGGCTCAGTTCCGCTCCATGCGGAATCACCTGCCCCGGACGAGTGTTGGAACAGTGCTGGTATGGCTGTTCTCCGCGCTTTGGTACGGGTTGTTTACAGCAGCCGGTGTCTTCCTCGCCATCGAGATTTCGCGTGCTCCCATAGCCGATCTCGCGCGCTGGCTTCCGGTTGGTTTCCTCGCGTTGTTTCTTTACTGGCAGGTCGTTCCACTCTTTACTCTGAGCAGCGGGTGGTCCCTCCAATTGAAGAAGCTGCAGGCCTACCCGGTCAGCAACCGGGCGCTATTTGGTATTGAGGTCCTGCTGCGGATCACCAGCAGCCCGGAGATGATTCTGCTCGTCATCGGAACGGTTGCCGGACTCCTGCGTCACCTGGTAATCCCTTTTTGGGCAGCATGGGCACCGCTCGCATTCATTCCTCTGAACCTTTTCCTGCAACTTGGCATTCGTGATTTCATTCTGCATTCGTTCGAACGCAACCGGTTCCGCGAGGTTTTCGCGATACTGCTCATCAGCATCGCGGTCATTCCACAAGTACTTGTGCGAAGCGGTCTCGGTCCCGATGCCAAACGCTATTTGTTCCACGTGTCAGACCAGTCCGCCGCGCCATGGCATGCGATCGCGTTCGCTAGCCTGGGCCACGCGTCGGCACTCGAGGCACTGCTGTTTTGCGGCTGGACAACACTTGCCTATGTCTTTGCTCGCGCGATGTTCCGCAAGAGTCTGTGCGAGGTTGACGACTTCCGGCCGAGCGGCTCAAGCGCCCGGGAAAACGCGGCCGGTCCCTCGCGCGACTTTCTCGCTTGGCCTTCCGCCATATTCCGGGATCCGCTCGCAGCGCTATTGCAGAAAGAGTTCCACTGCCTTTTGCGCATGCCTCGGTTCCGGGTCCTGTTCGGAATGGCATGCATTTTCAGCGTGGTGGTGTTCCTGCCCGTCACTCTGAAACAGGATGATGCCGGCGCGCACTGGTTGAATCAGAATTTCCTGCCGGTCGTCAATCTTTATGGCCTGCTGCTGCTGAGCGACGCCTTGCTGCTGAACGCTTTCGGCCTCGACGGCGGTGCGGCACAGATTTACTTCGTCACTCCTGTCTCGCTCGAGACCGTAATCAAAGCGAAGAATCTCGTGGCCGTTGCTTTCGTGGTCGTTCAATCGGTCACCGTGCTCCTCGTCGTCACTCTGATTCGCGCCACAGTAACTCCGGGCAGTATTGCCGCGGGCTTGGCGGCATCAGCGGTCGTGACCGTGTTTCTGCTCGCAGTGGGAAACTTCACATCGGTCATCGGCCCGCGGCCGGTTGATCCCAAGCAAACGTTCAAGAAGCAGGCCGGAGCGCGGATGCAACTCTGGCTTTTGGGATGCAGCATTGGAATGTTTCTGCTCGTCGGCTTCGCGTTCCTTGCCCGCTACGCGTTCAATAGCGATTGGGCCCTTCTCGCAGTTTTGATTTTCGAATTTCTGATTGGCCTGATTATGTATAAATTCGCTACGGAATCGGCGGTCGCAAAAGGCATGCGTGAACGCGAGCGAATTGTGGAAGCACTCTCAAAGAGCGCGTCTCCGGTCAGCGCCGGATGATCTCGCCCCCTATCGTTTAAGCGGCACGCAGCCTTTGCACTTCCCGCTCGATAGCGCCACGAACCTCTTCACGCGCCGTGGCGTCGCGATAATTCTGCCGCGGCCAGAAGAAGCCCTTCAACCCGTCGCCTTTTCTTCTTGGAACAACATGAATGTGCAGATGCGGAATCGCTTGACTGATACGGTTGTTGATCGCGATAAAAGTTCCTTCGGCCTGTACAGCCGCTTCCACGGCCTTCGCCAGCAACTGCGTCGCCAGCATGGCGGGTCCCGTAAGCTGCAAAGGCAATTCGAGCAGCGTGCCATAGTGCTCGCGGGGACAGAGCAAAACATGTCCTGGAAACAGCGGACGGCTGTCCAGGAAAGCTATGAAATCTCTGTCTTCATACACCACATCAGCGGTAAGTTGCGAGGCGGCGATCTTACAGAATGTGCACAATTGGTCGGTTGAATCCGGCATCTTATGTCTTGGCGGCCTCCGGCAAGGGTTGCGGGTCGACGGACCCGATTTTTTCCAAATGCACAACCAGATCTCCGTCTTCTCCCACCTCGAATGCGGAAACGAACTTGGCGCCCCATACAATTTCGTCATAGCGGTAGGACGCGCGAGCATGCACGGTTTGGCCGAACGTATCATCGAAGCCTTTCACGACAATCATGACCTCGGCTTGCAGGCGCTCCAGATCTTCGGCCGTCTTGCCATATAACGGACTGCTCGGCTCAATCGGATGAACAACCGTCCACGGCAGCGGAAAGAACAGGACTTGCCGCCGCTCTAACTCGAGCGGCGTGTACTTGCGCTCCACGCCGTTGCCGGAGGGCTCGACTGTCATGAGGAGCACGCGCGCTTCCACCTCGATCAGGTTGTTCGATCTGCGATTTACAACCCGGAACTCCAGGGCCGAGCCATCCATATACGGCGCAACCACCATGGTCTTGCTAAAGCCGAACCGCGCCGATGGTTTCGAGAAACGTCCGAAGAGCAGGCCCGTGGCGATCGCAAAGAACAGCCAACCAGTCAAAGCTTCTGCCGCGGAAACAATATTGGCGGGCGTTCCTGCCGGATACATGTTTCCGTAGCCAACCGTCGTCAGCGTGTCGACGCTGAAGAAGAAGATGTTGAGGAAGGTCCAGGCCCGGGCGCCCCCCTCTGCATTCTTAATGTGTTCGGTCCCAAGGGCCATGTAGAGCCCGGTAAACAGGGTATTGACCACGATGAATGCTGCCGTAAGCAGCAAAAGGAACGTCACCCACGGCGTACTGATCAGGAACAGGTAGGGATGAAAATCACGCCAGGTACGCCCCAAACGGTGAACGTTGAAATCACCGTCCTTGTTGATGATGCGCTTCAGAAGACCTGCGTATTTCTGCGTCAGTCCGGGGTCATAGCCCGGATCGTGCAACTCCGGCGAGGGTGTGTAGGGCTTGCTCATGGGTTCGTTTGTTTGCTCAAGGTCGACGTGTCTTGCTGTGCGACTCGAACCACGCGAGGAAGCCAAAGCCCGCAGCAATTACCAGGCGCACGGCGATCAGCCACGGATTGTCCTTTGTAACCATGTGAACAATCGCCAGCAGCACAAATCCCGCGGCGATTGCAATGTACCACCAGACCATCCATCGCGAAACACTTTGCCGCATTTCCTGAACTGTTGTATCTTAACTGGCCCGCGGCACCACCTTGCGTTCCGAGCCGCCCAACGCTGGAATCTCGTTAATCGCGTCGCCCTGGTTCAGTACCCGAACAAACGCAATGTAGCGGCCATCCGGAGACCATGCGGGAACAAAATCAGATCCTGGGCCAGAGGTCAATCGCACTGGTCTCCCCGAGCCGAGCACCTTCACATAGATATAGGGTTGTGACCCCGTTCCCGTTTCATCCCATGCATAGGCGATCTGATTACCGTCCGGCGAGAACCCTGGATAACGCTGCCAACCTTCGGCAGCAGCGAGTGGCAAAGGCGTCAACTGGAGAGCGTTGCGCTCCCCCCTCCGGGTCAGCCAAAGTATTGCGGCGGCCGCAATCAGAAGAATTCCGCTTGCAAGTGCAATCGAATGGATTCTGCTCCTTCGCGGGGCCCTTTCGACGCCTCCGGCCTGCGGTACGTTCGCTATTGTCGGCTCCGCTATCGTCTTGGTAGGAGCTAGGCTTTCTGTGTTGCCTAGAAACCGGTAGCCCCGCCGCGGCAAGGTCTCAATAAAACGCGGGGTCTCCGAGACATCGCCGAGCGCCTCGCGCAGCTTGCGCACAGCGCTGTTGATCGCATTGTCGTAATCAACGTGGGTGCCGGGCGGCCAGAGTCGGTTCTGGATTTCTTCCCTGCTCACTACCTGACCGGAATGCTCCAGCAGAAGCAAGAGGATCTGCAGCGGCTGGTCCTGCAGTTTGATCCGTACGCCGTGCTTCCGTAGCTCCCCCTCCCGCGGGTTCAGCTCGAAAGTCCCGAACCGATAGGCCGAGCCCGATACTCCGGTCTCGCGCATTCCAGGCAGAGCTTAACACAAAACAGGTCAGCCCTCTTACTAATTGCGAGCGCCGCGATAGCGCTCCGCGAACACTTCGGCAGCAGGACAGCCCACCTCCGAATTTGTTCCTTTTCAGCAATTTAAATCGACAGCAGCGAACAATCAACAGCCAAGCTTCAGGCGATGGAGACCGGGGCTGACCTGACCGATTCTTGGCGTGGTCACAGGAGGCCACGCCGTGAAGAGTTCTTTGAAGATCCGGCCGCCCGAATCCTCGCCGCCACGGGAATGGAAATCGTATGGACGCGAGTCGGATCCGGAGGGCCTGCCTTCACACTGGCTCGCCAGCAAGCCAATTTGGGAGCGTACCGACAGTATTTCAGCGGAAATTCTCAATCAGCATCAGCTCGCTGCCGCCGTATTCGACCTTCGTATAAGCCATCCACTGCTCATCCGGCGAAATGGCCATCTCTTCCCCGATCGGACCTGGCACTGCCGCTATGGTATGAATGCTATGGGTTCTGAGATCAAGAAGCTTAAGGTCTATGGCGAACTGATTGCCATCCAGAAAATAAACGCCTTCCTTCCCGGGAGCAAAATTCCTACCGTAGTAACCGTAAATCGAGTTCAGCACCTTCACTTCCTCTCCGCCGTCAACCGGAACTTCCCAGAGATCAAATCTCTGCGCGTAGTGCGCGTAGTAGATGCTCTTGCCATCTGCCGACTCGTACGCGACCATGCCTCCTTTCCTGGTAAGTTGAATCGGCTTGCCGCCCGAGGCCGGGATTTTCCAAATTTGAAGAGAGCCGCTGCGATCGGACGTGAAATAAATCCACTTGCCATCGTGCGACCAGCTTGGTCTCATATTCGACGAGCTGGTTGTAAGTGGAACCGGTTCGCCTCCTTCTGAGTCGACGACATAAATATCCCATCTACCGGTCTTATCGGAATCGAAAGCAATCTTTTGGCCATCGGGAGACCAGCCCGGACTCCCCGTCCAAGCTCCGAAATAAGTCAATTGACGTGAGTTCAACCCACTAATATCAGAAATCCAAACCTCCACCTTGCCCGAGCGATCGGATTCAAACGCCATACGCTTTCCATCCGGTGAGTACTTCGGGTGTGACTCATCTCGGCTGGAGGAAATCAGCGTTGTAGTCTGGCCGGCTGTTCTCCCCGTTAATGACATTCCTTGGATGCTTCCCTTTCCCCACCAGTGGATATAGATGAGGCGGTTTCGCTCGCGCGAAATGACAATCTCACTAGGATCTGGGCCGGCCGCATTGATCCGGACCGGGCTGCTCTTGGGAACCGGGTCCATTCGCCACATTTCCAGTTTTCCACTGCGGGAAGACACAAATACAAGGGCACGTCCATCGGCGGTCCAGGCTAGCCCGTCTATGGCCTTGCCCTCGAACGTCAGGCGTCGCAGTTCCCCTATGGGAAGCATGTCGTCCGACATCGGTATCGTGTAAATATCTCCTCGGCTGAATGCCAAGGTTTTTCCATCGGGTGACAATGCGATACACCCATCGCCCTCGAAATCTTGAGGCCCAGAAGTAATAATGCGCTTTTCTCCCGTTCCGACTGAGATTCGGACCGCGCGCAGGGGCTCGTCTGGACCACCCGCCAGTCCGATCAACCATTTCCCGTTGGGCGACCAGGTAAGAGTCGATCCTACCGACCATTCGTGATGGTAAGGCGGGATTCCTGCGGAAAATGTGAGATCAGTCAAGTGCCGCTCCTGACCGCCGACCGACGCCATGATTATGACCGCCGAATGCCTTGCGTCCAGCGGTCGCATGAAGGCGATGAATTGGCCGTCCGCTGACCACGCCGGTGCGAAATCACCTTTCTCGCCGGTTGTCAGCGCGACCGGATCGCCCGGGCCGATAGACTTCACATAAATCCCGGAAAGACGCTTGGCTGGCTGATACCAGGCAAACGCAACCCTTGTGCCATCGGGCGAGAAGCTTGGATTTTGTTGCAGTCCCAGATAGCTGGTGAGAGGCACTGCAGGGCTGGGAATCCCCACATGTTCACCCCTACGGTTTACCATCCAGAACACGAGAGCGGCCGCCGCTAAAACTCCCGCGCCAATCGCCGCCACCGCACCGCGCGGTAGCCGGCGCTGCTTCGGCAAAGTTTTCTTCTGCTCAACTTCCGGCATCGCTGGTGCATTTGCGGCCTTGGTCGGCGCTAGGTTTTCGGTGTTGCCTAGAAACCGGTATCCCCGCCGCGGCAAGGTCTCAATGAAACGCGGCGTCTCCGAGATATCGCCAAGCGCCTCGCGCAGCTTGCGCACTGCGCTGTTGATTGCGTTGTCGTAATCAACGTGGGTGCCGGGCGGCCACAGCCGGTTCTGGATTTCTTCCCTGCTTACTACCTGACCGGAATGCTCCAGCAGAAGCAAGAGGATCTGCAGCGGCTGCTCTTGGAGTTTGATCCGTACGCCGTGCTTCCGCAGCTCCCCCTCCCGCGGGTTCAGCTCGAAAGACCCGAACCGATAGGCCGAGCCCGATACTCCGGTCTCGCGCATTCCAGGCAGAGCTTAACACAAAAACAGGTCAGCCCTCTTTCCAATTGAGGGCCGATTGCCAGCGCCGTGCTATGGCCCTGGCAAAGCCTTCGGCAGCAGGACAGCCCGTATCCGAATTCGTTCCTTTTCAGCAATTTAAATCGACAGCAGCGAATCATCAACAGCCAAGCTTCGGGCGATGGAGACCGGGCCTGACCTGACCGATTTTTGGCGTGGTCACAGGAGGCCACGCCATGAAGAGTTCTTTGAAGATCCGGCTCGCGTTCGGAATGTTATCAGCCGCGAGCTGGCAGCCCTACGCATACAGCCGCCCGGCTGTAGAAGTTCAACCGCTGCGCCTGAACATCCACCTCTACAACCAGTCAGGCGCATCTCCCCGGACGCTGGATCAGGCCATGAAAGAAGCCGCCAGAATCCTCGCCGCCACGGGAATGAAAATCGTATGGCAATCGGGCCCCGCCGACGCGCCCGAAGCCAACATCAGCGATCAGCATGCCGCTGGTTCGCAGAGCGGGAAACCCGACGTCCGCGACTATCTGGTAGTGAAAATCTTGCGCAGCTTTCCGGATTCCTCCCTTCCAGGTGCATTGGGATACTCTCTGCCGGACGCGCGATTCGGGTCACACGCCATGATCTTCTACAACCGCATTGAACGAGTCACCGCCTCGGGTGACATTGACCTCGCCACAATGCTCGGGCACGCTATGGCCCACGAAATTGGACATGTGCTCCTCGGATCGACCGAACACTCGCCCGACGGAATCATGAAGGCGCGCTGGGGCAGGGCCGATTACCAGAATGCCGCCAAGGGATACATAAAATTTACGCCCTTGCAGTGCAAGGCGATCCGCGAACGCGCCGCCATTCGGTTGAGTGGCAAGTCCGGGGAATAGCGATCCGGCGCAATGGACGATCAGAGCCAAGAACCGCCACCGAAGGTCTGGGAGGAACCCTATGAGCAGCCGTATGCGGCCTTAAGGAAAAGGTGAAAACTTCTGACGGGAACGCACGGGCCAGTGATGTTCCCGGACCACGAATGTCGCCTATCCTGGTGGCGAGCCGTTTGAGCGATTTGACGCCGGAGCGCGCCTGCCAGAGAGGATTACAGAATGCCACTGAATGAAAACTTGAGTTGGGCCGAGGTTGGCGCCATTTCCACAGGGAGCAACTCGGTTGCCGATGCGTTCAAATCGAAGTCTGCGGAGAGAGTTCTCCTAACGCTGGGTACTAAACTCTATAAGTTCAACGATTTCAATTCGCCGACAGCTCCTGGGTCGAAGGCCCTCAGTCCGTGGTGGAGTCCGTACGACGATTACAGGCACGATGGAGGATGGGAACAGCGAAAGAAGTTAGCCAAGCTACTGGGCGTGAGCATACGTGAGTTGGGACGGGTCACCTCAGCGGTAAAGGAAAACTGGAACTCGCTCCAGTATCTTCTGGTCATCACCCTATCCCAAGCGGTTTACGCTTTTTTCGGCGATTTTGCACAAATGCCACGCCAGGACGCGGGTGCAGGTTCCAAACGCGTGGTGACGGCTCAGGCGGCGGGCGGTGCCTTTGTGGCGGAGGGCCGCGGGGCGACGAAGAACCTGCCCGGCGGGGGCACCCAGTTCTACATTCCCAATCTCACGTTGGGTCAAGTGGGCGACTGGCGAGTGGAGTCACTGCTCGGGTCGTAATCGCCATGAATCCTCGGGAAATACTCCAGACTGAATTGCATCGTGAGGAGACTCTCTCAATCGATCTCGTAACGCTGCTTTGGACGCATTGATCAACGCCAATTACGCCACTGTTACTCCGTGCGAAGTGCGCGCATCGGATCAACTGATGCGGCACGCCGCGCGGGAATCAATGTGGCGCCGGTAAGTTGTTTTAGTGTTCGCACCGCCCCCAGGGCACAACGGTTGTTGATTGGGGAGCGTGAGATTGGGTGCTCTTACGGCGACGCGAGGCGGTCTGCGGCGAACGTCGATTCCGGTTTCTTCGAAGGCAATTCCGGCGAATGAGGCCCGGCGCAACCGCGGATCACAACCACCCCTCCCAAAATTTCTCCCACACCCTCATCTGTTTACATGCGCTTTCGACGCGCTCCTGTTCGTTTTTCCTCAACCGCGTGCTAGCGTGAACACGCGAAGAACCGCCACCGAAGGTCTTGAGGAACCCTATGAGCAGCCGTGAACTACGAAAGCAGCGCCGCGCGCAGGAACGTAAACAGAAAAGACTCGAACGCACCAAAGCTGTCCAGGTTGAAGCGATGCCGCATCTTTCCACACTGACTGATCCCGATCTCGATGACGCCTTCCCGCCGGAGTTCATCGCCGAAGCCAACGCCATGCGCGCCCGCATTCATGCTCGTGCCAGCCTTGCCACGTCCCAACCGGCTCCCGGTCACTCCACCGGTCCACGCACCCCTGAGGGCAAAGCCGTATCCTCGCGCAATGCCTTCAAACACGGTCTTGCCAGCGGCGAGATCATCGCGCCGGGCGAGAATCCCGAAGAGTTCGAATCCCTCCTCGAATCGCTGCGCGACGAGCACACGCCCGCTACCCTGACTGAGGATCTGCTGATTCGCCAGATGGCGCAGTCCTGGTGGCTTGCCCAGCGCGCCCTGCGTTTGCAAAATACCTGCTTCCACTCGGAAGAGGTCGACGCGCGGAAATTGGCCCTCTTCCTCCGCTATCAGACCACGCACGAGCGCGCCTTCCATAAGGCTCTTGCCGCCCTCATCCGCTTGCAAAAGGAGCGTCGCCGCAACCAGGCCCACTTCGTTTCGTCAGAAGCTGCGAACGGCCATCACGCTCCGCAGTTCGTTTCGCACACCACCGCTACGCCGCTGCCGGAACCTGCCGCAAAAGCCGGTAAGGGCCGCTTTCGCTCCGAAAATCTCGCGGAGTGGGATGAGGACGACCGCTTCGCGAGGCCCGAAGCAGCTTAGCCGCGGCCACCAAAGATATTTGAAATTTTGTTTTGAGCGCGACAACTGCACCAAACGCGCTGTGCGCTTCAGGCCATCACGAGAGCTTTCAGGCATCAGCTTAGCCTCCCGCTGGGCCAGGATTGAATAATCTGTGACTGGCGGGAAGGATCAAGACATCGTTCGAGAAACCGGGTCAGTCACAGGCCAGCAATTAGCCCCATCTAAGCTCTCCAGAAAACGCTCGCACAACTGCGGCAGTTTCAAAGCGTTAGCCTTTCGCGTTTTCTGGGTTTAGCGACCTCCCCAAGGGGCGGTCGGTCGCTGACAGCTGAAAGCTAAAGGCTGAAAGCTAAAGGCTGAAAGCTGAAGGCTGAAAGCTGAAAGCTATCTCTTCGATTATTCTTGTGCGGGAATCTGCTGATCGGAATCGCGCCAGGCGCTGATCTTCAGCCGCCGGCACACCCAGCATAGGTCTTCGGTATGAGGCCCCGCCAATGTACTGCAGGATGCGCCACAAACAGCGCACCGCGGCGCGCGCGATGGCCGCTCCCCCTCCACCGACTTCTTCGCCATATCCAAGATCTCGCGGGAGATGATTGGTTCGGTGATGGGTTTCTTTTTCATTCTTGTCTTCACTATAGAACAAATCTCGCCGTTGCTCTCAAAACTGGCAAAGGAATCGAGCGCTCGCATACCATGAGGGAAGCCGCCTTAAAGCGCCCACACGACTTTCAGCCACAAGAATTTCAGAAATGACCGAACTTGCGTTTTTGTTTCCGGGGCAGGGCTCCCAGTTCGCCGGCATGGGAAAACTCCTCGCCGGCGAGTATCCCGAAGCCCGCAGCGTCTTCGAAGAAGCCGACGACGCTCTCTCGTTCCCTCTTTCCAAACTCTGCTTCGAGGGTCCCGAAGACGAGCTGAAGAAGACCGAAAATACCCAACCCGCGCTGCTCGCAGTCTCCATCGCCGCACACCGTGTGCTCGCAGCGCGCTCCATCAAGCCCGCCCTGGTGGCTGGTCATAGCCTCGGGGAATACTCCGCGCTCGTTGCCGCCGGTTCGCTCACGTTGGCAGATGCCCTCCGCCTCGTGCGCAAGCGTGGCCGCTACATGCAGGAAGCCGTGCCCCAAGGCGTCGGCGCCATGGCTGCTCTTCTCAAACTCCCCGAGGGCCAGTTGGATCGTATCCTCCAGGAAGCCGCTCAAGGCGAAGTTGTCACCGCCGCCAACCTCAATTCGCCCGGCCAAATTGTCATCGCCGGTCACGCTGCGGCCGTTGGACGCGCCATGGAACTCGCCAAAGCGGCTGGCGCGAAACGCGCGGTCCTGCTGCCCGTCAGTGCGCCCTTCCATTGCCCGCTCATGCGGCCCGCTCAGCAGCGGCTACGGCCGGATCTCGATGCCGCTGAATTTCGCGATCTTTCCGTGCCGCTCGTCAATAACTGGCAGGCCAGTACCGTCACCAGCGCCGCCGATGCCCGGGAAGGCCTCTACCAGCAAATCCCGAACCCCGTCCGCTGGACCGAAAGCATACGCGAATTGAGCCGCGCAGGGATCACTCGCTTCATCGAGGTGGGAGCCGGCTCCGTGCTCCTCGGCCTTTCCCGCCAGATCGATCCTGCTCTGCAGGGCGCGAAATTCGGCGAACCGGACGATATCGATAAAGTGTCGGCGCTGCTGGCGGATCACTCCGCAACGCTCAGTGAGGCGGACAGCCCGGCCTGATAATTCGCCCGCTGCGCTGTTACTTTCATTGAAACAAATTGCTGCTTAGGGCAGACTTAACTTCAATGGAGGATCTGTTGAGGTATCGATTGAAGTCCTTTATCGCGCTCGCCGCTTTGTCGTCCCTATGCGCTCTGGCGCAAGAACCTACGCCGCCCGGGCAGGATACCGGTTCCAATACCCTTACAACGCTTGCCGGCGACTTCGCGCAAGGCAACTTTGTGAACTTCTATGCCTTCGTCGATGCTGTCCACGACTCGGATCAGGTAACGCTCAACAACTCCGGCGTCGGCTCATGGGGAGTTTCCGTTGGCGGCGGAGTCGACCTGTTTCACCAGTTTGAAACCAGTGTCGTCTCGCTCTCCTACCGTGGCGACTATCGCAATTACGGCTCCACTTCCTTTGGCGGCGGGAGCGACCAGAATCTCAATTTCGTTTTTACCAAGCGCGTCGGCCCGCGTTGGGTCTTAAGTACCCATGCGAGCGCTGGTGAGTACTTCTATGGCACTCCGTACTACAACTACCAGCAAAACGGTCCTCTTACTCCGGCCTCAAACCCGTTTAGTAACGAAACCCGTTATCTTTCCGGCGGAGTATCCGCCGTCTACCGCCAGACTCGTCGTCTCTCTTATATTCTTAGCGGTCAGTTTTACTTGACCCGCTACAGCTACGCAAATGCCATCGGTTCCAACGGGGGCTCCGGCAGTGCCGGGATCAGTTATAACTTCACCGCGCGCACCAGCCTCACGGCGAGTTATGTGCACAATAATTTCCAATATGAACAAAACTCCGGCAGCGCCCTGATCGACAGCGCATTCCTCACTGTGCAGCACAAGTTCTCTCGGCGCACCACGGCCAGCATCTCTGGCGGCGTCGCGCGCGCACACTCACAGGGCACCATTACCGAACAGGCTCTGCTCCTGGTCAATGGGCAGCCGCCCCTGGGCAGCGTAACCGGTCCTTACAATGTGGTCTCTTGGATTCCTTCGTTTCAGGGAAACGTCTCTCATAACTGGCGTCGCCTAACCGCTACGGCCACAGGCGGTCAAGTCGTTGTGCCAGGAAACGGAATCTATCTTACATCCAGAAACTTATACCTCAGCGGCACCATCGCGCGCAACTGGGGCCGCCTGCACGTCGGTGGTGGCGGCGGTTACTACCATATCGTCAGTATCTCCAATGCTCGCAACTCCACCTACAACAGCGTCAGTCTTTCGGCCACGGCCAGTTACATGCTCATGCGCTATATCGGGGCGCACGCAACCTACAATTACTACCTGAATGGCTCCTATGGAGCGTATAGCAATGTGGCGGATAACCGCATCGCCTTCGGACTCAACTTCAGCTCGAAAGGCATACCCCTGACGCTCTTCTGATTCACGGCTACTGCAATTTGTGGCCGGCTGTCGTCAAAACCTGCTGCAGCCGGTCCGCGAAATTCTCGCCGGATTCCGTCTCGAGCCTGCGGGTCTCTACTGGAAGAGTATTGTCTAATTCATGTACCAGCCTCAACAGGCTTTTGATATTCGATTCCACCAGCTTGGCGCTGCCTGGAATCTCAGGCTGCGGAAGATAGTTGCTGTCGACGCCGAACTCGATTCGCAGATCCTCCTGTTTTCCCGTCTCCCGGTCGGTTCCGTTATCGAATTCAGGCCCGAAGCACGCCAGTAGTACTCGCGCCGGCTTGAGCGCCCAGTCTTCGTCGTACTGCCATAAATCCCACCAGCTCTCGACGCGGTACGCCACATCGCTGCCGGTGTAGTCCGCCAGCGTCTCCATCACCTCCGCTGTATCGAAGGGTCCGTTCACGGGTCGCTCCAAAAGCGGAGGTTCCGTTGTGTCAATAGCTTGGATTGAAATCACCGATTGCGGCTGCTCCCGCTGCGAGAAAGGAAAAAGGCGCAGGAGTTTTTCGAACTGGTTCACGCGGTTCGCTCGCCCCGACTCGCTGAGCCAGATGGATAGGAATAACTGATCCGTCACGCCTTCATTATCTGCCGCGAAGCGCCGGCGGAGTGCGGCGTGGCCGAAACAGGACGCCAACAACATGTTTTGAACTGAGATAATGAAGATGAGAAGTCAGCATGCAAACGGACCTCGTGCAAATTAAACGCCTCGGCGAAAAACAGCGCGAGGAAAATCAGCGCTTCCGCACCTGGCTGAAGCGCCATAATTTCGTCGAGCGCCGCTTCAAATCCATTGCCCAGGATGTCGAAGAGTCCATCGACTGTACTGCCTGTGCAAACTGCTGCAAAGTCGCCACAACTCAAATCAGCGCGCGCGACGCCGAGCGTCTCGCAAAACATCTCCGCCTGAAGCTGGCCGACTTTCTCCGTGGCTACACGGTTGAAACCGCAGAGGAGGGCCGTATCCTCAAGCGCACGGAAGCCGGTTGTATCTTTTTGGAAGGCAACCTTTGCTCCGTTTATGAAGCCCGACCCCAAACCTGCGAGTTTTTTCCTCACCTCGTGAAGGGCAACGGTTCTCTCCTCAGCCGTATGTGGCACATGCCGGACCGTGCTGTTTACTGCCCTATCGTCTTCAACACACTGGAGCAGTTCAAGACGGAAACGGGATTCAAGAAATCATGAGTGCTTTCACAGCTGCACTGCTTCTTTGCCTCCTGGGCATGGTCGGTTTCGCTGCTTACCAGTTGTCCGAAGCCCGCCGTTGGCGCCATGCCGCAGCCGAAGAGCGCAGCCAGGCCGAAACGCACCGCGCCGATCTCGAGCGGACCAGGCGCGAGCTCGATGATGCCCGCCGCGATGTCGTGCTCCAGCAGAGCGAAAATACGAAATCCCGCGAGCTTGCCGAAGTGCAGCTTAAACTCCTCACCCAGACCCAGCAGCAGCTTGAAGAGAAATTTCGCGCCCTCGCGGCCGAGGCGCTCCAGAACAACAGCCAGATGATGCTCGATCGCAGCCGCGATCATCTGCAACAGCTTGTCGAACCGGTCAACCAGTCGCTTCGTAAATTCGAAGAGCAGGTGCAGGCAATTGAAAAATCCCGGGCCGGTGCGTACGAAAGCATAACCGCCCAGGTCCAGGCCCTCACGCAACTTCAGGAACGCGTCCGCCATTCCACAGATCAGCTCAAAACCGCTCTGCGCTCACCCATCCAGCGCGGCCGTTGGGGCGAAATGCAGCTCCGCCGTGTCGTTGAGCTTGCCGGCATGCTCGATTATTGCGATTTCTCCGAGCAGGAGACGCTCTTCGGTGAAACTACCCAGCGCCCCGATCTGATTGTCCATCTCCCCAACCACTGCCGCGTGGTAGTGGACGCCAAAGTCTCGCTCGATGCCTATCTCCGCTCGATCGAAGCCCAGGACGAGGCCGAGCGCCAGCGCTTCCTCGTTGAGCACGCCCGCCAGGTCAAGGCTCACGTGCGGATTCTTTCGGAAAAGGCCTACTGGCAGCGCGTCAACTCACCCGAGTTTGTAGTCGCGTTCCTGCCGCTCGAGTCGCTTTTTAGCGCCGCGCTGGAGCATGATCCCGAACTGTTGGCCTATGCCGCCACCAATCGCGTCGTCATCGCCAGCCCGATTACGCTGATTACGCTGCTCCTGACGGTAGCCTACGGCTGGCGCCAGCAGGCCGTGGTCGAAAACCTCGATAAAATTCGCGACACCGGCACCGAGCTCTACAAACGCCTGCTCACCATGGGCCAGCACTTCAGTAAGCTCGGCGATGCCATCGAGAAAACCGTGGGCGCCTATAACGACACCATCGGCTCGCTCGAACGTAACGTCCTCACCTCCGCCCGAAAATTTAGAGACCTCCGCCCTGCGACCGCAGACGAGATCGAGGTCCGTGCCGAAATCGACGCCTCGCCCCGCAACCTCGACCCGGGCAAGTGGCAGGCCCTCGAAGCCGCCGGCAAGCGCGGCTGATAGATTCTTGGTCAGGTTGTCTGAGAACTTCTCCCTCAGATTTTGCGCTGACCCCTCTCCCGAAACTGCTTTTCGGGCGCACCACCGCGCCTTTCCAGCCGCAGTTTCTCTTACCCAGAACGCGCCCAAAGCGCGCTGACTGCTGATGCCTGACGACTGATGCCTGAGAGCTGATGCCTGACGGCTGATGCCTGAGAGCTGATGCCTGACAGCTGATGCCTGACAGCTGATGCCTGAGAGCTGATGCCTGAAAGCTGATGCCTGAGAGCTGATGCCTGAGAGCTGATGCCTGAGAGCTGACAGCTGAAGGCTCTCGTCGCTTAGCCCTAATTGCGCAATTTTTCGGTGTTGTGCAATTTTTCGGTGATAGTAATAGGCGCTGAAAGCTGGAACGTTAGCTTTGTCTCGCTCTCGAGTACGGCGGGCCTGCCGCGTGTTGCCAAAACCACGCCCGTGCCTGCTGCACCCCCCGCGCCCGCTCCGATTGCGGCGCCCTTGCCTCCGCCTGCCAGTGCGCCGATAATAGCGCCCAGCGCTGCGCCGCCGGCGATCTTCGCCGCATCGGCCCCGGTGTTGCTGGGACCCTTCCGCTCCGACGTGTTGGTTTCGACGCGCACCGTCTGGCCGTCCGTCGTGTGGATCTCGGTCAGCGCCAGGGTTAGATCCGCCGCCCCGGACAAATGGCCGGCTTTCTCCGCGTTCATAATCCGGCCAAGCACTTTCGACCCTTTTTCGGCAATAATGAAGCCGTCCATGATGATAGGTACCTCGAGCGTGGCCCGAAACGTGTCGCCCGTATAGTTGTGGTTCGTCGAAAGGGTCTCACCGAGCCGGACAAAGAGCGTCAGCCCCGCCGGTAGCGTAACGACATGCGGCTGCATGGGTGGTGCTTGCTCTATGGGAGCCAATGGCACCGTGGGGGCCGGACTCGGGATCGAAAGCGGCGTGTTCTGTGCGATTTGGATGGGCGGCAGGGAAGGCTGCGGCTGCTGCGCGGGCGGTTCCGGCTGCGCTTGTTCACGCTTCTTCGCACGCACCTTGTGGAGTGGCGCTGTGCGTGGGGCGGCACTCGGGGCTGGGGCCGGCTCAGAAGGCGCCCTATCATCCGGAACTGGTGTAGCCGTGGGTGGTTGGAGGTCCGGGGGAGGCTGAACCGATGCCGGCTGTTGCTGGACTGTCGGCGGCGGTGGGACAGCCGGCTGATATCGCGAGGGGTCGTTTAGCCGTATGTACAGGAGAGCACTGCCCAAAGCCGCTACGATCCCGCCTACGAAGGCGGCCATGATTTTAATAGCGCTCGACGACGTCATCCTGAATCCCCACTATATGTTCAAACGCAGGCGCACGGTATGCCGTTTCCAGGCCAACGTTAAAATAGAGTTATCCGGCGCCGTGCGCCATCGCCCTTTCTCTAAAATGCCAGGCCAGTATCAGATTGATTTCCCGGCAGGTTACACTGTCGGACCGGTTCCTATCCGTCCCGCGACCGTTCTCGCGCCCATGGCCGGCGTCACCGACACGCTGTTCCGGCGTCTGATCCGCAACCAGGGCGGCTGCGGCCTGCTGATGACGGAATTCACCAGTTCGCACGGTGTCGTCAGCACTCGCCACGCCAAAAAGCCCAACCGCAATTTCCGCTATCTCTACTTTGAGCCGGAGGAGCATCCCATTGCCTGTCAACTGTTTGGCTCCGATCCGGCGGTCATGGCCGACGCCGCCAGGGTATGTGAGGACCGGGGGTTCGATATCGTCGACATCAATTTCGGCTGCCCGGTCAACAAGGTCGTTAAGTGCAACGGCGGTTCCGGTCTGCTGCGCGATCTCCCGCTGGTTGAATCGATCCTGAGGGAAGTTCGTTCCGCAATTTCCATCCCCTTGACGTGCAAGTTCCGCACCGGTTGGAACGAGAAAGAGCTGGTCGCCGTGCGCATGGCTAAAATCGCAGAAGATTGCGGCCTCGCGGCCGTTGCTCTTCACGGCCGCACCCGCGAACAGGGTTACAGTGGCAAAGCGGATTGGACCCGCATCGCCGAAGTGAAAGCTGCCGTCAAAATTCCGGTCATCGGCAATGGCGATATCATCACGCCGGAAGACGCCGTCCGGATGTACCGTGAAACCGGCTGCGACGCCGTCATGATCGGCCGCGCTGCTTCCTACAATCCCTGGATCTTCCGGCAGATTCACGAATACCTCGAGACCGGCGCTTACTTCATCCCACCCGACCATGAGCGCTACAACATCATGAAGAGGTACTATCTGATGCTTGAAGACCACGGCGAGTCGGATGCCATCGGGAAAATGAAGCAGTTCGCTACTTCCTTCACGCACGGCGTGCGCAACGGCTCCAGGCTCCGCACGGAAATCTATCGCTCACAGGAGATCAGGCAGATCCTCGACGGCGTCGACGCCTTCTTCTCTGAGCAGTTGCAACTCGAAACGGCCCAGGTCGCTTGAAGCACGTACAACTGATCACGGACGGAGCCTGCAAGGGTAATCCGGGGAAGGGAGGATGGGCCTGCATTCTCCGTTTTGGAGAATACAAACGGGAGCTGTACGGGTGTGCGCCTCACACAACGAACAACCGCATGGAGCTGGCGGCCGCCATCGAGGGGCTGAAGCGCCTGAAGGAAACCTGTTCGGTCGAAATCATTATCGATTCCGAATACGTCAAGAACGGAATGACCAAGTGGATTCAGGGATGGAAGCGGAATGGTTGGAAAAAAGCCGACAAGCAGCCCGTGAATAACCAGGATCTCTGGATCGTGCTCGACGAGCTGGTAAACGCGCACAAGGTTACCTGGACCTGGACCAGGGGCCACGCTTCGCACGAAGACAACAATCGCTGCGATGAACTGGCTAGCCGCGCTGCCGAAGAGCAGATCTCGAGCGAGCCCGCCGCCCTGAGCGTTCGCTATTAGCTCATGTCACAGCGCGTCTGCCTGTTCGGTGGCACTTTCGACCCCATACACAGCGCTCATCTGCGCATCGCGCAGGAGGCTCTTCACCGGTGCCATCTTGACCGCGTGCTCTTCATTCCGGCGGGTAATCCGCCGCACAAGGATGCGTCCGGCCTGACCCCTTACGAGGACCGCTTTCGCATGGTGGAGATTGCCTGCGCTCCGTATCCTCAGTTCGCCGCGTCGCGGCTCGAAGAAGGGCAGGCGCGCAGCTATACGATTGATACCGTCAAGCGATTCCGGAAGGAGCTTGCGCCGGACGACCACCTGTTCTTTCTGATTGGCGGGGATGCCTTTGACGAAATCAAAACGTGGAAGAACTGGCCGGAATTGATTCAGCTTACGGAGTTCGTGGTGGTCGCCCGGCCTGGTCGTAAATACCGGATTCCTGAGGGCGCGGTGGTCCATCGGCTCGATAAGCTGGCCCTGCCGGTCTCCAGTTCCGGCATTCGCGCCCGCCTTGCGGAAGGCGGCCCCACACCCGAACTGCCAAAAAAGGTCCGCGCCCTCATTGAAGAGCGCGGGCTGTATAGTTTCGGAAAAACGAAGGCTACTGTTTCGCCGTAGCGCAGTACTGGTCGAAGGCGTCCGTCAGCACTTCGGCAATGCTCTCTGGATAGCTGCCTTCAATCTGATACCGATGCAATACGAACACCGGCTTTCCGTCCTGGAAAAGCGCCATCGACGGTGAAGAAGGCGGAATGCCGGGGAGCAGTTCACGAACCCGGGCAACCGCTTCGATATCAGCGCCGGCGAAAACCGTCGCAACGGAATCCGGGCGTGCATTGTGCCGCAGCGCGAGTCCGACTGCAGGCCGAGCCTTTCCCGCCGCGCAGCCGCACACGGAATTGACAACCATCAGTACAGTGCCGCTGCCGGGCGTCAAAAGCTGGTCGACTTCATCCGCCGTGCGGGCTTCTTTCACGCCATACTGCGTGAGATCTTTGCGCATCGGCGCAATCAGTTGTTCAGGATAGCGATTCGGGGTAGTAGCAAACATTTAGGACCTTGGGGTTTGAACTTTGGGAGTTGCCAGATAGCCGACGACTGTGTTCTTGTTCGGCACCTGGTTCACGACAATTTCATCCGGCTGATGAGCCTTCGATGTGTAGAACTGGATCGGTTCGTTGATGGTGCGATCCTTCTTCTCGACGGTCTTGTCGTCGACCACGATCGAGAGCGTAAAGCGGTTATGCTTCGGATCGGCCTTCTTCAGCTCGATCATGATGTCGCCAACGCGCTGCGACTTCTTGTCTTTGGCAAGCGTGAACTCGAAGTAGTTGCGCTCACCGAGTTCCTTCAGCGCCTGGAGTTCTTTCCCGTTTGTCGCGATCAGACTGGCGTGGCTGTCGAGCTCGCCCGTGGCGCGCTTCAGGTTGGCGACTGTTTGTTCGAGCTGGCTTTTGGTGTTGCCCAGGTCGGACTTGACGTTGCCGACGTCGGTGGAGACGCTCGCGATCTGCGTGGTCGCCGTATCAGCGGTCTGTTTCACCTGCTGGATAGCCTGCGCCTGCGCTGCTTCTTCCTGTGTCACTTTCTCCTGCAGGGATTGCACCCGTCTCTCGGCGTCGACCTTGGCTTGGCCGACCGCCTGCTGCGCGAGGCGCCGCTCGTCTGCCAACCGGCTTTGCAACGCCTCGACACTGCGCCGCGACCGTTGAACTTCGGCACTGGAATCGATACGCATCTTCTCGATGGCGCTGTTGAAATCGTTTGTCAGCTTCGTCATATCATTGCGGCTGTCGGTGCGGACCCGGTCGAGTTGCACGAACAGGAAGATGTTCGATGCAGCCAAAAGAACCAGGACCCCGATCAGCAACGGCGTCTTCCAGTTGGGGGTGGAAGGGGGCGGAATGATATAGGTCGGCTGTTGTGGTGAACTGCTCATTTATGCTCCTCTTGGAGTGTACAGAAACGCTGAGGCACAATTGGCCCCTGATTAATGGCTCACTAGACGTTTCTTCCCTATATTATGTTTCAGTGAGGGCCGGGATGCACAAGAATGTTATCCCTTGGGCAGCTTGCTGGTATCCCAGCCGCCACCGAGCGCCTTGATGAGTAATACGCTCGCGTCCATGCGCCTGCGCAGCAGATCCACATCGGTCCGCTCGTTTGTGAGTGCAGTGCTTTGCGCAGTAACCACCTCTAGATACGTTACCAGTCCACCTTTGTAACGATTCATCGAGAGTTGGAGCGAGTTCTCCGCCGCCAACGTCGCTTCATGCTGCTTGGCCGATTCCTGTTCCAGAATACGTAGAGTGGAAAGATTGTCCTCCACCTCCTGGAACGCCGAAAGGGCGGTCTGGCGATAATTGGCAACCGTGCCATCGTAGGTCGCGACTGTGCTTTCGACCTGGGCGCGGCGCCTCCCGGCATCAAACACGGTTTCGAGCATCTGCGGCCCGACTGACCAATACCTGCTCGGCCAGGTGAGCCAATTCACGATGCTTCCGCCTTGAAAGCCGCCGGTCGCGCTGATGAGCAGGTCAGGAAAGAATGCCGCTTTTGCAATGCCGATCTGCTCGTTGGCAGCCGCCACCTGCCTTTCGGCCGCTGCGATATCCGGGCGGCGTTCGAGCAGTTGGGAGGGTAGGCCCACAGGAATCACAGGCGGCTCCTCTTTGAGCGGCTTATAGGGTAAAGCGAATTCCTCCGGAGTCTTGCCAATCAGCACCGCGATAGCGTGCTGATATTCGGCGCGTGCCACACCCGTGTCGATATCCTGCGCCTGTGTCTGCTCCAACTGGGTCTGGGCCTGCGCTACCTCCACCTTGGAGGCAAGCCCGCCTTCGTAGCGGTCTTGGGTGAGCCGGAGCGCCCTCGCATAAGCGACCACGGTATCGTCCAGCAGTTGCTTTTCTGCATCGAGGCTGCGCGCCTCGAAGTAATCCACTGCCAAGTCCGTTTGCAACTCCAGTTTCACGTTCTCGAGATCGGCGGCCGAGGCCTGGAACTGCTCTTTGGCCGCGGTGATGCTGTGCCGAATGCGTCCCCAGAGGTCGGCGTCATAAGAAACGCTGATCGGCAGAATGAAGTTGCCGTATTGCCGTCCCTGAAAACCAGCCGCAGTATTGCCTGAAATGCGGTTTGAAGTAATGCTCGCGCCGGCCGTGACCGTCGGATACAGGAATGAATGGTTGTATTTGATGGCTGCGCGCGCCGTCTCGAAATTCGCTTCCGCGACTTTCAAGCTCTGGTTCGCCGGTTCCACCTGCTCTTCGAGCGCATTCAATTGCGCATCACCGAATAGCTCCCACCACTTGCCGCGAATGGCGGCATCACTCGGCCGGGCAGTTTTCCAGCCCTGCGCTTCCTTGAAGCTTGCGGGTGGCTGTTCGCTGTACTGCGGGGCTGCCGGCACGGATGGCTTCGAATATTTCGGACCTACCGAGCAACTTGCCAGCAACGTAGCCAAGCCCAGTACCCCGAGACCGGCCTTTCGATTCATCTGTTCCTTTCCTTCCCAAACCTAACGGCGGATTGCGGCCTACTCGGCTTCGCCTTTCTGCTTCCCCTGCGCGACTCGAACCTGTTGGCCCGACTCCAGGGAATCGCTGGGATTCACGATCACCGAATCGTCCCGTTTCAAGCCCGAGACTACTTCTACCTCATTGCCGAAGTCGCGCCCCAGGGTCACCGGAACCAGCGTCGCGTGTCCGTTCCGCAGAACTGCTACCTGCAAGCCCTCAGAGCGGAATAGCAGCGTGTTGGAGGGCACCGAAACAGCCTCTACTTTCGACGGAAGCTTGAAATGGACCGATGTGTAGGAACCCGGCAGCAATTCGCCCGTCGGATTCTTTACATCTACTTCTACCAATAACGTTCTCGAGTTGACGTCGATCGCGTCGGCATTGCGCACGATCGTGCCCTGGAACTTGCGTCCGGGGAATTCGTTTAGCGTCAAGTAAGCTGAACCTCCCGGTTTCCCGGCGTGCGAGTAAATCTCGGGCACGTTGACGTACACGCGCAGCGTGGCCGTTGCGGAGAGGTGAAAAAGCTCCTTGCCGGGTGTGTTGGTGTCCGCATCGACCAGTGCGCCCACATCCACGTTGCGGGCGGTAATCACGCCATCGAAGGGTGCGTACACCTTCTCGTAACCGACTAATTGTTCCAGCCGCGAGACATTTGCCTGGGCGGAAGTGACGGTCGTGGTCTTCGCGGCCTGGTCCTGCACCGTGTTATCTACGTCCTGCTTGGAGACAGAGTCTGTCTTGTACAGGTTGTTATAACGCTCTGCCGTGATCTGCGAGAGCTTCAAATTCGCCTGCGCCGTCGCCAGATCGGCCTGGGCCTGCTGCAACTGCTGATCCACTTCCGGCGATTCGATCTCGGCGAGGAGCTGTCCTTTCGTCACACGCGCGCCGATATCGACGTGCCACACCTTGAGGTATCCGCTGGCGCGGGCCCAGATGGGTGTGTCGACGTACGCCTGGATGTTGCCGGGCAGCACGACCTCTTCGGCACCCTGGGTAACCTGGGGCTGAATGACCGCGACAGTTGGAATGGAGAGAGACTGGGTTTCGCGATCGAGCGCCGCGCCTGACTTGGCTCGCGCGGTGATCCCGGTCGAGATCACGTAGGCAAGTGCGAGCGCGCCTGCCACAATAACCAGCAGCAAGCCGCGCACGGTGCCGGACGGCTTGTTCTTTGCCGGTCCGGGCTGAACGTTCGGTTTTGTCGACTGTTGTTCTTCTGCCGTCATCTGCTTTGTCCGTTATGCGTGAACATGTGGGTTTGTTTGGTTCGTTTGTTTCGTGGATTCGCCCAGCTTCTTGTTTCCGTGCAGCAAACTGAACACTGCAGGCACGAAAACCAGAGTTGCGACGGTCGCGCACAGCAGGCCGCCGATCACCGCGCGCCCGAGCGGCGCGTTCTGCTCGCCGCCCTCGCCCAGGCCCAAAGCCATCGGAATCATGCCGATGATCATCGCGAGAGCCGTCATGAGGACGGGCCGGAAGCGGGTGGAACCCGCCTCCAGCGCTGCCTCAAGAGAACTACCGTGTTCGGCCAGGCGCTCTTTGGCGAAGGTGACAACCAAAATGCTGTTTGCCGTGGCGACACCCATGCACATGATGGCGCCCATCAGCGCGGGAACACTCAAGGTCGTGTGGGTGACGAAAAGGAACAGGATGATACCGGCCAAAGCCGC
>Ga0213872_10000206_pt1 | contig 52479 bp, 46 predicted proteins | sample VelepicomBERX_R2_FD_160071 | JGI IMG/M metagenome (GOLD analysis project Ga0213872, IMG submission 160071) | Rhizosphere microbial communities from Vellozia epidendroides in rupestrian grasslands, the National Park of Serra do Cipo, Brazil - RX_R2 | ecosystem: Host-associated > Plants > Roots >... | reverse complement strand
GGGAAGACGACCATAGCTTGCCGCGCCTAGCCTTCTCCCACTGTGCCACTACCGCCAGGGCTTCGAAGCAGTTTCTCTCACTCACAACGCGCCCCAAGCGCGCCCGTTGCTGACGGCTGAAGGCTATTTGCTGGCGGTTGAAAGCTATCACTAGAGTTCTGGCCCAAATCTGAGGGAGAAGTTCTCAGACAAGCTGGCCAAGAATCTAGAATCGGAAATGTTCCTGTGGTACAACCACATCGGATTTCTGATAATATGTGGTCCTACCACAAGAGAAACAGATGACCCAATCCAAACTCGATCTTTTGCAAGGGACGCTTGATGTGATGGTCCTCCAGACGCTGGAAGTTTTGGGTCCCCTGCACGGATATGGCATCGCGCGCCGCATTGAACAGGTAAGCGGAAACGAAGTGTTACTGAACCAGGGGACGATATACGCCTCGCTGGTGCGATTGCAGCAGCGCGGCTGGATCGCTGCTAAATGGGGCATTTCAGACAACAACCGGAAAGCGAAGTTCTACTCCATCACAAAGGCCGGTAAGAAGCAGTTGGCCCAGGATACTGCCTACTGGCAGCGGCTTTCCGGAGTTATGGGGCGGGTTCTCGCGATGCAGGGCGAGGGAGGTGAACAGTGAGGCATTCCCTTCGCGAAGCCTTCAACCGAATCCGCTCTTTCTTCCGCAACGACTCACTGGACCAGGAACTCAACCAGGAGATGGCCTCCCATCTGGAAATGGCCGTCGAAGAGAACATCAGGCGCGGTATGTCTGCGGAAGAAGCCCGGCGACAGGCCCTTGTACGCTTTGGCGGCGTCCAGCAATCACTCGAGCTGCACCGAGAATCACGCGGATTGCCTTGGGTCGACGTCTTGACGCAGGATTTACGTTTCACCTTCCGCACGCTGAAGCGCGATTACGGCTTCACAATGGTCGCCGTGCTGATTCTCGCGCTCGGCATAGCGGCCAACATCACAGTTTTCAGCGTGGTGAATACGATTTTGCTGCGGCCGCTGCCATTCCCCGATTCTCAGCGATTGGTTCGCATTGTGGAGAAGGATCCCAAGGCCGGCGAGTCCAGCAAAACCTATACAGCGGATGCGACGCAAGATTTTCAACAACAGAACCATTCTTTTCAGTCGGTCAGCGGCTACTTCGCTTTTACCGGACCCGATAATTTCAAGCTCATGGGAAATAGCCAGCCGATACCTGTTACCGGCATGCTGGTCGCCGAAGGTTTCTTTCAAACACTCGGTGTAGAGGCGTCGCTTGGGCGATTATTCAAGTCTCAGGAATTTGTGAAACACGCTCAACCAGTGGCGTTACTAAGTTATTCGTTTTGGAAACGCCAGTTTGCAGGTGATCCCAGCATTGTTGGACGAGCCATTGACCTGAGCAATACTTCGGTAACTGTTATCGGAGTGTTGCCGAATACATTCGATTTTGGCTCGGTCTTCTCGCCGGGAGCCAAGGTCGATCTCTTCACGCCGTATATCATGGACGATTTCCGCGACGATGGCAATGACCTGGCGTTGGTGGGCCGCCTGAAAAAAGGAGCGACGTTAGCCCAGGCGCAGAGGGAGGCCGACCAACTCTTTCCGCAACTCCTTTTCGACCATAAGCACCCGCAATTCAAACCTGGCTACACAGGCCAACTGACCATACTGAAAGACTACGTGAGCGGAAAGCTGCGGCGATCTCTGATTGTGCTGTGGTGCGCGGTTGGCCTGATTCTGCTGATTGTCTGCGTGAATCTGTCGAACTTACTGCTGGCCCGGTTGGCAGCGCGGAGCAAGGAATTTGGAATGCGCAGCGCTCTGGGGGCAGGACGAGGGCGGATCGTGCGTCAACTCCTAACCGAAAGCATGGTACTCGCCGCCGCGGGGGCTGCGTTAGGGGTGGGAGTCGCCTGGCTCGCGATCCGGTATCTCGCTCATCAGGGATCCATTGCTCTGCCGCTGCTCAGCATGGTGCGCGTGGACGGACTAGTGCTGGGATGGACGCTTTTGATCGCAGCAGGGGCAGCGGTTCTTTTCGGACTAGCGCCAGGACTGCGCATGTCGGATAGCAATCTGCAGGAGCTGCTGAAAGATAGTGGAGGACACGGAGCCAGTGAGGGCAGAAAACACGGCCGTCTGCGCTCGATACTGGTCGTAACGGAAATGGCGCTGGCTTGCGTTCTACTGGTCGGCGCCGGGTTGTTACTGCGCAGCTTTCTCCGCGTTCTGGATGTTGACTTGGGCTTTGAGCCAAGTCGTGCGGCCGCCATCAGTCTTGACTTTGATGATGGCGAAAAGGCGGCTACGCGGGCTGCGAAATGGCAGGACATCATCGAGCGCACTTCGGCGATCCCGGGTGTCGAGGCCGCCGGCATATCCGACAACCTCCCCATGAGCCGCAACCGGAGTTGGGGAATTGCGGCAAAAGGCAAGCAGAAGAACAACGCGCAAGATTTCGTTCCGGTATTTGTTTACATTGTGTCGCCGGGTTACATGAAAGCAATGGGAATGCGCCTGCTCGAAGGTCGCGATATCGGCTGGCACGACGTCGCCGATAACAGGAACGTCGTCATTATTAATGAGACGGTCGCGCGAAGACTCTGGCCGGGGCAGAGTCCCATCGGCCGTACAGCCATTGCAGGCGGAGCAGAGGCCCAGGTGATCGGCGTAATCGCGGATGTTCGCGAAAGCTGTGCTGAAGACAATGCAGGAGCGCAAATGTACCTGCCGGCGACGAAGCAGTTTGGGCCGGAGGGCGCGTACCTCGTCCTGCGTTCGAAGCTGCCTCCCACCACGCTGGCACGAAGTGTGATGATCACGCTACGGCGGATCAATCCCGGACAACCAGCGACAGAATTCAAACCAATTCAGGCACTGGTGGATCACGCGACGTCTCCAAGACGATTCTTTGTTCTGCTGGTCGGAATCTTTGCGGGTCTCGGGCTAGTTCTGGCTTCGCTCGGCATTTACGGTGTTATCTCTTATTCCGTGACGCGGCAGAGACCGGAGATCGGCGTACGCATGGCGCTTGGCGCCACCGAAACCCGAGTGCAGATCGACGTGATCTGGAGCACCATGCGACTCGCGCTGGTTGGCGCTTCTGTTGGAGTGGTCGCATCGTTGGCGGTCTCCCGCCTTATTGCGTCTCTTCTGTTTCGGACTGCTCCGACGGATCCGCTTACCTTTATTGGAATGATCGTTCTGCTTGGAGCTGTGGCGCTGCTGGCAGGATATCTTCCGGCACGAAAAGCATCAAAGATCGATCCGATGATTGCGCTTCGGTCAAACTGAATAGTGGATGGCCCAGGTTACAAACGGATTGGCGTAGCCGGCGCGCCTTCGATCATGCGCGTGACTGTTCGTTTACCAAACGATCGAGGAGCTGATAGCTCTGCTCCATGCCTTCGGTCATCCCGGTCGCCAGGGCGGCGTCGCGTGCCTGCTTCGACCCGAAATCTATCAGTGTAGTCACGGTCGTCACGCCGCTTTCCTCGGTGAAGGTGACCGTGACGATCGCATCATCTCCCGGGCAGCCCCCACCGAGCGTGCCAGGATCGTACGCCTGTGTGTGCACGATCTTCGAGGAGGGCTGCACCTCGCGGAAGGCGCCGCTGAAGCCAAACTCGTTTGCGTTCTCCTCGCTCCGCCAGCGCCAGTTGAACCGGCCGCCAACACGTACGTCCATCTCGCAAACAGGCATTGACCAGCCGGGAGGGCCGAGCAGCCATCGCCGAACCAAGCCCGGTTCCGTGTAAGCCCTATAGACAAGCGCCCGCGGCGCTCTGAACGATCGCATGACCTTCACCTCGCGGTCACTCGGCAGCGTGATCTGCGCCTTATCCATCGTCATCGGCATTGCTTTCACCTCCAGCTCATTTTTGTTACTTATGTCCTATCGTCTCGTTCGCTTGCGCGCACGCTTCGATGCCGGCGACGGGCCCTGCATTTCCTGGAGGAGCCCATCGAGACGCGCGAAGCTCGCCTCCCAGATCGCCCGATATTGCTCGAGCCACGCGCTCGCCTCAGCTAGCGGCTTCCCTTCGAGACGGCGCGGCCGCCGCTGCGCGTCCTGCCCAACGCTGATGAGTCCTGCCCGCGCAAGGATCTTAAGGTGCTTGGAGATCGCAGGCTGGCTGATAGCGAAGGGCTCGGCGAGCTCAGTCACCGAAGCCTCTCCGAGCGCGAGGCGCGCGAGGATTGCGCGGCGCGTCGGATCAGCGAGCGCCATGAACGTATCGTCGAGGCGATTCGAAGCGTTCTGTTGTATAGCTAAACGGTTCAATAAGCGTAAGGTTATATAAACAGACGCGACATGTCAAGTCCGTTGTTTCCGGTCCGTTGTTTCCGGTGAACGGGCGCGGAAACCCAGATCGGATGTTCTAGACTACCTGTGGGTTGGCGTACGAGAAAGGCGACTCGGTGAAACGGTACAAATTCACCGCCACGATTGAAGAGGGTGATCGTGGCGGAGCATACGTTCTCTTTCCTTACGATGTCGAGAAAGAGTTTGGGACAAAAGGTAGAGTGCCCGTCAAAGCGACTTTTAACGGCGTGCCCTACACAGGTTCGCTGATGAAGTACGGACATCCCCAGCACATGCTCGGCATTCTCAAATCCATACGCGACCAGATTGGAGCGGACATCGGCGATGAAATTCAGGTCGAGGTCTGGAAGGATGAGACTCCAAGAACGGTTGAGGCACCGGCCGACTTCTTGGAGGCAATGCGCGCTGGCGCGGTCTCGGATTTCTTCGATGGCCTCAGCTACACCAATCGCAAGGAGTACTCCCGCTGGATATCCGAGGCCAAAACAGAACAAACGCGCCTGAAACGGGTTGCAAAAGCGGTGGAGATGCTAAAGAACAGAGTAAGAACCCCATCTAGTCACGCCGGCAAAACGTTTGAGGCAGAAAGCTCAAAGCGTTCCAGGAATGCATCGACACCTTCGGGTCTTTGACTTGGCTCAAAAGCGAGAGACCAGTTGAAGAAATCGCACCAGGTTGCGGAGATGCCTTCGAGAGAACTCTCCAACAAAGTGCCCTTACTTGCAAACGACGGATGACGCCCCGTTAACATCTCGCATGTGATGATGGTCAGTGCCCAGATGTCAGAACCGGGCTCCGGCTTTGCTCCGGACAACAATTCAGGAGACATATACGCGGGTGTTCCAGCTATTTGTCCCGTAAGTGTCGAAAACGTGGCAGTGGCACTTGAACCTTCCACGAACAGTTTGGCGAGACCAAAGTCGAGTATTTTCACCATTCCGTATGCTGCCTTATCGCAGAGGAAAATATTCTCCGGTTTCAAGTCGCGATGAATGAGCGACTGGCGGTGTGCGGCGGATAAGGCAGCACAAAGCTGGCGCACAATCGCACGAATCTCGCCGACAGGCAATTTGGTTCTGTAGTTCAGTTCATCTCGAAGCGTACGTCCTTGCAATCTCTCCATTACCAGGAAGGGCCGGCCAACTGATGTCAGACCCGCATCGAACAAGGTGACTACATTCGGGTGCTGGAACCGAGCCAGTACGTGGGCTCCGCGCTGAAAGCGATCGAGCGCGGCAGAGGCTTTGATCCAATCTTCCAAAATAAGCTTCACGGCAACTTTTCGTTGAAGTCGCAGGTCACTCGCCTCATAGACCGCGCCCATGCCTCCCCGGCCAATCCTGAACTCCAGTCTGAAGCGGCCGGCCAACAAGCGAGGAAAGGAATTCGTCGCGAGTTCCGAACCGTCTTCGAAACAAAACTTGTCAGCTATGTCGTGACACTTATGGCATGTTGGACATTCCTTCGACAATTCAATTTCCGGTTTTGTCTCAGAGCCGCGGGAAGGCAGCAGGCCCAGACCGATGGTGAGATCCTCGATTAAGCGCATGTCGTCGGAAGTGTAGGGCTCTTCAGATCGCTTTCTCCCTAACGCTATCAACGCATCCACTTCGCGATTAGGGACTGGCGCCAGCAGCTCCAGGCCGGAACGCCGAATGCTCTCCAGCTCACGCGGCGCAAGCTGTCGACTGAGCCAATTGTCACGGTCTGAGAATTGAACGGGTTTCGCCACGACCCTCGTCAATTCGACAATCTTACTCTCGACGGGAAGCGCAGGCGCTGGAAATTGATGCGGGAAAATACTGATGGCCGTGTAGGCTGGAGCCAATGGCCGGTGTTGCATGATCGCGCAGAAACTTGGGTGTAATGCGGCGCCAATCTGTTGCACAACGATCGGAGCCACCTCGGCTAAGTTCGCTGCATTCCTTACGCTCTCCAGCGCCGATCGAAGTACGTCTTGAGCGCTATATTGTTCTCGGAAAAAATGCCGGTCAAGCGACCGCAACCAGTGCTGCCTTTGGATATGCAGGAAAATGGCCATGGCCGCAAGCACAAGGTAAATCCAGCCGCGCTCTCGCACAACAGCATCGATTCGCTGGTCCCGGTAACCGTAAAGGTCCAGGAGAAACACCGCTATAATCGCCGGCACGGCAAGCAAGAGCATCTGTTTGGCAACTGCGTATCTGATTCCCTGGCGAATGATGACGCGAATATCGAACAAGCGGTGGCGTAAAATCGCATACGCGAAGCAGACGGGAAAGGCCATAGCGGCGAATGTCGCCAAAGCCAGTAATGGCAAGGGCAATATCGACCCTCCAGCGCTTCCCAAATAGTCAGTGTCGGACCATGATCCGTTGAGTTGCCGGTACACAACCGACGGGACGAACACCATCACCATAAAAGCGAGCGAGACCACAACTAGCCGTATACGCCGTTTTTCTGTCTGATCTTTCAGCCGCCGGTATTTTACGGCAAGCATTCCAAAAGAACCTGGTAGATATGTGACCCAACATGCGGTCAACATCAGGCTCATCCAGTCCGATGGAATCATGTGTTCCGGGCCGTAGATAAAATGCCACACTTGATAGCTCAGGATCAGGGACACTAGAACGCTCGGCACCCAAACAATGGCCCAAATCCATCGGCTATGAAACGAAGGCCGGGGGAACAGCGCAAAGAACGCAAACCACACTCCGGCGCCGAGACCGGTTATGCCGATATCAGCCCACAGAAGCACCTGAAACCACGGAGGCGAGTGGCGAAACATAGAATCGAGGCCATCGTTGGCATCGAGGAGGGCGCTAGAGTAGACTGCCAGAACTAACGCTCCCATGCAAACCAGAAAACGCTTTGGGCGCAGGAATGCCATAAAGCACGCAGTCGTAAGTGCAATCAGTTGAGCGCAGAGGCCCAGGAGCCTCAGGATTCCTTCTCCACTGAACCAGTCCTTCGGCCCGGTTCGTCCTATCACAAGAACAGTGCGACGGTGTTGCCCGCCGTGGCCGGTATCGAGTACGACAGGCGTGCCGGCATCGATATTCGCAGCAAACCAGGACCAATAGTTCATGTTCGCGACCGGTCTGTCGTTTGCACGTAAGATAAGGTCACCAGGCTGTATTCCGGCTCGCTCTGCCGGCGAGCCTTGCGTGACTCTAGCGATGGCGGGATGGCTCCCCGTACCTCTTACCGCGATGCCCATTGGTTCGGGTCCAAAAAGCCACAACGCCCAGATGAACACCATGTGGGCCACGAAAGGTGCGGCAATAAGATACATCCACCACGGCGGCCGTGGATCGGATTTCGGGCCTTCTTCCCCAGCCGATGCAAAAGGCGCCGTTTCGATGGCAGGCGTTTCTGAGAAAGTTTCTCTCGTTCCGCTATGCGCTAGCAGCGATTCGACCTCTCTGTGAAGTTCTTTATCCCCTTCACAGGCTTCCGCTATAAACTTGCCGCGGTCTTTCGGCTCGTATTCCAGCGCGGCATGATAGAGCTGCTCGATCTCCACCCAGCGTTCCGGATTCATCGCGGCCCGGTGCCCGTTTCACAATATTACTGCAAGGAATTACCCGGCTGCGTTCACAGCCAGCCGTGCTTTTGCTGTATTCCTGGGTAGTAATCTCTTCTCATGATGTTCACAAAGCGGCTCCGGGAGGGAGTTCGTCGCGGCGAAATCACCTGCAGCGTTCGTATCTGGACTCGCCCGCATGTCACCGTGGGCAAGCGTTATCGAATGGAGGACGGTGAGATCGAGGTGGATTCAATCACGCCAATTGGTTTCCCTGACATTACTCCGGAGCTCGCGCGTGAATCTGGCTTTCTTGGGCTGGTCGATCTGCTGAAAGTCGCTAAACACGGAAGGGCACAAATATTTATCTGATGCGATTTCATTGCGTGCGCCCGCGCAAAAAACGCCAAAGGGCGAGCACCCAAATACAATCTTCCGGCAAGGTGACAGAATAAGAGATGGATGACAAGGCCGCTGAAGCGAATGGCGGCTTCGCTATTCGTCGCCTGGGTGATTTTGAACGGAGCAGCGCTCGCCGGCAGCTCGGAGTTCGCGCTCAATCCGCCTGAGAGCGGCTTTCGAAGCGGCGAGGATACTCCGAATCCAAATCTCAATCCTGCCAAGCCGAAGATTCAAGCAGCGGAGCAAGCATGTGCGATTGGCTGGAGGGTGATCGTGCATTCACCGAACGAGCTGACGCAAGCAGTCATCGACCCGGTGAACTGCCCGGGCAAGCCGATTACCCTGCACACCAATATCACACCCGCTGCCGGCCGCAAGATTCAGTACGCGTGGACGGTAAACAGTCAGCCGCAGGGCGGCGACACGCCCGAATTCACGTTCACGCCGAACAACACCGGCACATTTAATGTCCAGGTGACGATTTCGGACGTGACGCCTCCGCCTCCGCCCATGCAGCGTCCGAAACACTTCCCCGCACGCTGCTGGAACCCGCCACCGCCGCCGCCTCCACCCGCTCCTGTGAGGGCTTCGACGACGATCGCCATCAGCGAAATGGCACCGACGATCACAAGCGTAACGGCTGATCCGACTGCGTTGGCTTGCGCTGCCAACACGACAGGCGCACATACGGCCAATCTCACAGTCCAGGCGGCGGGCTCCCCTTGCGGCGGCAACTTGAGCTACAAGTGGACGGTCAACGAAGGCAGCGTCACCAACGACACGAGTCAGAACGCGACCTTCGATGCCTCGACCGTGAGCTTCGAACCGGGCGCTACCGCTCAAAGCAAGACGATTACCGCCAGCGTCACCATCACCGATCAGACGGGCAAGACAGCATCGCAGTCTACCTCTCTGGCTGTGACTTGCCAGCCGGTCTGGCAGAGACTCGATGACGTGATCTTCGCGAAGAACAACGCTCGCGTGAACAACTGCGGGAAACGCATCCTGATCGATGACGCGGCTCCGCGAATAGCGAGCGGCGATTACGACATCGTACTCGTCGGCCACCGCGCTGCCGATGAACAGACTAATGCGCCGCCGATGCCTGGCGGCCGGCGGGGGGCTGCGGTTGCGCTCGATGAGCAGCGTACGCTGAACTGCGCTGCGGTGCTAAGCGGCGGTACTGCCACCTGCGCCAAGGTCGATCCGTCTCGCATCCGGGTGGATTGGGTTGCCACCGACCAGACTTCGGAATCGAGGCCGGGTATCTGCGGAACAGCGGCGCGTGCTGCGCAGGAGGAGCGTGGAGGTTCCCAGACCAGCGAGGCAGATCGCGACCGCCGCGTGGAAGTCTACCTGGTCCCGAGGGGCTCGACGGCAATGCCGCCAGCGGTGAAGCAAATCAAACCGCTGCCCGAGGCTCAGGTCAAGGCGCTCGGCTGTCCAAGATAGACCAGCAGTCGGTTAAACGAACACATGATCGTGATGTCAGGTGATGTCTGGTCAAACGAATTGCAACCGTGCTTCTCCTTGGCGCTTCTCTCGCTGCACAAATCAAGAGTCCCGAGCGTAGAGTCCAGGGGAATGTAATCCTCTCTGAACGCGACCCGAAGGTGCGGATCGAGTTACCGAAATCAGTGGAGTACGTTGGCGCAGCCCGATGGATGCTGTATGGCATCGCGGATTGTGAACTCCATGCGTTCGTTGAGGCAGATGCGGAGAAGAATGTGCAGCGGCTTTATTGGTTCCAGTCCGAAGGTTACATGTTGATACGTGGGTTCGACCGAAGAATGCAGCGACACAACCGGGTTCGGACCTCGAAATACGTGAGCAGGAGTTCCGCTGGTTGAGTGCTGGTGGACCAGAGGAAGGGCCGCCTGAAAGGCGGCTGCAGCCAGATTGGCTGCCCCACAAGTCTGGACAGTCAGTATAAGCCAGCGGTCTGGGACAGTTAGGGCGCCTACGACCGATCCGAGAGGGCAGACTAACCGAAAAGTGCGGTCGCCCGATGTTTACTTCGAACGGGGCTTGCCGCTGATCCAATAGCGCGGACCGGGGCCGAGTCGACCGGCCCGATCACCAGGGTTGGCAAGCTGGCATTCCTGTAGTGACAGGCAGCCGCAACCGATGCATCGCGTGAGGCCCGCGCGAAGACGTTCGAGCTCGGCGATCCGCTCATCAATACGCCTGGTCCAATTCCGGGACATTTTTGCCCAGTCCGATCGCTCGGGTACACGGTTTTCGGGCAGCTTCGCGAGCTCCGCACCAACCTCTTCGAGGGTCAGACCCATTCGCTGGGCGAAGACAATGAACGCGATACGCCGGAGAACCGCTCGCGGATAGCGGCGGTGACCCGAGCCCGCACGTTCGGACTTGATCAGACCACGCTCTTCGTAGAAACGGAGCGCCGATGCGGCAACGCCGCTTCGACGGGAAACCTCCGAGATGGTGAGCAGGCCGGACATGGACTTGACTTCAAGTTCACTTTAACTTGTAGTCTGAGGACATGTCAAATGCAAACACTTCCCTTGCGGGCGTTCGAGCCGCGATTACCGGCGGCACTTCGGGCCTGGGGTTGGCGCTTGTCCGCGAATTGCTGAGCCGCGGCGCACAGGTCGCGTTCGTCGCGCGGCGGAGGGCCGGCGTGGAACAGGTAGTGCACGAATTGCCGGACGCACATGGCATTGCCGGCGATGTCTCCAAGAAGGAAGATATTCACCCCATTGCGATGCAGATCGTGGGCGCCCTGGGAGGGCTTGATGTTCTCATCAACAATGCATCGGATCTGGGACCTGTGCCGTTGGCGCTATTGGCCGACACGGACTGCGAAGACTTCGAGCGCGCACTCGCGACGAACGTGCTCGGGCCCTTCCGGCTGACGAAGGCACTGCTTGGTTCGCTGGCCGCCTCTGCGCGGGACGGCCGCGGAGCGGTAGTGGTGAATGTATCGAGCGATGCCGAGATTAACGCTTACCCGCGCTGGGGCGCTTATGGCGCGAGCAAGGCAGCACTGCATCACTTGAGTCGCATCTGGAACGAAGAATTTACAGGTGCCGGCATCCGCGTCCTCTCGATTGATCCAGGCGATATGGACACGCCTTTGCACGCGGCTGCGATGCCCGATGCGGATCGTTCCACTTTGAAGCGCCCCGAGGCTGCCGCACGCGAGCTCGCCGATGAAGTCGCTGCTGTGCTTTGGCCAGAGTCGATCAGATGATAGCCGCCAGTCTTCCCGTCCAGCGCCCGTCCAACGCGAAGCTATTAGTCGTAGACAGCCGCGGTAAAACAGCAAACCGGGCGCGGTCCGAATTCGTGAGCCTTTTGCGCCCCGGCGATGTGGTGGTTGCGAACGATGCTGCCACTTTGCCGGCGAGCCTTTCGGGACGGCACGGCCCTAGCGGGCGCCGCATTGAGGTACGGCTTGCGGGCCGTGACTCACTCGATGGGGTCAGGCAGTTTTCCGCTGTGGCCTTCGGAGAGGGTGACTTCCGCACGCGCACCGAGGATCGGCCGGCGCCACCAACGTTGAATTCCGGCGACCGTTTGGAGTTAGGTCCGCTGCGAGGGACGATCGCGCGTTTGCTGAATCATCCGCGTTTTGTTTTGCTCCGCTTCGACGGCTCTGCGCAAGAAATCTGGGAAGGCCTGGCACGGCACGGGCGCCCGATTCAGTACGCACACGTTCCGGTCCCACTTGCGCTTTGGGACACCTGGACGCCAATCGCCGGTCCGCCAGTCGCGTTCGAGGCGCCGTCGGCCGGTTTCGTGCTCGACTGGAACATGCTCGCAGCGATGAGCGTACGGGGAATCCGTTTCGGTACGATCACGCATGCCGCGGGAATTTCATCTACTGGCGATTCAGAGCTCGATGCGCTGCTGCCTTTTGATGAGCCGTACCGAATTCCTGTATCCACGGCGCTGATGATACGCCGGGCCCAGGTGCAAGGGGGGCGTATTATTGCGATCGGTACGACGGTTGTCCGAGCACTGGAGCATGCGGCTGCGATGTTTGACGGCGTCGTGCCAGCGGGCGAGCGGCTGGCGACACAGAGAATCGGCGCGTGCAGCCGGATACGGATCGTCGATGCAATTCTCTCGGGCACCCATGAACGGGGTTCCAGTCATTACGAGATGCTGCGCGCGTTTGTCCCTGATAAGACGCTTGCCCGCATCGACCGGGAACTGAACGCGTATGAATATCGGACGCACGAGTTTGGCGATTCTGTTTTTATCGAGAGGGCCGAGAGCCAGCGGCGGTCTGCAGGCCAGCAGCGAGAGTTTTTCCTCTCCGGAAATACATTTTCATATGGCGCATTATGAAAGGCGGTTACCGCATTGGGACCTCATCGGGTGTCCGATGTTTGTAACGTTTCGTTTGCACGGTAGTCTGCCCAGCAACCGGATTTTTCCGCCAGCGCTGTCCGGTGCAGGGGAGGCGTTCGTCGCAATGGACCGAATCCTGGATGCGGCCCGCACGGGACCGCAGTATTTGCGGCAACCGGAAATCGCGGCGGTTGTGGTCAGCGCTCTTCGGGATGGGGAGTGCCGCTTGCGCAGGTATCAATTGCATTCCTTTGTCGTCATGCCGAATCATGTGCACTTGCTGGTCACTCCCCAGGTATGGTCGACGAAGTGGTTGGGGCCCTTGAAGGGGTTCACGGCACATCAGGCTAACCGGATTCTGGGGAGGAGCAGCAGAGCCTTCTGGCAGGATGAGAGCTACGACCATCTGGTGCGATCTGATGTTGAGTTTGAGCGGATTTGCTGCTATATAGAGAACAATCCGGTGGCTGCGGGCTTGGTTAGAGCGAAGGAGGAATTCCGCTGGTCGAGTGCTGGTGGACAATTAGGACGGCCGCCTGAAAGGCGGCTGCAGCCGGGATTGGCTGCCCCACAAGACACGCAGTAGTCAGGACAAGCTGGCAGTCAGTTTTCTTTTTTCCAACCTCCTTCCTGCCGTGAGATCCAACCTCCGACTCTGGATCTCATGGCGCTAAGGCGGCTGCACGCTTTGCGCCAATAGCGTAAAGCAGTGATTCTTTTCTGATTTGAGTGGTTTGAGAGCTGGCGCCCGGCTATTGGCGCATCGGTTCTGCGTGAACAGGCGCAATCGGCGCTGGGTGAAGCAGCGCAGACAGACCAGCTACGATCCGCCGGCCAGTTTGCGTTTCAGCGCGGCCCATTGGCGAGCGATCCAGCCGGTGTGCGGCAACTTTGACGCCAGTTGTTGGACGTCAATCCCGTTCGTTTTATTTTCTGTTTTGGGCTGGGGATTGTAGGCTTCCGTTCCCGTCAGGTGCACGCGCGTTCCATCGAAGAGGTAGCTGCGGCGTCTCATTTTGCCGTCGTCATCGCGCGTGATGAGCTGGAACGCCGGCCCGTCAACGTGAACGGGGAAATAGCCCTCCACATCGCGCTGGCGGTAAGAAGTCTCATAGCGGTGGCGGCGGCGGTTCCAGAGAAACACGCGCCAGGAATTGAAATCGTATGGCTCAGTGGTGGACATGGTGGTCCAGAGCCAGTTATGCTTGACTCCTTTTTCCTCGTCCTGGACGGCGCCTAAATCGAAGTATGACGTGATCCGTTTTCCTTCGGCATACTGCGCGACTTCATCGGGGATGCCCATCATGAGGTTTCGGGCCAGCACCCATCCCACCTGATTGTTCTTCGTCCGGATGAGCGCCCAGACCTCCATCACGACGGGCTTCTTTGCGTCGTCCGCCTTTTGAGCGCCAGCTGGAGTTTCGGCTGTGCTGCGGGCTGCCGGATCGACGTAGCCATACGAAAGCGCCTGCCAATTGTCGGGCAGCTTCGGGGCGGGAGGCTTGGGCGGAAGATGGGAGCTGATCTTTGCCTGCCGCTCGTGCTTTGGCTTACGGACGGGCGCCTGGGGTTTCTCAAAAAGAAACGAAGGCGGCTTGGCCGGGCCGGTTGTTTTGGCTGCGTCCCGATATGCCAGGACAGCAGCGGATCCGCCCTCCGGAATCTGCGCGAACGCCGGCGACTGGCGGCTCGGCTCGATATGGATGTTCAGCGCTTCATAGGGAGTTGCGAAGCCCTGCGGCGGCAGCGCGAGCGCCTGCTGCCTTTCGCGCTGAATCTGCTGCATCTCGTCGGTACTGAGCAGATCAATGGAATCGACCCAGCCTTGGACGCCCTTGTCGGTACGAACCTTAACAAAACGACGGCGTATGTCGACGATACCGACGCTGTCACCGTGCTTTAACACGGCAACGGTGCTGTTCTTCTGGGCGAGCTGGCCGCGCAGGTTTAACGTCGCGGGCGCGACGTAGGCCTTCCCTAATATGTCGGCTGGTTCGCGACTGCAACCGGTCAGCACCAGCAGCGGCGATAGAACAAGCGAGGCTAGAGCTGCCAGCCGCAGCAGAAACCGGTACATTGCAAGAGTGGTTCAGAGAGTAGTCTAGCAGCAGGTGAGAGGCGAGTGTTAAGGCAGCAGACGCGAGATTTCTTTGAGAATGCAGCGATCCATCACCACGGGAATGCCGCCAGCTTCGGCCTGCCGCTTCGCTTGTTCGTTGATCACGCCTTCCTGCATCCAGATGCACCGAGTTCCCTTCTCCAGGGCCTGTTCAACGACTTCGGGCACTCTCGCGGGACGGCGGAAGATGTCCACGATGTCAACCTGTTCCGGAATGTCCCGAACAGAAGGGTAGGCGCGCTCGCCCAGGACTTCCGTCTCGTTCGGATTCACCGGAATCACGCGGTACCCCATGCGCTGCAGGAAGCGCGAGACTCCGAGGCTGGCGCGCCCGGGCGTGTTTGAAGCACCGACGATCGCGATCGTCTTAGCGGTTTGCAGCAGTTCGGTAAGGGCTTTGTCGTCCATCATGCTTTGCTGCCCGCAGTCATGTTTTGTTGCCCGCGGGCGTCGGCCTCCTCCATTTTCATCAGCTTGCGAAAACGCGCGACTTCCGTGTTGGTCAGGGTGCGGTAGGCGCCCGGCTTCAGATCACCTAATTCGAGGAACCCGATCTTCACGCGCTTGAGCTTTTCCACCAGCCGGCCGAAGTGCTTGAACATGATGCGGATCTGGTTCTGGCGTCCTTCCACCAGGCGAACCTCGTACCATGGATTCTCGCCTTTCCGGATCAGTTTCAAACCGGCGGGGGCGGTGCGGCGGCCGTGCATGGGAATACCGCGGCGGAACTGCTCTTCCTGATCGAGCGTGAGCGGCCCGTTCACCTTGGCGAGATACGTCTTGGTGACGTGGCTGGCCGGCGACATGAGCCGGTTCGCAAAGTCTCCGTCATTGGTAAGCAGCAAGAGCCCTTCGCTTGCGTAATCGAGGCGCCCAACGGGATAAATACGCTCATGCAAGCCCTTGAAGAACGACATCACAGTTTCCCTGCCTTCGGGGTCGCGGACAGTAGTAACGACATTTTTCGGCTTATTCAGCGCGACGTACAGGTGATGTTTCGGCGCCGTGAGCACACGACCATCCACTTTGACCTTGTCTATCGCGACGTCGGCCTTCGAGCCGAGTTCGGTGATGGTTTTGCCGTTCACCGAGACGCGGCCAGCCAGGATTAACTCTTCGGCTTTGCGCCGGCTTGCGACGCCGGCGTTCGCGAGGATTTTTTGCAGTCGTTCTTCAGGCATCGGTATTCTGCGGCTCTGGTTCCGGGCGGGTTGGCGTTTCCGGTTCGCTCTCGGTTGCGGGGGCCACGAGCTCGGCTTCCCTTTGCGGCTCGGCCGGGGCGTCCGGAGGCGCGGCTTCCGGCTCATCGGTCAGCGAAAGCCGGCCAAGTTCCTCGAACTCCTTCAGAGTGGGAAGCTCCGAGAGAGAATTCAAACCGAACTGAACCAGGAACTCGCGCGTGGTTTTGTATAGCATCGGCTTACCGAGCACATTCTTGCGCCCGGCTGCCGCGATCAGTTTCCGGTCGAGCAGGGTTTTTAAAACGCCCGCGCCCTGCACGCCGCGGATATCCATGATCTCCGGACCGGTAATGGGCTGTTTGTAGGCAATGACAGCGAGCGTCTCCAGCGCGGCGAGCGAGAGCTTCAAGGGCGGCTGAAGATTTCTCACGAAGCGGCGAATCGATTCGTGATGTTCGGGCTTGGTTGACATCTTGTAGCCGCCGGCGATCTCGCGAATCGATAAGCCGCGATCGGGCGAGGCGTACTCAGCGACCAACTGGTCCAGGATCTCCTTCACTTGCTCAACGGGCTGTTCGACGGCAGTGGCAATCTGTTCGACAATCAGCGGTTCGTCGGTGATGTAAATAGCGGCTTCGATGACAGCCTTCAGAGCAGCCAGCGGATCGGTCGAGGGAGCCGGTGCGGTGACGGCTTCTGCAATGACGACGTCGTCCACCCCGACTTCCTGCGCCGCGATTTCCTGCGCGGCAATTTCTTCCGCGGCAACTTCCTGCGCGGCGACTTCTTCGATAGCGACGACATCGACAACTGGGTCGTCGCCGAAGGCTTCGGAGGGGACTGCCTCTGAAATCTGCTCTTCGACCGTTTCTGTTGGTTGATCGCCGCTGCCGGGCTGCGCGGTCTCTTCAGCCTGCTCTACTTCTTCCATGCTGTCCGTTAGTGGTAATCCTCTTCTACCGAGGCGAGATCTTCAGCCTTCTCTTTTGCTTCTTCAAACCCCGGACCGCGCTGCAGACCGATGTCGCCGAATGCCTCACCCTGCGTGATTTGAACCGCTTGCCGTTTCACCAGCTCAAGGATCGCAAGGAACAGGCTGATCATGGCGCGGCGGCTGCGCTGGCGTTCGAACAACTGCGTCGCGGAGATGCTGTCCTGGCGGCGCGACCTGGCAAGCTGAGCCCGCACAAGCTGCATCATCTCCGGCACGCTGACGTTCTCTTTGCCGATCTCGTACATGGGCCGGTTTTTGGCTCGCTCGAGCACGACCTGAAATGTTTTGACAAGATCGAAGATGCCGATGGCAAGCGCCGGGCCCTCGTCTTCATTGAGGAACTGCTCGATCTGCGGATTGGACCAGATGGCCTCTTCCACCACGCGCTTCTGCTGAAGCATTTCCGCCGCATTTTTGAAGCGCTCGTGTTCGATGAGGCGCTCTACGAGTTCGGCGCGCGGATCTTCTTCCGGCGAGATCTTCTCGAGTTCGGGATCCTTCGGCAGCAGCAGCTTGCTCTTGATGTGAATGAGCGTCGCGGCCATATAGACGAACTCGGAGCTCAACTCGATGTCGAGTTCCATGGCCTTCTGCATGTAGTCGAGGTATTGCGCCGTGATCTTGGCGATCGGGATGTCGTAGATGTTGATCTGCTGCCTGCGGATGAGGTCAAGCAGCAAGTCCAGTGGCCCCTCGTACTGCTCGAGATGGAAGTTTAAGGCCGAAGACACTAGCTACACCATAGCATGTAAACCCGCTATTTTCGGGGCTTCCGAAGTGCCGGCGGGCAGCGTCCTGTTCTACGCGAGGGTATCGATCGACAGCGTGCGCTTTGCCTCATATGCCGCGATCTCGGGTGCCTGCTGCAGGATGTAGCCGAGCTCATCCACGCCTTCAAGCATGCAGTACTTGGCGAATTCGTCGATGGGAAACGTCACCGTGGAACCGTTTGGAAGCGTGAGCTTCTGCTCGGCGAGATTCACTGTCACGGTGGCGGCGGGATCGGCGGCGATAGCGGCAAACAAGGCTTTGTGCGCATCCGCCGGAACGATGATGGGCAGCAGCGAGTTCTTGAGAGAGTTGCCGCGGAAGATATCCGCAAAAGAAGTGCTGATGACAGCGCGGAAACCGTACTGCGTGAGCGCCCAGGGGGCGTGCTCGCGGGAGCTGCCGCAGCCGAAGTTGTCGCCCGCCAGCAGAACCTGGGCCGCATGCCCTTCCGGCTTATTCAGGATGAAATCCGGATTCGGTTTGGCTTCGGCGCCGTAGCGCCAGTCGAAGAACAACTGATCGCCCAGGCCGGCCTTCGAAATGGTCTTGAGGAAGCGGGCGGGAATGATCTGATCCGTATCGATGTTGTCGATGGGCAGGGGTGCAAGCCGGCTGGTGAAGGTGGTGAATTTTTCCATCTCTCGCGGTTGTTCCTTCGTTCTTATAGCAGCGTCCTGGCATCGGTGACGACGCCGGTGATGGCACTCGCGGCCGCGGTGAGCGGGCTGGCCAGAAACGTTCGCCCACCCTTGCCCTGGCGGCCTTCAAAATTGCGGTTGCTGGTCGAAACGCTATATTCGCCAGGCTGGAGCTGGTCGCCATTCATGGCAATGCACATGGAACAGCCCGCCTCGCGCCAATCGGCGCCGGCTTCTTTGAAGATGCGGTCGAGGCCTTCGGCCTGCGCCTGCTGCTTCACCTGCTGCGAACCCGGCACGACCATCACGCGCACCTTCGGGTTCACCTTGCGGCCCTTGAGAATTTTTGCGGCGGCGCGGAGATCGGAGATGCGGGAGTTCGTGCAGCTACCGATGAACACCACGTTGACGGGATGCCCGAGCAGAGGCTTGCCGGCGGGCAGATCCATGTAACGCAGCGCTTTGCCGAGCGAGTCACGCTCCAGGGGATCGCTGATCGAAGACGGGTCGGGAACTACCGAAGTGATGGGGATGCCCATACCCGGGTTGGTACCGAAGGTGATCATGGGCTCGAGCGCGCTGGCATCGATCTCAATTCGCTTGTCGTACTTGGCGCCTTCGTCCGTCGGCAACTGACGCCACAGAGCCACCGCGTTTTCCCAGGCTGCCCCCTTGGGCACGTAATGCCGGCCGGCGAGGTACTGATAGGTGGTGTCGTCCGGCGCTACCATACCGGCGCGTGCGCCGCCTTCGATCGACATATTGCAGATGGTCATCCGCTCTTCCATGGAAAGCGAACGAATGGCCGAGCCGGTGTATTCGAACACACAGCCGGTGCCGCCGCCGATGCCGATGCGCGAGATCAGGTTGAGGATGATGTCCTTGGCGCCGACGCCGGACTTCAAGGTACCATCGACACGCACTTCATACGTCTTCGAGCGCGTCTGCAGCAGGCACTGGCTGGCGAGAACATGCTCTACCTGGCTGGTGCCGATGCCGAATGCCAGGGCACCGAATGCGCCATGCGTGGCGGTGTGGCTGTCGCCGCAGACCACCGTCATGCCCGGCTGCGTCAGACCCTGCTCCGGGCCGATGACGTGCACAATGCCTTGTTTGTCGCTGTGCGGGCCGTAAAAGGGGACGCCGAAGTCGCGGCAGTTCTTCTCGAATTGCGTGATCTGCGCCTCGGCCACCTTGTCGAGAATCGGCAGGGAGCGATCATGCGTAGGGATGCTGTGGTCGGTGGTGCCGATGGTCAGATCGGGCCGGCGCACCTTGAGGCCGCGCTCGCGCAGGCCGGCGAACGCCTGCGGCGAGGTTACTTCGTGCACCAGGTGCAGGTCAATATAGAGCAGCGTAGGCGCCCCGGCCCGCTCCGCGACAACGTGGTTATCCCAAACTTTCTCGATAATCGTGCGAGGTTTCGGCCTCGCGTCATTTCCCTTTGACATTTTGCCCAATCTGACTTGCTGCCTTCGCAGCGCTTATCTTGTCGCCCTGTAATCAGGCGATGGCGGCGTGTGCGGAGAGCGCTTCGCACACCGCATCGCCCACTTCACTCGTACTGGCAGGCGTGCCGGCAGGCTTGAGGTCCGCCGTTACGCGCCCGGCGTTCAACACATTTTCAATCGCACCGTACACCGCTCGCGCTTCTTCGGTGAGACCAAAGCTGTACTCGAGCAGAGCGGCCACCGAACCAATAGCGCCCAGCGGATTCGCTTTGTTCTTGCCTGCAATATCGGGCGCCGAGCCGTGCACAGGTTCATAAAGCCCGACCCATGCGCCCGACGGCCGCTTATCTCCAATAGACGCCGACGGAAGCATGCCGATGGATCCGGCCAGAACGGCGCCTTCATCACTCAAGATATCGCCAAACATGTTTTCGGTCAGCACCACATCGAAGCGCCTGGGCTGCAAGACCAACTGCATGGCACAGTTGTCGACCAGAATATGGTCAAGCGTGACATCCGGGTACCGGGCTGCAATCTCGGTGACCACCCGGCGCCAGAGCTGCGAGTTTTCGAGCACATTCGATTTGTCGACGCTGGTAACCTTTTTCCGGCGCTTGCCCGCGAGCTGAAACGCCATGTGGGCCACGCGCTCAATCTCAGGTCTGGTGTAGATCATGGTGTTGACGGCGCGTTCTTCCGCGCCACTGCCGGAGATGCCTCGCGGCGTTCCGTAGTAGAGTCCGCCGGTCAATTCGCGGACGATGATCATGTCGGTGCCGTCGACGAGCTCGTTCTTGAGGGGCGATGAGTTAATCAGTGCTTTGTAAGAACGCACCGGCCGCAGGTTGGCGTAGACGCCGAGTGCCTTGCGGATGCCGAGCAATCCACGCTCAGGCCGTTTCTCGGGAGGCGCGTTGTCAAACTCCGGCAGGCCTACCGCGCCCAGGAGTGTGGCATCCGTCTTTAAGGCCAGTTCGCGCGTCTCGTCGGGGAACGGAACCCCGGTCTTCTGGATGGCGATTCCGCCGAGCAACCCTTCGCTCAGCGTCAGCTCGTGTTTGAAAGCAGACGCAACTTGGCGCAGTACCTTTACGGCTTCGCGCGTAACTTCCACGCCTATGCCGTCGCCCGGCAACAAGAGGATATTCAGATTCATCGATTAGGGAATAAGCGGGGTAATCTTCAGTGTGCGACGGTGGCGGCACCACGTGCCACCACTTCTTCTACGAGGCTCGCAATTTCATCATTGCGCAGGCCCTTTTTGTTGTCGGCGAGGTGCGTAAATCTGTGGTACACCTCTTCCAGTTCTTCTTTGGAAAGCGTATATCCGAGATCCTCGGCACGCTTTTTCAAGGCATGGCGCCCGCTGTGCTTGCCCAGAACGAGACGGCTCTCAGGCACACCCACCGACGCGGGACTGATGATCTCATAGGTCGACGGATTCTTCAGATACCCGTCCTGATGGATGCCGGCCTCATGGGCGAAGGCGTTTTCGCCAACGATGGCCTTATTCGGCTGAGGTCCGAAGCTGATGAACCGGGTCAGGATCTGGCTGGCGGGAAACAGCCTCTCAGTATTAATTCCGGTTTCGAAAGGCAGCCGGTCATGGCGCGTTTTGAACGCCATCACTAGTTCTTCCAAAGCCGCATTGCCGGCCCGCTCGCCGATGCCATTGATGGTGCACTCGATCTGCCGGGCACCTGCTGCCACAGCGGCCAGCGAGTTGGCGACGGCCAGTCCGAGATCATCATGGCAGTGGACGCTGACGATAGCACGGTCGCCCAGAGCGTTCACAATGCGGCCGATCAATTCGGCGTACTCGCCGGGGACCGAATAGCCCACCGTATCTGGCAGATTTACTGTGCGTGCGCCTGCTTCGACGACCGCCCTGCAGACCTTTTCCAGATACTCTTGATCGGTCCGGGTTGCATCTTCCGCCGAAAATTCCACATCATCCGTATAGTTGCGAGCTAGTGTAACCGCAGCTACAGCGTCATCTAATACCTGCTGGCGGGTCTTTCTGAGCTTATGCTGCAGATGAATATCGCTTGTCGCGATAAATGTATGTATTCGCGGTCGTTTCGCATGTTCGAGTGCCTTTGCGGCACGCTCCACATCGAGAGTGGATGCCCGAGCAAGCGCCGCCACCTGTACCCAAGGGAACTGCCGGCTGACTGCATCGACTGCTTCGAAGTCGCCTTCGGAGGCAATAGGAAAGCCCGCTTCCAGAATGTCGACCCCGAGATCCGCCAGAGCAGCAGCCATCTTCAGCTTCTCAGGCGTAGTCATGCTACATCCCGGCGATTGTTCGCCATCGCGCAACGTGGTGTCGAAGATGTACACTCGGCTCAAGGTAGTACTCCTTACTGCGGGGTCTTTTAAGGAACTTCCCTTATCGTAAATTAATGTTCTTGATTATGCAAATTTATAGTGATGTGGCCTAGTATTAGCTACAATGATGGCATAAACGCCTAGGCTGGGGGGCGTTATGGAACTGTATCCACTAAAAGTCTTTCTTACGGTAGCGACTGAACGCAGTTTTTCGCGCGCGGGCGAGAAATTGCTGCGAACGCAGCCGGCTATTTCGATAGCCATTCAACGGCTGGAAAGCGATCTCAAAGAGAAATTGATTGATCGGTCCGGGCGTGAACTGCTGCTTACAGATGCGGGCCGCGTCGTTTTAGAATATGCCCGACGCTTCCAGAGCCTGGAGGCTGATCTCGAGAACGCGCTGCGTGAATTAAAAGACAATTACGCAGGCCGGCTTGCGATTGGGGCGAATGAATCGACCTCTCTCTATCTCATTCAACATATTGAGCAGTACCGGCGCCTTTTCCCTAAGGTGAAGGTGCAGGTTCGCCGATCAGAATCGAGCAAAATTCCATCGCAACTGCTGGATGGCGGCCTGGAGTTAGGGGTTATCAGCTACGATCCGGGAGACGATCACCTTCAATCACAGGTCATCTACACAGACCGGCTGACGCTGATCATGTCGCCGCAACACCGGTTTGCGAATCGAACCGAACTCTCCATCACGGAACTGGACATGGAGACCTTTATCGCCCACAACGTGATTTCGCCGTACCGCGAAGCCGTGCTCCGGGAGTTCCAGCGGCAAAAGGTGCCACTGAACATGGATGTGGAGATGCCGACCGTCGAAACGATCCGCCGACTGGTGCAGGACAACGAAGGCGTGGCGTTCCTGCCGCGCATGTGTGTAGAGCAGGAGATCAAGCAAGATCTTCTGCGTGAAGTTCGCGTGAAAGAGCTCAACCTGGAGCGCAAGATACGGCTGGTCTATCCCGCGCGCCGGGCGCTGAGCCACGCCGCGAGGGCCTTCCTCGAGGTCGTCAAGGCCGCGAGCGTGGAACCGGCGCCGTTGCAAGAACCGGCGTGAGGCAGCCAGCTTCTAAGCATCCCCAACTGACACATCGGCAACTAACGGTTGCGATTGCCGGTGGGGGCATCATCGGCATGTCCGTCGCCTGGCGCATTGCCCAGCAGGGCGGCGAAGTCACAGTCTTCGATAAATCCGAGATCGGTGGAGAAGCAAGCTGGGCGGGCGCAGGTATGCTCGCGCCCGGAGGCGAAGTGGAAGGCGCATCGCAGCTCGCTACGCTGGCGATTGAATCGCGCCGACTTTACCCGGAATTTGTTCAGGAATTGGAGCGAGCCTCGGCTACCGAGATCGATTATCAGGAACGCGGCGCGATCATGCTGGCATATTCCGAGGACGAGCGCGCAGAATTAGAGGCGAAGGCCGCCAGTCAAGCCGCGCTGGGTATAGCATCCAAGCCACTCACGCCGGCACAAGTGGCAAGCTTCTGGCCGCGCGTGCGCCACGAAGGCCTAGTGGCTGCGCGTTTTTATCCGGAGGATGCGGTGGTCAATCCGCGAGAAGTGGTGAAAGCCCTCCGCCTGGCGTGTGAGCAACTCGGCGTTTCGTTCATGCCGAACTGCGCGGTAATGCGCGCGGCAGTTTCGTCAAGCGGCGTCAGCCTGAAGACAAGCCAGGGCGCCTTTCCCTGCGACGCAGCGGTGATTGCAGCCGGAGCATGGAGCAGCTCGATACAGGTCGAAGGCGTACCCCCGTTGCCGATATCTGAGCCGGTACGGGGGCACCTGATCGGCTATCACCAGCCGGCCCAAACCTGCGAGACCATCGTCCGGCATGGCCACACCTATCTCCTGCAGCGGTCGAATGGCTTGCTCATTGCAGGGTCCTCCGAAGAGCGCGTAGGGTTCGTTCGGGAAGTGAATCCCGGGATCGTAGGTTCGCTCGTATCGCAAGCCAGCCATGTACTCCCGCATCTGGCGGAAACGACGCCGTCCGAGATCTGGACCGGGTTCCGGCCGAGAAGCGATCAGCTTCACATCGGAGGGTGGCATTCAAAACGTTTGCTGCTGGCTTACGGACACTATCGCAACGGCATTTTGCTGGCCCCTGTTACCGCCCGGGCTATCGCGGCGGAGCTCAGCGCCAGTTTGCAAAAGCGCTAGCCCGCTTGCGCCACGCGTCGTGGATCAAGTCCGCGACTTTCGCCCGCCTCTTAACAAGCGTCTCGAGCAGTTGTTCGAGCGCGTCGTCGTCGTTTTCCAGCCATTGCCGGGGAATGCCTTTCCACGCGGCATCAACGACTTCAAGAGGAAAATTCCGGACCATGGTGAGCCATGGCTCAAACGAGTCGAGCGAACGCACTTCGTCATACACGGAGGTCCGAAAGTAGAGGCCTTGAATGGGAGAGTCCTGGAAGTTCCAATGCGGGCCGTTGAACGAAAAGCCGTGGTCGATCATTTGGGCAAAGAACCCGATGCGCGAGGGGGCTTCGCCTTTGAGCGGGGTCCAGGCCTTGGCGCGCGCGCGGAAGAAGACCGCCTGCCTGGAGTCGGCGTTTCCAACCCACTTGTCGAAGACGAGCGTGCCGAGGAAATCGACACGATTCTCGATTTTCGCGAGCAGCTTGTCGGGCAGGAAGTCGAAGATGGCGACGCGATCGGGATGCACGGCCATGCGGGAGCCAAAGTGGATACCTGGGGCGACGGGCTCGCGTCTCGAACCAATGGAGAAATAGAGTTCGGTGTTCCCGGCGATGAACTCGGGAGTGAGTTCGATCAGCGCAGTATCGGGAACATGGATTTGCAAGTAGCGCAGGAACTCGGCGGCAAGCCATTCATTAATCAGAATGCGCCGGTGCTGCGGGTTATTGATGAATTTTGCGACATAGAAGGCGCCGTCTTCTCCTTCCAGGAGATGCGCCTGTGCGCCACCGCGCATTTTTCGGATCAGGCGGCGGGCACGAACCGGCATGGAGAGAAGCCTAATGAGAGAATCAGGCTAGATTCAAACTGAATGAACAGGAGTATGAACAAACGAATGGCTGAACAACCAACAGAGAACCACCCGTCGAGGAACCCGGACGAGGTCGCCCTGGAGCTGATGAAGTTCGTCGCGGTAACAACGGGATACGGCAAAGGCACACCGACGGCTGGCTTTGGCGGCAAGGGCCCGCGTTCAGCAGAAGAATACGCCGATTCGCTGCTCGAGCTCTTTGAACGCTGCCGTTCGATTGTGCGCAAAGAGCCCAATTAGCGCAGCGTGTGCGGGCCGGGTGGTTGTCGACGGAACAAGGCGCGATGCAAAGACCCGGCCTACGCGTCAGCGCCGCCCCTTTGCCTTCTTTGCGGGCGCCTTCTTGCCCACAACTTTCCCGGCTACGCTTTTCCTGGCCGGCGTCTTCTTCGCAGTTGCTTTCTTGGACGCAACCTTCTTTCCCAGAGCCTTGCTCGAAGCAGTCTTCCTGGCAAACGCCTTCCTTAGTGCGACCTTTTTTGCGGCACCCTTCTTAGCAACAGTCTTCTTCGCGGCAGCTTTCTTTGCAGTTGCCTTGACTGGCGCCGCTTTCCTGCCCGCAGTCTTCTTCACCGGCGCCACCGCCGATTTCTTTGCCACGACCTTCTTTGCGGCAGCCTTCTTTGCTGCGGCTTTCTTTGTTGGGGCCATCTTTGTTGGGGTTTTCTTTGTGGGTGCCTTCGGGGCCGCGACCTTCTTTACCGCAGGCGCTGCCAAACTCTTCGTTGCGGCAGCAGTAGTCTTCTTAGCCGCTGCCCGTTTCACAGGTTTCCTTGCTTTGCGCTCTTCCTCATGACGCTCCGGGACCGGCACCGCAGACGGCTCGCCTTCGCGTGATGGTTCCGCTGGTTCGCCCTCCATACGCCGAGATTCAGCTTCCGAGCCCTCCGGGCGTTCCGCGCCACGAGCACCTGGCTCCGATACCGGCGCTAGCGCTTCTTCATCCTCATCTTCGTCGAGTTCATCGTCTTCGTCGTCGTACTCGTCCTTGTCGGATTCCATCTCGACGTGTTCATCCTCGTAGTCGAAGTCATCGTCCTCATCATCTGGTCTTAGCCAGTACGCCAAAATCAAGCACTCCTCCTTTCGCTCATCCTTACTATGCATCGAGATGAAGCGAGAAGCAAAATGATTTCACAAGCTGCACCCAATGGCAAGCGCAAAAAGATAAACGGACCCGCGCATGTGGCCGGGTCCGCAGGAAAGAATATCGAGATTGAAACCGTCTTAGTGAGTCAGGCTGGCGGTACGGACAGCCGCCTTACGATGCAGAACCTGAGCGGGTACATGCCGCGAAGCGCTCACATGCGCGTTGTGCGAAACGTTTGTCGTCCTGCGCGAAGCAACGCTAGAGGTTGATACGAGCCTACCCTTCGGCCCTCGTGTGCGGGTTCGCAAAGCCGGCCCCGGGTCCTCGTGGTACACAGCCGGAATGAGAAGCACGTCCCCTGCTTCGAGCGAATCCGCAGCCTGATTCACTGCAACGATCCGCTCCGGCGCCAGATGGTAGGCCTTAGCGATCCGCTCCAGCGTATCGCCGGACTCCACATGGTGGAGACGCCAGGCCTGCCGGTTGTCCGCAGGTACCGTATCGATGGCCGCCAGCGCATTCTCGCCGGTACCCTTCGGAACATGGACGTCGGTTCCAGCAGGCGCCACCGTCTTTAATAGCGAAGGATTGAGGTCGCGAATCACAGAGAGCGGCTGCATGGTGGCATCGGCAATCAGATTGAGATTGGTGGATGCACTCAGGTGCAGGGTGTCTGAATCGACCGGATCATCGGTCTGGATGTTCTCCAACCCATAATCGGCGGGGTTCTTCGCCATGATTGTCATGGCGAGGATGATGGGAACGTAGTTGGCGGTTTCCTTCGGCAGCGCGTGGCGCTTCAGCAGTTCCCAGTAGTCGGCGTAGCCGGTTCGCTCCACTGCACGGTCGACCAATCCGGGGCCACAATTATAGGCGGCCATGGCCAGATACCAGTCGCCATAGCGCTCATGCATGCTCTTGAGGTATTTGGCAGCGGCGCGCGTGGCGGTTTCCGGATCAAAGCGCTCATCGAGCGTGCTGGTTCGCGTAAGACCCCAGGTTGCAGCCGCAGCCGGGGTGAACTGCCACATGCCGCCAGCGCTCTTGTAAGAGATGGCCCGCGGAAGGAAGCCGGACTCAGCCTGCGCCAGGTACACCAGCTCCTGCGGGACGCCTTCTTCCGCGAAGATGCGCTCAATCATGGGCTTGTAGCGACCCGCGCGGCGCAGCCCGGAAAGCAGAATGCTGCGGCCCCGATCCGTTGAAAAGTAGTGAATATAGCTCAGAACCGGATCGGCGAGCTCCAGCGGGATGCCCGACGCCGTCTGGTTGAGTTCGCTCTGTACCTTCGGCGCCAGATTCTGGTCTACCGGAAAGGTCATATGGCTGATCTCGTCGATCGGCGCCTTATCGAACACCACGGCCTCTTCCGCAGCTTGGCCCGCGCCCAACTCCTCGACATCGAAGCGATAGATCAGGTCGCAAATCTCATCCAGCCGGCGCTCGATCCGCCGGTGATCCGGCAGATTGTCAGGCGCGGTAAGCAGGACATCCACGGCGGCATCAAACTCGCGCCTTGCTCCTTCCAGATCGCCCTGGAAGTACAGCTCTCGGCCGGCGTTGAAATGACTGTCGGCCTGCTTCAACCGATCATCGGTTTCCGGAGTGTGCAGCGCCGGCGTATCAGTGGCTGCCGAGGCTGCCAGGGAAAGACCCACGCCGCCGCCATCCGCAACCGCATTCGCTGCGAGACTCATACCTGCGGCGGGAACGGCTTTATTGGCCGCTCGCAAAACGCCGAAAGGGATGGTGAGAAGCGCGAACCCAGCCAGGAAACAATGTCGTCTTTGTATCATTCGATAAGCGTTGTTTATGGTTTATCGGATTCGTAACAGAATCATCACTGTACCTTACAGTCGATTGGCGGTCAAGATTCAAGTTTCGGTTAACTTTCCAAACCGCGTAGACGTTTCCAAGCGCCGTAGTGTGACTAAATTAGAAACAATGGGACTGTAGGCGCCGGACAAGCTCAGTCTTATGAGCAAGTTACAGCTAGGAAGACGCCTAGCTGCCGTCCTTCCCAGGTGGCCGGAAGGCAGCCAAAACTTCTTCTTTTGGAATATAAACAGTTTTTAACGGGCAGTTTCGGACCGGCGGCCTAAGACCGACTGGTAATAATCCGGTCGATCATGCCGTATTCGAGCGCCGCTTCCGGTTCAAGAATGTAATCACGGTCGACATCGCGGGCAATTTTCTCGACCGGCTGGCCGGTGGCGTCGGCCAGAATCTCGTTCAGGGACTGCCGCATGCGGAGGATCTCCCGCGCATAGATATCAATATCTGCCGCCTGACCGCCGAGGCCGCTCATCGAGGGCTGGTGGATCAGGATGCGCGAATTAGGCAGGCTGAAGCGCTTACCCTTGGTGCCGCAGGCGAGCAGCACGGCCGCCATGGAGGCGGCCTGTCCGATGCAATAGGTTACGATGTCGGGCTCGACGAGGCGCATGGTGTCGAGAATCGCGAGACCTGCAGTGATGGATCCACCGGGCGAATTAATATAGAGGGAAATGTCGCGCTCCGGGTCTTCGGCGGCGAGGAACAGCATCTGCGCCATGACCAGGTTGGCTACAGCGTCATCGATCGGCGTGCCCAGAAAAATAATGTTTTCTTTGAGCAGGCGGGAGTAGATGTCGTAGGCGCGTTCGCCCCGCGACGTCTGCTCGACCACCATCGGCACGAGCACTGAATTGTTCATCGGTAACTCCTTCAATTACGCCCCTCACAAGGGCAAACTCCGCTGATAGCGATCGCGCTGGCGGCAAACCCATGATATAGGATGGCTTCTGGTGGCTTGACGTCCGACTCCTGGAGACCGGGTATTGACGCTGAACGATACCCCGATCATAGTAGGAGAATCGTGATGTCTCGCGATTTTGCTGCCGGGCAACGGGTAAAAGGTACCCGTTCATCAAAAACTCACACCTTTGTTATCGGATGGCTAACTATTTAACCCGAACAGGACGATTAGATTCTTACTTGCTACGCAGGGATAGTTTGGGCCGGATATGAAGGTTTTGGTAGCCGATGATAGCGCGACATCGCGCCAGATGCTGCGGGCCGCGTTGGCCAAGTGGGGCTACGAGGTGGTTTTGGCTGAAAACGGCGCAGAGGCTTGGGACATTCTGGCTGAACCCGATGCGCCGCCGATGGCTATTCTGGATTGGGTAATGCCCCACATGACGGGCCCGGATGTGTGCCGGCGAGTGCGCGAAACGCGGCGGGAACCTTACACCTACATCCTCCTTCTGACATCAAAAAACACGAAAGGCGAGACGGTCGAAGGTCTGGAAGCCGGAGCCGACGACTACATCGTGAAGCCGTTCGACCAGCATGAACTGCAGGTGCGGTTGCGGGCCGGCAAGCGGATTATCGATCTGCAGATGGATTTGATGAAGGCGCGTGAAGAACTGCGCGAGCGTGCCAACAAGGATCTGCTGACCATGCTGCCAAACCGATCCGCTATTTCTAACGCGCTGCGGCAGGAGATCTCACGCTGCCACCGCGACAGGAGAACGGTGGGAGTCATTCTGTTGGACCTTGACCACTTTAAGAAGATCAACGATTCCTACGGCCACTTCGCCGGTGATGCGGTTCTGCGTGAAACCGCAACGCGGCTGCGATCGAACATGAGGCCTTACGACCAGGTGGGGCGTTACGGCGGCGAGGAGTTTCTGGTTGTGCTTCCCAACTGCGACCTGGAACAGGCGAGCAACCAGGCCGAACGCATGCGCCACAAACTGGAGGCGAGCAATATGGTGGTGGATGGCATCGAGCTGACCATCTCGGCGAGCTTTGGGGTGACGGTCTCGGACGGCTCGGAACGGAATCCCGATATCTTCGTGCGGGTGGCCGACGAGGCGCTGTATCGGGCGAAAGCCAGCGGCAGAAACTGCGTTTCAAAGCTGACACTGGAAGACTCGAGCCATCGTTCGGCGGTCTAGCCGGGCGGCAGGCAGCGATTGCTATACTGAGTTTGTTGCGCCCGTAGCTCAGTTGGATAGAGCGTCTGGCTACGAACCAGAAGGTCGGGTGTTCGAATCACTCCGGGCGCACCATAATAAATCATTTGGAATCATTGGATCGCGGCGGTTGAGGGCTTCGGGCTTTCAGCCGTTTTTTCGTTAGTGGGCCAACGATGTGCGTTTCGGGCAAGAATTGCTATGCCATCGCGGGCTGTGTCTGCTTGGCTAATACGGACGTACTCTTCTGCATCCGACACAACCAATTTCACAAAACGTTTCTTTCCCTGTTGGGAGGCAGTCTGCCGGTTAATATATCCGAGTGCTCTTGTCGAGAAGATGCCAAGTTACTGAGGATCGATCCTGGAACTTGAACCAGAGTGGATATACATGTCCAATGCGCCCGAATGTTCCATGTGTTTGGGATAATATGTCCGGACTGGCCATAGTAAACGCCCCGCCCTCTGACGAGTCTGACCACCTGATTCAGAAGTATTCGGCGTCGCGACGAGATAAACATCTGCGGGAAGAGTTACACCTGCGAGAGTAGCTACGTAGGAACCGTCTACGTAGCTGAGCCCTTCAGCAACAGGCCGGTAATAAGGGCTCACCCCGCGAGACGTTTGACACCAGGATTTCGACCTGCATGCCCACCGCTGGTTTGCCGGCATGATCCGGCAATCGTCCGATGATATGGCCAGTGCTGCTGAAGCCCTGACATCCACGCTTTGCGCGCGGGCCGGGTGCAGACTGCTGAGTAAGAATACAAGCGTAAGTTGCACCCACACACGCGCAGAGTTCCAGTTCACATTGACCATTGAGAGTTAAACCCGTGAGATGAGCCGGCGTCGGCGACCGCTTTCGGCCGCTTGCGGCGAAAGCGAGGCGACGAGGGAGCCGAGATCATCGGTCGTCATCCATTTCGCTGGTGACATGCTCTCAATTCCTCAAGGTTGAGCGAGCCTTTTCAGAAGCGAACGATATAGGGTTCTACTGGAAGCTTCGATATTCCGGCCCTTCATAGGTCCGTCCCAGGATGGCTTTTGTGGTGTTCGGACGAGCTCTGAAGTGTTAGAGGGCTGAAGTCGGAAACCGCGATTTAGTGCTAAGCTGCTTGCACAGAATCACTCGGATGATCGCTCTCGCGGGAGGTTCCCATTGACAGCTCAAATGCATTTCGGTCTGGCATTTATGTTGAGCTTCGCCGCGAGCGTCGCCGGGGAGACACTCTACTCAGCGGCGCCGGTCGGCTCACTTGGCGGCAGTTTCAGCGTTGGTCTGGGGATTAGCGGTCTCGGGCAGGTTGTAGGCGATTCCAGAACTGCCAACGGATTCATTCACGCATTTCTTTACAGTAACGGAGTGATAGCCGATTCAGGCACGCTGCCAGGAGGAACTCGAAGTACTGCCGTTGCGGTCAATGACTCCGGCCAGGTCACTGGGTATTCGAGCACGTCTGGCCCCGCCGTGAACCACGCCTTCGTATACAGTAATGGGATCTTGACGGACCTGGGTGTGCTGCGTGGCGGCAACTTCAGCTTTGCAAATAGCATCAATGACTCTGGCCAGGTAACCGGCAAAGCGAATATTGATGGCGTAGACCATGCCTTTCTTTACGCCCGAGGTAGCATGATCCCGATTATCGGCGCGGAGAGCGACGGGACGGGAATCAATGCTTTGGGTCAGATTACCGGCCAGGTTGCGACCGCTAGCGGGTTCTTTCACGCCTTCATTTACAGCAATGGCGTTATCACCGAGCTCGGAACACTCGGAGGGCTGAGCAGTTTCGGCGCGGCCATAAATTCCCACGGACAGGTCACAGGGTACTCCGCTCTTTTCAAAGGCCCGGATCATGCTTTTCTTTATAGCCGTGGAAGAATGATCGATCTCGGCACGCTTGGGGGCGCGGTCAGCCGTGGTGAGGGCTTAAACGACTCGGGGGAAGTCGTGGGAGCATCGTTAATCCACGACGGTCCACAGCACGCATTTCTTTATAACAACGGCGCGATGATCGACTTGAACTCGGCGATTGTGAATTCCCTCGACGGGTTTACGCTGATGGACGCGCCGGGGATAAACGATCACGGCCAAATCGTTGCGACCGGATTGGACGTCAACGGGCGAGAGCAGGCCCTTCTCCTCACGCCTGTGCCAGAACCATCATCTGTGGCGATGATTGGTGTGGGTTTATGGATTCTTTTGATAGTAAAACGTTGGCGCAAGTATCAAACATATTTTTCAATTTCCGGTGGCCGAGAGCTATGAGAAAGCTGCTGGAAAGTGAAGCGCGCGGCCATACGATCCTGCCCCATTGACCACACGATTCGCTGTTAGCATGCGACGGTATTTAGAACCCTAAAAGAGCGATGATGACCGCGTCCGATCACAACGATTCATGAAAATGTGCGCTGCCGGGAGTAGGGTGGTGATGGAGGAGTTTGGATTCGAGCTTTCATCTCTCCTCACTATTTATGCAGACTGACAGAGGAGGTATTCGAGTTCGATGAGGTGCTCATTGATCTTTTCGCAGGCGGCCTTCACGGCAGCGTTCCTTCCGAGTTGGAGCAAGTTGGTAAACGCCAGGAGGTCGACCACGTCGGAGACCAGATTCGGAGCTCTCTCCTCTAACAGAGCAGCAGCTTGCATCTGACTGCCGTCTGAAAGCACGTCGACCAGGCGGTTCAGTAGATCCTGCGACAACCAGTACTTGTTGAGAGCAACTTCTGCCGGGATTTCGGGATCAAAGCTTGATCGCACATTTTCGACTGTGGCTGAGATGTCTCTCGAAAGTCGATCGATCGTCTGAATTGTGTTCACAATCTTTAGATTACGAGTTCGCCTGGTCGGATTCACACTGCGCCAGCCGGTGTGGACATTCTGGCGTGACGAGCGCGCGGATGCGTCCCCGTCGACAGATCTCTGAGCTCTGGGGTCAGCGCAAAGCTGACTGAGGAGTCTGCAACGGAAATACTGCCTCGGCCAGAGCAATATACCGTGACCGTAGTATTGCATTTCTAATGCTTCTTAGTTGTTGGGCAGCAGTAGCAGTCTCACTCTACAAACGCCTTCGCTGTGACTATTGCCGCCGTCATCGCATCGAGCGCCACGGAGTCGAATACTACCGCCATGATACCGTTTCGCTTTACGCGGCACTTGATGTGCGAAGTGCAAGGTGGAGGGGAAGACCGCAGCACGGCACACCAGCGAGGAATTCGTCGCACTTACTCTTCCTGGCTGAATCAGGTCGAGATCTCGTTTGCCCGCATCGAGCGCGAAGTTATCGCTCGTGGAGTGTTCACTTCGGTTCACGATTTAGTACGCAAGCTCATGCGCTACATCCGCGCCTATTCCAAGACTGCGCGCCCGTTCCAGTGGAAATACACCGATGTCCGACGCAGGATGCTGTCACGCTAACGAAGTCACTGCGACGGGCCACTAATGGCCGGCTGGCAAGGTTGCAAGATAGTTGCCGTAGCCGATGATCACCGTAGAACATAACAAGATGGCAAGACCGGCGGTAAGCAGCCGATGGGCAGTGGCGCCGGCCCCTTTCCATTCATGCAGGCTGATACCCCATAACGAGCTGAAGATGACGATGCTCGCCATGTGGATGGTCCAGCTCGAGAATTTGTAGGCTCCCATCTGCGTTTCGCCCATTGTGTAGAAGAAGAACTGCATGTACCAGGTAACTCCCGCAAGGGCGCAGAAAAGGTAGTTCGCGACAAGCGGCACTTTGACCGTTTCGCGAAGCAGCTCAGTGGGCGTAGTGGTGATAATGGCGGCCGTGGGGCCGGTGAGCGCTGTTTCCTCAATGGGCTGCGGCTCGATCTCCACACTCGGAACCGGCAGTCGTGGGCTAACGTATTCGTGGCCGGTCTTGTTGCGGATATTCAGGAGCACCGTCCATATGAAATTTGTAGTGAAGCCACCAATCAGGACAACGATGAGGACCGGCAAGCCTCGCCACAGTTCCGGCGTCCCATGCCGCACGGTCAGACTCTTGATAGGATCGCCGGCCGCTAATCCATAAGCGAAGCATGCGCTCATGATGCCGGAAAGAACCGCGACCGCAAAACCCTTGCGCAGATTGAACTCGGCAATGGTCTTCTGCTGTTCTTCCGGAGGCATGGCGCGCTCTTTATAAATGCCCGCCAGGCCCGCCACCGCGAGCCCTAACAAGCAGACGGCAATGCCGAAGAGGATCACGCGGCCGGAGGTGGTGCCGAGCACCTTTCCGACGAATTCACCGCGGAAAATGGGCGGCATCAGCGTGCCGAAGGCCGCGCACAGGCCCATCACAATAGCCATGCCAAGCGAGAGCCCGAGATACCGCATCGTGAGCCCGAAGGTGAGGCCGCCGATTCCCCAGAGGGCGCCGAAAACGTAGCACCAGAAGAGAGTTTTGCCGGGAGTCGCAGCGAGCACGGCAGGGAGATCGCGAGTCAGCAGCCCTGCTACGACCCATGGCGCGACGATCCAACTGAAGACACCGCCGACGAGCCAATAAGTCTCCCAAGACCAGCGCTTGACCGCGCGGTATGGAACATAGAAGCTGCCCGAGGCCAAGCCGCCGAGCCAGTGATAGAAAACGCCAAGCGCGGGATTCGGGGTCATTGGTCCTCAGCGCAAAAAGGCGTCCGGCAGGCCGCCGTCCACCGGAATGATATGGCCGGTGGTTTTCGCGCTTTGATCGCTTGCCAGCCAGACGATTGCGTTGGCGCAATCCTGCGGCAGGATGGGTCTTTGGGTCAAGGTACGCTGAGCGTAGAAGTTGGCCAGCTTGCTGCGAAGCTCTTCAGTGGAGTCGCCCTCATCGAACTCGATCTCGTATTTGAGCAGCGATGCGATGACGCGGTCGCGCGGAAACATCGTGGACCCGGCTACAACCGTGGCGGGCGCTATGGCGTTCACACGCACGAGCGGCGCCAGACCCACGGCAAGTTCGCGAACCAGGTGACTGACTGCGGTCTTGCTGATATCGTAGGCTTCGCTGCCGCGCTTGGGCACAACGGCATTCGCCGAGCTTGTAAGCACGATGGCGGCAGGCAGCCGCTGGTCGTGAAAGATCCAGCCCAGTTCCTGTACGAGCAGATAGTTGCCGGTAACATTCACCTGGAACGTCTTGCTCCATTGCGATTCGTTCAGTCTTCCGTCACTGCCGCCAACGGGATAGATGGCCGCCGTGTTGATGATTGCATCCAGGCCGCCGAACTGCAGCACGGTAAATCGCGCGGCGGATGCAATGCAGGCGGAGCTTGCGATGTCTACCGGCGCATGTTCAACGAAATCCGGAGATGAAATCCCCGCGACTTCAGAGGCGACCTTTTCGGCAGCATCGCCATTGTGATCCGCGACAACGACATGAGCGCCCTTCCGGGCCAGGAGAAGTGCGACTTCCCGGCCGATGCCGCTTCCTCCTCCAACTACGAGTACAATTTTGCGGCTGAACTCCGCCTCCGGCGGCATACGCTGCAGCTTGGCTTCTTCAAGCGCCCAGTATTCGATGCGAAAGGCTTCTGAGCGGGGCAGCGCAACGTAGTTATGGAAACTGACAAACTGGTCCGATTGCTCAGCCCGGCGTGCCTGGGGATAGGGGTGGGTTGACTCACCTTCTTCGAGGGCGTTTGCGCCCGCCATCACGTGAATTGCGTTGATGAAGAATTCAGTCGTGATGCGTGCTTCCTTCTTGTTCTTGCCGAATCCAAAGATGCCCAGACCCGGGATGACTACGACGGAGGGGTTGGCATCGCGCAACGGCGGGGAATCGCTGGAAGCCCACTTCTGGTAATACTGTGCATATTCCTTGCGATACGCCTCGGCACGCTCAAGAAGAAGCGCTTTGAGAACATCGACGCCTTCCCCGCCCGGCTTCCAGTCCACAAACATCGGACAGATGCGAGTGCGGAGAAAATGGTCTGGACAACTCGTGCCCAGCGCTCCCAGCTCGCAGGCCCACTTCGATCCGGCGAAACGGAGGGCATCTTCGCTGTCTGCGTAGTGTGCGATGACGCGGCGGTTAGAAGATACTATTCCGCGCAAGGCCGGCAGGACGGCCGCGGCGATAGCGTGCCGGTCATCGAGCGGAGCAACATCCTGACCGCCAAACAATTGCGGGCGTTTCTCCTGATGCTGCCGAATGAACTCTCCCATCTGATCGATCGTCCGAATGCTGTTCCGATAACAGTCATACTGAGTGTCGCCCCAGGTGAAAAGACCATGGCTGCCAAGTAAGATGCCATCGCACCCTGGGTTCTCTTTGACGGCCTGCTCTAACTGCAGACCCAGTTCGAAACCCGGGCGCTGCCAGGGAAGCCAAACAATGTGGCGGCCGAACTGCCGGTTGAATTCTTCGAGCTTCCGCTTCCCATTGGCACTGGCAGCGATGGCGATGGCCCAATCGGGGTGCAGGTGGTCCACATGGGCGAACGGAAGAAAGGCGTGCAACGGGGTATCAATGGATGCAGCCACGCGGTTCTCGCCGATGGCGGCGAGCGGATAGTAGCGAACCATCTCGTCTTCGTGCGCCTCTCCGCGATAGAGACTCTTCAATTTCTCGAGCCGATCGAGATCGATGATGGCGAAGCCGGACTCCTTGATAGAACCTAAGTCTCCGCCGCTGCCCTTCACCGCAAGCACACGTACCGGTTGGCCGGTGAAAGGATCGGGCATCTCGAATTTTGAGCTGGTGTTGCCACCGCCGAAGTTCGTGATGCGAAGATCCGCACCGAGCAGGTTGGACCTGTAACGGAGTTGGGCAAGCGGATCGCCCACCAGCCTGGCCGCTTCCCGCTCATCCCACAGATCCGTTACATGCGTTTGTTCGATGGTTTCAGGCATAGATACAATCTCCTGGCATTCTAGGCGTATGATGCAGCCGTCGACATGTTCCGCTCGGCCCGCTCTAATGAAATGCGCTCCAGATATCCGCTTTCATGAAAGGCTTGCATGGGACTGTCAGGCAAGCCCTTCGAACGACGCCACTCGCGAATTGCCGGCCGCACGTCCGAAGCGAAGGCATCCTGCAGGCAGGATTCGGCCGGGATGAGGTCCGCTTTGTGCTGAGCAGCGGCAAGCCGTTTGTGGTCAACCAGGGCAGCCTTGGCGAAAAGCTCCTGCGCGAAGGTCACGGTCTGGATCGTGGCTTCGATTTTGCCTTTCAAGTTATGGCTCTGATCGACCATATAGGCGATGTCGGCGTGCGAGCCGGTTTCCCATTCGAAGTAATGAATCTCATGAAAGATGCGGAAAACTTGATATGGGTCTATGGAGCCGAGCGTCAGGTCGTCGTCGGCATAGCGGCGATCGTTGAAGTGAAAACCACCGAGCATCTCTTCGGATAGAAGCCAGGCGACGATCTGTTCGATGTTCTGGGAGAGATAGTGATGTCCGGTATCGACCAGCACCTTCGCCTGCGGGCCGGCGGCGCGTGCCAGCAGCAGCGCCATACCCCAATCGGCGATGTCGGTGTGATAAAAGGCAGGCTCAAACGGTTTGTATTCCACGAGCATGCGCTGCCCGGATGACAGTGCAGTATGCGCGGTACGAAGCAACTCTTCGAACCATTTTTTTCGCCGGCGAATATTTGCGGTGCCCGGATAGTTTGAGCCGTCGGCAAACCAGAGGGAGATATCGCGGCTGTTGAGCGCTTTGGCGATTGCAGTGCTTTCCACCACATGCTCCAGCGCAATCTTGCGAACGTCCGGATCCGGGTTGCCGAACGAGCCGTGCTTATAGATCTGATCCTGAAACAGGTTCGGGTTGACAGCGCCTGGTTGTACACCGTAGCGGTTCGCGAGATTGATGACGTCACGGCTTCCGGCAACGCCCTTTGGCAGATCCCACAGAACATGCAGCGCCATGGTCGGGCAAGCGCCGGTCAGTGCATGCACCTGGCCGGCATCGCTGAACTTTTCCTCCAGAGACGTTGCCGCTGCAGGCTGTAGAAACTTACCGAAGCGAGTACCCGTATTGGCGAAGCCCCAGGAGGGTAGCTCGATGCGGAGCGTTTCGAGTGCCCGAAAAACTTTTTCAGTTTCCTTGGATGTCATGAGCGCCTTCGCTGAGGGTAATCATAGTAAATCGGCAGGCGGCTGCGACTCAGAAGTGGTGGTAATGCGACCGACCCGCAAAGCGAATCACGCGACCAGAATGACGTCAAGGGTTCGAGGTCCGTGCACGCCTTTAATCCGGGTCATTTCGATATCGGCCGTGGCGGACGGGCCGGAAATGGTAGTGATTGGCGCTCTTCCGAATTCGCTCATCAGGCGAATGCCTTCGGGGACTGTGCCAACGATCTGATGCTCGAATACGACACAAAGGTGGTAATCGGGTATGAGTGTCAGGGCGCGACGTCCTTCCCCGGCGGAATGGCGCAACACGATTGTGCCCGTAGCGGCGATGGCAATAGCGCATCCCGTCAGGACGCCTTCGCTGCGATCGATATGCCCATAGCTTAAACCCGTGTCGCGAATGAACTCGAAATTTGAAGGCATCCAATCGGGTGGCAGTTGCGGCGGGACAAGCAAAGAGTGTTTCCGGCGCCCGGACAACACGGCTGCCACAGTGGCGGCGATGCCTTCGACAGGACAGAAGTGCACGGTTGCATCGTAGTCGTGCAGCCGGTCGACGAATAAGTGAACGCACTCCGGGAGATCGATTGGTAATGCCTGATGGTAGCCGCGGCGGATAGACGCGTAATCGCTTTCGCGATCGGAACCCCGGCTGCCTATCGCACGCCTTATGCCTTCGAGCATTTCGCTCCGCTCGTTCATTGGTCACCTCGCTGCGACTCGCGCTCGTTCCACCATTCGCGGAACGACTGCTTAGGAATGGGCGTCAAGTCGCGAAAAGCGGTCCAGCCGCTTAGCATTCCAGGCAGATGCCGGATGACTCCGTCGCGTTCAAACGGTTTCTGAGCAATTCGCGAGAGTTTCTGCGCAAGCGCAAGCATATCCGGATCTTCGAAAACGAAGGCAGCGGCTTCCATGCCGACTCGTTCCTCGAAAGGCGCATCACCCGCCGCTGTCACTTTCGCCCGAAGATGGAGGAGAATCTCCGGAATGTTGATCTTCACCGGGCACACCTCATAGCAGGCGCCGCAAAGCGAAGACGCGTAAGGCAACGATTCCGAATGCTCCAACGATTGCAATTGAGGGGTGAGGATGGCGCCAATCGGACCCGAGTACATCGATCCGTAGGCGTGGCCGCCCGTCTGGCGGTAGACAGGACAGGCGTTCAGACAAGCGCCGCAGCGGATGCAATCCAGTGTTTCACGCGATTCGGTATCGGCCAGAACTTTCGTCCGGCCATTGTCGAGCAGGACAACGTGAAATTCCTGTGGTCCGTCGCCTGGTACGATGCCGGTCCAGATGGAGTTGTACGGGTTCATGCGCTCACCGGTTGCCGAGCGGGGCAAAGTCTGCAGAAAGACTTCAAGATCTTCGAAACGGGGAATGACTTTTTCGATGCCGACAAGCGTGATCAGCACCTCCGGCAGAGAGACGCACATGCGTCCATTGCCTTCCGATTCCACTACGCAGACTGAACCGGTTTCCGCTACCGCGAAATTGGCACCGCTGATAGCGACCCCTACGCGCAGGAATTTCTCGCGAAGGTAAGCCCTGGCAGCATTTGTCAGATCTTCCGGCTTATCGCCGAGCTCCCTCAGGTGCATTTTCCTGAGGAAGATGTCACGCACCTCCATCCTGTTCCGATGGAGGGCCGGTACAACGATGTGAGACGGACGATCATCGCCGAGCTGCACAATGAGGTCGGCCAGATCGGTCTCATAGGGAGTGATACCCGCGGCTTCAAGAGCATGATTCAAGCCGATTTCATCGGAAGTCATGGTCTTGACCTTGATCACTTCGCGGGCTTGCCTGGCGCCAAGAATGCTGAGGATGATCGCGTTGGCTTCATCGGCATCACGCGCCCAATGCACCTGGCCGCCGGCACGCGTGCACGCTTCTTCAAACTGTTCGAGATAGAAGTCCAGGTACTGGAGGGTGTGTTGCTTGATCTCGTGCCCGGCCTGGCGGAGCTGCTCCCAGTCAGAGAGCTCACCGACAACCCTGGCGCGCCTATTGCGGATTACCTCCGTGGCGCGGCGGACGTTTTGCCGCAGTTGCGTGTTGCCCAGGAGCGCTCTCGCTGCTCTTGGAAAACTGGGCGCCTCGGCGGCGTCACCTACGCGAATGCTCATCGAGAGTCTCCCGCTTCCGTGGACGCCAGAATTTCCGCCAGATGCATGCAGCGAACGCCGCTTCGCTGCCGCGCGAGTCCTCCCTGGATATGCATCAGGCAGGAGTTATCAAGCGCCGTACAGACCTCCGCTCCCGATTCGAGAATACAGCGCATTTTGTCTGAGAGCATGGCGGCCGAGACATCCGCATTCTTCACGGCGAAGGTGCCACCGAAACCGCAGCATTCATCCGCATCGTGCAGGTCGAGTAGCCGTAGTTCGCGAACGCTTTCAAGCAACTGCCGCGGCTTTGCTCCGACGTGCAGCGATCGCAATGAATGACAGGACGGGTGGAGAGTAACGGCGTGCGGAAAGAATGCTCCCACATCGGTCACACCCAGCTTGTCGATGAGCAGTTCGGAGAATTCGAAGATGCGCGAAAGTAAGGCATCCACCTCCCCAATCATTGCTCCGTCGCCGGTGGCGGCGGCCATCTTCGGGTAGTGGTCACGAATCGTTGCGACGCAGGAAGAAGACGGGATACAGATCGCACCGGCGTCCCGGAACACTTCGAGAAAACGGCGCATCATGGAAGCCGCTTCATGCGGGTAGCCGGTGTTGTAGTGCATCTGTCCGCAGCAGGTCTGGGCCGGGCGGAATTCGATTTCGTGCCCCAAGCGCTCGAGCACCCGAACCACCGCTTTGCCTGTTTCGGGGAACAGCGTGTCGTTGTAACAGGTAATGAAAAGCGAGATCTGCACGCGCACTCCTTAATATAGGTGCATGGAAAACAGCGGCTCGATTCGGCAGACCGTCGAGCAAGAACTCGAGAACATAAGGTTCATTGACATCCACACTCATCTTTTCAAACCGTCTCTAGGCGCGCTTGGATTGTGGGGAGTGGACGAACTGCTCACGTATCATTACCTGGAAGCGGAGTTGTTCCGGTCTTGCGACCTCAAACCGGAGCAATACTGGGACCTATCGAAACCGCAGCGCGCTCAGGCGATCTGGAAGACGCTGTTTGTCGAGAATACGCCCGTTTCGGAGTCCGCACGCGGCGTGGTTGCAGTGCTGAATGCGTTCGGGTTGCCGACGGAAGGCAAAGAGGCGCTGGCAGAGGCGCGGAAATTCTTCGCCGAACAGAAACTGGAAGAGCACATCGGGCGGGTTTTTGAACTTGCGGGCATCAGCGAGGCCGTGATGACCAATGATCCGCTCGATCCGAACGAGGCGCCACTATGGGAAGCGGGCACGAGCGAGCACCCACTCTTCCATGCGGTCTTGCGATTGGATCGAATTCTCGAGGGCTGGTCCGAAAACTGGCGGCACGTGGAGGCAAAAGGATACAAGGTGGAGGCCTGCCTCTCAGGCAAGGTGCTAGCTGAGGTGCGGCGCTTCCTGAGCGACTGGTGCGTCCGGATGCGGCCGGTGTATATGGCCGTTTCGCTGCCGGACACCTTTCAGTTCCCGGAAGAAAGCACGCGATCGCATCTGCTCAGCAACGCGGTGCTGCCCGTGTGCCATGAGTTCAGAATTCCGCTCTCCCTGATGATCGGGGTGCGCCGCCAAGTGAATCCGGCGATCAGGCTGGCGGGTGACGGCGTGGGAAAAGCGGATCTGCGGAGCTTGGAGAATCTTTGCCGGAACTTTCCGAATAACAGGTTCCTGGTGAGCTTATTGAGCAGGGAGAACCAGCATGAGTTCTGCGTGCTTGCACGAAAGTTCCGCAACCTGATGCCCTTTGGCTGCTGGTGGTTCTTAAACAATCCATCGATCGTCGAGGAGATTACGAGAGAGCGCATCGAAATGCTCGGAATGTCGTTCATTCCGCAGCACTCCGATGCCCGCGTGCTGGAGCAGGTGATCTACAAGTGGCGCAATACGCGGCGAACACTCGCGCCCATCCTGGCAAACACGTATTCACTGTTGGTCGAAGACGGACGGACGGTGACGCGAGAGCAGGTGCGAGCCGACATCACCCGGCTATTCCGCAAAAACTTCGAAAATTTCGCCTGTATTAACTGCCCGATACCTTGAACACGAAAGCGTAATCACCGGGCTTCTGCTGCGGAACCTGGACCTTGAGGCCGGAATCGTTCTGTAACCATTGCAGTTTGCCGTCAAAGCCGAGCAGTTCGACATTCTGAATCTTGCCGACCCGGTACTGGTTATTCATTGCGAGCGGAGCAATGTTTACTTCGAAATCCGGCCAGCCCATGACAAAGGCGTAAAGTGTGCTTCCTTTCGTAGTGAAACGGACGTCCGCCGCAGTCAGATCCTGGCGCTTGCTCTCATTAAATGCGGAGTCCTTGGCGGGCTTGGCTGAGCCGGGTCCTTCGCCATAGATCTTCCAGGGACGGGTGCCGTGAATGGCCTCGCTGTTGACGGCCATCCACCTGGTGATTTCGGCCAGGACGTTCATCTCCTCCAGGTCGAGCTGGCCGCTTGCCGGAAGGGGAAAGTTCAGCATGAGGTTGCCATTGCGGCTAACGATATCGACCAGCATGTCGATCACTGTCTTCGGCGTCTTGTACTGGATGCCGCGCTTATAGTGCCAGTCGCCGATGCAGGTGTCGGTTTGCCACGGCCGCGGCCAGATGTTATCGACAACGCCGCGCTCCACGTCGAGAACGGCGACACCGTGCTCGCTATCCTGCAGCCGCTTGGTGGTATAAACAGCTTCGACTTTTCCGCCGTTACGTTTCGCGCTCTGGTTGTAATGATGAGCTACCAGCGCGTAGCCATAAGATTCGAACGGCAATGCTCCGTCCACGTAGAGCAGGTCCGGCTGATACTTGTCGACCAGGTCCTTGATGCGCAGGTGCCAATGCTGCTTCCACCACTCGGGGATATTGCTCTCGTTCCAATCGAGCTGCGAATAGACGTCATCGGACGCGACATAGAGATCTGAGAATTTAGGGTCCGCACCATCGTATGTCACGCCGGCGAGCGGCCCGGAAGTGTCATGGCCGTGGCTCACCGAGAACCATTTGTAGGTGATCCAAAGATGGTCGCTTACCGCGAACCGGAGACCTTGTTTGCGGGCCGCTTCCGCCCAGCTGCCGACGATGTCTTTCTTCGGCCCCATGTTGACGGCGTTCCAACGCTGGTATTTCGAGTTCCAAAGATCGAAGTTGTCGTGGTGGACGCCCATGCTCATGAAGTACTTCGCGCCCGCCTTCTGGTAGAGACTGATCAGCTCTTCCGGATTCCACTTTTCGGCCTTCCACGCCGGAATGGTGTCTTTGTAGCCGAACTTGGAAGGATGCCCGTAATGCTGCACATGATAGTTGTATTGCGGATTGCCTTCCATGTACATGTTACGGGCGTACCAATCGCCATCTTCGATCGCGGATTGAGGGCCCCAATGCGCCCAGATGCCGAATTTCGCGTCGGCAAACCACTGCGGGATCTCGTAGGCGCTGAGCGATTGGCGAGTGGGTTGAAAGGGTCCGTTTTCCGGCTCGATACCGGGAGGGAACTGCGGCTCCACGGAGCGGGCGCGGGTGGCAAAAGCTGCCCCGAGCAGGCCTACAGCGGTTCGTCTTGAAATCTTCATGAATTCACACCAGAGGCAAGAAAGCCACCATCCACATTAATGCATTGTCCCGTAACAAACGAAGCAGCATCTGAGGCAAGAAAGACAGCCGCGCCAACCAATTCCCCAGTCTGTCCAAAGCGCTTCATGGGCGTTCGCATCAGCAACTCACGGCCACGGCCGGTGCCATCGAGCAGAGCAGAGTTCAGGTCGGTGCGGAATACACCCGGAGCGATAGCATTCACGTTGATGCCCTTCTGCGCCCATTCGACAGCGAGGCTGCGCGTGAGGCCTAAAACCCCAGACTTCGACGCCGCGTAGGTAGTTACTTCGAAGAAGGCAACATACGGCGAAAGCGATGCGATGTTGATGATACGCCCGCGCCGGCTTGCCGCGAGAGGTTCATAGAAGCTTTGGCAGACGCGAAGCATACCTGTGAGGTTCACGTCGATCAGGTTGCTCCATTCGCCCTCGGTGATCTCGGTCGTTGGTTTGCGAAAGGTCTGACCGGCGGCATTGAGCAGAACCTCTATCCGGTCCCATTTGCGAAGAACGGCATCTCTCAAGCCGTCGACTGATTCGCGCCGGGATGCGTCGACGGCCAGCGGCCAGGGACTTCCGTCCGAGTTTCTCAATTTCGCAAGCGAGCTCTTGAACACGATTCTCGCGGCGGCCGGCCGCCACCACGTCTGCTCCGGCTTGGGCCAGACCGATTGCCAGAGCGCGCCCGATGCCGGAGGTCCCTCCTATGACGACCGCAACTCGACCGGTAAGGTCGAACAGCCTCCATGACATGCGAACATCATCGTATCTCCCGTAGGCATTTCATCGTCCCCATGTCATCCAGAGCCCAAGCACGATCTCGCCGATGGCGAAGCGCCTGGTTAGTTCCGGGCGCTCGGCGAAATAATCGAGAATATCGTCGATCATGGGTGGACCGAACTGCAAGCTTCGGGCGTGTTCAGTGGGCGAAAGCAATGCTCTCACACCGTCAACAAGCAGCAATAGACCTATCGATCTTCGAACCGTTTTCAGCTTCATATTCTGTTGAGTGGATTGGGTTGGTCATCATTTCACACCGGCTCGAAATGCCATCTTCCTTACAGCCGGAGACCAGATGACAGCAATTGATCTTTCGAGCGATGCCGGTCTTATTGCGATGGTATTGCTGACCGCTAATATCCTTCTAGGGCTGATCCTTTCGGCGCGATATAGCACCGTGCGCAACTGGCCCCACCGGCGGCTTCCTGTGTTCGACATTCACAACTGGACAGCGTATATCGCGCTCAGCCTGATTGTTTTGCACCCTGCCCTGCTGTTGTTTTCGCACACGGCCGGATTCGGCATCGGGGACATCCTTTTCCCGGTTCATTCACCGAAGCAAACACTATACAACTGCCTGGGGGCCGGCGCATTTTATTGCACCGTGTTCGTCGTGGTTACGTCATACCTGCGGTCGCGCTTGGGAAGCCGGCTCTGGAAGAAACTGCACTATGTTTCGTACGCGGCGGCCGCGCTGCTGTTTGTGCACGGCATTCTGATTGACCCGGAACTGAAGAATAAGCCGCCTGATTTGCTTGACGGCGAGAAAGTGTTGGTAGAGGTTTGCGCTCTGCTCATTACCGCTGCCACTATCTGGGCGTATCCGCTATCAGCCAAAGAAACGCGGCATGCCCGCCTCCGTAAGAAAGGCCGATTATGAACTGGTGTAGACCGCTTGCTGCCGCCGCAACAGCCGGGAATCACTAATTGGAACATATTGCCGCGCGATTGCGTTCTGATGTTTGAGGTTCAAGATGTATTGCACATCCTGTGGAACTCAAATCACCACCGATTTCCGCCACTGCCCGCAGTGCGGAGCAGTGACGGGAGCAGGAGCCACCGCGCCCGGCGCCGCCCAGCCTGCAAAGCAACTGAGCCGCCCTCGAGAGGGCCGCAAGATAGCAGGCGTCTGCGCCGGCATCGCGCGGTACACAGGCGTCGATGTAACACTCATTCGTATCCTGATGGTTGTCTTCACGTTCTGGCCGCCCGGGGTGGCGCCCATCGCCTATCTGGTCTGCTGGATTGTTATGCCGAATGATCCGCTGCTTTTACCACCGCCGCAAACAAACGGACAGACCACAACGGTTGTCCCGGGCTGAGGTAGCGCTACCGCTCGGCAACGAGGACAATCTCGTACGCGAATAATCCCGGTGCAATTGCGGTCAGAATACGGAGGAGACGATTCATGAACCGCAGCAGCCCGCTCTCGGGCTGCATCGGGATTACGCGCTCGACTGGAATGACGGTGAAGTGACGGCTTTTCACTCGATAGCCGTATCCTTCGATCAGCTTTTGGACCGTTGCGGCAGTGAAAAAGCGCAGGTGGGACCAATCGAGGATACCCCGGTTGCCGTAGCGAAACATCCCAAACAAGACCATGAGCCGCACAGTGAGATTCACGGCATTCGGCACCGAGACAATCAGTTTGCCTCGCGGAGCAAGCATCCTGCGGCAGTCCTCCAGAAGCGCTGAGGGATCGCGCAGATGCTCGAGCCGGTCGAGGACGAGTATGCGATCAAATTCGCCGCCAGAACTTCGCGAGAGGGTGCCAAGTCCGTTTTCGAGATCTGCCCGTACCACGTCCTCGTAGCCGCATTCCGCCGCAACGTTTGGATTGCAATCTACGCCAGTTACGCGATTACCCGCACGTGTAAGTGCGGACCCGAATGCACCGTCGTCGCAGCCGATCTCCAACACTCGCTGACTCGTTCCTATCAGCCGTGAGGCATAGTAGTGCAGCGAGTAGCGGCTCCGCTTGATCGCGTACGGTACGAAATACTCTTCGTACTCGGGATGGCTGCGAACAGCCCGCGCTGTCTCCTTATAGCGATGAACGGCGCGCACAATCGCCTTTGCGTACCTTATACCGTTCACGCGGCAGATCTCATCACCATAGAAGGTAGGGATCGGCACTTCGATAATGCGGTAATTCTGGTGATGCAGCTTGATGATGATTTCCGTATCGAAGTGGAAATCGTCTGTCAGCTTGTCGAGCCTGGTTTGGGCGAGAGCGTGAACGTTGTACGCGCGGTAGCCGCTGTGGAATTCGGTCAGGTTCAGCCCCAGAGCTTTGTTTTCAAACGTCGTGAGGAGACGGTTGCCGACGTACTTGTAAAGCGGCATGCCGCCCTTGAGCGGGCCGCCGAAATCCTTCATCATGCGCGAGCCGAAGACTGCATCCGCTTCTCCGCGAACCAGCGGCGCATACATATGCGAAAGGAGTTCGGGTGCGTATTGTCCATCGCCATGCAGAAGTACGACGATGTCGAAACCCTGCTCAATGAAGTACCGGTAGCCGGCCTTCTGGTTCCCGCCGTACCCGAGATTCCGCGGATTCTTTAGGACACGCAGTTTCGGAAGGCGCGTCATCGCCTGGATGCCGACCGCCAGCTCATACGTCGCGTCGGAACTCGCGTCGTCAAAGACGACAACCTGTTCCACATTCCGCCAAACGTCCGGCGTAATGCGCTTCAATACCCTGTCCAACGTTGTGATGGCGTTATACGCCACGATGAAGATGCCAATGCGCTTGCCGCAATTGTCGGCACGCTCCGGAGACTCCTCTAGCGCACTCTGGCGAAACTGCGGCAGCGGCTCGAAGGGGAGCGTGAGCCGAGGCAGTGTCTCGTGCGGAGGCGTAGCGGTCGGCAGGTTCATCGATCGAGAAAACCGGGCTGCCGGTCTGCTCTAACCGATCGTAGCACCGCCACTAGCGTCAACGCTTAACTGGATATTAAAGCTGCTTCACGCTTTGGGCGTCGAGCTTCAGCCAAGGCCATAGATGGAAACGCCGGTGACAGACGCAGCAGCGGCAGGGCTTTACGTGGAAACGAACAAAGAACGCGTCGTACCAGCGCCGGGTAGATTCGCGGAGGCGGGTCGAAAGGCAATGGGGGCACATAGCTGCTAAATGCATGTGCGCGCGCGGAGCCTTTTCTCGGGGTCGGGTTTATCCCATGACCTGGTTGTAGACAAACATGCAGGAGAGAACGATCATGATGGCCGCAGTCGCCCAGGCGATTGCGTTCTGCCAGCGTTTGTTTTTGAACGCGCCCATGAGCCGGGGCCGGTTGACCAGCAGAAGCATATAAACCAGCACGAATGGCAGCAGCATTCCATTCACAACCTGCGAGTAAAGGATGAGTTTGATCTGCAGGCGGTTCGGAATGAGCAAAACGGATGCGGCTCCTCCGCCGATCAGCAGGCTATACAGCCAGTAGAAGATGGGCGCTTCCGAGAACCGCTTGTCTATACCTGATTCGAAGCCCAGTCCTTCGCAGATGTTGTAGGACGTTGCAAGCGGAAGGATCGCGGCGGAAAGCAGCGAGGCGTTGATCAGACCGACAGCGAACAATAGGTACGCGAACTTGCCTGCAAACGGCCTTAGAGCGACCGCCGCATCAGCGGCCTGCGTCAGTTCCGTATGGCCGCCGGCTTTGTAAATCGTTGCACCGCAAGCGATGACAATAAAAAATGCGATCACATCGGTGAAGATACAGCCCAGGATGACGTCGAGGCGGCAAAGCCCGTAGTGACGGGCATCCACACCCTTTTCCACCACCGACGCCTGCAGATAAAACTGCATCCAGGGAGTAATGGTGGTCCCAATCAGCCCGACGATTACAGCCAGGTAAGCGGGATTGCTGCTGAACGTCGGGATGAAGGTTTGTTTGATAGCACGATCCCAGTTCGGTTTGGCGAGAAAAGCGGAAATCGGGTAGGCGAAGTAGATGAGGGACGCAATAATCAGAATTCGCTCTACCGGTTTGTAGCGGCCGCGCACGACGACACCCCAAACAAGCGCCGCTCCCAGCGGAACCACGATGTATTTCGTCACGCCAAAGATAGCCATGCCCGACGCGAGGCCGGCAAATTCGGCCACGATGTTGCCGAAATCGGCCAGACCGAGGACAACCATGGTGAAAAACGTCGCGCGCAGGCCGAATTCCTCGCGGATGAGATCCGAAAGGCCCTTGCCGGTGATTGCGCCCATGCGCGCTGCCATTTCCTGGACGACAATCAGCGCGATCGTGGTGGGAATCAGGGTCCAAAGCAGGGTGTAGCCAAACTGCGCTCCCGCCTGAGAATAGGTGAGGATGCCGCCCGGGTCATTATCGACGTTGGCGGTTATGAATCCCGGGCCCAGGACCGCCAGAAATGCAATAAGACGGGCACCGATGAGGGCGAATGGCGATCTTCTGCGAATGGCGGCTTGAATCATGCTCGGCGAAAGTCGAACTCCCATTGTGGATCACGCGGCTGATTACGCACATTTCAGACAACTTAATTGAGCTGTAATGCTTACGGAATATCCAGGATCTACGGTGTATCCCAGATGCCGCGTATTCGCCTTTGCTTTCTCTGGCACATGCACCAGCCGTTCTATAAGGACCTGGTATCCGGAGAGTACCGTCTGCCATGGGCGCGGTTGCACGCCCTGAAAGACTACTTCGGGATGGTCAAGATTCTGGAGGACTTCCCGGAGATTCGCCAAACCTTCAACCTGGTTCCCTCGCTGGTAATGCAAATTGAGGACTACGCTACGGGCCAGGCTTCCGACCCGTTTCTCCGCCTGGCGTTAAAGCCGGCGGACGAATTGAGCGAGAATGACAAGGAGTTCGTTCTCCGTTACTTTTTCCAAGCGAACGAACAGCATCACATTAACCGGTACCCCCGCTACGCCGAGCTTTTCCGCGTGATGAAGGAAACCGAGCATAACCCCGCGCGGGCAATGCCCAGGTTTGATGCACAAATGCTGCGCGACCTGCAGGTTCTGTCACAACTCGCGTGGTTCGACGAAGAGTACCTCCGCAAGGATCCCGATATCAGGGCTCTCGCCGAGAAAGGCCGGGACTACAATCTCGATGACCAGGCTCTGCTCGGTTCGAAGCAGAAGCAGGCCATGCGCAACGTGCTGGCGGTTTACAAAGAATTTGCAGACCGCGACCAGATTGAGTTGTCGGCATCCGCGTTGTACCATCCCATCCTGCCGCTTGTTTGCGATTCGAATATTGCATACGTTTCGCACCCGTACATTGCGCTGCCCTCACAATTCGCCTACCCGGCCGATGCCGAGGAGCAGGTGAAGCGAGCGCGGCTGTTCTTCAAGGAAAAGTTCGGGGTGGCGCCGGCCGGATTTTGGCCGTCCGAGGGATCGGTGTCGGACGAAACCCTTCGGATCGCCGCCCGCGCCGGCTTCAAGTGGATGGCATCCGATGACGCGGTTCTTGCCCGGACAATCCACCCGGATGCCGCGCCGGAGGAGGTCAAATGGGCCCAGCCGGACGAGATGTACCGGCCCTATCGCTGGCGGCAAGATCCCGACGAGATCAGTATTCTGTTCCGCGACCACATCTTGAGTGATCTGATCGGCTTCATCTATTCGCGCATGGAGCTCGATCAGGCGGTAGATCACTTTTTAACCTATGTGAGGGAAAACTGCGCTACCATTCTCGGCGCCGGCAAGGATGCGGTGGTCCCGATCATCCTGGATGGCGAGAACGCCTGGGAAAACTATGCCGAAAACGGCAGGCCATTCCTGACCGAGTTGTACAAGAGAATTTCCGAGGACCCGAAACTGATTGCGGTGACGATCTCAGAGGCGCTGAACGCGATGCCTCCGCGTCCGCTGGCGCGTGTGTTTCCGGGATCGTGGATCGATGCGAACTTCGACCTCTGGATTGGAGCAGAAGAAGATAACTGCGCGTGGGATGTGCTGCTCCAGGCGCGCCGGAAATATGACGAAGTTCTGTCGTCGGCCAAAGCCTCAGCCCTTCCGAAAGCGGACAAGCAAACCGCCTGGGAGGAGCTCATGATTGCCGAAGGCAGTGATTGGTGCTGGTGGTATGGCCCGGAACACTGGTCGGTTAACAGGTCCGATTTCGATCAGCTTTACCGCGATCATCTGGCAAACGTTTATCGCCTGCTTCAGGAGGAAGTACCTGCAGAATTAGGCCAACCGCTCTTCAAACAAGCGCAAACAGTGTTGAATGAGCCGCCAAGCGCGCTGATTCAACCCATCGTCGACGGCAAGCTCTCGTTTCGACAGGAGTGGCAGGGCGCAGGGCGATACAAGATCGACGTCCGCTCGGGCGCCATGCACAGCCGGCGCCCGTTAGCGCACGAACTACACTACGGCTCAGACGGCCAGAGCATTTTCTTCCGTTTGGACGTAGCCGATCGGACGGCAAGCGCCGCCGGATTTGAATTCCGGCTCAAAATCCGGAACAGCGCCGACGAAAGCTTTCACCTGGACATTTCAGCCGAAGCCCCAGATTCGCTAAAAATAGATTCAAACCTGCCGGAGGGGGCGGCATCAGCCGCTATGGAGGACATCTGCGAGCTGCGGATTTCGATGAGCGCCCTGCACGTTCGCCCTGGCGATCCGATTTTTGTGAGCCTGGCGGTCTATCACAACGGGTTGCCCGTGGCCGCCCTGCCACCTACCGGCGAGTTGCATCTGCAGTGCAGCCCGATGATGATGACGTTTGCCTTTTGAGCCTGTTCGAATCGCCCGGCTTAATTAGCCGCCGAGGACTTCGGCACGTCCGGTATGGGCTTCGTGTACTGGTTCAACCAGTCGATCACCGTCGCATACCAGAACTGGCTGTTTTGAGGCTTCAAGATCCAGTGCCCTTCATCCGGGAATTGGACCATCTTTGACGGAACCTTGTTCTCCTGAAGCGCAGTGAAAAGCTGCTGCCCTTGTCCGATGGGAACGCGGAAGTCGATTTCCCCATGCGTAACCAGGGTCGGGGTCTTAAAATTTTTCACGTAACTGCTCGGCGACCATTTTTCGTACTGCTCCGAGTTCTCCCAATAGAAGCCCTGGAACTCCCACTTCGGGAACCAGAGTTCCTCGGTCGTGCCCATCTCGCTGCGCAGGTCGAAAACCCCGGCGTGCGACACCAGCGCCCGGAAACGGTCCGTATGCCCGAGAATCCAGTCGATCATGTATCCGCCATAGGAAGCCCCCGCGGCTGCCATGCGGTCCTTGTCGACGTACGGCAGGTTGCTGACGTAGTCGACAGTCGCCATGATGTCGTCATACGCCCGGCCGCCCCAGTCTCCATTCACCGCATCCGTAAAGTTCTGGCCGTAGCCGGTTGAGCCATGCGGATTCGGCAGGACAACCACGTAGCCGGAACCCGCGAACACCTGGGCGTTCCAGCGGTAGCTCCAGGATTCGCCCCAGTCGCCCTCCGGTCCGCCATGGATCGCGAAAAGTACCGGATACTTGTTCGCCGGATTGAAGCCGGGCGGCTTGACGACGACGCTCTCGATCTTGGCGCCGTCTGCTCCATCCACTGAAATCCTCTCGAGCGGCGTCAACGCGTAACTATCCAGAAGCGCATCATTCAGATGCGTCAAGGCAACGCCGTTTCCGCCCTTCGACTCGGCCTTCATGATCTCAGCGGGCCTCGAACCGCTTTGCTCGCTGAAAATCATGGTCTTGTCGTCGCTGGTGAACTGAACCGAACCGACGGAAGTGGGACCCTGTGCGATCGTCCTGATCGACCCGCCCGTCACGGGAATCATTAACAGCGGGTTCGTGCCGTGGTCGTCGGTCGTGAAGAAAATCCGCTTGGAATCGTGCGACCAGGTATAGGAT
>Ga0213872_10000205_pt1 | contig 52617 bp, 43 predicted proteins | sample VelepicomBERX_R2_FD_160071 | JGI IMG/M metagenome (GOLD analysis project Ga0213872, IMG submission 160071) | Rhizosphere microbial communities from Vellozia epidendroides in rupestrian grasslands, the National Park of Serra do Cipo, Brazil - RX_R2 | ecosystem: Host-associated > Plants > Roots >... | reverse complement strand
ACCCACCTGGTGATGCATGGCTCATCCTCGGTGCCGCAGGAATTGCTGGCCGAGATTCGCGAATTCGGCGGCGACATGAAAGAAACCTATGGCGTGCCGGTCGAGGAAATCCAGGAAGGCATCAAGCATGGCGTGCGCAAGGTCAACATCGACACCGACATCCGCCTGGCGATGACCGGCGCGATCCGCCGCTACCTGTTCGAGAACCCGTCCAAGTTCGATCCGCGCGATTACCTCAAGCCGGCACGCGAAGCAGCCAAGCAGGTATGCAAGGCGCGCTTCCTGTCCTTCGGCTGCGAAGGCCGCGCTGGACAGATCAAGGCGGTGGCGCTGGACAAGATGGCGGAGCGCTACAAGAAAGGCGAGTTGGCGCAGATCGTCAACTAAGCCGCAAACAAGTTACACAGGGCGCCATAAGCGCCCTGCGCGTTTCAGGTATCTCGGAAAAGTATTATGACCACCCAACTGCAATCCCAAATCTCTTCCCTGCCGCTGCTGGGCCGCGGCAAGGTGCGCGACAACTACGCCGTCGGCGACGACAAGCTGTTGATCGTCACCAGCGACCGTTTGTCGGCCTTCGACGTCATCATGTCCGAACCGATTCCCGACAAGGGTAAGGTACTGAACCAGATGGCGAACTTCTGGTTCGATAAACTCGGCCATATTGTGCCCAACCACATGACTGGCGTGGCGCCGGAAACGGTAGTTGCACCGAACGAGGTGGGACAGGTCAAGGGCCGCGCCGTGGTGGCCAAGCGCTTGAAACCCATCCTGGTGGAAGCGGTGGTGCGCGGTTACATCATCGGTTCCGGCTGGAAGGATTACCAGCAGACCGGCGCTATCTGCGGCATCCAGTTGCCGGCCGGCTTGCGCCAGGCCGACAAGCTGGCCGCGCCTATCTTTACGCCGGCGGCCAAGGCCGACATGGGCGAACATGACGAGAACATCAGCTTTGCCGACATGGAAAGCCGTATCGGCAAGGAACTGGCTGCCAAGATCCGCGACATCAGCATCCGCCTGTACACCGAAGCGGCCGACTATGCAGCCACGCGCGGCATCATCATCGCCGACACCAAGTTCGAATTCGGTCTCGACGAACACGGCGTGCTGCACCTGATGGACGAAGTGCTGACGGCAGACTCTTCGCGCTTCTGGCCGGCCGATTCTTATGCGCCGGGCATGTCGCCGCCGTCGTTCGACAAGCAATTCGTGCGCGATTACCTCGAGACGGTCACGACTTGGAACAAGACCGCGCCGCCGCCGCCGCTGCCGGCCGAAGTGGTCGAAAAAACCGCCGCCAAGTACCGCGAAGCGCTGGAGCGCCTGACCGGCGAAAAGCTGAAGGACTGAGGAAGGGCTGATATGACGCAAAACAAAGCAGGCGCCATCGTTGGTGTGGTCATGGGCTCCTCGTCCGACTGGGAAGTGATGCAGCACGCGGTCGCCATTCTGCAGGAATTCGGTATCGCCTTCGAAGCGCAGGTGGTATCGGCGCACCGCATGCCCGACGAGATGTTTGCCTATGCGGGCAGTTCCCGTCAGCGCGGCTTGCGCGCTATCATCGCCGGCGCGGGCGGTGCGGCCCATCTGCCGGGTATGATCGCGGCCAAGACCATCGTGCCGGTATTCGGCGTGCCGGTGCCGTCCAAGTATTTGCGCGGCGAGGATTCGCTCCTCTCCATCGTGCAGATGCCGAAAGGCATTCCGGTCAATACCTTTGCCATCGGCGAAGCCGGTGCGGCCAACGCCGCGCTGGCGGCGGTGGCCATGCTGGCGACTACCGACGAGGCGCTTGCGGCCAGGTTGCAGGCTTACCGCGACAAGCAGACCCAAGCGGCGCGCGACATGAAACTGCCGGTTGGCTGAAATGGCGAGTTCTGCAAACGAAGCGCCGCGTCACGCGCACCTCGCTACCGAATCGGAGCAGACTTGGCTGGGAATCATGGGTGGAGGCCAATTGGGCCGCATGTTCGCCCATGCCGCGCAGGCGATGGGTTACAAGGTGGCCGTACTGGAGCCGCAAGCCGATTGCCCCGCCGGCCAAGTGGCAGACCGCCACATTCAGGCCGGCTATACCGATGAAACAGCGCTGGCTGAACTGGCGGCACTGTCGGTGGCAGTGTCGACTGAATTCGAAAATGTGCCGGCGCAAAGCCTGGCTTTTCTGGCCGGGCGCAGCTTTGTCGCGCCTGGCGCCGAATGCGTCTCGGTGGCACAAGACCGCGTCCGCGAGAAGCAATTCTTTACACGCGTGGCCGGCCACATGGGTAATGGCGGCGTCTTCCCCGCATCGCATGCGGTGATTGCCGCGAGCAGTGATCTGGACCGGATCGATGCCAAGCTGTTGCCCGGCATTCTGAAAACCGCGCGCATGGGTTACGACGGCAAGGGGCAAGTGCGCGTCAAGAGCATGGATGACTTGCGTGCCGCCTACGCGGGCATGGGCGGCGTGGCCTGCGTGCTGGAAAAGATGCTGCCGCTGGCCTATGAAATCTCGGTGCTGGTGGCGCGCGGCGTCGATGGCGAAGCGGTGGTCTATCCCATCGCCGAGAACGTCCACCGCGATGGCATCCTGTTCACGACTACGGTGCCGAGCCAGAATGTGTCGGCGAGTATCGCCGAACGCGCGCAGCAAGCTGCCTTGGCGATCGTTGCCGAACTCGGTTACGTGGGCGTGCTGTGTATAGAATTTTTCGTGTTGCAGGACGGCAGCCTGGTGGTCAACGAGATGGCGCCGCGTCCGCACAACAGCGGGCACTATACGATGGATGCCTGCGTGACCAGCCAGTTCCAGCAACAGGCGCGCGCCATGGCCCAGCTTCCCTTGGGCGACGTGCGCCAGCATTCGCCCACGGTGATGCTCAATATCCTGGGCGACGTCTGGTTCGACGAGTCCGGCCGCGAGCGCGAGCCGGCTTGGGACAAGGTATTGGCGTTGCGCGGTGCTCATCTACACCTGTATGGCAAGGCCGAGGCCAGACGCGGGCGCAAGATGGGCCACGTGACTTTTGTCGGCACCACGATGGAAGCAGTGCAAGCCAATTTGCGTGCTGCTTGCGCTATCCTCGGCATCCCGGTTTGATGGCGGGGCAAGATGTGAATCGGATTGCAGACGACGCAATGGCAGAGGCCATCCGCGATGCGGCGCGCGCGCTCGAAGCCGGTCAATTGGTGGCCTTTCCGACCGAGACCGTATACGGCCTGGGCGCCGATGCGGAAAATCCGGCGGCCGTTGCGCGCATTTATGCCGCCAAGGGCCGTCCTTCCAATCATCCGGTGATCGTGCATGTGGCGCCCGAAGCCGACATCGGCTACTGGGCAGCTTCGGTTCCCGACGATGCACGCAAATTGATCGCGGCCTTCTGGCCCGGTCCTTTGACCCTGATCCTGCCGCGCGCGGAACATATCCCGGACGCAGTATCGGGCGGCCAGGATTCGATAGGCTTGCGCTGTCCCGCGCATCCGGTGGCGCAGGCTTTGCTGAGAGAGTTCAAGAAGGGCAAAGGCGGAGTTGCTGCACCCTCTGCCAACAAATTCGGCCGCATCAGCCCGACCACGGCGCAACACGTGCGCGACGAGTTTGGCAGCGAATTGCAATACGTGCTCGACGGCGGACAGAGCCAGGTAGGTATCGAATCGACTATCGTCGATCTGTCGCGCGACCGTGTCGCACTATTGCGTCCGGGACAGATTGGAGCGGAAAGGATCGCACAAGTGCTCGGCGTAATGCCGCAGGCGCCGGACGCCGCTGCACCACGTGTTTCCGGCGCGCTCGATTCGCATTACGCGCCGCGCACGGCGGTGGCTCTGCTTGATACAGCCAGCCTCCAGGCAGGCGTCGAGAAATTGCACGCCGCTGCAAAACGTGTCGCCCTTATACAACATTCATCTGCTCAAATTGCCGGTACGATCATGACTCGTGTTTTGCCGTCGGTCGCCGATGGCTATGCACACGATCTTTATGCTGCATTGCGGGCGGCGGATTTGAGCGGCGCCGACATCATCCTGATCGAGATGCCGCCACAGGGCGACGCGTGGCTGGGTGTGAATGATCGCTTGCGGCGTGCGACTTTCGACTCGCAGCGCGTGTTGGAGAGCTTGTTGGCCGGGCATCGTTCGAGTTGACGGCTATACAAGATGGTTGTTTGCTGACATACTAGCGCGAAAACTGAACGGCTGTTCGTTTTTTCGAATCAATCACTGACGGGAGACAAAATGCGTCAATACAAACTTGCGGCTGCCGTGGCGGCGGCTGCGATTCTGGCCGGCTGCGGCGGCGGTAGCAGCTCCGGCGGCAATCAAAGCACCAAGATCCAATTCAGTTCGCAGGTCAGCTTCGGCGACAGCTTGAGCGACGTCGGCACCTACGCGGTCGGCACGGTTGCGGCCCTGCACGGCGGCAAATACACGGTCAATACGCTCACGCCCTCGGCGCAGAATTGGACCGAATTGATGGCCGCCAGCCTCGGCTTGCCGGCGCCTTGCCCGGCGCAGACCGGCTTGAGCGGCATGGCCGCGGACGGTTTCTCGGTCGGGGTCGTGAATCATGCGGGCTGTTACGGTTATGGACAGGGCGGTGCTCGCGTCACGCTGCCGTATGGACCGGGCAACGCGAATCTGGACCCCTCGCTCGGAGGCTCGCCGGTTCTCGGACAGTTGACGGTTCCGGTGCTTACGCAGATTCAAAACCACTTGAAGGCAGTCGGCGGCAAGTTCAGCGGCAATGAAATCGTATTTGTACTGGCCGGCGCCAATGACGTGTTTGTGCAATTGGCGACCTTGAATGCCAACGCCACGGCAGCCGGTACGACGGCAGTGAACAACCTGGTCGGCGCACGCGTGCAAGCCGACGTAGCGGCCGGTACCTGCACCCCGACCGATGCGCAAGCCAGCAATTGCGTGCCGCAGGCCGAGGGCGAGTTGTGGCAAGCTTCGCTTGGCAGCGCCGCGGCCGTGCAAGCCGCTGTTGGCGCCCAAGTGCAGACCGACGTCAAGGCAGGCACCTGCACCCCGACTGACGCGCTCGCCAGCAACTGCGTGCCGCAGGCCGAAACCGAGCTGGTCACGGCCTACCTGACTGCACAAGGCACGGCGGCCGGCAATGCTTATGCCGGCGGAGCCGGCGCAACGGCGGCGGTGACGGCCTTGGGCCAAGCCGGCGGCGAATTGGCCGCTTACGTGAACCAGCTGATTCTCGCTAATGGCGCCAAGTATGTGGTCGTGGTCAACATTCCCGATATCGGCACCACGCCTTTTGGTAATTCTGTCGGCGCGGCGACGGTGGGCCTGATCGACACCATGGTAGCCACCTTCAATTTGCAAGTGCAAAACGGCCTGGCCGGCAATCCGAACGTGCTGTTGGTCGATTTCAACACGCAGAGCCACGTGAATACCCAGAATCCGGCCCAGGTTGGTCTCACGAACGTGACGACGCCGGCCTGCAACCTCAGCACTTCAGTCAATCTGCTGGGTTCTTCGTTGACCTGTACCACGGCCAATACGATTCCCGGCGATGTTTCGCATTATGCGTTTGCCGACTCGGTGCATCCCACGCCCTATGGCTACTCATTGCTGGCCAAGTATGTCGCAACGCAAATGGCGACGCGCGGCTGGCTGTAATCGATATCGACCGGTGAGGGTGTTCGATGACACCCTCGCTCCTCAAGAATAGGGATTGGAGAGACACATGAAGAAAAATATGCAAGTCAAGAAAGCGCCGGCTTTGAAGGGCGCCTTGGCGGCGACAGTGGCGATTGCGGCGCTCGCGATCAGTGCCGCTGCCTCTGCCCAGACCGCCGGCACTTGGGCGGTCGGCGTCGGCTACAACAACGTATCGCCGACGGCGAGCACCGACCCGATAAGCCCACCCAGCCTTCCGAACAGCACCACCAAGGTGAGCAGCAACGGACAGCCCATTGCTGTGGTCGACTACATGGTCACCGACCATTTTTCCCTTGAATTTGGTATCGGTACGCCTTACAAGCATAAGATGTCCGGCGATGGCGCGCTGGCCGGTGTTGGTCAGCTCGGGACCTTCGAGCAATTGCCGCCGACCCTGTTTGCGCAATATCGCTTCCTCGACGCCAATTCGCCGTTGCGTCCATATGTGGGTATCGGCCTGACCTATGCCATCTTCCGTGATGAAAAAGGTTCCGGCACGCTGACAGCGGTGACTGATCCGGGCGGTGCGCCGGCCACCTTCAAGATCGACAATACGTGGGCCCCGACGCCTGAAGTCGGTCTGACCTATGCATTCAACAAGAAGTGGTATGGCGATGTGCGCGTGTCCAAGACCTACCTGGACCCGACCGTGCACATTAATCCGACCAATCAAACCACCAAGGCGCCGCTGAATCCGATTTCGTCGGCGTTGGTGATTGGCTATCGTTTCTAAGTAAACGCAGTCTTAAACAAAAAGCGGCAAAAAAAAACCGCGCCGTGCAGATGCACGGCGCGGTTTTTTTTATCGTGTATCCCGACTACTGGAACGCCTGGATGCCGGTCTGGGCCCGCCCCAGGATCAGCGCGTGAATGTCGTGCGTGCCTTCATAGGTATTGACTACTTCGAGATTGAGCATGTGGCGCACGATGCCGAACTCATCGGAAATGCCGTTGCCGCCCAACATGTCGCGCGCGACACGGGCGATTTCCAGCGATTTGCCGCAGGAATTGCGTTTCATCATCGACGTGATCTCGACTGCGGCCGTGCCTTCATCTTTCATGCGGCCCAGGCGCAGGCAGCCTTGCAGCGCCAGCGTAATTTCGGTCTGCATGTCGGCCAGCTTTTTCTGCACGAGCTGATTGGCAGCCAGCGGACGGCCGAATTGCTGGCGGTCGAGCACGTATTGGCGCGCGGTGCGCCAGCAGGCTTCAGCCGCGCCCAAGGCGCCCCAGGCGATGCCGTAGCGCGCCGAATTCAGGCAGGTGAACGGACCTTTCAGGCCACGCACTTCCGGGAAGGCATTTTCTTCGGGACAGAACACTTCGTCCATGACGATCTCGCCGGTAATCGAAGCGCGCAAACCGAACTTGCCGTGGATGGCCGGCGCCGACAAGCCTTTCATGCCTTTTTCCAGGATGAAACCGCGGATGTCGCCGGCATCGTCCTTGGCCCAGACGACGAAGACGTCGGCGATAGGCGAATTGGAAATCCACATCTTGTTGCCGGTCAGGCTGTAGCCGCCTGCCACTTTCTTGGCGCGTGTGACCATGGAGCCGGGGTCGGAGCCGTGGTTGGGCTCGGTCAGGCCGAAGCAGCCGATCCAGGCACCGGTGGCGAGCTTGGGCAGGTATTTCTGCTTCTGCGCTTCGGTGCCGAATTCGAAGATGGGCACCATCACCAGCGAGGATTGCACGCTCATCATTGAACGATAGCCGGAGTCGACGTTTTCGATTTCGCGCGCGACCAGGCCGTAGCAGACATAGTTGAGCCCGGCGCCGCCGTATTGGGTGGGAATGGTCGAGCCGAGCAGGCCGAGTTCGCCCATCTCGCGGAAAATGCCGGGGTCGGTTCGCTCATGGCGGAAGGCTTCCAGGATGCGCGGCTGCAGCTTGTCCTGGCAATATGCGCGCGCGGCATCGCGCACCATGCGTTCGTCGTCGCTCAATTGCTGGCTCAAGAGCAGCGGATCTTCCCATTGGAATTGGGCCTTGGTCTTGGATGCATTCATGGAGAATCCTGATGTTGGGTATGGGTGGATTGTACGCCAGGCCTCAGGCTGTGGTTGCAACGAACTTGCCGTTGTGGAAAACCAGTGCCTGTTTTGCATGCACGTCGCAATGCTCGACTTCACCGACGAAAATCACATGATCGCCTTCCGGATAGCGGCTGCGGTTGTGGCATTCGAACCAAGCGGCCACGCCTTTCAGGATGGGCAGGCCCGCATGCGACAACTCATAGTCGACGCCATCGAAGCGGTTGGCGATGCGGCGCGAGAACCGTTCGGCAAGTTCGGTCTGGTCGGCTGCCAATATGTTGATCACGTAATGCGAATTGCCGGAAAAAACGGGCAGGCTGTTGGCAGTCTGCGCCAGGCTCCACAAGACCAGCGGCGGCGTCAACGACACCGAATTGAAGGAACTGGCGGTCAGGCCGAGGAAGCTGCCATCGGGCAGGCGCGTAGTGACGACGGTGACCCCAGTGGCAAATTGGGAGAGCGCCTGGCGAAAATGACGGGAATCGAATGCGGGTTCTTTATGGCTGCCGGCGTGTTTGTGCATCGGAAATCCAGGATTGCGGAGGCAACCCTCATTATGCCGAAAAACCTGTTGCTCCGGCACATCGCCGGACTGCGGCGCCTATTGTAAATACCGGTGCATATCCGGAAGGATTGCGCTACAGTGATGTTAAGTGAGAGCAATATTTCGAAGCAACCTGCGGAGCGGATCATGGCCACGGAAGTAGCGACACTGGGCGGCGGATGTTTCTGGTGCCTGGAAGCCGTTTACCAGCAGCTCAAGGGTGTACAGGCGGTGGAGTCCGGCTATGCAGGCGGCCACGTGCGCAACCCGAGCTACGGCCAGGTTTGCGATGGCAATACCGGTCATGCTGAAGTGGTGCGCGTCAACTACGATCCTGCCGTAATCGACTTCCGCGGCGTACTGGAAGTGTTTTTCACCGTGCACGACCCCACAACCTTGAATCGCCAGGGCAACGATGTCGGTACCCAGTACCGCTCCGTGATTTTCTACCATTCTCACGAGCAGCATGAAGTGGCGAAACAAGTCATCGCGGAAATGGCCAATGTGTGGGACGCGCCCATCGTTACCGAACTGAGCCCGGCCGGCGAATACTACAAGGCCGAGGACTACCACCAGAATTACTTCCGTCAGAATCCACTGCAAGGCTATTGCGCCTTCGTGGTGGCGCCCAAGGTGGCGAAGTTCCGCGAGACTTTCGCCGATCGCCTGATCGACTAAACGCCCTAAGGCTGCAGCCGTTGGCGCAGCCAGGAGCCGTTGTCCTGCCGGGCATATTGAATGCGGTCATGCAGGCGCGACGGCCGGCCTTGCCAGAATTCCAGCATATCGGGAATCAGGCGATAGCCGCCCCAATATTCCGGACGTTGTGGATGATTGCCATAGCGCTCTTCGACCGCAGTATATTGCGCCTCCAGCGCCACTCGATCGGAAATCGGCGCGCTCTGGTTCGAAGCGAGGGCGCCGAGCTGGCTTTTGATCGGCCGGCTGTAAAAATAGGCATCGCTTTCTTCAGCGGTCAGGCGCTCGACCTTACCCTCGATGCGCACTTGGCGCTCGAGTTCTATCCAATAGAACAAGAGAGCGGCGTGGGGATAGTCCTGCAGCTCTTGCCCCTTGCGGCTGCCGTAATTGGTGAACCAGGTGAAACCGTGCGGTCCGAAATCCTTGATCAGCACGATGCGCGAAGAAGGGCGGCTGTTCGCGCCCACCGTCGACAAACTCATGGCATTGGCTTCCCGGACCTGGGCGGCCAGTGCTTGGGAAAACCATTTGGAAAACTGCTGGATGGGATCGGGATCGACCTCGGTTTCACTCAGGCTGGCTTGCGAATATTCTGTGCGTAGGTCGGCTATGCTCATAAAGTGGGACTCGTTTTCAGTATCTCTGGCATTTCTCAGGTGTCAATATTGCGCCGCTTTTTCATGGCCAGGCCCAACTGAGCCATTTGCGCGGCATCGAACAGGCGCTTGGCCATGGGCGCAATATGCGCTTCTTCCTTTTCCATATGCCCGGTGTACAGATCGACGAATTGTCGCACATCGCCGCCGGCAAGTTCGGATGCGCTGCCGTCGGCGACGTGTCGCAACTGGCGCGCCAGTGTCTGCCAGGCTGCTTCCATCTGCACGTGCTCATGCAGGATGTCCGGAACCAGCTGTTCGAGCAACTGGGCGTCGGCGTCGATCGCGCAGGCGTGCAGCATGGGGAGCAGGTCTTGTTCCTCGTCGGCATGGTGGTTCGGTGCCGCTTGTTCGAAATAACGCAGCACGGCGACGGCAGCCTGCCGCGCCTGTGCATCGCTGCCATGTTGCGCCAGGTGCGGCGGCAGTTCCTGCAAGGTGGTCAACTGCTTGCGGATGCGGTCGTGGCAATGCTTGAGCACGGCGATCGGTTGATCGAAGTCGGGTGCAGTGTCGAATATTGGACTGGACATGGTATCCCTTTCAGAACCTGCTTATGATCTTACTGCGCGACCCTGATTTGCTGCCAAACCGTGCTCAAAATCCTCATGTACTTCAGTACATTCCGGTTTTTCCGCGCTGTTTGACGCGGCGCCGCGGGCGACAACTGAGGGCCGCTCGCTACAGATCATAAACAGGCTCTAGAGCCCGGGGTCATGCTTCCGGGCAGAGCAGCACCATTATGCCGATTGTTTGCGTCCTCCGCGCATGGCGCACTCCGTTACAATACGGGCATGACTGCAATCGAACCCATTTCCCTGCCGCAGGCGGACCATGATGTCGACTTCGAGCGCCGTTTCGGCGGGATTGCCCGCTTGTATGGCGATGCCGCACTCGCACGTTTCACGGCTTCCCACGTTTGTGTGATCGGCGTCGGCGGCGTCGGTTCCTGGGTGGTGGAGGCCTTGGCGCGCAGTGCCATCGGCCGCATCACCATGATCGATCTCGATCACCTTGCCGAATCGAACGTCAACCGCCAAATCCATGCCTTGTCCGACACCCTTGGTCAGGCCAAGGTGACGGCGCTGGCGCAGCGTATCGCGCAAATCAATCCCTATTGCGCCGTGACCGAGATCGAGGATTTCCTGGCGGAAGACAATCTTGAACAATTGATCGGTGCGCACCGATACGATTACGTCGTCGATGCCATAGACAATGTGCGCGCCAAGACCGCGCTTATCGCCTATTGCCGCGAGCACGGCGTCAAGCTGATCACGATAGGCGGCGCCGGCGGCCAGGTCGATCCGACGCGGATAGAAGTGCGTGACCTTTCGCGTACCGAGCAGGAGCCGTTGCTGGCGAAGGTGCGCAAGCGCTTGCGCCGTCTGCATCGTTTCCCGCGCGGCACCAAGAACAAATTCGGTATCGATGCTGTGTTCTCCACCGAGCCGTTGCGCTTCCCCGAAGTGGCGGCCTGCGATCTCGACGAAGGCGACCATGAGGAAGAGCACGCGGGTGGTGTGACCGGCCTCAATTGCGCCGGGTTCGGCTCTGCGATGGTGGTGACTGCCGCCTTCGGCCTGGTGGCGGCGGCTCGGGTTCTGAATCAACTGGCGACCGCAGCCGAGACGCCGGCCGCTTGATCGGGCGTGCATGATGTCCATCCCCGCTGCCGACTCGCTGTTGGAAGAGGGAGAACCAAGCAGCCGCCTGTTCGTTGCGCTGTGGCCGGCGCCGGCAGTGCGACAGGAATTGCAGGCATGGCTGCAAGGCTGGCACTGGCCTTCGCGAGCCGGCCCGGTGACGCCGGAATCGCTGCATCTGACCTTGCACTTCCTGGGGCAGGTAGCGAACGCGCGCATTGCCGAACTCCGGCATGGCGTGGCGGTACCGTTCACGCCGTTTGAGCTGAATTTCAGTCACCCCACATTGTGGAGTCACGGCATTGCCGTATTGCTCCCCGACAGCGTGCCGAGCGCCTTGCTCGATCTGCAGGCGGCCGTGGGCGTGGAATTGCTGCGCATGGGCTTGCCGGTCGAGAAGCGCGCTTTCCGGCCGCACGTCACACTGTCGCGCCGTGCGGATGGCGCCGCGGCGCCCGGCGAGGGGCCGCTGGTGCGTTGGCCGGTGCGCGAGTACGCGCTGGTGTTGTCCAGCCCCGGGCGTTCGCGGCATGAACCGAATGGATATGCCGTGCTGGAAACCTACCCGGCGTGACCGGTCACGCCGGTAAGCTCAAATGGCCGAGGCGATGGCCTTGCCCATCGCGGTCGTATCGGCTTTGCCGCCGAGATCAGGCGTCACGGGGCCAGCAGGACCTTCATGCAGTACGGTTTCGATTGCAGCCAGGATGGCGTCGTGCGCCGCCTTGTAATTCGCTGCGCCATTGCCGAGAAAATCGAGCATCATTGCGCCCGACCAGATCATGCCGACCGGATTGGCGATATTGCGCCCGTAAATATCGGGCGCGGAACCATGTACCGGTTCAAACAGCGAAGGCAGCGCGCGGGTAGGATTCATGTTGGCTGAAGGCGCAATGCCGATGGTGCCGGCGCAGGCAGGACCGAGGTCGGACAGGATATCGCCAAACAGGTTGGATGCGACAACGACGTCGAAGCGCTCGGGGCTTAACACGAAGCGCGCACACAAGATATCGATATGGTACTTGTCCCATTGCACATGGGGATAACGCTTCGCCACCTCTTCTACGCGTTCGTCCCAATACGGCATGCTGATGGAAATGCCGTTCGATTTGGTGGCCGAAGTCAGATGTTTTTTCGGGCGGCTTTGCGCCAATTCGAACGCGTATTGCAGGATACGGTCGGTGCCCTTGCGCGTGAATATGCTTTCCTGCATCACGGTTTCGCGCTCGGTTCCCTCGAAGATACGCCCGCCGACCGCGGAATATTCGCCTTCGGTGTTTTCGCGTACGACATAAAAATCGATGTCACCCGGCTTGCGCCCGGCCAGCGGGCAGGGTACGCCAGGCATCAGTCGTACGGGGCGCAAGTTCACGTACTGGTCGAAGTCGCGCCGGAACTTGATCAGCGAACCCCACAGCGAAATATGATCCGGAACCTTGGCCGGCCAGCCGACCGCACCGAAATAAATGGCTTCGAAGCCGCGCAATTGCTCGAACCAGTCGTCCGGCATCATTTGCCCGTGCTTGAGGTAGTAGTCGCAATTGGCCCAGGGGATGCTCGTGCAGGCGAGCGCTATGCCGAACTTGCGTGCTGCAGTCTCTATGACGCGCAAGCCTTCCGGCATAACCTCGTTGCCGATGCCGTCACCGGCGATGATTGCAATGTTGTGCGGTTTCATGACGAATCGTTAATCGCTTGTCTGGCAAGCCGGACGCTGGCGATGTACAGTCCTGCGACAATAATCGATAATCTGTCCGGGCCGTTGGCAAAGGTGCGACCGTCCGGGCTTTTGTGTGGCCTTGCGGCTGGCACCCTGCCGTATAGCCAATGGTAGTGCGAAAATCCTTACTATCGACAGTATTTGCACAAATTATGTTCAAGCATAGCGATCGATCTCTGTTGCTCTCCCTGGCGGCTCTATGTGTGGCCCTATGTGTGGCACTATGCGGCGCCTGGTATATCGCAGGTCGCGGCGAAGGGAAACCGGCACATTATGCGCTCGATGACGGCGCACGCAGGGTCTCCCGGGTTCCCGGGCAATTCGATATTCACTTGCCGCTTTTTGGAAGCAGGGCTGTCGTATTGTCTTTCGACGACGGACCCAGCAACCCCGAAATCGATCGGGCAATTCTGGAGACACTGAGAAAGCATGCCGCCCATGGGATATGGTTCATAAATTGCCGTAATCTCGATCCGGGCATGCATCCGAGGTACCGCGAGAACCGCCAGGTGCTGCAGGAAATCCTGCGGCAAGGACATCAAATCGGCAATCACGGATACAATCATTTGAATCTTGTGGAACTGGAGAAGCGCGATCCGGATAAGCTGCGCGCGGAGATCGTCGATTGCAATTCCCTGCTGCGGGAGCTGACCGGAAAGGCTCCAGAACTTTTTCGGCCGCCATGGGGACAGTATTCGCCCGGGGTCACGCAAATTCTGCAAGAGCAGCACATGAAGAACACGCTGTGGGGCATTACTTCCATCGATACCGGCACCAATACTTCAAGTGCCATGGCCGATACGCTGGATCGTTACTGGGATGCGATGCGGCCTGAAGACGGCGACATCATCCTGTTCCACGATAGCGCGGCGACGATGGCGCGGCTGGATAGATTGCTGACGCGGTTCGATAGCGAGGGCTATACCTACGTATTGCCTGATTAACTGGATATGGCTGGATATGTTTTCCTGGTTCAAGAAAAAACACACTGAAAAGCCGGTCGCCGGCGATGGCGATGATGGCGGCCCAGGCGCGGCGGGGCGCGAAAATGAGCAGGGTGCTGCACTCAAGGCCCAAGGGGATGCCTTTCTGCAGGCAGGAAACCTGGAGCAGGCCAGGCAGTGCTACGAGCAGGCTTTGGCGGTCGCACCGGGTTTGGCCAAGGCGCACGGGAACCTGGGCTTCGTGTTGAAGGAAATGGGGCGTTACGTGGAGGCCGAGACGGCCTTAAAAAAAGCGCTCGAACTTGATCCGGCATTGGCGGACGCCTGCTATTTCCTGGGAACGATATGCCAGGCGGGTAGCCGCCTTGAGCAGGCCTGTGAGTATTTTAGACGCGCACTGGAATTGGCTCCGGATTTTGAAATTGGCTATCTCGATCTGTGCCGCGTCTTGCTGCAACGCGGTCGGATGGAGGAAGCCAGGCAAGCGATCGAGCGTGGCGTCGCCTCGAATCCTTCTTCGGCCGATTTACAGTATTTCCTGGGAAATCTATATGCCCAGGGACGGCAATTCAATCTGGCGCAGGCGTGTTTTCAAAAAGCGTTGGCGCTGCAGCCTGGCCATGCCGGCGCGCTGGCCAATCTCGGTATCGCGCTGATGGAAGCCGATGCGGTCGACCAGGCTGTGCCTGTCCTGCGCGAGGCGTTGGCACATAGTCCGGACTCGCCCGATCTCTATATGAATCTGGGTATCGCATTGCATAGGCAGCGCAAATTTTCCGATGCGATCGCGAATTACGATCAAGGTTTGCTCTTGGCGCCGCAGTCGACCGTGCTGCATCGCAATCGCGGGTTGGCATTCCAAATGCTGCAGCAATTCGAGCCTGCGTTGGCCAGTTATCGCCGTGCGCAGCAGCTCGATCCGCGCGATGGCGCGACGCTCGACGCACTGGGTTACGTATTGCAGGAGATGGGCAAGTTTGAGGACTCAGTTGCTTGCTACCGCGAGCTGACGGTTCTTGCTCCGGAAAATATCGAGGCCCGCATCAAGCTTGGTCAGGTGCTGCACAAGTGGGGCAGGATAGATGACGCCATGGTTTGTTATCGGCAGGCCTTGGCTCTGGACGGGCAATCGGCGCCGATCTATTTCAATCTCGGCAATACTTTGCTCGAAGCGGGCCGTCTGGACGAGGCGGCGGAAAATTATCGCCGCGCACTGGCAATCGATCCCGGCCAAGCCGCAGCTTGCAACAATCTTGGTAATGTCTTGCGGATGATGGGCAAGAATGCCGAAGCGCTTGTCTGCTACCGACGGGCGACCGAGATCAAGGCGGATTTCGCCGAATCCTGGAATAACCTGGGCAATATCCTGCAAGAACAGGGGCAGCTGGGAGAGGCGCTCGACAGCTGCCGGCGTGCGCTGCAGATCGATCCCGGTTTTGCCGAAGCCTATAACAATCAGGGCAACGTTCTGCGCGATCTGTCTCGGACCGATGAAGCCCTGGCAAGTTATGGACGGGCGATCGCACTCAAACCGGAGTTTGCCGACGCGCGCAACAATTTCGGCATGGCTCTGAAATTCGAAGGCCGATTGGCGGAAGCCGAGGCCTGTTTCCGCGAGTTATTGGACATGCATCCCGATTTTGCGGAGGCCATGGTGGCGATGGCCGACATCATGACCGATAGCGGCAAGTTTTCCGAAGCGGAGGCTTTGCTGCGGCGTGCGATCGCACTGGTGCCCGATTTTCCCGAGGCTTGGGCCGGTATCGTACGATTGCGCAAGATGACCGCCGCCGACGCGTCCTGGCTGTCGCAGGCGCAAAGAATTGCGGCCAGCGGCTTGCCGGCGCGGAAGGAAGTTTTTCTGCGCTATGCGATCGGCAAATATAGCGATGACCTGAAGGACTATAGCCGAGCGTTCGAGAATTACCGGCGCGCGAACGAGCTATCCAAGGCGTACGGCAAGAGATATGACGGTGCTGAGATGGAACGTCTGGCCGAGGCGATTGTCCGTCATTGCGGACCGGCGCTGACCGGCCGCGCCGGAGCGTCGGCCAATGCCTCCACCCGCCCGGTATTCATTGTCGGCATGCCGCGTTCCGGTACGTCCCTGGCCGAGCAGATACTGGCTTCTCATCCCGAAGTGTTTGGCGCAGGGGAGTTGCCGTATTGGACGTCGCTGCTGGAAAAAATGACCCTTCCGGTGCCCTTGGGCGACGACGGCGATCGGCAGTTGCGCGGCGCGGCGGATGGATATGAGGCCTTGCTGCAGAAATTGTCCGCTGACGCGGCACGCGTCGTCGACAAGATGCCCGCCAATTTCCTGTGCTTGGGACTGATCCGCGCGGCATTGCCGCATGCGCGCTTCATCCACATGCGGCGCAACGCGATCGATACCTGTTTGTCGATTTACTTCCAACACTTCGATACTGCTTACGCGTACGCAAACGATTTGCAGGATTTGGCGCACTATTATCGGATTTATCTCCGGGTGATGGAGCACTGGCGCACAACCTTGCCCGCCGACGCCGTCCTGGATGTCGTGTATGAGGATTTGGTGGACGACCAGGAGGGGTGGAGCCGCAAAATGGTGGAATTCATCGGCCTGCCATGGGATGCCCGCTGCCTTGAATATCACCAGAGTACACGAGCGGTCAGCACGGCAAGCAATTGGCAAGTGAGGCAGAAGATCAGCAAATCGTCGGTTGAACGCTGGCGGAATTACGCAGAGTTTCTCGAGCCCTTGCTGGCTCTCGCCGGCGAAAACCGATAGGCTGCCGGCGCTTGATGCGGGCACGCATGCAGCCGGGAGCTTGCGGCGGGCGTCCTGCTAGACGCCGATGTCTTCATTCCATAATTCCGGTTTGGCCGCAATGAAGCTGCGCATCATGTCGATGCATTGGCGATCGTCCAGTACGTCCACCCGGACCCCGCGGGCACGCAGCAATTCTTCGTCGCCCATGAAGGTCCGGTTCTCGCCGACAACCACCCTGGGGATGCCGTACAGTGCGATGGCGCCGCTGCACATAGGGCAGGGCGACAGCGTTGTGTACAGCACCGATTCGCGGTAAACGCTGGCCGGCTGTCGCCCTGCGTTTTCCAACGCATCCATTTCGCCGTGCAGGATTGCGCTGCCGCGCTGCACGCGCCGGTTGTGGCCACGTCCGATGATGACCCCATCGTGCACCAGCACGGAACCGATCGGGATGCCGCCTTCGGCCATGCCCTGCTTCGCTTCATCGATGGCAGCTTGCATGAATGAGTCCATGGCATCCTCGCGTTCAGGTATGGGCAGTAACGATTTGCGGGGTTTCGCGTTGCGCCAGCAGCCATTGCTCGAATTTTTCCTTGGGCATGGGGCGGGCGATGAAATAACCCTGTGCGAAATGGCAACCGTACTCGCGCAGGCGATTCAGCGCGGTTTCGGTTTCGACGCCTTCGGCAATGACTTCGAGATCCATGATGAGGCCGAGGTCGATGGTGGAACGCACGATCTTTTCGTCGTCCACGTCGTTGTCCATGTCGAGGACGAAGGATTTGTCGATCTTGATTTCCTCGACCGGCAAACGCTTGAGATAAGCGAGCGAGGAGTAGCCCGTGCCGAAGTCGTCGATCGACAAGCGCAGTTCAAGTTCGCGCAGGCGCTCCAAGGCGCGAAGGCCCTGCTCCGGATCCTCCATGGCGGCGCTTTCGGTGACTTCCAGGCTGAACAGGTGGCGTTCGATGCTGTGTTTGCGCAGCAGGACGTCGATAAAATCCGGGAAGCTGGCGTCCATCAGGTCACGCGCCGACAGATTGATGCACAGGCCGATTTCCAGACCCTGCTCTTGCCAGGCGGCGAGCTGCGCGCAGGCTTGCATCAGCACCCAGCGCGTTATTCGGCGAATGGCACCGGTCTGCTCGGCAAAGGGAATGAAGTGGTCCGGCGGAACCACGCCGCGCTGCGGATGCTGCCAGCGCACCAGGACTTCCGCGCGCCGCACGGTATTGGTTTTCAGGCAAAGCTGCGGTTGGAAGTACAGGGTCAGTTCGTCTTGTTCGACGGCTTGGCGCAATTCGCTGAACAAGGAAAGGTTATGCCTGACGTCTGGTGCATAAATCGGATCGTATATGACTGGGCCGCTGTTGGCGCTCTTGGCGGCCAGCATGGCTTGATTGGCGCATAGCAGCAGGCGAGCCGGTTCCAGACCGTGTTGCGGAGCCAGCGCGATACCGATACTGATTTCCACGTCGACCGGCTGGCCGGCAATTTCCACCGGGTGGGCCAGGGCCGCGACGATTTCGTTCGCAATCTCGGCGGCCGCGCGGCTGTCAGGCAGCAAGGCGCTGAACTCGTCTCCTTGCAAGCGGGCGACGAAGCCGTCGTGGCGTTCAAGCAGGGATTGGATGCGCGCACCAACCGCCTTGAGCAAGGCGTCGCCGGCTTCATAGCCAAGTGCGTCGTTGACGTTCTTAAAACGATTCAAGTTCATCAGCAATACGCCGACACCATGTTCGCGACTATCGCCTTCCATCAGCATTTCGCCCATGCGCTGCTGGAATCGGGTGCGGTTCGGCAAGCCGGTCAGCGAATCGCAGTAGGCCAATGTGACTATGCGTTTTTCGCGGGCATCGATGCCGTCGCGCATGCGGGCCAGGGCGGCGAGCAAAGTGGCAAGTTCGCCTGAGCCGGCCGGCGGAAGCGGGGCATGCAGGCGGCCCTGCGCAATTTCGTCGGCGAATTGTGCGGCTCCACTCAAGGGCCGCACGATCGAGCGGGCGATCGCTATGGCGGACAATGCCGCCACGCCGGTGGCAATGGCGCCCAGAGTCAGCACCAGCATGCGCGCCAGGTGTTCATTTGCGCGATTGAATGCCATCTGCTCTTCGACGCGGTCGTCTTGCAGCACGACCAATTGATCGAGCATGCGCACCAGGTGATCGAGTTCCGGAGCGGTTTGACGCACCATGATGCCTTTGGCGTTCGCGGGGTCGAGCTCTATCTGGTCGACGATGGAATAGACCGACTTGTCAAAACTCTCCCGTGCGTTGAGTACATGCGCAAAAACCGCCATCTCCGGACGGCTGGTCTCGACCTTGCGTAATTCGTCCAGCGTATCGGATAGCAAAGCCCGGTTGCTGTCGATGACGGGGTATATCGGGACGCGCGCTTCCCGCTTGTCCAGCAAAAACAGGGAATAGAGCGCCGTCACTTGCGAGCGTGCCGCGCGCTGAGCGGTCTGGGCCAGCGTCGATTTGCGCAAGCCGTCATTGCGAAGAAACTCGGTACTCTGTTGCAGGCGGCTGATTTGCCAGATACTGAAGAGTGAGACGACGGCCAATAGCATCAACACCATCGCGAAAGCAGTCGCCAGTCTTTTGCCTACCGTCCAGTTCCTTATTTGCAATTTTTCCTCGAAGTTTTCAATTGCCTTGCAGACATTTCCGGGATACCACGCGATTTTTCGATTGTAAGCCGGAATTTGCGGATTGCATGCATGCGCGATTTGCAATTATTTCATTGATTGTCGTGAATTGTTTCGTGTTTAGGAATAGTATATTTCTCACCTTGATATATATTGCCGTGCGGCATTATCGTAAACTAGAGAACTATGTCCCACTACCTAAAGTCGGGCCTCTATTGTTTGATCAGGCAATGATCAGGATGCATATCATGGACATGCCCATTTTTTTGAATACACGTTACGTCGCCGGAGACGGCCTTAATCATTTGCTGACACGTGCTCGCGCAATGCTGGCTAAAGCGCTCGATAAAGCCCTGGAGGTTTACGACATCACGCATGGACAGGGGAGTGTCTTATGGATGTTATCGACGGGCCAGTATGCGACGGCAGCCGATTTGGCGCGTGAACTCGATATCGACGCGGCCTCGATGACGCGCATGATCGATCGCCTCGAGAAGCGCAAGCTGATGGAACGCATGCAGCGCAGCGACGACAGGCGCATGATTAAATTGCGCCTTACCCCAGCCGGATTGGCGCTGGCGGAAAAGTTGCCTGCGGTTTATGCCGAAGTGATGGATGCCAGCCTGGCTGGATTCGGTGCAGACGAGTTAACCCATTTGCGGCGCTTGCTGTCGAAACTGCTGGCAAACGGTGCGGGCTGATCCGCTAATTTCGTCTTCATCGAATGCAACGGCGGATGATTGATCCCACGCCGTTCTTTGAACTTTTTAAAGAAAGTATTAAGCATGGGAAATAAATGAAATTCACGATGTGAATAATAGATATTCACAAAATAAATTTTGTTTATTTGCTGCGTTGCACTATATTGACCCTGTCTCCTCCAATGTTCTTCATGAAAATTGGATTAAGCCCGCTAACTGCAAAGTTCGCGGGCTCTTTTTTTGCCTGACGTAAAAGCATGCTACCGGCATGCTGGTGCGGTCTATGGGGAGTGCGCTAGGGCGCGACAGATGCGGTCATGAACTTGCCTGAAAACATCGCCCATATTGTTGCGATGCCGCAAGCCCCGTCCTTTTCCTGAGCAAACGACACTTTGGCCGGGAATCAAAGGTCTTTGCCCACCCCTTGATGCGGACTCTCCGATCACCGTCCCAAAGCCTGTAGCAAGATTGTTTCACTTTGTAAAAGCGTGATCCCTGTCACAGGAACGCGAATGAAACCCGATACAATGAAACGCATCCATACAACAGCATTTGATTGCATCATGACAATTAATTCCATCAGTTGTGTCACCTGGCGCCTGCTCGCAAAACTCGGTCTGTTGGCGTTGCCTATGGCGCTGGCTGGTTGCGGGGTAATGGCGGCGCCATGCCGGGTTGCTTCCGTCGGCCTTAAAATGATCCCCGTGGTAGGACACGCAGCAGCAGTGCCGACCGACGCTTGCGCCGAAATCATCGACCCCTGAGCTCGACCTCGGTGCCCCAAGGTCGGGGCCGCCGTCACTTCCCATCATTCGCGATACTGCGCCTGCCTGCCCCTCTGGGGCGGGGAGAGACGGTGCGCGACTTGTCAATTTCGCAATAATCCGCCAAGCCAGGATACGCATCGTCGGCAATCCTGTGAGCGATCTGCGCGCATCGTCTGGTGCGGAGCCAGGGGCTGACAATTTACGCCCCGGCTTGGTGAAAATAAAAAATTATGAGAATAAATGTTTATTTTTAAAAATAATCATTTAACCCACATTCATAATTGAATATTTTCGCTGACTGATTGAGTACCTAAAAAATCGTTAGCATTCTAGAATTCCCGCTTCGGCAACGCGTTCGTAAAGGCCGCGTGGTTTGCCCCGCAATCGAACATTCAATCCAAGGAGAACGTCACATGAGCACGATGCGATACACGAAGGAACACGAATGGCTGCGTATCGAGGCTGACGGCCTCGTGACGGTCGGTATTACCGACTTTGCGCAGGGTCATCTGGGCGACGTGGTCTTCGTACAACTGCCGGAAGTCGGCGCCGCACTCGCCAAGGGCGACGAAGCCGCTGTGATCGAGTCGGTCAAGACCGCCGGCGAAATCATGATGCCGACCGCGGGCAGCGTGGTCGAGGTCAACGGCGTCTTGGCCGACGAGCCGGGCAAAGTCAACGAGTCGCCGCTCGGCGACGGCTGGTTTTTCAAGATGAAGGTCGGCCAGATCGACGAAGTGAACGCTTTGATGGACGAGGCTGCCTACAACGCCTATATCGCTGATCTCGATTAATTGCGCTACCGGCAGGCGCGACGCCTGCTTCGCAAACGGCAAGTGCCGGGATTTGCATATCCCGGCCTACTTTATTCGCAACAGGAGTGAACATGAATCAGGGAAGGTCTGCATTGGCGGATTTGGAGCAACACACGGATTTCGTCGGCAGACACATCGGGCCTGGCGACGCCGATCAAAAGGCGATGCTGGCCGAACTCGGTTACGACGGCATGGCTGCCTTCATCAAGAAGGTGGTGCCGGCCAGTATCCTGTCGAGCGAAGCGCTCAAGGTCGGCTCCGCCATGAGCGAGCCGGAAGTACTGGCCTCGCTGCGCAAGATCGCGGAGAAGAACCAGGTGTTCACTTCCTACATCGGCATGGGCTATTACAACTGCCACACGCCGACCGTGATTCTGCGCAACCTGCTGGAAAACCCTGCCTGGTACACCGCCTATACGCCTTACCAGCCGGAGATTTCGCAAGGGCGCCTGGAGGCGCTGCTGAATTTCCAGACCATGGTCACCGACCTGACCGGCATGGAAATCGCGAATGCTTCGCTGCTCGATGAAGCGACCGCCGCCGCCGAGGCCATGACCTTTTGCCAGCGCGTATCCAAGAGCAAGAGCACGACCTTCTTTGTTTCGCAAGACTGCCTGCCGCAAACCATAGACGTGGTACGTACGCGTGCCGAACCGATCGGTATCCAGGTGGTGGTCGGCGACCATCGCAGCGACCTCGACAAGCACGATTGTTTCGGCGTGCTGCTGCAATACCCGGCGCTGAACGGCGACATTCACGATTACGCCGACACCGCTGCCCGCGCGCATGCGAAGAATGCGCTGGTGGTGGTCGCAGCCGACCTGCTGGCTCTGACGCTGTTGACGCCGCCCGGCGAATTCGGCGCCGACGTCGCCATCGGTTCGGCGCAGCGCTTCGGCGTGCCGCTCGGTTATGGCGGCCCGCACGCTGCTTATTTCGCCACCAAGGACGCCAACAAGCGCGTGATGCCCGGCCGCGTGGTCGGCGTGTCGATCGACAGCCACGGCAATCCGGCTTACCGCTTGGCGCTGCAGACGCGCGAACAGCATATCCGCCGTGAAAAAGCCACCAGCAATGTCTGCACCGCACAGGTGCTGCTGGCCAATATCGCCAGCATGTATGCCGTCTACCACGGCCCGGCCGGCCTCAGGACCATCGCCCAGCGCGTGCATCGCCTGACGGCGACGTTGGCGCTTGGCCTGCGCCAGATCGATTACGCGATCGAGAATACGCACTTCTTCGACACGCTGACGGTGCACACCGGCAGCCGTACGCAGGACATCCATGCCGCTGCGCGCCGCCTGCAGATCAATCTGCGCGTGATCAATGATGTCTCGGTCGGCGTTTCGCTTGACGAGACCACTACCGCTGCCGACGTTGAAGCGCTGTGGAGCATTTTTGCCGGCCACGGCAAGACGCTGCCGGCCTTCACCGCCTGCGAAGCCACGGCCAACGATCACGTGCCGGCCGGACTGCTGCGCAAGAGCGCCTATCTGAGCCATCCGGTGTTCAACAGCCATCATTCGGAAACGCAGATGCTGCGCTATCTGCGCATGCTGTCCGACAAGGACCTGGCGCTCGACCGCACCATGATCCCGCTCGGTTCTTGCACCATGAAGCTCAATGCCACCACCGAAATGATTCCGGTGACCTGGAAGGAATTCGGCGCCATCCACCCGTTTGCGCCGCTCGACCAAGCTGAAGGTTATCGTCAGTTGATCACCGAGCTGGAGCAAATGCTGGTGGCTTGCACCGGTTACGACGCCGTCTCGCTGCAGCCCAATGCCGGTTCGCAGGGTGAGTACGCCGGCCTGTTGGCGATCCGCGCCTATCACCAGAGCCGCAACGAAGGCCACCGCAACATTTGCCTGATCCCGAGCTCGGCGCACGGCACCAACCCGGCCACGGCCCACATGGCGGGCATGCAGGTGGTGGTGGTCAAATGCGACGAACGCGGCAATGTCGACGTGACCGATCTCAAGGCCAAGGCCGAACAGCATGCCAACGACCTGGCGGCGCTGATGGTGACCTACCCGTCCACGCACGGCGTGTTCGAAGGCGCGATCCGCGAAATCTGCGATATCGTGCATGCCTACGGCGGCCAGGTGTACATTGACGGCGCCAACATGAACGCCATGGTCGGCCTGTGCCAGCCCGGCAAGTTCGGCGGCGACGTCTCGCATCTGAATCTGCACAAGACTTTCTGCATTCCGCACGGCGGCGGAGGCCCCGGCGTCGGCCCGATCGGCGTCAAATCGCACCTGGCTCCCTTCCTGCCCGGTCATCGCATGCTCGACCATGGCGTGGCGCCGGTGACGGCTGCGCCCTGGGGCAGCGCCAGCATTCTGCCGATCAGCTGGGCTTACATCTCGCTGATGGGCCGTGACGGTCTGAAGCAGGCCAGCGAAATGGCGATCCTCAACGCCAACTACATCGCCAAGCGTCTGGCGCCGCATTACCCGATTTTGTATACCGGCGAGACTGGCCTGGTGGCGCACGAATGCATCGTCGATTTGCGCGCCATCAAGGATGCGACCGACGTATCGGTCGAAGACGTGGCCAAGCGTTTGATGGACTTCGGTTTCCACGCACCTACCATGTCCTTCCCGGTACCGGGCACGCTGATGATAGAGCCGACCGAAAGCGAATCGAAGGAAGAGCTGGACCGTTTCTGCGACGCCATGATTGCCATCCGCGACGAGATCCGCGCGGTCGAAAGCGGCAGCATCAAGGCCGAAGACACGGCGCTGCGCCATGCGCCGCATACGGCAATGGACATCGCCGGTGAGTGGGACCGTGCTTATACGCGCGAACAAGCGGTGTTCCCGGTCAAGTCGCTCAAGCGCGGCGGCAAGTACTGGCCGCCGGTCGGGCGTGTCGACAACGTCTACGGCGACCGTAACGTAGTCTGCTCTTGCCCGCCGATGTCGGATTACGAATAAGTCCGGGAACGGGTTTGCGAGTCAGTTGAAAAGATAAGCGGAGCGCCTGTATGGCCATCAGCGTTTTCGAGTTGTTCAAGATCGGCATCGGCCCTTCCAGTTCGCATACGGTGGGGCCGATGCGCGCGGCCCTGCAATTTGCCACGCGCCTCAAGGAACAAGGCTTGCTGGCGCGCACCGAGGCGGTCAAGGCTGAGCTGTACGGCTCGCTCGGCGCCACCGGCAAGGGGCACGGCAGCGACAAGGCCGTGCTGCTTGGTCTGCAAGGCGAGGCCCCAGACCTGGTCGACATCGAACGTGTGGGCGACATGCTGGCCGCGATTCGCAGCAGCAAGCGCCTGAAACTGCTCGGAGAAAAGGACATCGCTTTCAACGAGAGCGAGCAGCTGTTGATGTACAAGCGGCAGTCGCTGCCCTATCATCCGAACGGCATGCGCTTTACCGCTTACGATGCGAGCGGCGCCGAGCTGTGCAACAAGGTGTATTACTCGGTCGGCGGCGGTTTCGTCGTCAACGAAGAAGCGGCCGGCAAGGACCGTATCGTTCCCGATACCACGGTACTGCGCTATCCGTTCAAGACGGCTGCCGAGCTGCTTGCCATTTGCACCGAACACAAGCTGCCGATCAGCCAGGTGATGCTGGAAAATGAAAAGGCTTGGCGGCCCGAGGAAGAAACACGCGCCGGCCTGCTGAAGATCTGGCAGGTCATGCAGCAATGCGTCAAGCGCGGCTGCCAGTCCGAAGGCATTCTGCCCGGCGCCTTGAAGGTGAAGCGGCGCGCGGCCGAGCTGCATCGCAACCTGACCAGTCAGGCCGAACAAAGCTTGCGCGACCCCTTGACCATGCTCGATTGGGTCAACCTGTACGCGCTGGCCGTGAATGAAGAAAATGCCGCCGGCGGACGCGTGGTGACGGCACCGACCAATGGCGCGGCCGGAATCATTCCCGCCGTGCTGCACTATTACCACCGTTTCGTCCCGGGCGCGAACGAAGACGGCGTGGTGCGCTTTCTGTTGAATGCCGCCGCTATCGGCATCCTGTACAAGGAAAATGCATCGATCTCTGGTGCTGAAGTCGGTTGCCAGGGCGAAGTCGGCGTGGCCTGCTCGATGGCGGCAGGAGCATTGACCGAGGTGTTGGGCGGCACCATAGAACAAGTCGAAAATGCCGCCGAGATCGGCATGGAGCACAACCTCGGCCTGACCTGCGACCCGATCGGCGGCCTGGTGCAGGTGCCATGCATAGAACGCAACGCAATGGCGTCGATCAAGGCTATCAATGCTTCGCGCATGGCTTTGCGCGGCGACGGCCGCCACTATGTTTCGCTCGACAAAGTCATCAAGACCATGCGCGAGACCGGGGCCGACATGAAGATCAAGTACAAGGAGACTGCGCGCGGCGGTCTCGCAGTAAACGTTATCGAATGTTAGAGATTTTTGCCGTGATGTGGTGACCCCGTTGATTTTTACGGGTTGCCGTAGCTATATACCCGTCATTCCCGCGCAGGCGGGAATCCATAGGGAGTTTGATACGAGATACGTCCTATGGGCCCCCGTTTGCACGGGGACGACGAAAATTGAAATGGATGCGTATGCATCCATCGTAATCGACAAGGATACACATGGAAAACCAAGTACAAGAACTGGCCGTCACCCCGCTGCATAAACTGCATCTCGAACTCGGCGCGAAAATGGTGCCGTTCGCAGGTTATTCGATGCCGGTGCAGTACCCGACCGGGGTGCTCAAGGAGCACAACCACACCCGTACTCAGGCCGGCTTGTTCGACGTGTCGCACATGGGCCAGGTGCGTTTGTCCGGGCCGGATGCGGCCGCGGCACTGGAGACGCTGGTGCCGGTCGATATTGTCGATCTCAAGCCGAATTTCCAGCGCTATGCAATGTTCACCAACGAGCAGGGCGGTATCCTGGACGACTTGATGGTGTCGAACGGCGGCGACCATCTGTTCGTGGTGGTCAATGCCGCCTGCAAGCAGCAGGATGTGGCGCACTTGCGCAAGCATATAGGCCATCGCTGCACGGTAGAGGAATTGAGCGACCGCGCTCTGCTGGCGCTGCAGGGCCCGGCCGCGGCGGCCGTCATGGCGCGCCTGACGCCAGAGACCGCCAAGATGATTTTCATGGACACCGGCAAGGTGACGCTGGTGGGCGCCGAATGCTTTATCAGCCGCTCGGGTTATACCGGCGAAGACGGTTTCGAAATCTCGGTGCCGGCCGACAAGGCAGAGGAATTGGCGCGCCTGCTGCTGGCGCAGCCCGAAGTCGCACCCATCGGCCTCGGCGCGCGCGATTCGCTGCGCCTGGAAGCCGGCCTGTGCCTGTACGGCCACGACATGGATACGGCCACGACACCGGTCGAAGCCAGCCTGGGCTGGGCTCTGTCGAAGCCGCGCCGCGCCGACGGCGCGCGTCCCGGCGGCTATCTCGGTGCTGACGCCGTGCTGCGTCATCTGGCAGAAGGTGTAAAGAGCAAACGCGTTGGCCTGCTGGTCAAGGACCGCATGCCGGTGCGCGAAGGCGCCGAATTGGTCGATGCACAAGGGCGCGTGGTGGGCAAGGTCACCAGCGGCGGCTTCGGCCCGACGCTCAATGCGCCGGTGGCGATGGGCTACGTTGAAACGGATTTGGCAAAAATCGGTACGGCCTTGAACGCCATTGTGCGCGGCAAGCCGGTTGCGGTCGAAGTGGCGAAGACCCCGTTCGTGCCGCAACGCTATTTCCGCGGTTGAAGCAGATGAGCGAAGGCAAGCATACCCAGCAGTCCCAGGATGTGGCACGCCCGGTGCAGGCCGGCGAGAAGCTGCGCGGCGCCGACAAGATGGCGCGCATCCCGATCAAGATCGTGCCGACCGAGCGTGCGCAAATGCTGCGCAAGCCGTCCTGGATACGCGCCGAATTCACCGGCACCCAGGAAGTCAAGCGGCTGAAAGCCATTTTGCGCGAAAACCGTTTGCATACGGTCTGCGAAGAAGCGAATTGCCCGAACATCGGCGAGTGCTTCAAGGGTGGCACCGCCACCTTCATGATCATGGGTGACATCTGCACGCGCCGCTGCCCTTTCTGCGACGTTGGCCACGGCCGCCCGAATCCGCTTGACCCCGAAGAACCTGCCAACCTCGCCAAGACTATCCAGGCGATGGGTTTGAAATATGTGGTGATTACTTCAGTCGATCGCGATGATTTGCGCGACGGCGGCGCCCAACACTTTGCCGACTGCATTCGCGCCACGCGCGCATCCAGTCCCGGCATTACCATCGAAATCCTGACGCCCGACTTCCGCGGTCGGGTCGACGGCGCGCTGGCGATCCTGAAAGAGACGCCGCCGGATGTGTTCAATCACAACCTCGAAACCGTGCCGCGTCTGTACAAGCAGGCGCGTCCCGGCGCCGATTATCTGCATTCGCTGCAGTTGCTGCAGCAATTCAAGGCCCTGCATCCCAAGGTGCCGACCAAATCCGGCCTGATGCTGGGCCTCGGTGAAACCATCGAGGAAGTCGAGCAGGTGATGCGGGATATGCGCGCCCACGACATCGATATGCTGACGCTGGGCCAATATCTGCAGCCCAGCGCGCACCACTTGCCTGTGCAGCGCTACGTGACTCCGGACGAGTTCGATGCTTTGCGCGTCAAAGGCGAACAGATGGGCTTTACCCATGTCGCATCGGGACCGCTGGTCCGCTCTTCCTATCACGCGGATTTGCAGGCGCGTGGGGCGTTGGCGGAAACGCACGCATAATCCCTTCCGGTTTCACCCCGCACCGGCAAATAGCCCCAGCTTCGTCAAAAATTGGCGAATTTGCATCCTGTTAGGCTATGATGGTGGAAAAGGCCGAGGCCCACTCTCGGCTGCCGTTTCCATCGGTACCATCGTGCGGAGTGAACCTTGTCTGTCAGACTGGCGCCATTATCGTTTGCGGCCTTATCGAGAACGCTGTGCTGCGTGACGGCGGCGCTGACTTTATTGAGCTTCCCGGGTGAGACCAGCCTGGGTGCCGAAGCTGGAAATTCCGAGGAAAACCATGCAGCGGTGCTGAAGCTGGCCGCCGAGATCGCGGGGCAGGGCGGCGGCAATCCGGCGGCACATAAGTCCGCGCTGATTACCGACTACGAAAATGTGTATGGCAGCACCAGCCAGGTGCCGGCGCATTGGCCGGCGCTGGTGCGGCGTGCCCTGGTCTGCCGGGAGGTCGGCGATCTCCTGTGCGTGCAATCCTCGATAGACGCGATCGAACAGCAGGGTGGCGTCGACACCTTGCCCTTGTCCCACCTGATGGAAGTGTCGCGTTTCAAGATGTCGGTCGAGACGATACACACCGCCTTGCAGGCCCCGCATCCGACGGCCGGCGACTCCCATACCCCGTCACGCAAGGCTGTTGCCCCTGTCGTGGCGGCGGCACCGGCTGATGTTGGCGCGGGCGCATCCACTTCGGCACACGCTTCCGGCAAGGCGGCAAGCAAGCCGGCAGCGAAGCCGGTGGCGGCGAAGACGGCCTCTGTCAAACCTCCGCCCAGAACTTTCGTGCAAAAGGCGACGGCCCGCCTGAAGCAGCTCGGTATCGACGACCAGTCGGTTTTCTTCCTTGATGCCTTGTTCATTTCGGTGGCGATTTCCCTGGTGTTGGCTTACTTCCTGTTCGCGGCGACACGCTCGCGCAAGACTCTGTTGACCGACGCGAGCGCCGCGCAGCAGATACAGAAACTCGAAAACCTGCTGGCGGCGGAGAAATTGCGTACCGAAGAAGCGGTGTCGCTCGAGAAAACCAACTCCGAAATGGTGCTGGAGGCGCAGAAGGTGCAGGCCGAGCACCTGCTCAAGGAGGCGCAGTTGGCGATGCAGGAGGCCATCAAGGCGGAAAAGGCGGGCGCCGAGCAATTGCTGCGCAACGAACGCGAGCGCGTGACCGAAGTCATCGAAGCAGCCAACAAGCGGGCCGAACAGGCGATCGACACCGGTGTGCAGGCGGCGGTGGCCGAACTCGAAAAATCGCTGCGGCAAATCGAAATATTGCGCCAGGCCTTGCAAGTGGAGAAGGAGCAGCGTGCGGTGATCGATGCGCGCAGCGGCGACGCTTCACGGGCGGTCGAGGCGATGCGCGTTACCGAAGTGCGTCTGCGCGACGAGTTGCGCAGCAGTCAGGCTGCACACGGGCCGGAAGTGCGGCGTCTGACGGAGAAATTGCATGCTGCCCAACGGGCCGCGATCTCCTTGCATGCCTTGCTGATGGCCGCGCGCGCGCGCAACGCCGAATTGGAAAGTCAGGCTGCGCAAGCCGCGCAGGCGGGGCCGGTGACCGAGGGGAGAGGTGCGGAAGTGCGCAGCCTGCATGCAACTCGGCCGGAAGCAACGCCGCCCGCTACCAAAAGCGCCTGACGGCGTCCCCAAGAGCGTAATAGCTCTCGAGGAGATGCAGGCGCCTGTCAGTCAGGCCAGGTCCGCTTCCGAGGTAAACGAGTCAGCGTAGAATTCGTCATCCGGCAGTTGGCACTGCGCTACGAAATCGCGCTTGGCCGAATCGACGACGATGGGCGCGCCGCAGGCGTACACCTGGTAGCCGGACAAATCCGGCAAATCCTCCATGACGGCGCGATGCACAAAGCCGGAGCGGCCGTTCCAGTTATCTTCCGGCAGGGCATCGGAAATCACGGGCACGTAGCGGAAATTGGGTAGAGTGCGCGCCCATTCCTCGCACAAGGCATGCATATACAGGTCCTTCGGGCGGCGCCCGCCCCAGTACAGCACGATGGCGCGCTCGCTGCCCTTGTGGATCGCTTGCTCGATGATGGCCTTTATCGGCGCAAAGCCGGTGCCGGAAGCCAGCATGACCATGGGCTTGGCGGAATCTTCGCGCAGGAAGAAGGTGCCGAGCGGGCCTTCGAAACGCAGGATGTCGCGCTCCTTCATGGTGTTGAAGACGTGATCGGTGAACAGGCCGCCCGGCATGTGGCGGATGTGCAGCGAAATCTGTTCGTCCTTGTAAGGCGCATTCGCCATGCTGTAACTGCGGCGCTTGTTGTCCTTGAGCAGGAATTCGATGTATTGGCCGGCCAGGTATTGCATTCTTTCATTGGCAGGCAGCTGCAAGGAGACGATGGTGACGTCGTCGGCGACGCGCTCAAGCTTGGCGACGCGCGAGGGCATTTTCTTGATCGGGAATTCGCCGACACCGAGCACTTCGCGTGCCTCGATGGTCAGGTCGCCATGCGGAACGGCGCAGCAGAACAGTGCCTGGCCGTTTGCCGCTTCAGCAGCGCTCAGCGCTCTTTCCTGATGATGTCCCTGCGTAATGGAGCCAGCAACCAGTTTGCCTTTGCAGCTGCCGCAAGCGCCGTTCTTGCAGCCATAGGGCAGGCCGACGCCGGCGCGGATGGCGGCGGCCAATACGGTTTCACCTTCGTCGCAGGAAAATTGGCGGCCGCTGGGCTGCACTGTCACTTGATAAGTCATACGATTCTAAGTATTTGATTTTGCAGAATAAGAAGCCCGCTATTCTCTCATTTTTGCTGTACTTTTTGCGCATAAGAGGGGAATTGCACTCCTTTTCCGGATGCCATGTCGTGAAAGGAATGGCTGCTGTCGCGAAATGATTGGCTGTCTGCTAATCTTGCGTGGCTTTCTGATAACTGACTTTTCTAATCGCCCGCTGCCAGCTGCCAAGCCTGGTCATTTACGGAGTATTGATATCCCATGCAATTGTTCGGAAAACCGCGTCTGCTTATTTTGGGTTGTGGCGACATCGGCATGCGTCTGTTGCCATACCTGACCCGGCGCTATCGCGTGTTTGCCGTGACGCGCCAAACGGACCGCTGTGTCGAATTACGTGCTGTCGGGGCAATACCCATTGTTGCCGACCTGGACCGCGCGGCCAGTCTGGCGCCGTTGGCGCGGCTGGCCTCGACAATTGTGCATTTGGCGCCGCCGCAATCGGATGGCATGCACGACAGGCGCACCAGAAATCTGGCGGCGCTGTTGCCCGCGCACGCGACCCTTGTCTATCTCAGCACGACCGGGGTATACGGCGACTGCGGCGGCGCGCAGATCGATGAAACGCATCCTGTCAATCCGCACAATGCACGCGCGCAGCGGCGCGTCGACGCCGAACAGGTATTGCGTTCCTGGGCGCGGCGAAGCCACAGCCGTTTAAGCATTTTGCGCGTACCGGGAATTTATGCAGCCAACCGCCTGCCGCTCGACCGTTTGCGCAAAGGTACGCCGGCGCTGATTGCCGAGGACGACGTGTACACCAATCATATCCACGCCGACGATCTGGTAAGGATTGTGATGCGCGCCCTGCAGCGCGGTGCATCGAATCGCGTGTACCACGCGGTCGACGATAGCGAAATGAAAATGGGTGAATATTTCGACGCGGTCGCGCAGGCCTTTCAGCTGCCGCCGCCGCCGCGCCTGCCGCGCGAGCACTTGCGTGAGACGGTGTCGCCCATGCTGTGGTCCTTCATGTCGGAATCGCGCCGGCTCAGCAATACGCGCATCAAGTCGGAGCTGGCGGTGCGCTTGCGCTATCCGCTGGTGCAGGACGCATTGTCCCGGGAACCCGCCGATACGCAAAGCTAGCGGATTTGTTTCAACTGCTTGTGCAAGTCCCAACCGAGCTCGCGCCGGATTTGCTTCAGGTCGGGCAAGGGGCGGTGGTCGGCGTGCCGGTGTTCTATCCAATCCCTGACTTGTTCCTTGGTCGGAGTGGTGGTTTTGTCCATGGCTGCCTCCCTTACGTCGGCCACGCGCGAGGCGGGCCATAAGCCGACCCTAACAGAATCGTGCTGAACCGATACATGGAATATCGGCGGTAAAGCATGCTTCTTTAAGCGATTGCCTCAGCGATTCTGCAAACGCCGATGATGGCTTAGGCAATCAGTTTCCTCTCTCTATATTTTGACTGCGGCCGACGCGCGCGGTTTGCAGATTTGCGTCGATTTTTACAAACTATTTACGCGTAGCGCTTTCCTTTTTTCAAGAAATTTATAGGGCTCTTGCTACTCTTGTGCAATGCAAAAAACGGTGCGAACGGAAGATATTTTTGAAGGTATTTTTTCGCATTGTTTTTGCGCGCCGTCGCGTCGGGCATTCGTTTGACCGGGCGTTTTTTGACAAAAATGGGAGCAATAGAAATGAGCATCACCAAAAGCTTGCGCCGTCACGCCGCACTGACCTGTGCGGGTGTGGGATTGGCTGCGGCAAGTGTATCCACGTTTGCGCAAGATGTGCCGGCCACTACTCCGGCAAGTTCTGCGGCCTGTGATCCTTACAAGGACTATAGCTGCCTGGACAGCCGCCTCGGCACGGGTTTTTGGGAACGCCTGAGCAATTACTATTCCCTCGAATACGGCCAGGCCGCCGCTCCCGCTGACCCCAAGGCTCCGCCTTCACGCCGCGACGACGTCGCCCCCGGCGCACAAACCATCCCGCCCATGCCCTTCACCGAATGGCCTTACGGCGGCACGCCGCCCTTGGGCGCCTCGCTGCCCAACGCCACCGACAGCCCGCTCATGGTCGCGCTGGCCAATACCAGCCTCGGCAAATGGATGGGCGACAACAACATCCAGACCTATGGCTGGATCGACGTCGGCGCCAATGCGAGCACGAATAATGTCCGCGGCGGCAATGCGCCGGCAGCTTACGACTACAACCCCAATGCCTTCGATCTGAACCAGATCGTCCAATACATCGAGCGCGTGCCCGACATGGTGCAGAAAGACCATAACGACTGGGGCTTCCGCTTTTCCGCCATCTACGGCTCCGACTACCGCTACACCACCTCCTACGGCCTGGGCAGCTACCAGCTGCTGGACCGCAACAACGCCAACGGCTGGGATATGCCCATGCTGTACGTCGACTGGTATACGCCCTTCGTCGGCAAGGGCTTGAACATCCGCGTCGGCCGCTACATTTCCGTGCCCGACATCGAAGCCCAGCTGGCGCCGAACAATTACATGTACTCGCACTCGATGACGTACACGTTTGATAACTACACGAACGAAGGCATCGTCGCGTCCTATCAACTGGATAAGAACATCATCCTACAGGCCGGCGTGACCATCGGCACCGAGGCCACCTTCCAGCACGCCTACCAGAGCATTCCCAACACCAACCCCAACCTGCTGTACCCCGGCACCACGTTCAAGCGCGACCCGGGCGCCCGTCCGGCCGGCACGCTGTGCGGACGCTACAACTCCGACGACGGCAAGACCGACATCAACGCCTGCGCCAACGGCATCAACAACGGCGAATGGGGCTACAACAACCTGCAATGGTATGGCGTCACGTTCTACCACCAGTTCGACGAACACTGGCATATCTCTGCCGAGCTGTATCAGGAGCATCAGAAGAACGTGCCCAACCTGAACAACGCCTACGTGCTCAACAACATCGTCGCCACCGGCGCCGGCACGCCGTTCTCGCCGAACGTGATGGCCTACAACGCTCCGGGCATGGCGTATTGCTCAGGCAACACCACCGACACCACTGGCGCGCCCATGACTTGCAAGGCGACGGCAACGGGCTTCGTGGCTTACCTGAACTATTCGCCTAACCCGCTGGACAACTTCTCGATCCGTCCGGAAATCTACCGCGACCTGCAAGGCCAGCGTACCGGCACGCCGACCACCTATCGCAACTTCGCGCTGGGATGGCAGCACTGGCTGTCGCCGCAGATCGAGCTGCGTCCTGAGATCGCCTACTACCATGCCGGCGCCGCTGCCTTCAACGGCAACTCGAACGAGGGCATCGCCGCCAACAAGACTTCGGAGACGATCCTTTCCGGCGACATTATTTATCACTGGTAATACGCGCAGGAGAAATGGGGACGGCCACCCATTTCAAAATTGGCCGCAACAGGAAGTAAGGGCGGCCGGATGGATCACAAGCCCATCCGGCTGCGCGTGACAAACCCCGTCGCGTATCGCAGCGGGAATATACAGCACCATTCTTTCCTACCCGGAACGATGCGTGCGCATTGCGCAACCTAAGGAAGGATTGCATCAACATGAAAACCATCATCTTTGCGCTGTTCGCAGCCTCGAATATCGTCGCCATTCATTCCGCCATGGCCGCTGAGGAACAGCAAATTCCCGAAACTCAGAAACATATCGCTGTGAAGCTGAAATTGCCGCTTGACCATGGTCCGCGCGCGGAAGTGACCCCATGGGTCAATCAACAGCGCAGGTTGCGTGCCGAGCAGGCAGCGCGCGCGGAGTTGGCAAAAAGCGAAAGCTCCGGCGATTCGCAAATCAAATAAAACGGCGTCGGTCCGCATAGACGCAATAGCGCTGCGGACCGGAATCATGCGCTCTGCTAAAATGCTGCGATGCGGGAAGGGAGTGGGCACGAATCCTCGTGCGCTTCCATGGTTTGTGGGGATAGCATGAATTCAGTAGCCAAATTGCTGTCGGTGCAGGAAATCCTGCTCGACGTCGACGTTTCCGGTAAGCAGGCCTTGTTTAAGGCGGTAGGACAATTGTGGCAAGAGCATCGCGGTTTGGATGCTGCGATGGTGGCGGAGAATTTGTCTGCACGCGAGCAGCTCGGTTCGACCGGGTTGGGTCAGGGCATTGCCATTCCCCATGCGCGCGTCGATGGCTTGAACGAAGCCGTGGCGGCATTCGTGCGGCCGAAATCTCCTATCCCATTCGATTCACCCGACGGCCGCCCGGTGGCCTATTGCTTCGTCCTGCTGGTTCCTGCCGAAGCGACCGAAGAGCATTTGCAAATTCTGGCCCAGGTGGCGGAAATGCTGTCCAGCGCCCAATTCCGCGAGCGTCTCGGCAGCTTGAAAAGCGCCGATGAGATACGCCAGCTATTCGCTGGCTGGCAAAGCGCCTGAACTTGGAATCAAGCGCGGGCAACCCGGGTGCTCCAATCGCGGCGCGGTGCCACAATTCAGGCGCCGCGGCTCACGCACGTTTAATTCGTTTTTTGCCTGCGCCAAGCGGAGCAAATTGCTCGGATAATTTTTCTGCATAGTCTTGCATGCGCTCCACCAGCCAGGTTGCGGTGGGCGACAGCGAGCGGCCGGCCAGGCTGACGATTCCCATGTCGGCGTAAATGACCGGCATATCGGGAAGATCGAGCGCGACCAGGCTGCCTTTGGCCAATTCGTCTTTCACCCCGGCATAAGTAGAGAGCAGGATGCTGTCGCTATTCAAAGCGACATAATTGAGTGCATTCGGGTTGTCGCAGACCAGATTGAGCGGCATGCCGGCGGGTTCCGGCAGTTCCAGGAACTGCATCAACGTTTGCGAAACCGCAGTCGGCATGCGCACGGCTGCGAGAGGGTAGCCCAGGATTTCACGTGCATGCCGTATGCGAGTCGCCATCAGGGGATGGCCCGCGCGGCAGAATGCGCCTCCGTATTGGCGCGCCATGCGTTGCAGGCTGATGCCGCGGTGAGTCGAGATGCCGCGCACCTCAGCGACGAAGAATTCCATGCGCTCGTCCTGCAGGTGTTGTGCCAGGTATTCCCAATTATTGATTTCCAGTTCGACGCTCAGACGCGGGTAATCGCGCGCGAGTTCGGCCAGGATGGGCGGCAGGAAGGTAGCACCCGGAAAAGGGCCGGCGCCGAAACTGACGTCACCCAGCTCGCGCTTCTGCATCAGGGTTACTTCATGCTGCAAGTTGCCGGCGCTGGCAAGCAATTCGCGCGCGCGCTTGAGCACCTGGCGCCCGATTGCAGTCAGGGCAACGCCTTGCAAATCGCGGTCGAACAGTTTTCCCCCCAGCTCCTCTTCCAGGCTCTGGATGCTGCGGCTCAAGGCCGATTGGGTCAGGTGTACTTTCTTGGCAGCCCGCGCGAAGTTCAATTCCTCGGACAGGGTCACCATGTGGCGCAATTTTCGCAGGTCCATTTGGGGCTTGTTTTTATCTAATGAGAGAAAGTCATTATTTATTAAAATAGTAATGCATTTTTTGCCAAGACCGTATGACTGTCTGAAAATAACAAAGCGATCCAGCTTGGAGAAGAAACTAGATGCTGCTGCCAGGCTGTAGTTGCCGGTAACGCAGTGGACTCGAGCCGAAGCGCGCACTGAAGGCGTGTACAAGCGAGCTGGTGCTGCCGAATCCGCATTCGTCGGCCAACAGGGTCAGCGGCAGGTCGGTGGTGCGCAGCAGCAGGCGTGCCATTTCGAGTCGGCATTCGGCGACGTAGCTGCGCAGGCTGGTTCCAACAGCGTCGGTAAAGCGGCGCGACAGGCTGCGTTTGCTTACATGTACCGCCGCGGCGAGCGCCGTCAGGTCAGGCATGTGCGCCAGGCTGCTTTCCACGATGTGCTGCGCTGCCAGCACCTGGGCATCCTTGTGCTGCTTGAATTGGGCGCTCCAGACTGCAAGATGTTCGTGCCCTTGCAGGGTGTCGGTGGTGGTGTGGCGCACGAACTTGCGGGCCGCATGCTGGCCGAAGAAGCGTTCAATGATATAGGCGCAGACGTCGACGGTGGGATTGATGCCGCCACAGCAAATGATTTGGTCGTTGACCACGATGCGCTTGCCAGGCGTGAAGCGTACTTTGGGAAAGTGGCGTGCAAAGATGGCGCGCTCGCTGATGGGGCCGGTGGCTTGCTTGTCGTTCAACAAGCCGCTTTTAGCCAACAGCACCGCGCCGTTCAAGCTGACGATCAAGGCGCCTTGTGCATGCTGCACGGTCAGCCAGCCGGCATAGGCGCTATCGTGTCCCTTCATTTCGCCGGTAGGAGCGAATTGCGCCGGCACGATCACGACCTTGTAATTTCCGCTGTCGGCTAGGGCAAGGTCTGCTTTGATCGGCAAGCCGGCAAAGCTTTTGACCCTGGCGGTCCCGGCGGCAAGCAAATGGATCTCGAACAGCATGCTGGCGGCAATGTCTTCACTGGCCGACAACAGGGTGCCGGCTACCAGCAGCAATTCCTGGGTCAGGTACACCGAGCCGGCCCAGACCCGTTCGGGCAGGATAAAGGCGATGCGGACAGGTTTGCTTTTCATATCAATTAAATGGCGCTTTAAAGCAACAAATAGTATGCGCCGAATGTTTTAATCACGCCATCTAATGCCCTTTTGGAGCCGCGAACATGAGCGTGACCTGGAATTCCCTGCCGCGTGAAGAGTTAATGCCGTTTCTGGAAAAGTCCAACTGGACGGCTGCGCGCATGCTGGCCTTCAACTGGGGTTTGATCGCCGCCGGTTTCGCCCTGGTGATGTGGGCGCCGGCTTGGTACACGGTCTTGCTGGCGATGCTGGTGCTGGGCGGCCGCCAGCTTGGCTTGGGCATCCTGACCCATGAATGTGCCCATCGTTCCTTCGTCAAATCGGCTGCAGTCGGCGAGTGGATAGGCAATTGGCTTTGCGGCGCGCCGATGCTGGTCGATCTTGCCATCTACCGCCGCTACCATATGACCCACCACGTGAAAACCGGAACCGACGGCGATCCGGACTTGGGCAATTACGCGAATTATCCGGTCAGCCGGCAGTCCTTGCTGCGCAAGTTCGGGCGCGACCTGGTGGGTTTGTCCGGACTGAAGGCCGCGTTGTCGCTGGCCTACCTCTATGGTCAAAAGGATGTGGAGAAAATGCTGCAGGGCTATAGCTATCAGAACAAGGCTGGCAATGAGGGGAGTGAGGGGAAACGGCCGTCGCTGTCCTTGCCGCTGGTGTTGTGGAACGCACGACGCAGCGTCCTTGCAAATGCGCTGATGCTGACTGTTTGCTGGCTGTGCGGCCATCCGCTCGCGTACTTATTGTGGCCGGCTTCGTGGCTGACCACGTACATGCTATACAGCCGCATCCGTAATGCCGCCGAGCACGGTGCATTGTCGGGCACACGCAGCAGCGATATGTGGAGCAATACACGCACTGTGCAAGCCGCCTGGTGGGAACGTCTGACGGTGGCGCCGAATTTCGTGAACTTTCACTTCGAGCACCATTTGGCGCCGACGGTGCCTTCCTACAATTTACCGAAATTGCATCGTCGCATGGTGGAGATCGGTGTATATGGACGCGCGACGATGGAGCCGGGTTATTGGCAAGTGCTTAAGCGCATGACGGCGGTAGTATGAAATATTGGCAAGAATGGGAACCTAAGTCGCTGATTTTCAAATATATTTCTTGAAGAAAACAGAAGGATTGCTACACTGCAAGTAGGAGGCAATGAGTCTTGAACTGGTCACACGGATGGGCGTGGCGACCGGGGCCCTGGAAACAGGCATATCGAGGCTCTTTCGCATATGAACATCACCCGGACCACCTGTATCGGCGTGCTTGGATTGGTTTTGACGGCTTGCTCTACGACGGACGGCAACCGCATCAGCAGTAGCGTGGCGTCACCTTTGCACGATTTCAATATTGCATCGACCGATATTCCCCTTGTTTTGAGCGATGCTCGCAAGCAGCCCTACATGGTTCCGGCCGACGTCTCTTGCGACAGCCTGAATTCCGAGGTCAGGCAGCTTGACGATGCGCTCGGACCGGACCTCGATGTGATCAGACCCGACCGCGGCGCTGCCGGCGAGGTCGACGATGCCGCCATGAGCGCCATACAAAGCACGATGGAAGGCGTGGTGCCGTTCCGCGGCTGGATACGGCGTATCAGCGGAGCCGAACGGCACTCGCGTGACGTCGCGGCAGCGATCTCTGCGGGTACCGCTCGGCGCGCCTTTCTCAAAGGGATAGGGCGCGGACTGGCCTGCCCGGACATGGGATCCATGCTGGTGGCCAAATCTTCCTGAAATCGTTTAAAAGGCTGTTGAAAAATTACGCTGGCGGTGTTGCGCAACAGTCGCGATACTCAAGCCCCGCGTCAGCGAAGCCAACCCGTGGATGGCGCGGAAGCACGGCGTTTCCAGGGCCATAACTTCTTCCGCCATATCGGCATGGACCGCAACATGCGGGGCATGTTTGCCGCTCATGCGTACTTCGAGCGCACTGCGGAATTTATCGAGCAATACGACAATCCCGCATTCAACGCCGACACGGCGACCTTGCCCATTGCTGAATTTGCGCCCATGCTCAGGCGTGTTTTCGCGCAGCCGCATCAGACCATTTACAAGTCTGTCATGCAAAGTCCGGCCAAGGCTGGAGGGCTCCGGCAGCGCAAACAATGCCCCCGGAATGCCTATATATTGTGACAATTCCGTGAATTTTGTTACCGGCGGCCATGTTGGTGTGAGACAATTTCAATAAAGCCTGATCGATAACGCAGGCTTGGGCCGAGTTGTACGGAGGCGGGAATCGTCAATTTGATCGAACTGTCGAAAATGCGTTCGGTATGATTGGACTTGTTTACAAGTTTAAAATCGGAACATTGAACGCTGAATTCCGCATGGCGCGCCGCCTTCAGACTGCGCGCGGCCTCGTGTTCTCCCTACGGCAAGCCTTATTCCTTTCCTTGAAGTTCGCCCTATGAACGCATCGTCCTTGAATCTGTTCCTGACGGATGAGGACGTCGCGGCGTTCGAGGCCGGCTTGCCACCCACGCAGAGTGCGGAAGAGCACTTGCTCATCGTGATTGCCATGGCTTGGCATTTGCGCCAGCGCGATTGCGCGCGCGCCCAGGAATTGGCCGACGAGGCCGAGACCTTGTTGCGCACACTGAAGATAGATAAGCGCCAGGCCAATTGTCATCGCGCGCGCATCCATCTGGTGAGGGCGGAAATCAAATCCTTGCATGCCGACCTCGATGGCGCCGAGCGGCAGGCGAATGCCGCGATTACCGTATTCGATGCGCACGGCGACCGGAACGGCGCCGGCGACGGCCGCTGGCTCCTGGCCTCGATCTGGCATGACCGCGGCGATCGCGGGCAAGTCGAGGTCTGCCTGCAGCAGACGCTCGACGATTATCTGGCCGGCAGCGATCGACTGCGTATCGAGGCGGTTCGTGCCCGCAGCCTTGCGCACATTGCATTCAGCGAGGAAGGGCCCGCTGCCGCCAGCCTGGCGCAATTTTTTCCGGACAATGCGCAATACCACGATTCGGTTTTGACCTGGATCGCCAATGCGCATGCCAATATTGCGGCCTTGACCGGCGATCCCGGCGGCGCGATCAAATACGACTTGCAGGCCCACCATACGGCGCGCAATACCGGACAAATCCGTCAAGCCTTGAATTGCGCGGTCAACGCGGCCGAGGGTTTTGCCACCTTGGGCGACCTCGATACCGCATTGGAGTGGGCAGAAAATGCCCTGTCGCTGGCGCGCGCCAATCATTGGCCGGCCAGTATCGGCATTTGCCTCATGCAGTCGGCTGACGTCTTGCGTTTGCTCGGCCGCTACGAAGAAGCGAGCGCTTTCCTGAAAGAAGCGCTGACCGGCATGGAAACCATGGAGGGTTCGCGCGCCCACCAGAACCTGCTCGGGATCCTGGGTCAGCTGGCGCTCGATACGGGCGACAATGCGGCGGCGCTCGATTGGTTCGGTCGTTTCGAGGGCAGCCTGGACGGTTTGCGCGACCCCGATCTGCTGATCGAATCGCGGCGTGGCGCCGCGACTGCCCTGCTGCGCCTGGGCAAGCTGGATGAGGCGGACGCCAAGGCGCAGGCGGCTTTCGAGCTGGCGCGAGAAAAAGGCAATGCCGAGGAGCAGATCAAGACGCTGCAGGTGTTCGCCGAGATGTACCGCGATCACAGCCTGCCGCCGCCGCCCGGCATGACGGCGCCCTCTGCCCCCTTGCATTATCTGCATCAGGCCCTGCAGATTGCCGAGACGGTCAGCGGCTACACGGTGCCTGCCGAATTGCTCAACCAGGTCGCCAACGAATATGCGGCTTGCGGCGACTTTCGCTCGGCCTACGAAATGGGATTGGCGACGACTGCTGCCCGCAATAAGACGCGCGTCGCGGAAGCGCAGCAGCGTGCGCTCGCCATGCAGATTCGCCACGAGATGGATCAGGCGCGTGCCGAGACGGAACAGCACATCAGATTGGCAGCGACGCTGCAGGAAACCAATGCCACGCTCGAGACCCTGGGTCTGATCGGGCGCGAACTGACTGCCAGCCTGGATGCCGAAGCCGTGCTCACGGCCTTGCATCGCCATGTCGACCGCCTGCTCGATTCGATTACCTTCGTCATCTACCTGCTCGACGAAAGCGGCCGGACCTTGCGCCTGGCCTTCGGCATCGAGGCCGGCCAACCCTATCCGTATCTGGGAATTCCGATCAGCACTCCAACTTCCTATGTTGCGCGCTGCGCGCGCGAACGGCGCGAGATCGTGGTCGACGAGTTGGACGAGGCCAAGGAAATCCAGATGACTCCCGGTACCTTGCAGACCTTGAGCATGCTGTTCGCTCCGCTCGAAGTCGGCAAGCGCTTGCTCGGCGTGATGACCATCCAGTCGCAGCGCGCGCATGCCTACGGCGAGCGCGAGTGTTCGATCTTCCGTACCTTGTGCGCCTACGGCGCGATTGCGCTCGACAATGCGGCTGCCTATAGCGCCGTGGAAGCGGCACGCAGGAAGGCTGCCGGACAGGAACAGGAGTTGCGCATCGCTGCCATCGCTTTCGAATCGCAGGAAGGCATGATGATTGCCGATGCCGACTTCCGCATCCTGCGCGTCAATAGCGCTTTCACGCGTATCACGGGCGCTCCCGCCGAAGAAGTGATGGACAAGGATCCGGCAATCTTCCGCTCGGACCGGTATGACGAGGCGTTTTATGAGGCCATGGGCAAAGTGCTCAAGGCCGAAGGAACCTGGAAAGGAGAGTTCTGGGCCCGCCGCGCGGATGGCGAGGTGTTCCCGGTGTGGCTGTCGATTACGGCGGTGCGCTCCGATGCCGGCAACACCAGTCATTACGTGTATTCGATCATCGACATCACCGAACGCAAACTGGCCGAGGACGAGATTCGCAACCTGGCGTTCTACGACCCTCTCACCAAGCTGCCGAACCGGCGCCTGTTGAACGAGCGCCTGCGGCATGCCTTGGCAACCAGTGTGCGCAATGCCAACGAGGGTGCGCTGCTGTTCATCGATCTCGATAACTTCAAGAAGCTAAACGACACGCGCGGCCACGAAATCGGCGATTTCCTGCTGGAAGAAGTGGGGCGGCGCCTCAGCACTTGCCTGCGCCAGGGCGATACGGCGGCGCGCCTGGGCGGCGACGAATTCGTGGTGCTGCTGGAAGCGCTCGGTACACATGCGCTGGAAGCGGCAGATGGCGCCGAGACTGTGGCAAAAAAGATCCAGGACACCCTGACCCAACCCTACCTGTTGCAAGGCAAGGAGCACCACAGCACGCCCAGCATAGGCGTCTGCCTGTTCAAAGGTCAGGACGTCACAGCCGACGACCTGCTCAAGCAGGCCGATCTGGCGATGTACCAGGCCAAGGCGGCCGGCCGCAATACGATCCGGTTCTTCGATCCGGAAATGCAAGAGGCGGTCAGTGCGCATGCGGCCATGGAAGCGGATTTGCGGCGCGCGCTGCTCGGCGAGCAGTTTGTGCTGCATTACCAGATCCAGGTCGACTCTTCGGGCGGCGTGGTCGGCGCCGAAGCCCTGGTGCGCTGGCGTCATCCCGAACGCGGCATGGTTTCGCCGGCGGCATTCATCCCGCTGGCAGAAGAAACCGGCTTGATCCTGCCGCTCGGCGAATGGGTGCTCGATACCGCCTGCAAGCAGCTCAAGCAATGGGCGCAGCAAGCTGAGACCAGGCATTTGAGCCTGGCGGTCAACATCAGCGCCCGTCAATTCCACGACACCAATTTTGTCTCGCAAGTGTTGGCGGCGCTTGAGCGCAACGGCGTCGATCCGCGCAAGCTCAAGCTCGAATTGACCGAGTCGCTGTTGTTGAAGGATGTCGACGCCATCATCGCGAAAATGAAGATCTTGATGAATCGGGGGGTGCGCTTCTCGCTCGACGATTTCGGGACCGGCTACTCTTCGCTGTCTTACCTGAAGCAGCTGCCGCTCGAGCAATTGAAGATAGACCAGTCTTTCGTGCGCGATATCTTCGTCGATGCCAACGATCTTGCCATCGTGCGTGCCATCGTCACGCTCGGCCGCAGCCTGGGATTGGCCGTGATTGCAGAAGGCGTGGAAACCGAAGAGCAGCGCGCCTTCCTGGAAGCAAGCGGATGCAATACCTTCCAAGGTTATTTGTTCGGCAAGCCCTGTCCTGCCGACCAATTGAAGTTGCGGGTCGAAGAACCTGTCGTCAGGGATCTGGTGCGCAACGCGTAGCGCCAAGTCGTTCCGCAAAGCCGTACGGAATCGAGTTCGGGCTACAATGGTTTCATAACTACTAGCACCAGGGAGACCGTTTCATGCAGCGCCGTCATTTCCTGTTCGGCCTGGCCGCCGCTTCTGCCGGCGGCTTTTTGTTGCGTCCGGATGACCGTGGTGCTCCGCATGACGCTTATTTCACTGCGCTCAATGAGAGTCTGAAAGCCGGCGGTCCGGGGCGGCCGGTATTGATCGTCGATCTCGATAGGCTGGAACGCAATTGCAAGCGCCTCACACAGAGCCTGAATGGCAAGCAGTATCGTGTGGTCGCCAAATCCATGCCCAGCGCAGGCTTGATTGCGCACGTGATGCAACACACCGGGTTCACGCGCGTGATGAGCTTTCATCAGCCTTTCGTTAACCTTCTGGCCAAGGACATGCCGCGTGCCGACATTTTGCTTGGCAAGCCGATGCCGGTGCAGGCAGCGGCGACGTTTTACCGGCGCTTCGATACCGCTGGCAGTTTCGATCCGCGCAGCCAGTTGCAGTGGCTGATCGACACACCGGATCGGCTGGCGCAATACCAGCAATTGGCGCGCACGCTCGGCGCGCAGGTGCGCATCAACGTCGAAATCGACGTCGGCCTGCATCGCGGCGGCTTGACTGCCGTCGAGCAGCTGCCACCCATGCTGGCCACGATTGCCGCCGATCCGCGGCACCTGAGCTTTGCCGGATTTATGGGTTACGATGCCCATGTCGGCCGCATTCCGCCCTTGATTGAAAGCCGCGATGCGTCGCTGGCGAAGGTATTGAATACGTATCACAGCTATATCGACTGTGTGCGCGCCAATCAACCCGCCATGATGAATGACGCACTGGTACTCAACGGCGCCGGCAGCCCCACTTTCCGTCTGCACGGCAAGGACTCGCCGCTCAACGAAGTCTCGGTCGGCTCGGCGCTGGTCAAGCCGGCCGATTACGATCTCGAGCTGCTGGCCGACTTCGAACCGGCGTCGTTCATCGCGACACCCGTCATCAAGGCATGGGATGGCTTGCATCTTCCAGGCGCCGAGGCGGTCGGTAAGGTATGGACCGTATGGGATCGCAACCGCCAGCGTTCGTTCTTTATCTACGGCGGCAGCGGGTCGGCGAGCTATACTTCGCCGCAGGGACTGACCGACAACCCGGAATACGAAGGCATGATCAACGCGTCGCGCGCCGTGCATCTGGAGGTCGACGACTATATTTTCCTGCGCCCCAATCAGAGCGAGGGAGTGTTCCTGCAATTCGGCGATCTTGCCCTTGTGCGCAATGGCCGCATCGAAGCGTGGTGGCCGGTTTTCAATCCCGGACATGAGGTGAGTTAGCATGTTGTCGTATCGTCGCGCCCTATTGGCTTTGGCTTGCAGTGCAAGCTGCTTCCTTGTGTCCGCTGCAGATGCCAACGGACAGCAGACGCTTACGGTGCAGAAGCCCGGCGAGGCTGATCTGGCGCGCTGGACGGCCGAGGCACGGCGCGTGACCGTGATACGCGACCGCTGGGGTGTGCCGCACGTCTACGGCGGCAGCGACGCCGACGCCGTGTTCGGCCTCATGTACGCACAGGCGGAAGACGATTTCAATCGCATCGAATTGAATTACATCAATGCCTTGGGCCGTCTGGCCGAGGTCGAGGGCGAGACCGAACTGTATCGCGATTTGCGCATGAAGCTGTTCATCAATCCGGCCGATATGCAGGCCAGGTACGCGGCCAGCCCCGCATGGCTGAAAAAGATAATGAGCAGCTTCGCCGATGGCTTGAACTATTACCTTTTTACCCATCCGCAAGTGAAGCCCAAGCTGTTGACGCGCTTCGAACCCTGGATGGCGCTGACCTTCAGCGAGGGCAGTATAGGCGGCGACATCGAATCGATCAATCTGCATCAGCTCGAAGAGTTTTACGGCGAAAAGCCTCCGCTGCTCGCGTCCTTGGAAATGAGGCCGGAAAGCGCGCTCGAGGCGGAGCCGCGCGGATCCAACGGCTTCGCCATCGCACCGGCGCGCAGCGCGAGCGGCCACGCCCTGTTGCTGATCAATCCGCATACCTCGCTTTATTTTCGTTCGGAAGTCAACGTGGTCAGCGGGGAAGGCTTGAATGCCTATGGCGCCGTCACCTGGGGCCAGTTCTTCGTCTACCAGGGCTTCAACGACCGGATAGGCTGGATGCACACTTCCGGCGGCGGCATTGTCGTCAACGAATACCTGGAGACGGTGAGCGGCAGGGACGGCAAGTTCACTTACCGTTATGGGGGCGAACAGCGCCTGCTCAAGGCGGTGCCGATCACCTTGCGCTACAAGACCGCGAGCGGCATGGCCGAAAAGACTGTGACCGCCTATTACAGCCATCATGGACCGATCGTGCGTTCGATTGACGGCAAGTGGGTGGCGGTGCGCCTGATGCAGGAACCGGTCAAGGCGCTTGAGCAATCCTACCTGCGTACCAAGGCGCGCACCTACAAGCAGTTTTATGAGGTGATGAAGTTGCGCACGAATTCTTCGAACAACACCGTCTATGCCGATGCCGACGGCAACATCGCTTACTTCCACGGCAACTTCATGCCGATCCGCGATCCGCGCTTCGACTGGCGGCATCCGGTCGACGGCAGCGATCCGGCGACGGAGTGGAAAGGTCTGCACGAAGTCAAGGACACCATTAACTTGCTCAACCCGCCTAACGGCTGGATTCAGAATACCAACAACTGGCCGTTCTCGGCGGCCGGCCCGAGCAGTCCGCGCCGTGAGGATTATCCGGACTACATGTGGGTCTACCCCGAAAACGCGCGTGGCTTGCACGCGGTGCGCGTGCTGCAAGACCGCAGCGGCTTTACCCTCGACAGCCTGATTGCCGCGGCCAACGATAGCTATCTGACCGGTTTCGAAAGTCTGATCCCAGCCTTGACACAAGCCTACGACGGCATAGGGGTGACCGATCCATTGAAGCTGCAGGTGATGGAGCAAATCGACGTGCTGCGCTCCTGGGATTTGCGCTACTCGCTGCAATCGGTTCCGACTTCGCTCGCGATCTACTGGGGGCAGCACTTGATGGAAAAAGTGGCTAAGATGGCCAAGGAGCAAAACGTCCCCGTGCTCGAATACATGGCCTTGCGCACCACGCCGCAAGAGCGCTTGCAGGCTCTGGCGCGTGCGTCGGCCAAGCTCGAGCGCGATTTCGGAACCTGGAAGACGCCTTGGGGCGAGATCAACCGTTTCCAACGCCTGAGTGGGGACGTCAACCAGGCTTACGAGGACGACAAACCCAGTATTCCGGTGCCGTTCACCTCGTCGGTCTGGGGTTCTCTGGCAGCGTTCGGCGTGTCGTCTGCGTCCGCATCTGCACAGAACAAGACCCGGCGCATCTATGGCGATCGCGGCAACAGTTTCGAGGCTGTGGTCGAATTCGGTCCGCGCATTCGGGCCAAGAGCCTGCTGGGCGGCGGCGAAAGCGGCGATCCGCATTCACCGCATTTTTACGACCAGGCCGAGATGTACGCAAGGAGCGAATACAAAGACGTGCTGTTCTACCGTGCCGACGTCGAAAAGCATGCCGAACGCAAATATCATCCCGGGCAGTAAATCATCCGTGAATCGAGAATAGCCTATGTACGCCAAAAGCTTTTTGAGAGCCTTTACGCTGGGGTGCGCCTTGATGTGCGCCTTGTCGTGTCCGCTGGTCCGGGCCGATACTGTCTTGTTGCGCCCCGCAGGCGTCTGGACCGCCGACAATGACGCGCCGCGCAGCGGCTGGGTGGTACTGGTCGAAGGCGAACGCATTGCCGCGGTTGGCGCGCCGGCCGACGTGCATGTGCCTGCAGACAGCAAGATTATCGATTTGCCCGGCATGACACTGCTGCCCGGCCTGATCGATTTGCATTCGCATGTTTTCCTGCATCCGTACAACGAGACGCCATGGAACGATCAGGTGCTGCGCGAACCGCTGCCTTACCGCACGCTGGAAGCGGGAGTGCATGCCAAGGCGACGCTGCTGTCCGGCTTCACCACGTTGCGCGACCTCGGCACAGAAGGCGCCGGCAATGCCGACTACTGGGTCAAGCGCGCCATTGACGAAGGCATGATCCCCGGACCACGCCTGTTCGTGGCGACGCGCGCCATCGTCGCCACCGGCACGTACGGACCCGCGCGGCGCACCTTCAGCAGCGATGCCGATATTCCGCAAGGCGCACAGGAAGCCAGCGGCACCGAAGAGGCCATGCGCGCGGCGCGCGAGCAAATTGCGGCCGGCGCCGATTGGGTCAAGCTGTACGCCGATTACCGCTGGGGGCCGGGCGGCGCGCTGGCGCCGACGTTTTCCGAGGAAGAGATCAAGGCTATCGTCGCCGTGGCACATGACGCCGGCCGCAAGGTGGCGGTGCATGCGATGAGCGACGAAGGCATGCGGCGTGCGGCCATGGCCGGTGTCGACACCATCGAGCATGGCTATAACGGCAGCGCGGCGACCTTCAAGCTGATGGCCGAGCGCGGCGTCGCCTTCCTGCCGACCTTGACCGCGGAAGAAGCCGTATCGCAATATTTCCAGCACTATGTGCCGGGCCAATCGCAGCCGACCGAGGGCATGAAGCAGGCAGCGCATGCCTTCGAACTGGCGCGCAAGGCCGGCGTCACGATAGGTTGCGGCAGCGATGTCGGCGTGTTTGCGCACGGCACCAATTACCGCGAAGTCGAATGGATGGCACGGCTCGGCATGACGCCGGTGCAGGCGCTCAAGGCGGCGACCTCGGTAGCGGCGCGCATACTCGGCAAGCAAGATGAATTCGGGCGCGTGGCCGCCGGCTTGCGCGCAGATCTGATTGCGGTGGCCGACGATCCAACACAAAAGCTCGAAACGATAGAACATGTGGCCTTTGTCATGAAGAATGGCCAGGTTTATAAACAGCCGTAGTGCTTGCTAGCAAGTTCGCTGCAATTTTCTCCAGGAAGATTAAAATAAGAGCAACGAAGTGAGCTGATATTGGATCGGAGATTGCGATGAATTTGACCGACGCGCCGAATGCAGCCGTGCGCACGGATGAGTCCTGGCTCGACGCCTATTGGATGCCGTTTACCGGCAATCGCGATTTCAAGGCGCATCCACGCATGGTGGTCGGCGCCCAGGGCTGCTATTACTTCGACGCCGACGGCCGCAAGATTTTCGATGGCTTGTCCGGCCTGTGGTGCAGCGGCCTTGGCCACGGGCGCGTCGAAATCAGCGAAGCGATAGCGCGCCAGGCAGCAGCGCTCGATTATTCGCCGGCCTTCCAATTCGGCCATCCGCTCGCTTTCGAACTCGCCAACAAGATCAAGGAACTGACGCCGGCTGGACTCGATTACGTGTTCTTTGCCGGCTCCGGTTCGGAAGCGGTCGAGACGGCGCTGAAAATGGCGCGTGCCTATTGGCGCAACAAGGGCGTGCCTGGCAAGACGCGCCTGATCGGGCGCGAGAAGGGCTATCACGGCGTCAACTTCGGCGGCATTTCCGTGGGTGGCATGCCGGCCAACCGCAAGCTGTTCGGGCAGGGCTTGGAAAGCGATCACCTGCCGCATACCATGCTGGCGGCAAACACCTACACGCGCGGCCTGCCGGAGCGCGGTGGGGAGCTGGCCGACGAACTGCTGCGCCTGATCGCACTGCACGATGCTTCCAACATTGCTGCGGTGATCGTTGAGCCATTCGCCGGATCGGGCGGCGTGCTGCCGCCGCCGCAAGGCTATCTGAAGCGTCTGCGCGAGATTTGCGATGCGCACAAGATCCTGCTGATTTTCGATGAAGTGATTTCCGGCTTCGGCCGTTGCGGTGCTTATACCGGCGCCGACTTCTTCGGCGTCACGCCCGACATCCTGTGCTTCGCCAAGCAGGTGACCAATGGTGCGCAGCCCTTGGGCGGAGTCGTCGCGAACAAGGAAATCTACGACACCTTCATGGCCGCCGGCGGACCCGGTTACATGCTCGAATTTGCGCACGGCTACACCTATTCCGCGCATCCGGCGGCATGTGCGGCAGGCGTGGCCGCACTCGATTTGCTGGTGCGCGACAACGCCGTCGAACGTGTGCGCGAATTGGCGCCGCATTTCGAGCAAGCGGTGCATAGCCTCAAGGGCGGCAAGCATATCAGCGATATCCGCAACGTCGGCCTGGCAGCCGGCTTCACTTTCGAAGCAGTGCCGGGCGAGCCGGCGCGCCGTCCTTATGAAATTGCGATGAAGTGCTGGAAAAAAGGCTTTTACGTGCGCTATGGTGGCGACACCATACAGCTGGCGCCGCCTTTCGTGGCGACGCGCGCGGAGCTCGATAGTCTTGTTAACGCGTTGGGTGAAGCGATTGGTGAGACAGCGTAGATGTCTCGCCTGGTAACGTGAACATATCGAGTAGATTATTTTGATTAGAGACGGTAAATATTTCTCCGTCGTTCCCGCGCAGGCGGGAACCCAGGTAGATGTTAATGAACTCAAAAAGCAACCTGGGTTCCCGCCTGCGCGGGAACGACGGGTATCAAGGAATTCGGATTGATTATGTACGACAAACCCCAAGTGACCGCTATCGGTCATTTCATCAATGGCCAACATGCAACCGGCGGCAGCCGTTCGCAGGATGTATTCAATCCGGCCGTGGGTAATGCGGAGAAACGCGTCGCCCTGGCCGACAAGACGACGGTGGAAGCCGCTATTGCCGCGGCACAGGCGGCGTTTCCCGCCTGGCGCAATACGACGCCGGCCAAGCGCGCCGAAGTGATGTTCAGGCTCAAGCAATTGCTTGAAAAGCATGCCGACCGGATCTGCCGCCTCATCACTGCCGAGCACGGCAAGGTGCTGAACGACGCATTGGGCGAGTTGCAACGCGGGATAGAGAATGTCGCGTTTGCCGCCTATGCGCCGGAACTGCTCAAGGGGGAACTCAGCCGTAACGTCGGCCCGGGTATCGACAGCTGGAGCGAATTCCAGCCGCTCGGCGTAGTGGCCGGCATCACGCCTTTCAATTTCCCGGCCATGGTGCCGCTGTGGATGTGGCCGATCGCCGTCGTGTGCGGCAATACCTTCGTGCTCAAACCGTCCGAGCGTGATCCCTCGGCCGCGATCGCGATTGCTGAACTCGCGCACGAGGCCGGCTTGCCTCCCGGCGTGCTCAACGTCGTCAACGGCGGCAAGGAAGCGGTCGATGTGCTGCTGAGCGATACGCGTGTGCAGGCTGTCAGCTTTGTCGGCTCGACTCCGATTGCCGAATACGTGTACCAGACCGGCAGCGCACACGGCAAGCGCGTTCAGGCGCTGGGCGGCGCCAAGAACCATGCGGTGGTGATGCCGGACGCCGACATCGGCAACGCCGTCAATGCGCTGATGGGTGCAGCCTACGGCTCCTGCGGCGAACGCTGCATGGCGGTGCCGTTGGTGGTGGCGGTCGGCGACGCCACGGCCGACGCGGTGGTCGAAAAGCTGCAGACGGAAATTGCGAAGATGAAGGTCGGTCCGGGCACCGACACTGCCAACGACATGGGACCGCTGGTCACGCGCGAACATTGCGACAAGGTGCGCGGCTACGTCGAACAGGGCGTGCGCGAGGGCGCGACGCTGGTGGTCGACGGCCGCGGCATCAAGGTGGCTGGGCACGAGAAAGGCTATTACCTCGGCGCCTGCCTGTTCGACCACGTCAAGCCCGGCATGCGGATTTACCAGGAAGAGATTTTCGGCCCGGTGCTTGGCGTGGTGCGCACAGAATCGCTGCAGCAGGCGATGGAGATGATAGATGCGCACGAGTATGGCAATGGCACCTGCATCTTCACGCGCGACGGCGAGGCGGCCCGCTATTTCACCGACCATATCCAGGTCGGCATGGTCGGCGTCAACGTGCCGCTGCCGGTACCGGTTTCCTACCACTCGTTCGGCGGCTGGAAGCGTTCGCTGTTCGGCGACCTGGCGGCCTATGGCCCTGACGCCGTGCGTTTCTATACGAAGCGCAAAACCATTACCCAGCGCTGGCCCTCGGCCGGCGTGCGCGAAGGCGCAGTATTCAGTTTTCCTTCGCATCGCTGAAGCCACACGGGCTGGTGAAAGAGGGCAAGGCATAAGGGCCGCCGCACATACCAATGCTGCGGCCTGAACGAAGCGGCGCTACCCGCGCCGTAGAAACGCAACGCATCGGGAGAACAGCCATGATGATCGGTGTGCCTAAGGAAATCAAAAACAATGAATATCGGGTGGGTTTGACGCCGTCTTCCGTGCGCGAGCTGGTGGCGCACGGACACAGCGTGCTGGTGGAGCGTAATGCCGGAGAAGGTATCGGCGCGCCCGACGAACATTACCTGATAGCAGGGGCGGCGATCGCCGACAGCGCCGAGCAGGTCTTTGGCGAAGCCGACATGATCGTCAAGGTCAAGGAGCCGCAAGCGGTGGAGCGCAAATGCCTGCGCGAAGGCCAGATCCTGTTCACTTACCTGCACCTGGCGCCCGACCCCGAGCAGTGCGCCGACCTCGAGGCCAGCGGCGCCGTCTGCATCGCCTACGAGACGGTTACACAGAACGGCGGCGGCTTGCCGCTGCTGGCGCCGATGTCGGAAGTGGCGGGCCGCATGTCCATCCAGGCCGGCGCGCATTGCCTGGAGAAGGCGCATGGCGGCAGCGGCATTCTGTTGGGTGGCGTGGCCGGCGTGGCGCCGGCCAAGATCGTTATCCTCGGCGCCGGCGTGGTCGGCACCAATGCCACGCAGATTGCCGTCGGTACGCGTGCACAAGTCGTGGTGATAGACCGCAGCGTAGAAGCCTTGCGCCGCATCGATGCGCTGGTGGGCTCGCGCGCGACCACGGTGTTTTCGAATCGCGACAATATCGAGGAGCACGTGCGCTCGGCCGACCTGGTGATCGGCGGCGTCCTGATTCCGGGAGCTGCCGCCCCCAAACTCGTGTCGCGTCA